>Ga0207693_10005534_pt1 | contig 10508 bp, 9 predicted proteins | sample LARL81metaG_FD_184347 | JGI IMG/M metagenome (GOLD analysis project Ga0207693, IMG submission 184347) | Corn, switchgrass and miscanthus rhizosphere microbial communities from Kellogg Biological Station, Michigan, USA - LAR L8-1 metaG... | ecosystem: Host-associated > Plants > Roots >... | reverse complement strand
CACGACGAGCCTCCGCCTCAGCAGCACGACGCGCCTCCTCCTCCGCAGCCTTCCGCTCGCGCTCCGCCTCCGCGGCGCGGCGAGCCTCCGCCTCGGCAGCCCTGCGCTCGCGCTCCGCCTCCGCGGCGCGGCGAGCCTTCTCCTCGGCCTCGGCAGCACGACGCGCCTCCTCCTCGGCAGCCCCGGCCGCGAGCTGCTCACGCCTCTGCGCCTCGTCCGCGTCGATGGTGTAGCGCTCGGCGAGAGCCTTCCGCTCCTCCGGAAGCTGCTGAACCTCGCCCGTCGCTCGCCGTTTCCACATCATGGTTCGAACCCCGATTATCACCCAGAAATACTCGGAAACGACCCCCCGGAGCGGGTTGATTTGACTATTCGGATGGAGAATCGGACGCAGCGCGTGCTAATCCACCACCAGCAGGCGGCGCGCCGACCCTCGGGTCTAGCCGCTCGGTTGAGCCGCCGGCTCCGTCACGGCCTCGGGCGCGGCCCTGCGGAGGGTGAGGAAGAGCCAGAGGTACATGCCGAGGATCAGGAACGCGTTCACGGGATGGAGTGCCGCACCCCAGCGCCCGGTCCCGGGCAGGATCATCTGCACGAACGTCAGGATCGGCGCCACGATCGAGATGACCCGGACGCGCTTGTTGGAGTGCCACGCGACGAGCGCGACGATCAGGAAGAGGATCGCGCCGAAAAACGTCAGTAAGAACCCGAGCGCGCGATGAGCGTCGAGTGTCTTCGAGTTGCCGGCGCAGAGCGTGCTGACTACCTGAGCGCCCGTCTTGTCGCAGTCGTCCGAGTGCTTGATCACGTTCAATCCGAAGATCCCCTCGCCCGCGAGATAGACCTGGACCACGATCAGCACCACGTAGAGGGCTGAGAACCACTTCAGGACCGAAGTTGCACGCCGCCGCATGAATACCCCTTCGAATCGGGAACCGCGCGAGCCTACTACTCCCCTCGGCCGGTGACAACGCCGGACGCGGTCGTCGTGGGCGCAGGACCGAACGGACTCGCAGCAGCGATCGAACTGGCGCGCGCCGGCCTGTCGGTCCGGGTGCTCGAAGCCGCCGACACGGTCGGCGGGGGCGCACGCTCGGCCGAGCTCACGCTGCCCGGATTCGTCCACGACGTCTGCTCGGCGATCCACCCGCTCGGGGTTGCGTCGCCGTTCTTCCGCACGCTGCCGCTCGCGGAGCACGGCGTCGAGTGGATCGAGCCGCCGGCGGCGCTCGCCCACCCGTTCGACGACGGGACCGCGGTCCTCCTCGAGCGCTCGCCGGAGGCGGCCGCGCCGGATCTCGGCGCCGACGACGGACGGTGGCGGCGCCTCTTTGCGCCGCTCGTCCGCGACGCCGAGCCGCTGCTCGAGGACCTGCTCGGCCCACTCCACGTACCCGCGCACCCGATCGCACTGGCCCGCTTCGGTGCCCGGGCGGCGCCTCCGGCGACGACGCTCGCCCGGCTCTCCTTCCGCGGCGAGAAGGCACGCGGTGTCTTCGCGGGACTCGCGGCGCACTCGATGCTGCGGCTCGACCGACCGCCAAGCGCGGCCTTCGGCCTCACGCTGGGACTGCTCGCTCACGCCGTCGGCTGGCCGTTCCCGCGCGGCGGCTCGCAGCGGGTCTCCGACGCCCTCGCCTCGTATCTGCGCGCGCTCGGCGGCGAGATCGAGACGGGACGGCGTGTCGAGTCGATCGCCGAGCTCGGCGACGCGCGCGCGGTGCTCCTCGACGTGACGCCGCGCGGCCTGCTCGACCTGGCCGGCGACCGGCTGCCCGACCGCTATCGCCGCGGGCTCGAGCGCTACAGGTACGGGCCGGGCGTGTTCAAGCTCGACTGGGCGCTCGCCGGGCCGATCCCCTGGCGGGCCGAGGCGTGCGCACGCGCCGCGACCGTCCACCTCGGAGCCACGCTGGAGGAGATCGCCGCGTCGGAAGCAGCGCCAGGCCGGGGAGACATCACGGAGCGGCCGTACGTCCTCCTCGCCCAGCAGAGCCTCTTCGACCCGACGCGCGCGCCGGCCGGGCAACAGGCCGCCTGGGCGTACTGCCACGTCCCGAACGGCTCGACAGTCGACATGACGGAGAGGATCGAGGCGCAGGTCGAGCGCTTCGCCCCCGGCTTCCGCGAGCGGATCCTCGCGCGCTCGGCGCTCGGCCCGGCGGAGATCGAGCGCTACAACGCGAACTACGTCGGCGGCGACATCAACGCGGGCGCCGCGACCCTGTCGCAGCTCTTCACGCGCCCGGTCGCCCGGGTCTCGCCCTACACGACTCCGCTGCCGGGCGTCTTCCTCTGCTCGGCGTCGACGCCGCCGGGCGGCGGCGTGCACGGGATGTGCGGCTTCCACGCCGCCCGGGCGGCCCTGCGTCAGCTGTCGGGCGACTCCCACGCGAACTGACCGGCCGGCGCGAGAGGCTCTTCCTCGGCCTCACGGGCGACCGAGGTCCGGAGCGGCTTCTCCCGGAGGAACCACGAGAGTACGAACGGGACGAGCGACAGCGCCATCCCGAAGAGGAACACACCGCTGAGCGAGTGGGCGAACGCGTGGAGGACCTCGTCGTGGATCCTCGGCGGCAGCTGATCGATCTGCGTCGGGTTCAGCTGGACGCCGCTGCCGAGGTGTGCCGTGACGCGTCGCGGCAGGCCGGAGAGCTGGTCCGAGAGCCGCGTGGCGAAGATCGTCCCGAACAGCGCGACTCCGAACGCGCCGCCCATGCTGCGGAAGAACGTCGCCGATGCGGTCGCGACCCCGACGTCCTGCGGCCGCGCGTCGTTCTGGACGGCGAGCACCAGCACCTGCATCACGAGGCCCAACCCCACGCCGACGACGACCATGTACGCCGAGGCGACCCACGGCGGCGTGTCGACGCCGAGCAGCGAGAGCAGGAACATGCCGACCACGAGCACCGCCGTGCCCGCGATCGGAAACGGCCGGTAGCGGCCGATGCGGCTGATGGCTCGGCCGGACAGGACGGCCGAGACGAGCAGCCCGGCCATGAGGGGGATCGTCCGGAGGCCCGAGCTCTGGGCGCTCACGCCGTAGACGATCTGCAGGAAGAGCGGGATGAAGATGATCGCGCCGAACATCGCCATGCCGATCGTGAAGCCCATCGCGTTCGCGACGCTGAAGATGCGCGAGCGGAACAGCTGGAGCGGCAGGATCGGCTCGGCCGCCCGACGCTCCTGCCAGACGAAGGCCGCAAGCAGGACCACACCCACGATGCCGAGCCCGATGATCTCGTTCGAGCCCCACTTGTACTGGGTGCCGCCCCAGGTGGCGAGCAGGATCAGCGCACCGACGCCGCCGGTGAGCAGTGCGGCGCCGAGGTAGTCGATGCGGTGCTGCCGGTGCGGCGTGTGCAGATGGAGGCGGGTGCTCACGATCACCACCGCGACGATGCCGACGGGCACGTTCACGTAGAAGACCCAGCGCCACGAGAGATGAGTGACGAGGAAGCCGCCGAGCAGCGGGCCGGCCACCGACGCGACCGCGAAGACGGAGCCGATCAGTCCCATGTAGCGGCCCCGGTCGCGCGGCGGGACGATGTCGGCGATGATCGCCTGCGCGCCGACCATGAGGCCGCCGGCGCCGATCCCCTGCAGCGCGCGGAAGCCGATCAGCTCGGCCATCGACTGCGACAGCCCCGCGAGCATCGAGCCGGCGAGGAAGATCAGGATCGCGACGAGGAACACGGGCTTGCGCCCGTACATGTCGCCGAGCTTGCCGTAGATAGGGGTCGAGACCGTCGAGGCCAGCAGGTACGACGTGACGACCCAGGAGAGGTGGTTGAGCCCGCCGAGGTCGCCGACGATCGTCGGCAGCGCGACGGAGACGATCGTCTGATCGAGCGCGGCCAGGAACATCCCCAGCATCAGCGCGATGAACACGGTGCGCAGCGCTGCCCCGGTCAGCGTCCCGTCCTCGGTCACCCACCGAGGGTAGCCCGCGACCTTCGGCGGGTGCCGAACACCCCGTGCGGGGCTTGTGCTCGACCGCCCCGCGGTCTACGTTCCGAACTCTTGTTTGTCGTCCACCAAGGAGGCGTGATGGGAAGGCGCTATTTCTGCGGCGCCATCGTGGGGGTCATCGCCATTGCAGCTGCGCTGTCTGCGACAGCCGGCGGAGCGACCCCGAGCATGCGGCACGGCCGGAATCAGAGAATCACCAACTCGACGAGCACCAACTGGTCCGGCTACGCGGTCACCGGGAGCCGCTTTACGCAGGTCTCGGCGACGTGGAAGCAGCCCCAGGCGACGTGCTCGGGCACGGCCTACTCGTCCTTCTGGGTCGGGTTGGACGGCGACACGTCGAACACGGTCGAGCAGACCGGCACGGATGCGGACTGCTCGGGCTCGACGCCGCAGTACTACGCCTGGTACGAGATGTATCCCAAGTTCCCGGTCAACTTCGGTGACACGGTGGTCCCGGGCGACACCATGAACGCATCGGTCACCACCGACGGCCGCGGGAACTTCACCCTGACGATCGCGGACACCACGCGGGGTTGGTCCCACACGGTCAAGGCGAAGCTCAAGTCCGCCAAGCTCGCGTCGGCGGAGGTCATCGCCGAGGCGCCGTCCAGCAGCGGCGGGGTCCTGCCGCTCGCGAACTTCGGCACCGTGGGCTTCACGAATGCGACGGCGAACAACACCACGCTCACCAGCAGCACCCCGCACATCGACCCGATCACGATGCAATCCGGCTCCACGGTCAAGGCGCAGCCCAGCTCGATCAGCAACGGCGCCTTCTCCGTCGCCTGGGAACACTCGTAGGACGGAACCCCGGAGGACCCGCCGGCACGGCGGGTCCTCCTCCCAACCTCGCCGCCCTGCGGCGTAAAGTGGCGAGGTGGACGTCACCGCGAACCTGTCCACCGAACACCGGCCCACGCGCACGACGAGCGCGAAGATCGGGCGGCTCCTGCACGAGATCGAGTCGCTGATCGCCGACGACGAGGCCGCCGACCGGCAGATCACCGGCGGCTGGCGGACGTTCTCGGACATCCTCGCGGCGGCGCACGTCCACACCTGGGACGCCTACAGCGTCGACCTCACCGCCGACGCCGAGAGCTTCCGGCAGCTCCCGCGCCCCAAGCAGGAGGCCGTGAAGCGCGTCTTCGGGACGATCTTCCGCGCGGAGTCGATCGTCGACGACTGGATGGGACAGATCGTCGCGGCGCTGCCGCGCGAGCCGGGCTACGAGTCGATGCGGGCCGCGCTCATGACGCAGGAGCACGACGAGCGCATGCACCGCGGCAGTCTCCTCAGGGTCGCGACCGAGGTCCTGGGCATCGACGCCGCCGATGCCGACCGCGTGGCGCGGAAGTACAACAACTTCGTCGCCGAGATCCTCTTCGACCAGTTCGAGGACCAGATGCGGCACCTGCTGCGAGCGAACCGCCCCATGGAGGACGTCTACACGGCGATCTTCATCTACGGCGTGCTGAGCGAGGACGTGGTCGCGAACAGCGACGTCGTGATCCGCCGGGCCAAGGGCAACGCGCTCTACGACGTCCACCACCTGCCGGGGATGAAGGAAGGCCAGACGAACGTCCGTCGCGACGAGGGCCGGCACGTTCGCATCGCGGTTCTCGCGAGCCATCGCTTCCTCGAGGAGTTCGAGGGTGCTGCCGAGCGCCTGCTCGGGATCAGCACCTACTACATGGATCTCGCGGACCGGATGGTGCGCCGCGCGAAGGCGTCGCACGGCCTGATCGACGCGCATCTCGCCGAGTCCTACGGGCCCGATGTCGACTCGCTCTACTACTACGTCATGAATATGAAGCGGCTCGCCGTGCGGCTCGACGAGCTCGGGCTGCGGGAGGGCGTGCTCGAGGTGAAGCGCCGCGTGGACGCGGCAATCGCGGAGTTGAGCGGCGAGGACGGCGAGCCGATCGTCGAGACGCCGAGCAGGCTCCTGCGCATCGTCGGACCGAAGGTGCTCCGGCTCGCGGGCGCTTCCCGGCTGGCCGACTAGCCGCTACTTGAGCAGCGCCACGTCCGGCTCTGCCCGCTCGCGTCGGCGTTGAACGCTGCCGCCGTGCCCTGCAGCATCGGGTTACCGCCGTTGCCGCGCACCCAGTCGACGCCGTCGGCCGACGTCGCGCGAAAGATCGCGGGCGCGCTTCCGTCCTCGGATAGCCGCGGTCGTACGTGGTGTTTCCTGCGTCCGGGGTCAGCGTTTTTCGGCCCCACACCGAATGTTCCTTGAGCGCGCCGCATCACCCGGCTGAGCCGAGCGGGCCACAGACTCCGTCAGCCGGCCAGGACGCGCTCGTAGCACTCGGCGAGACGCCGGGCGAGCAGAGGCCAGGCGTACTCGCTCTCGGCGCGCTCGCGCGCGGCCCGGCCTCGCTCGGCGCGCGCGGGCTCGTCCGCGAGCAAGGAAGCGATCGCCTCGGCGAGGGCGTCCGCATCGCCGGGCGGCGCGAGGTCGCCCGTTTCCTCGGTGACGACGTCGCGATAGCCCGGGATATCCGAGGCGACCACGGGAGTGGCGCAGGCGAACGCTCGCGTGATCGTCATGCCGAAGCTCTCGTTGCCGAGCGACGGGGCGACGAGGAGCTTCGCCGACGCGAGCTCTCGGGTCATCGAGTCGTCGTCGACGAAGCCCAGGATGTCGATCCCCTCCTCCGAGATGCGGAGCCGCGTGAGCAGCAACCGCACAGCGAGAGGATCGGCGCCGAGCACGCGCAGCCGGATCCCACTGCCGCGCAGGCGCGGCCACGCCCGCAGCAGCACCGGCAGGCCCTTGCGCGGGTCGTGGCGTCCCGCGAAGACGATGCGGTCGGCGCGGTCGCCCGGGTGGATCGCTTCTGGGATGTCGACGCCGTTCGGGATCACCTCGTAGTGGCCCGGCGCATAGGGGGATGCGGCAAGGCGTGCCTGCTCGGAGACGGCGACGCGAAGGTCGATCCTGCCGAGCAGGAAGCCCCACAGCGGCTCCGCGAACCGGCGCCAGGACGAGTTGCCGGCCGCGTGGAACGTCGCGACCAGGGGGCCGTCCCAGAGCGCGAGCGCGGCCGGGCTGAGCATGGGCGCGAGCGGCTCGTGCACGTGGATGAGGTCGAAGCGCTCGCGGGCGAAGACACGGCGCATCTGCGGTACCGCGCGCGGGCTCAGGACGAGGTTCGAGAGCGCCCCATTGCCGGGCACGATCACCGAGCGGCCCAGCGGGATCACGCTCGGGGGCGGCGGGCCCGGCCGGCCCTCGCGCGGGTGGAGGACGCGGCTGAACGAGCCTGGTGGGTCGTTGCCGATCAGCAGCCGCGTCTCGATCCCGACCGCCTCGAGCGCGCGAACCTGCGCGTCGGCGTGGTCCACGACGCCGCCGCCGAACGACCACGAGTACGGGACTACGATGCCGACCTTCAACGTGGGCGAGGCTACCGGCGGCGCGCGGCCAGGAGCCCCAAGACCGCGCCTGCGAACAGGAGCTGTGCCTCCGTTGACATCCCGACGCCGTGACGGCCCCCTCCGCGGTGGAAGATCTTCTCCCCGTGCACACGCAGCCACGGCACGAGGTGCTCGAGGTCTGGCATCGACGCGGCAGCGCCCCCCAGCACGGCGGGGTCGAGCGGGCCGCGCCACGCGGCGAGCAGCCCGAGCGCCGCAAGGCCGCTGCCGATCTCGAAGCTCCGGTCGGGGATGTCCTCGTGGGGCACGCGATCGCCGGCGACGTGGAGCGGCGGGCCGAGGAGCAGCGCGAGCGGACGCGAGCGGACGACGGCTCCCATTGCCGCTCCCGTTGCGACGTGCAGCGAGACGATCACGCTCCGATCATCGCGTATGCTCAGGCGATGGGCGTCACCGGCTGGTTCCGCCGCCTCTTCTCCGGAGGCCCTGCCACGGGGTCGGCCGAGGACGACGCGATTCTGCGCGAGGAGTACGGCGACGGCACTGTCGGAGAGCCGGCGCCCGGCGGGATCATCGGCGGGGTCTCCGGGTTCGCGGGCCTCGAGGACGCCCAGGCGGCCGAGGGCCTGGAGGAGCAGACCGAAGCGCCGGAAGATCCGGCTCCCTAAGTGCGGTAGCGTTCCGCCCGGTGTGCCGGGAAGGCTGGTCGGCGTGAGCCGATGACGCCTGCATTCGCCATCCCACTCTTCGTCGCGTCCATCGCGCTGATGCTGGTTGCGTCCGCGGTGTTCGCGCGCCGCCTCGACCACATCGGGCTGCGGCTCGGCCTGCCCGAGGCGCTTCTCGGCCTGCTCACCGCTCTGGCGGCCGACGCGCCCGAGGTCTCGTCGGCGGTCGCGGCGCTCCTCCAGAACGAGCACGACGTCGCGGTCGGAGTCGTCGTCGGCTCGAACGCGTTCAACCTCGCAGCGATGCTCGGCGTCAGCGCCGTGGTCGCGGGCCGTGTCCGGGCGCGGCACGAGACGCTCGAGCTCGAGGCGTTCGTCGGGTTGTGGTTGCTCGCCGTGATGCTCGCGGTGGTCGCAGGCGGGCTCGGGGGAACGGTCGGAGGCTTGCTCGTCGCCGTCGCCGTCGTGCCGTACGTCGCGCTGCTCGCGGCCGGGCCGCGCCTGGCCCGGAGGCTGTCCTTCAACACCGCGGAGTCCCGCTTCCTCCACCGGAGCTTCGGCGAGACGCATCGGCGGGCACGGCCGCTCGACTCGCGGCGAGAGGCGGCGGGCGCGCTGGCCGTCCTCGTCCTCGCCCTCTGCCTGATCGTCGCGGGCAGCGTCGGCGCCGTGCGGGCCGCGACGGACCTAGCCCAGGCGTGGTCGGTGCCCGAGGCGCTCGTCGGCGTCGTTGTGCTCGCGGTCCTGACGAGCCTGCCCAACGCGTGGACCGGCGTCCGCTTCGGCCTCCAGGGGCGAGGCTCCGCGCTGATGAGCGAGACGCTGAACTCGAACTCGATCAACATCGTGGCCGGGCTTGCCGTGCCCGCCGCACTCGGCGCTCTCGTCGCCTTCCCCGGTCTTGCGATCTTCGACGTCGCGTGGCTGATCGGGATGACAGCGGCGGCGCTCGTCCTGTTCGGGAGACGAGACGGCGGCGGCCGTGGCGCCGGAGCCTTCCTGATCGTCCTCTATGCGGTCTTCCTCGTGGTGCAGTTCGCCAAGCTGGCGTAGTCAGTCGCGAATCGCCGCGGGCTGGTCGAGCGCGGACTCCTCGGGGGCGACCACACGCCCGCCGCGCGACCACGAGGCGAGCGCCGCGACGAGGCACGCGGCGATCGCGAACGCGAACGCCTCGTCGAGACCGCTGCGGAACGGCCCCGCGATCAGGTGCGGGAAGAACGCACGCCCCTTGATCACGGCCGCGCTGTGGGCGGGGAGCCGCGCGAGCACGTGCGGGCCGAGCAGCTTCTGCGCCGGGTTGTAGCCGAGGAACGCGGCGAACAGCACCGAGACGGGAGGCAGCTTGCTCACGCGCGTCGCGACGTGGGCGGAGACGCCGTGCGCCTGCAGCCCGGTCGCAAGCGAGTGCGGCAAGGTCGCCGACAGCCCGACGATCATCAGCGTGAAGAAGATCCCGATCGACAGGACCTGGGCGGAGTTCTGGAACGTCTGGTTCATTCCGCCGCCCGCTCCCCGGTGCTGCGCGGGCAGGCTGTTCATCACTCCGGCCCGGTTCGGCGAGGCGAACGCGCCCATCGACAGTCCCATCAGGAGGAGGATGGCCGCGAGCTCCGCGTACGAGAAGTCGACGGGCAGCATCGCGAGCAGGAAGAAGCTGAGCGCGGAGACGAGCATCCCGCCGGTCGCGAACGGCCGCGCGCCGTAGCGGTCGGAGAGGATCCCCGAGATCGGGCCGGCGATGAGGAACCCGACCGTCAGCGGCAGCATCCGGATCCCGGCCCAGAGCGGCGTCGAGGCGAAGCTGACGCCGTGCTCCGGCAGCCAGATCCCCTGCAGCCAGATGATGAGCATGAACATCAGGCCGCCGCGCGAGATCGCCGAGAGGAAGCTCGAGAGGACGCCGAAGGTGAAGGCGCGGATCTTGAACAACTGCATGCGGAACATCGGCGCTTTCGACCGCAGCTCCACGACGACGAAGAGCGCGAGCAGAGCCGCCCCGGCGGCGAGGCACGCTTCGACCGTCGGGGACGTCCAGCCCATCGGGTGGCTGCGGTAGGGCCGGATCCCGTACGTGATCCCGACCATCACGAGCACGAGCCCCGCGGCGAAGGTGAGGTTGCCCAGCCAGTCGATCGGATCCCGGGTGCGCACGCCGATCTCGCGCAGGCTCCGATACGACCAGATCGTCCCCACGATGCCCGTCGGCACCGACACGAGGAAGACGAGCCGCCACGAGATCGGCGCGAGCAGACCGCCGAGCACGAGGCCGATGAACATGCCGCTGATGCCGACGACGTTGTTGATCCCGAGTGCCAGCCCGCGCTGGTTCGCCGGGAACGCGTCGGTGAGGATCGCGACCGAGTTCGCCACCAGGAACGCGGCGCCGATCCCCTGCACGATCCGGAAGGAGATCAACCAGTCGGCGCCCGCGCGGCCGTGGAGCCAGTCGATCGTCAGCAGCAGCGACGCAACCGTGTA
>Ga0207693_10005533_pt1 | contig 10514 bp, 5 predicted proteins | sample LARL81metaG_FD_184347 | JGI IMG/M metagenome (GOLD analysis project Ga0207693, IMG submission 184347) | Corn, switchgrass and miscanthus rhizosphere microbial communities from Kellogg Biological Station, Michigan, USA - LAR L8-1 metaG... | ecosystem: Host-associated > Plants > Roots >... | reverse complement strand
ACCCCCAGCGGCGATCAGGAAGGACAGGGCGATCAGCAGGACGGCGATGATGCTCTTCACGCTTCCTCCTCTTGCCCGGAAAGGGCGGGACCCATGCGGGCCCCGCCCTTTCCCGTGGGTCAACTAGCAGCCCGTCTTGGGCAGGTTGAAGTTGACCGTGGTCGTCTTGCCGGATTTGAGGTTCACCTTCGTCGACTTGGCCTGGTACCCGTCCTTGCTGGCGATGACGGTGTACGGGTTGCTGGCTGCCGGAGCCCAGAACGCGTACGTGCCGTCCTTGCCGGTCTTGAGCGAGAACGAGGATCCCTTGCCGCTGGCCTGGACCTGGGCGCCCTGCAACGGAGCGGTGTTCCCGCTGCAGTCGGTGCCCGTCACCGTGCCCGCGAGCTTGCCCCATCCCTTCGGCGGAGTCACGTTCATCGTGACTCCGATCGGGGTGATGGTCTGAGGCGTGTTCGCGTTCACCGCGATCTGGGCCGCGTAGGTGCCAGGCTGAGTGACGCCGGCGGCCGTCGTCGCCGACAACGTGACGGTGACGTTGACCGTGGCTCCGGCCGGAACGTCGAACGTGGTCGGGCTCTCGGCGAGCCACTTCACGTCCGTCGTACCGCACTGGCTGAGCTCCGAGAGGAACTCCGAGTCCGGCGTCGGGCTGAACCCGCCCGAGGACCCGCCGATCTTGTAGAAGCCGCATCCGCCGGCGGCGCGGTAGCGCGGGAACTGCGCGTTCGGGAGCGCAGCCCAGCTATCGGTCGACGGTTGGTATGCGTATCCCTGGTTCGTGATCGTGTTGAACCCGTTGGTCACGCCGCTCGAGACGACCAGCATCCCGTTCGGCGCACCGGCGACCATCGCCCACAGGTCGATCGGCATGTCCGCGATCGGGCTCCACGAGTCCGAGCCCGGGTCGTAGACGTTGCCGCTCGTGAACGTCGCCGACCCGTTGGTGCCACCGGCGCAGTACACCTTGCCGTTGACTCCGCCGCACCCTTCCCAGGCATCCCCGATCGGGTAGTTCGCGGCAGTCGACCAGCTGTCGCTGGACGGGTCGTAGACCTCGACCTTGTTCGACACTGTGCAAGCTCCGTCCGCGCAGCCGCCGACGAAGTAGATCTTGCCGTTGGCGACCGCGACGCCCGGAGCGGCCGTCGGGCTCGGGTTCGGAGCGACTGTGCTCCAGCTGTCGCCGGCCGGGTCGTAGACCTCGGTCGCGGCGATCGGAGTCCCGGACGAGTCCCAGCCGCCTGTGACGTACAGCTTCCCGTTGAGTGCCGCCACGCCCGGCTTCTCGCGAGCGTTCGCCATGTTGGCGATCGGCGCCCACGTGTTGTCGTCCGGGTTGTAGACGTAGCCCTTGTTCGTGATCGCGAGGCTGCTGTCGATACCGCCGACCGAGTACTCCTTTCCGTTGACGAGGTCGGCGCCGTTGTCCATGATCGCCGTCGGATAGCTGGCGATGGTCGACCAGGTCGGATCCTTCGGTGTCCCGGCGTCGATCGGCGGCGCACCACCTTGCGGATTGTCGCCGAGGAAGGCCGGGCTGGCCGGGTGGTCCTCAGGGAGCTTGATCCTGGTCAGGGGCGCTCCCTGAGCCTGCAGGATCTGGAACGACCCACCCTGCTCGTTCAGCTGGACGTGCGCCGGTCCGGTGCCGTCGTTCTTGAACGAGAGCGTCTGGGTCGTCGTCGTACCGAGCACCTGTGTCTTCGTGATCGAGGTCGGCGTGATCACGAGGTGTCCGGCTCCCAGCTGGAAGTCCTGACGGACCGTGTTGTCTCCGACGACGTTGACCGTTGCGGTGGAGCTCGAGTACAGGGACTTGCTGGCCGTGAACGGATGCGAACCCGTCAGCGACGAGAACAGGTAGTAGAAGCCGCCCGGATTACCCGGATCGTCCGGGACCGGGAACGTCTTCGTGTTCTCGTCCGGCTTGTCGTTGCTCGTGACCTTCGCACCGTTGAGCGGAGCGCCGGTGGTCAGGTCGGAGACGTTGCCCTCGACGAGGCCGCCCGGGATCTTGACGCAACCCGAGCTGTTGAACACGTTCACGTCGTCGACCATCCACACGAAGCCGAACGTGCTCGTGAAGTGGAAGCGGACCTGAACGTTGCTCTGGTTGGCCGCCTGTGGCAGTTGGACGGTCTCCAGGTCGGGACCGGGAGCCGAGTTGACGTCGTCGCGGTGCCAGACGTTCGTCCACGTGCTGCCGCCGTCGGTGCTCACGTCCACATCGCCCGTCTGCGGGAACGGCTCGAAGGCGACGAAGTTGTTCTGGAACGTGAGGTACGGCGCGGATGCACCGGACATGTCGAGCGTCGGCGTGACGAGCGACGTGTCCTGAGAGCTTCCCGAACCGTAGAAGTCCGAGTTGATGTCGGCGAAGTTGCCGGTGCCCCCGGTGTTGTTCTGCTGGCCCTCCGGGTCGTTGAGCTGCCAGACCTGGCCGTTGCCCAGGGGGTCGGTGACGGTCCAGCTGCCCGGCGGGAAGCTGCTTCCCGAGAAGTCCTCCTGCAGGGCAGTGTCGAGCTTGTAGCCCGGCGCCGTGCAGTCCGGCGTCACATTGAGCTGCACGTCGTGGGTCAGGTTGCTCCCGCCCACTGCGACCGTGTCGGTGAGCGGCTGGTACCCCTGCAACTTCGAGGTGTACGTCACGTCGTAGCTGGCGTTCGCCGGCACGGTGATGTCGTACTGGCCGCTGACCGGGTCGGTGAAGAACGGACCGTTCGGGTCGCCGGCCACGTCTATCCGGCTGTACACAGGCCACCCGTGGCCCGACCCGTCCGTGACCGTCCCGGTGAGGTGCACCGACGGCTGCGGTTGTAGGGCATCGTCCAACGTCGTCGTGTTGCTGTCCGTGATCTGAACGCCGGACTTCGTGTCCGTCCCGTAGCCGAACGACGAGAAGGTGACGTCGTAGGTCCCTACCGGCAACTGGAGGCTGTAGTGGCCACTGGCGTCGGTGGTCGTGCTGCCGAAGGACTGCCCACTGGAGGACGCGTCCACCTTGGCGCCGGCGATCGGATTGTTGTTGCTCGCATCCGTCACCGTGCCCTTGAGGGTGCCGCTCGGGCCGGCGGTGCAGTTCGGGAACTTGAAGCTCCCGATCCGTGTGTCCCAGTTGAACGAACTGGTCGTCTGGTAGTACTCGTTCGTGTACCAGAACGTGCAGTCGTCCGTCGGGTCCACCGTGATGTCCGAGTAGTCACCCCAGCGGCTGAGCGTGTCGGTCTGGCTGCCGGTGCCGGAGAAGAGCGTCGATTCCCCCTGGTTCAGCGTGTTCGGGGGGTCGCCCGCCAGCCGGCCCGCGTAGCGGATCTGCGGGTTGATGCTGGAGGACGAGGCACTGAAGCCGACAGCGATGTCGCCCGACGCGTCCATGGCCGCGCTTCCCATCCAGCGCCAGGTGTTGTCGGGCTGGTAGGTGCTCTGCTGGGCGAAGCCCGGCGAGCCGGAGGTGGCGTTGTCGATCTCCCACCAGCGGATTCCCGCCACGCCGTTCGAGTCCACGGTCATGTTCCCCACGAGCGCTTCGTGGCCGTCGGGGAAGCGACGGTAGTCGTTCCGGAACATGCTGCGGTCTCCGAGCGTGTCGAGCGTGTCGCTGGTGCCCGCCTGTGGCACACAGGACCCGGCTGACCCTCCGCAGATCACGTTGAACGGATCCGGCGTGAGCGTCCCGCCCAGCGTGAAGGTCGAGTTGCTCGGGGTCGTGAAGTCGACGTGGAAGCGCCAGAGCTTCCAGGTCGGATTCGTCCCGATCTCCGTGAACGGATTGGGTGCGTTCGCCGGAGGAAGGATCGACCCGTCGAAGTCGGCCGGCATCAGCTGGTCGTCCGAGGGGCTGAGCATCCCGGTGCTGACGATCGTCGCCGGCGTGCCGGCGAGCATCGCCGTGCGGTCGAGCGCGAACGGCTGCGGGCCGAGGAAGGCCGTGCCGGCCGCGTTGAACACGTTCGTGCTCATGTAGTACGCGTCGGGCCAGGTGCCGAGCTTCGGATAGTCGTAGAAGTTGTTTCCGAAGGTCGTGCCGAGATCGAAGTCGTAGCGGTGGTACGCCCCTGTGGCGTCGTTGGTGGTCGAGACCGCGACGCATTCGTGGGTCGGCTGCGCCGTCCCGGCGAACTGGCTGATGACCCACCTGTTCGCGAGCTTGTCGTAGAGGACGACCGGGTCGCCCTCGCCGTTGTTCTCGCAAACACCGCCGAAGCCGCTCCACACCGACTCGATGCTGATCGGCCCGAGCACCGAGTTGCCCGTGCTCTTGTCGAAGACTTCCACGCCGGTGTTGACGATCTGGACGTACTGCGTGGCTCCGACGGCGCCGTTCGTGTCCGGCGGCGCACAGCTGCAGTTGACGCCCGGGAAGTCGATCCCCTCGAAGTCGAGCTGCGTGCCGGGCATCTTGGGCGCGGCGAGCTTGCTCTGAACGGCACGGCCGCTCACCGTGCGGTGCGTGGTGAGTTGCTTGCCGAGCGGCAGGACGGGGATCACATGGTTCGCACTCGGCGAAAACGGGATCGGCGTGACGGCGCGGAGCTTCGGCGACACATCGTTCTTGGCCGAGTGTCCGACCGTGACGTTCCCACTTCCTGTGTCACCGGCTTGACTCCCCACGGTGGCGCCGGCAGCTCCGCTCGCGATCGCCGGCGATGCCGGTGTCTGCTGTGCGGCGGCGCCCACATTTGTCGATGCCGCTGCCAGGCCAACTCCGACAGACAAGGCGACGGCGACTATGAGCGCCCCTGCGAGTAGCGTGCTGCGCCTTCTCCCTGCTCGCTTGGTCCAGAACCGGTCCTTCACGACCGCCACGCTCCTTTCCCTGGGCCGGAGCCGTCCGTTCAGCTCCGACGATGGGCACTGGGATTCCTTGGTCGAATGGGCCGCTGCCGAGTTGCAGCGCCCGTCCGCCGGACCGGGCCCTCACTGCTCCCGAGGCTCCCGGCGGCAGACTGAACTGTCGGCCTTTGCGCTCCCCCCTCCCTGTCTGAGCGCATGCGAGGGCGCTCGTCCTGGTCGATGCGGTACGGCCGCCGGCTGGCGGTTCGCACGAGCTGGACCGTGAGGGAGGCGTGGCCTCTTGTAAGTGGGGAGCTACCCCAAACTATTTCGGGCTTCGGACCGGACCCTGCTCGAGACCCGTATGGATCTCGAGTCTGGACCTGACACCCAGCTTGCGCATGGCAGAGCTCACGTGGTGCTCGACGGTGCTGCGCGAGACGACGAGCGACAGCGCGATCTCGGAGTTGCTCAACCCGTCGGCCGCCAGTCCCGCCACCTCACGCTCTCGGGGCGAGAGCTCGCTCCCGTACCCCTTCCGCCCAGCACGGTGCGGAGCGACGAGTCGGTTCCGGCGCAGGGTCGCCCTGGTACGGCCGGCATCCCAGTGGGCTCCACGCTCGCGGAAGGCGTCCATCGCGTCGACGAGCAGCCGGCGCCCCTGCTCACGTCGGGTGGACAGGAGGCAGCGGCCCCGGTACTCCCTCGCTCTCGCGGCCTCGTACGGGCGCGGCAGAGCCCGCCAGCAGCGCTCGGCCATGGCGTAGTGACGGCTCGCGCGCTCGACGTCCCCGTCGGCCTCCGCGAGCAGACCGCGACAGACGCGGAGCGCGGCGGCCGCGGCGGGAGCGTCCCGGTCTTCGATCGCCTCGCCGAAGCGCTCGATCTCCTCGGCCGCCTTTTCGGGCTCGCCTGCAGCGAGCAGCGACTCGACCAGCACCGGCGCCGCTTCCGTGGCCCACGTCCAGGCCCCCTTCCGCTCGACGAGAGCAACGGCTCGGGCGGCCTCGGCCCGCGCCGCTTGCGGTTTGTGCTCGGCCAACCTGATTCGGGCGAGCCCGCCACGCACCCAGGGGACCATCGCCACACCGCAGAGGTCCTCCTCTGCGAGGCGCTCGAGGCTCACCGCCGCAGCTCGAACCTCACCACGGGCCAGCCGGAGAAGCCCCAGGACGGCCTCGAGGTCCGCGTGGTGCGGCCGTCTGTCTTCGCCTTCCTCCAGCAGGGCGAAGACCCGCTCCTCCAGGCCGTTCCAGTCGCCGACCGCGAAATCGAGCTGAAGCGCCGTCGCCCTGGCGATCGTGTGCTCCCGGAGATACTCCTCACCGGTCGCGAGATCCCGCTCGACGAACTCACGCGCCTGCGCGTAGTAGCCCAGGTGGAGCAGCGCATCCGCCACGTTTCCATACGCTCGCGCGGCTTGCCTGATCTCCTCCGCATCGCTTCCTGGGCTCGGAATCTCTCCCATCGCCCGCCAACCCTTCGGGTCGCCTCGGAAGAGCAACGTGCACGCTCGGTCACCCGACAGCCTGATCCGCAGCGCGCGATTCCGAGATCGACGAGCCTCGTTCACTGCTCGATCGAGCCACCCGAGGTGCTCGTCGAAGTTGCCCGCACGGAAGAACGGCTGGGCGAGGAAGGCCATCGCAGTGGCCGCAAGAGCCGGCCGCGACTGCAGGCGATCGAGGGAACGCCTGATCTCCGCATACCCCTCCGCATCGTGGCCCGTCTGACAGAGGAAGTGGCCGAGGTGCAGGCCGAGCTCCCCGCGGAGCGCGGGAGGCAGCCTCTCATCGTCGAGGAGGGGACGCACGACGTCTGTCGCGTCCTGCTGCGCTGCGGAGTTGAAGGCCTGGATCAGGAACTTCACTGCCAACTTCCCGCGTCGGACCGGTGGAACCGCGGGAACCTGGAGCGCCTCCCGCAGGTAGCGGCAGGCCGTCGCCTCGTCATGCAACGAAGCGGCCCGATCGGAGACAGCCTCCGCGTAGCGGATCCACTCCTTCGTCCTGCCTGCGGCCCTGTAGTGGTGGACGAGCCGGGCCAGCGGTTTCGGCCGCTCTTCCTCCAGAGCCCGAGCAGCTCTGAGGTGCAGCCGTCGGCGGGTCGGCGCAGGTATGTCCTCCTCCACCGCCTGGCGAGCGAGCTCGTGACGGAGGGAGAGGTGAGAGCCGTCCTCCTCGACGAGGAGACCGGCGGAAAGCGCCTCGGCGACGCCCGCCGCGGCCCGGTCCGAGCGGAGACCCGCCGTTCTGCGGAGCAACGCCTCGGTCGCCGGCAAGCCGGCCACCGCCGCCGCTCGCACGAGCGCCCGCGCCGCCGGCCGAAGCCGCGCCAGCCGCTCGAGGGTCAGATCGCGTACCGGTTTAGGAACCGCCAGGTCCTCGAGCCGGCGGCGAAACCCGACGTCTCCGCGGCGGACCGGGTCATCTCCGTTCTCGAGGAGACGCAGGACTTCCTCGACGGCGAATGGGAGCCCTGCGCTGACCTGATACAGGTGCTCGACGAGTTCGTCCGAAATCGCTTCGGTAGCCAGAGTCACTCCGGCGAGCGCACGCACCTGCTCCCTGCCGAGTGGCCCCAGATTCAACTCGAGGCGACGGATCTCGTCGGGGAGGCGGGCGGCGAGCGAGTACAGCGGCGAAGCCGCGCCCAGCTCCTCCCGCCGGTACGTGCAGACGAGCGTTACCTGCTCGGGTAGCTCAGGGGAGAGGAAACGCAGAAACTCGGCCGTTTGATCGTCGGCCCAGTGCAGATCCTCGAGCACCAGCACGCTGCGTCCGAGCGCGCCGATGAGCTCGCGCATTGCGCGGAAGACGCGGTGCCGCTCGGCCGCAGAGTCCGCGAGCGGCTCGGGTGACTCGGGCAGTAGCGGCGCAAGCTCGGGTAGGAGCGGCTGCAGCACACCCGTCACCGGACTCAGGCGCGTCCTCGCCGGCTCTGCGTTCCGGAGTGCCTCCAGGACCGGGCCGAGCGGGAAGGGTTCGAGGAGGGGTTGGCAGGCGCCCAGGTAGCGATGGGGCACCTCGAGCCCGGGTGCATCGAGGAGCTCCTCGATCAGCCGCGTCTTCCCGACCCCCGCCTCGCCTTCGACCACGATGAGCGCGGGTGGATCGGAAGCCACCCCGACGAGTGAGTCGAGCTCGGCGTCACGCCCGACGAGGACCGGAGAGGAGAGGCGGCCGCGTAAGCGTGCACGCGCAAGCGACGCTGGCTCTCTTGGTCCGACGCGCTTTTCTTCTTGCCGCAGGTTCTCGAACTGTACGGCCTTCAGCCGAGGCACCTGTTGAGCTGTCCCCCTGGATCGCTGCTGCGTCAACGCTATCAAGTGGGTCTCGCGAGCGACCGGCGGAGGCGCGATCGGCCCGCCCGAGCGCAGCTCGCCGGCGCACGGTTCCGCGTTCGGCCCGTCCCCGGTTCCGTAGTTCACCCGGATGCGGCTGTGCGCCGGCGCGACGAGTATCGCCGCATGGTGTACGTGGAGCATCGAGGCGAGGACCTTCAGGTTGCCTTCGAGACGGGCACGGTGGGCGACGCGATGAGCCACGGGGTCATCAGCTGTCCGCCCGAGACGCCGCTACGGGTCGTGGCCCGGATGATGGCGACCTACGGCGTGCACGCGATCTTCGTCTTCGAGTACACGGAAGAGGACGACGCGCCACACCTGTGGGCGGTCGTCTCCGACCTCGATCTCGTCGCGGCCACGCGGCTCGATCTCGACACGCTGACCGCGGGCGCCGCGGCTGTGACGCCGCTCGTCAGCGTTGCGGCCGACAGCTCGATCGGCGAGGCCGGCAGCCTGATGGCGCAGTACGGCATCGCGCACCTCGCCGTCACCGAGCCCGGGTCCCGCCGCCCGATCGGCGTCATCTCGACGCTCGACATCGCACGGGCAATCGCGGCCGGTCTCGGCCCCCGCGAGACCTTCGCCTCCGCCTGAGGCGGCTCGTCTGCGGCTTTCCCGCAGTCGAGACGTGGGAAGCCCCGCGATCGGTTCCGCACCGGCCCGGATGGCGCTCCCGCCGCCCGGGCCGAGACTTCTCCGAAACGCACCACGGTTCGAAAGGAGTCGGGACATGCGCAAGGCACTGGAAATCGGAGGATTCGTCGCAGCGGCCGTCCTCATCGTGTTCGGCGTCGTCGCCATCGCGATGGGGATCAACGGCCGGCAGACGGTCAACAACAGCCTCTCCCACGAGTACATCGTCGCGGGCCCTGACATGACGCCGACGGCGATCAAGGCCGAGGCGCAGAAGGCCGGCATCGCGTCGGCCGTCAAGCAGTGGCCGACGGTGGACATCGCCGGCAAGACGATCGACACCGGCCCCGAGGCGCAGGCGATGGCGCAGTACATGCACATCCACGCGCTCGAGGCGACGGGTGGCTACACCTACGCACAGATGGGCATCTACCAGGCGAAGCCCGGGACGCCGAAGTCGCAGCTGGAAGTCGGCGGCGGCACGAGCAACGCGGAATTCGCCGCGATCGACCCCGCGACCAAGCAGCCGGTGCAGAACGGCGCCCGGCAGGTCTGGATCAGCGAGACCGCGCTCACCAACGCGCTCAACATGAGCCAGCTGGCCACGCAGATCAGTCTCTTCGGGATCGTGGTCGGGATCGCCCTCCTCCTCTCGGGGATCGGGTTCGCGATCCTCGCGGTCGGCGGGACGCTCCGGAATGTCGAGCCCGCTTTCAGCTTCCTGAAGAGGACGAAGACGGACACCAAGACTCCCGCGGTGCCGGTGGCATAGAGCCCGACTCCACCGCTGGACAGCGAGGGCCGCCGCGAGGCGGCCCTCGCGCATTACGGGAAATGCCGCAATTCAGATCCGCGCTACGTACGACGCCCGCCGGTCGATCTGCGACGAGGATGGCGGCATGGCGATCGACCCGACAACGCGGCTCTGCACACTCGAGGCGGCCGTCGGCGAGTTCGAAGCCTGCCCGGAGGGCGCGTGTCCGTTCTGGGAGACCGGCCGGGCCCGGCGCGGAGGACGCTGCGCGTTCGAGCAACTGGACGTCGCGGCCGACGCGACGCTGGCCGCGTGGCTGCTCGAGATCCGCGAGCGCCTGGCCACGGCCGAGTCGACTGCGGCCGCCGATGAAGCCCACAAACTCTTCAGTCACCTGCTGAACGAGTCGGCCGAGTAGAACGGCTACTCGGGCTCGAGCAGCCCGCGCTCGAGGGCGTAGGCGACGAGATCGGCCCGGGTCTGCAGCCGGAGCTTCTGCATGATGTGGGCGCGATGCGTCTCGGCCGTACGCACCGAGATGTAGAGCATCTTGGCGATCTCCTGATTCGTATGGCCGAGGGCGAGCAGGCGAAGGACCTCGCGTTCGCGGTCCGAGAGCGGATCCTCATGCGCGAGCTTCGCCGCCTCGGCGTCGGCGGCCACCAGTCGCGCGCCGAGCTCGGGGTTGACGTACCGGCCGCCGGCAGCCACCTCGCGAACCGCGGCCACGACCTCGGTGTCGGCCGCCTCCTTGAGGACGTAGCCGCTGGCGCCCGCCGCGAACGCCTCGCGCACGTAGCGCGGCTCGTCCTGCATCGAGAGGACGAGCACTTTCGCGTCCGGGTTCTCGTGCCTGAGCTGGGGGAGGGCGTCGAGACCGGTCTGCTCGGGCATGACGATGTCGAGCAGGATCACGTCGGGCTTCAGGGCCCGCGCCTGGAAGATCGCGTCGCGGGCATCGCCCGCCTCGCCGACCGGCTCGAGGCCCTCCTCGGCCTCGAGCAG
>Ga0207693_10005532_pt1 | contig 10515 bp, 12 predicted proteins | sample LARL81metaG_FD_184347 | JGI IMG/M metagenome (GOLD analysis project Ga0207693, IMG submission 184347) | Corn, switchgrass and miscanthus rhizosphere microbial communities from Kellogg Biological Station, Michigan, USA - LAR L8-1 metaG... | ecosystem: Host-associated > Plants > Roots >... | reverse complement strand
GCCGGCCGCCGGAGCCGCGCCGCCGGCGCCATCGAGCATCGCGAGCATCGGGGACTCCATCACCCGCGCGTTCGACGTCTGCTGCTGGTACGGCGACCATCCGGCTCAGTCGTGGAGCACCGGCGACCTGCCGTTCGACGGGATCAGCAGCCACTACGAGCGCCTGATCGGCCTCAACCCGTCGATCGCCGGCCACAACCACAACGACGCGCGCACAGGCGCGCGGATGCGCGACGCGCAGGGCCAGGCTCAGACCGCGGTGGCGCAGCACGCGCAGTACGTGACGATCGAGCTGGGCGCGAACGACGCGTGCACGAGCTCGCCGGCGACGATGACGACCGTCGGGGACTTCCGCGCGCAGTTCGCGGCGGCGATGACCACGCTCGCGGCCGGGCTGCCCGCCGGGTCCCACGTCTTCGTCGGGAGCGTCCCGAACGTCTACCGACTCTGGCAGCTGTTCCGCGGAAACGCGGCGGCGCAGCTCGTCTGGTTCGGTGCGCAGATCTGCCAGTCGATGCTGTCCCTCTCCAACACGGAGGCGGACCGGCAGGCCGTGCTCACGCGGATCGAGGCGTTCAACGGCGTGCTCGCCGACGTCTGCGGCGGGTACGCGTTCTGCCGCTACGACGGCGGTGCCGTGTTCGACTTCTCGTTCACGTCGGGCCAGGTCAGCAAGCTCGACTACTTCCACCCGAGCCTTTCCGGCCAGGCAGCCCTCGCGTCGATCACCTGGCAAAGGTCCTGGTGGTCCTCGCCCTGATCACGAGGGTCTGAGCACCGCCCCGAAACTGCATAGGGATTTCCCCGTTTCGAGCGCCGCACCTGACGTCATACCGTGATGTCCGTTGCCAGGCGGCAGAAAGGCGTCGAACGATCGGAGGCCGAACATGACGTTGCGCAGGAGGGCGCTCCTGGTTAGTGCTTCGGTCGCTGTCGCGCTCGTTGCCGAAGAGCGCGATGCATTCGCACCGACCTCGGCGACGGCCTCGCCGACGGCCGCCGCCGGGACCCTCGACTTTCAGGCTCGGTTCAAGATGATCTCCACCGGGGTCCCGTGTCCGCCGGAGGCGCCGTCGGTCGGACTAGTCCAATGCTTCAAGCGGGCCGGTACCGGCAGCGTTCCGGGACTGGGAGGCGTCTCGATCGAGTATGTGTGGTCCTTCGGGCTTGGCGCGCCGACATGTCCCTCAGAGCTCGCCAAACCGCTCGCGACGACGGGCCGTCTCATCGTCGCAGGCAAGGGCGAGCTGTACTTCGCGCTCGCGCCGGGAGCGCAGTGCGTCAACGTCGAACCGGTGCGGAACGAGCCGCAGGACTTCACCTTCACGGGGGGTTCGGGTGCCTACCAGTCGGCCTCCGGGGCAGGAGCGGCTGCGCGCGCGCTCGGCGGTGGCGTCGGGGCCGAAACGTGGACGGGAACGCTCACGGTCCCGCGAGTTGAGCTCGATGTGACGCCGCCCGAGTTGATCGGTGCCCGGTCGAGGACCGTACGCGCCGCGACGGGCACACGGCGTGTGCGCGTGACCTACAACGTGACCGCGAGCGACGACAAGGACGGCGTGGTGCCCGTCACCTGCAAGCCCTTGTCGGGCAGTCGATTCCCAGTTGGTCGTACCGTGGTCAGGTGTTCGGCAGCGGACTCGAGCGCGAATACGAGCAGTGCGTCGTTCACGGTCACCGTTCGGCCGTCGCGGTAGCAAGCCGATTACGTACTAGAGCCAGCGCTTGTACTTGAAGAAGCCGACCATCCCTCCGATGACGGCGATCATCAGACCGACGATCACCCAGAAGGCGGCGTGCGTGTGCTCGCCCGGGAACAGCACGTTCATCCCGAAGATCCCGGAGATGAGGGTGAGCGGCAGGAGGACGACGCTGAAGACGGTCAGAATCCGCAGGACGTCGTTCTGACGGTGTGAGATGACCGACTCGTTCGTGTCCTCGAGGGCCTCGACGACCTCCTTGAAGTTGTCGAGCTGATCCCAGATCCGCTCGCTCGCGTCGACGAGGTCGTCGAAGTAGAGCTCGAGGTCCTCGGGGAGGAAGCGCTCGATGTGCCGCTCGAGGAGGCGCAGCGCGGGCCGCTGCGGCTTGACGATCTTCCGGTAGGAGATGATCTCCTGCTTCGCCTTGGAGATGTCGTGGACGATCTCCTCGGAGCGGAGCTCGTCGATGTCGTCCTCGATCCGGTCGAGCTTGTTCCCGATCTTGTCGAGGATCGGGAAGCAGTAGTCGTAGAGGTCGTCGAGCACCTCGTAGAGCAGCCGGCCCGAGCCCTTGGCGAAGAGGCTGTCGCGGAAGGCCTCGTCCTCCTCGCACCGGCGGAAGAGCCGCGTCACGGGCAGCAGCTCGACGTTGGGCAGCGTCACGAGGTAGTCGGGGCCGAGGAAGAAGTCGAGCTCCGCCGCGTTGAGCCGCTGGATCGCCTTGTCGTATGCCGGGAAGTGGAGGACGCCGAAGAGGTAGCCCTCGTCCGCGTAGTCGTCGACCTTCGGCCGCTGGCGCTTCGAGAGGACGTCCTCGACGTCGAGCGGGTGCCAGCCGAACCGCTCGCGCAGTTCGTTGACGGTGTCAGGATCGAGCGTCTCGACGTTGATCCAGGTCAGGCCTGCGGCCGCGACCTCGGCGAGCTGAGCCTCACGAGGCCGAGCTTCGCCCTCCGCCAGCGGCGGCCGTGTTCGCCGGATGCGCGGCAGGCTCGGCACTGGTACTCAGAGGGTCGTCGGTCGCTAGCGCCACGTTCGCCATCGTACCCGCGACGCCTGCGACGGAATCCCCAGTCCGCGGGGTTCGCCGTGCGCCGGCCGGGAGCGCGCGCTCGAGGCCGAGCGCCCAGCCTGCAGCGACGAGCTGGAGGCCGGCCGCGAGCGGGAACAGCGCGAACGGCGCGTGCTGGAGCACGAAGCCGCCGCCGGCCGGACCGACGATCCAGCCGAGCTGCCACGACAGGCTCGCGAAGGCGAGATAGCGGCCGACGACGCGCGGCGGCGCCATGTCGGCGGTGAGCGGGACATGGATCGTCCCGTGCAGGCACTCGCCCGCGGCGAAGACGATCGTGATCGCAGCCATCAGCCCGGCCGCGACCCAGCCCGCCGTCCAGTAGCCGGTCGCTCCGAACCCGAGCAGCGACGCGGAGAAGGCGAGGCACATCAGGGCGAACGCACGCATGCGGCGGCGGCCTTCGACGAGCTTCGCGACGGGCAGCTGCGCGACGACGACGACGATCGAGTCGACGGCCCACAGGACGCCGATCCCCTGCGCGCTCACGTCCGCCTGATTCTTCGCGAACGGTGGGAGCAGCTCGACCCAGATCGCGACGCTCGCCGCGATCACGAGCGCGTTCAGCAGCGTGTAGCTCATGAAGGTCCGGTCGCGGACGACGTCCCGGTACGTGCCGGCCTCGCGCTCGGGATGCAGCTCGGGCGTCGGGACGCGCGTCAGCACCGCGACGTACGCGAGGAACGTGGCGGCGTCGAACAGGAAGAGCGCCGTGAAGCTCCACGCCGCGAGGAAGCCGCCGACGAGTCCGCCGAGGGCGACGCCGAGGTTCATCGTCACGCGCTGCGTCGCGAAGACGGCGTGCCGACGCTCCGTCGGGGCCAGCGCCGACAGGAGCGTCGACTGCGCCGGCCAGAAGGAGCCGCTGCCGAGCCCCGAGAGCGCGTACAGGGCGAACGCCTGCCAGGCGGACTGGACGAGCGGGAACAGACCGGTCGCAACGGCCATGACGCAGAGGGCGATCTGGAGCACGCGGCGCGGCCCGATGCGGTCGGAGAAGGTGCCCGCGACGAACGCCGAGGCGAAGCCGAAGACCGAGTTCGTCGCGGCGACGAGCCCTGCGATCCCGAGCGGGATCCCGCGCTCGTTGTGCAGGTAGATGACGAGGAACGGGAGCATGATCCCGTTCCCGAAGGCGTTGACGAGCGATCCGGCCTGGAGGATCCAGACGTCGCGCGTGAGCTGCGGATCCAGGCTCCGGAGGTAGGCCCGCACGCGGCGAGCCTACCCACGGCGCCTTCGAGCTAATGGGGGCGCCGGGAGGGCCCGCGCGCGTGCGCGTGGTACCAGCGGAAGCGGAAGAACAGGAAGAACGCGAGCGGCCAAAGGAGCCAGAGCGCCCGCCCGTGCGATGCGAACGCGGCCGCCACGACAAACGGAATCACCATCAGCGGCAGCGGGAACCAGAGCGACCGTTGTCGAGCCCTTCGCCTGGGCCTTGAGCCGGGCAGGTCCGCGGTCAGCGCATCGAGCTCTCCTCGCGTCTTCGCCGCGTAGCATCGCTCGATCCGCTCCTCGAGCTCGGTCGTGTCGAGCCGTCCCTCCGCGTGGTGACGGCGGAGGACGTCCACCGTCGCGCTTCGCTCGGCGTCGGACGCGCGCAGGTCGTGCTCGTCCAGATGGTCGTACGTCATCGCTTCGGCTCCTCTCCGAGGACGGAATAAATGCGCTGCCGGGCGTCGACGAGGATCTCGCGCACCTGCGCGACCTGCTCGTCGGTGCCGGTGCTCGCGGCCTGCATCACCGCGGCGGCGACGCGGAACGCGGCCTCGCGGAGGTCTCCGCCGCCGCCCGTCGCGCCCTGGGCCTCCCACGGGGGCGGCCCTTCGCGGCGTCCGGCCTCCTCGCGGCCGGCGTCGGTCAGCGTGTAGCGCCGCCGGTCGCCGATCTCCTCGCTCTTGACGAGGCCCTCGTCTTCCAGCTGCTGGAGCGTGGGGTAGATCGACCCGGCGCTCGGCCGCCACGCGCCGCCTGTGCGCCCCTCGAGCTCCTGCATCATCTCGTAGCCGTGCATGGGGCGCTCCGTCAGGAGCGCGAGGACCGCGCCGCGGACGTCGCCGCGCCGCATCCGCGGCCCGCGCGGTCCCCACGCGAACGGCGGCCCCCATGGCCCGCGCCGACCTCCCCAATCGTGATGACTACCGCGCACTATCGCGACATATCGTAACAGGTCGTGAAATGTCGCGCCGCGTGGGTCAGACTGGCCTCATGGCCGATGTCGACGCCGTGATCGTCGAGCGCGTCCGGGCGAGCTTCGCCCGTCAGGGTGCGATGTCGACGCTCGGCGCCGAGCTCGCGGAGGTGGCCGCGGGCCACGTGGCGATCACGGTGCCCGTCGAGCCGCGCCTGTCGCAGCAGCACGGGTTCCTCCACGCGGGCGTCGTCGTCGCCGCGCTCGACAGCGCTTGCGGCTACGCGGCGCTGACCCTGATGCCGGAGGACGCGGAGGTGCTCACCGTCGAGCTCAAGGTCAACCTGCTGGCTCCGGCGAGCGGCGACCGGATCGTCGCAGAGGGCGAGGTCGTCCGGCCCGGCGGCACGCTGACCGTGTGCCACGGCGACGCGTACGCTGAGCGGGGCGCCGATCGGACACACGTCGCGACGATGCTGGCCACGATGGTGCGCCGGCGCGCCGACTGACCGGTTCAGCCGACGTCGCGGGGGACGGCGGTGTCGCGCTTGAAGTAGTACTCCGTGTCGTCGTCGGGCCAGACGCCAATCGTGTCGGCGTCCGGATAGACCGACACCGACGGAAGCGCCGCCTCCGAGAACAGCAGGACCCTCGCCGTCGCGTCGCTGCGATTCGCGATCTGATGCGCCCCCGCGGGCCCGGCCGCGTAACGCACGAGGTCGCCGCGGTGCAACTCGCCGTCACCGTCCGGGGTGCGCACGGCAACAGTGCCGTCGACCACGAGCAGCCACTCCTCGACGTACTCGTAGTGGTACGGGAACGACTCGCCCGGCTCGACGTCGTAGAGGTACATGGCGGTCTCCGTCGATCCGAGAGCGCCGGCGATGTCCAGGCGCCCGGTGAACTCCTCGAAGAGGTTCACCTTCGGCGGTAGGCTCGACCCGTCCACGCGGAGCTCAGAAGCCGTGTCGGACGTGCCAGCCGTCGGAAACTCCGTTGTCGAAGTCACTCTTCGGCGTGACAGGGTCGCCGGCAGCAACCGCCATCGACCGGCACGACGCGATCGCATTGACGAGCTTCGAGGCCTTGGCGCCGGTGTCGCCGCTTCCACAGTCGTAGCCGGTCTTGTAGGCAGGGTTGTCGAACTTGACGTCGCCGCCTTTATCCCCACCACAACCCGCCAGCGCCGCGACGCCGGCGCAGATCGCCGCGCATGCGAGCAAGCGAGATCTCTCGTTCACTTCCGCATGTTCTCACGCAGGTTGGAGTTATCCAACACGCCGCCGTGGATCGCGTGCACCTCGGAAGATCCGGACCTGTCCTGGTCTACCCGACCCTGGTGACGCCGGCGCGGTTGATGACGAAGCCTTTCCCGGTTCGGATGACGATGCACTTGATCCCCGTGGGTTGGGAGAGACAGCGGAAGCGGCCGACGTTGATCGTGTGTCCGTAGGCGAGCAGGCGGAAGTGTGTGCCCTCGCCCCAGTTGCCGGTACAGCGCGGGCCACGGGGACAGATCTTCAGCCGCCCGGCGGGAGTCAGCGAAGCCCAGTGGGGAGGCTTGTAGCTCGCGCAGACGACAGTCGCGCTTGCGGTGCCCTGGTCGATCAGCTGGCAACCGAGATTTCTGCTGGGCGAATAGATCTCCGCGCGCGTAATCGGATCCGGCGGCTTCACCTGCTTCCACGGCCCCGCGACCAGGGTGGTCCCGTTCCAGTGCCAGAGGCGCGCGTGACTGCCCCCGGTGGGGATGCAGCGTGAGTCACCCGGGAGGAAGATCGGTCTGGTCTCCTGGATGTCTGAGCCGACGGCTACCAGGGGTGGATCGATGAAGCGCGTCTGCTCGAGCACGAGCCTCCACTCGCCGCCGACCAAGCTGAAGACCGCCCACTCCTGGGAGGGCCAGCAGGTAGGCAGCGGGCCGACCACGACCGCCATCGCCTGGCTTCCCGGGCCTGTGAACGGTCCGCAGAGCAGCTGCAAGACCGGATCGGGTAACAGGAAGCTGTTCAGATCGTGCTCGGCGATCAGCTGGCGTGCTGTTGCCTCGTTGCACGGGCCAGACGTGGTCGGGGTAGCAGACGACGTCGAGCCGGACGCGCTGGCCAACGCCACGAGCAAGGTCACCAGGCCCAGACGAGCCGCACCCAGCCGCAGAGCCATCCGGACCCACCCTTCTCGCCGCAGTCTGACCCCACCAGCAATGTCCCACGAGCGAGGGCGCAGGTCAACGCTGCTAATCGGGGCGTGCGACTCAGCGCTTGACTCAGTCCAAGCCGAACGCGGCCTCAGCGTCGCCTGTTCAAGACCGCTCCCGCATGAGGGCCTCGATTCGGTCGAGCCGCTCCTTGATGTCGCGCATGTCGTGCGCAGTAGCCGGGGCGGCGCCTCCGGCGCGTCTCATCCGCTCCTCGGTGGCCCGCGCCACGAACGAGCTCGTGACCGCGGCCGTGATCACGGCCAGGAAGGCAAGCCCGAGCAGCATCACCGCCGCGGCCACGAGGCGCCCGGCGGTGGTGGTCGGGACGAGGTCGCCGTAACCCACGGTGGTGACCGTCTGGACGGCCCACCAGAGGCCCTGGCCGAGCGTCGTGAAGTTCTTGTGGTCGAGCGTCGTCATCAGCAGGCCAAAGCCGACTGTCGCGATGGTCGTGATCGCGGCGATGACCGTGGCACCCCCGCGTGGCGTCTCGGCGCGTGCAAGGGCGCGGTCGAGCCAGCGCTCGAAGCGAGTCTCGTTCTCCACCGGCACGGCGTTCGCTTCGCCGGGGTCGTCTCCTACTCGCTCGTAGGTCCCTGGAACCCGCCTGACCCCACAGGAGTCAGAGCCCTCGCTATGCGCCTGGCAGGAATCGAACCTGCGACCTTGCGCTCCGGAGGCGCACGCTCTATCCCCTGAGCTACAGGCGCGAGGCCGTCTAGTCTAGCCCCGATGGACGTACTCGCTCGGACGGCGACGCTGCAGCTCGCCGAGACGTTCGTGATCTCGCGGGAGTCGCAGGACACGGCCGACGTCGTCCAGGTCGAGATCACGCACGACGGCGTCACCGGTCACGGTGAGGCGAACCCGATCGAGCGCTACAGCGAGTCCGCGGACTCGGCCCTGGCCTATATCGAGGAGCACGCCGGCGTCCTCGGCGACGACCCGTTCGCCATGGACGACATCGAGGCGCGGCTCGACCGCCGTCAGTTCGCCGCGCGCGCCGCGATCGACGCGGCGCTCCACGACCTGCAGGGCAAGCTCACCGGGCTGCCGGTCTGGCGGCTGCTCGGACTCCGCCGCGCCGGCCCGCCGACGTCCTGGACGATCTGGCTCGGCGACCCCGACGACATGGCGCGCCGCGCCGAGCAGGCGGCGGCGCGGTTCCGGCGGTTGAAGCTCAAGCTCGGCGGCCGCGACGGGCTCGACCTGGAGCGCGTCCGCGCCGTGCGCGCGGCGGCTCCCGACACGCCGCTGCAGGTGGACGTGAACGAGTACTGGACGCTCGACGAGGCGCTCGAGGTGCTGCCGCAGATGGAGATCGACTACTGCGAGCAGCCGCTCCCCGCCGGCGATCCCGACGGGCCTCGCCTGAAGGCCGCATCCCCGGTCCCGATCTACGTCGACGAGGACTGTCACACGCTCCACGACGTGGCCGCCTGCGCCGAGCGCGCGCACGGGATCAACATCAAGCTGGCGAAGTCGGGCGGGATCCGGGAGGGGATCAGGATGGCGCACGCCGCCCGCGCGCTCGGGCTCGGCGTCATGCTCGGCTGCATGGTCGAGTCCGGCCTCGCGATCTCGGCCGGCGCGCAGATGGCGAGCCTCTGCGACCACGTCGACCTGGACGGAAACCTGCTGCTCGCGGACGACCCGTGGCCGGTCGTGGAGTTCCGGGACGGCGTGCAGCTCCCGGCGGACGCGCCCGGGCTCGGCGTTCCCGTGCATGCCTGACCGACTCGTCGACGCCCTGGCGAAGGACCACGCCGTCAGGCCGTATACGAAGTGGCGCGGCGCGCACTGGCGGCTCGCCTCGCTCGCCGAGCTCGCTCCGGACCATCCGGCCGCGCGCGAGGCCGCCGACGACGACCTGGAATGGCTCGCGAACCCACGCCGACTGCGGTCCTTCCCGAAGATCGCCGGACGGGTTCGGCGCTGCGGAAGCATCGAGGGCCTGACGCTCTACAGCGCGACCCGGATCGGCATCACCGGCGACGAGCGGCTCCAGCGCCTGGCCGACTCGCTCGTCGAGACGCAGTGGCCGGACGGCGGCTGGAACTGCGACCGCCGTCCCGGCTCGTCGCACTCGTCCTTCCACGAGACCTGGGCCCCGATCCTCGGGCTCGCCGAGCACGGCCGGGCGACCGGCGACGAGCGCGCGACCGCGGCGTCCGAGCGGGGCGCCGAGTTCCTGCTCCGACACGAGGTGGTCAAGTCGCACCGAACCGGGACGATCGCGAACCGGAAGTTCCTCAACCTGCGCTACCCGGCGTACTGGCACTACGACCTGCTCGTCGGCCTCACGACGCTGGCGCGGACGGTCGGCCTCGGCGACCCGCGTTCCGGCGACGCGCTCGACCTCCTCGAGGAGAAGCGGGCCGAGGACGGGATGTGGCACGCGAGCGGGCGCTGGTGGAGCCCGCCCGGCTCGACGCGCGCGGTCGAGGCGGTCGACTGGGGCGAGGCCGAGGACGAGCTCCTGACCGGGCGGGCGCGCGAGGTGCTCGCGACCGCGGGCCGGCTCTGAGCCCGATGCCCTCGCAGCGCTACCTCGTCCTCGCCGAGGGGTTCTCGCACGACCCGCACCACGGCAAGACGCTGCGCGGGGTGCTGCGCTACCGGCGCGAGGCGGTCGCCGCGATCCTCGACACGCAGCGCGCGGGGGAGACGGACGACGGCGTCCCGATCGTCGGCTCCGTCGACGAGGCGCTCGGGCTCGGCGTGGACACGGCACTCGTCGGCGTCGCCACGCAGGGCGGCCGCTTCCCGGGCGACTGGCAGGAGCTGCTGCGGAGCTGCGTCGACGCGGGCCTGCACCTCGAGAACGGGCTGCACGTCCGCCTCCGCGACGTCCCGGGCCTCGCCGAGGCCGCCGCCGAGCGCGGGGTCGAGCTCCGCGACCTCCGCGAGCCGCCCGCCGATCTGAGCACCGCCACCGGGCAGAACCTCGAGGTGCCGGGGACGATCGTCCTGACCGTCGGCTCCGACTGTGCGATCGGGAAGATGACCGCGACCTGCGAGCTCGACCTCGAAGCACGCGCCCGCGGCCTCCGCTCCGTGTTCGTCCCGACCGGCCAGACCGGCATCGCGATCGCCGGCTGGGGGATCGCGGTGGACGCGGTCGTCGCGGACTTCATCGCCGGCGCCGCCGAGCGGCTCGTCGTCCAAGGCTCGGAACGAGGCGACCTGCTCTGGGTCGAGGGCCAGGGCGCGATCCTCCATCCGATCTACTCCGGCGTGACGGTCGGGCTGATCCACGGGAGCGCGCCGCACCTGTACGTCCTCTGCCACGAGGTGGGACGGACGGTCGTGGACGGGGACGCGACGGAGACGCCGCTCGCGAGCCTGACCGAGCTCGTCGACCTGCACGAGCGGATGTCGCTGCCCCGGCGTCCCGCAAGGGTCGTGT
>Ga0207693_10005531_pt1 | contig 10516 bp, 13 predicted proteins | sample LARL81metaG_FD_184347 | JGI IMG/M metagenome (GOLD analysis project Ga0207693, IMG submission 184347) | Corn, switchgrass and miscanthus rhizosphere microbial communities from Kellogg Biological Station, Michigan, USA - LAR L8-1 metaG... | ecosystem: Host-associated > Plants > Roots >... | reverse complement strand
CGGCCAGCTGGCGGACGAGCTCTCGCCCCATTCCCGAGCCGCCGCCGGTGACCACCGCGATCTTCCCCGCGAAATCCTTCATATGTCGCACCTCCCTTGTCCCACATGTATGAAGTCGCTCTACCGTCAAAACCGATCTCGTTCAGCTTCCTCCCGCCGCTCCGGCGAGCAGTTCCGCAGCGAGGTCCCACTCTCTCGGGATATAGCGCGCGACGATTTGCTGAGCTTCCTTGATCCCCAGCCATGGCGTGTGCGGTCGCGATGGGTCAGATTTTCGATCTTTCTCGCTCATCAGAAATCCTTAGGGACATCCCTCGCCTGCAGACACACGGTGATTTCTTTTTTATCGTCGCTCCCGTGCAAGCGGGAGTCCAGGGCCGAGGGTGCGCGCCTGCCCCGGATACTCGCTTTCGCTACGCTTTCGCCGGTATGGCGAGCAGAAGGATATCCGCCGATGCTGAACACGACCCGTGACATGATCTTGCCGACGGCGATCACCGGGTCGTATCCGCGACCCCTGTGGTACGACGCGAGCCTCGGCGGGCGGTCGTTCAAGGCCGCGCTCGGCGACTCGCTGTTCCGCGAGCAGTATCTCGACGCCGTCGCGGCGATCATCAATGCGCAGGAGGCCGCCGGGCTCGACATCGTGACCGACGGCGACAGCCGCTTCGACCTCGCGGTCGGCGGCAAATCCTGGTTTTTCTATCCGATCGAGCGATTGGGCGGCATTCATGGCCACCGCAGCACCTCGCAGGGCTGGATGGCGCGGCACGACATCCGCCCCGGCAAGATCCTGTGGGAAGTGCAGGAGGCCTATCAGCCGGCGATCGTCAAAGAGAAGCTGACCCGCGGCCCGCTCGAATATGCCGCGCTATGGCAGATCGCCCAGCGCCTCAGCGACCGCCCGGTCAAGTTCGGCACGATCTGCGCACCGGGACTGGCGAGCATGTTGTGGAACCAGCACTACGCCGACGACAAGGCGATGGTGCTCGACCTCTGCGACATCATGAATGCCGAATTGCGCGAATTGGCCACCGCAGGCTGCCCGGTGATCCAGGTCGAGGAGCCGCGCCACCATGGCCTGACGACCCGGCCCGACTGCACCGATCCCGAGCTCGAATTCCAGAGCGAGGCCTTCAACCGCCAGCTCGTCGGCGTCGATGCCGAGATCTGGGTGCACACCTGCTGGGGCAATCCCAACCAGCAGCGCGTCTATTGGGAGGTGCCGAGCTACGAACGCGCCCTGCCCTACCTGCTGCAGCTCAATGCCGACGTCATCACCTTCGAATGCGCCAGCAATGACGGCAAGGACCTCCCGCTCTTCGCCAAATACAAGACCGACAAGAAGATCGGCATCGGCGTCGTCAACCACTGCAACACTGTCGTCGAGCCGGCGGAGCATGTGGCCGGGCTGATCCGCAAGGCGCTCGAATACATCCCGCCCGAGCGGCTGGTGATCACCACCGATTGCGGCTTTGGCCGCGAGGGCCTCTCGCGCCGCATCGCCTATTACAAATGCGTCGCGCTCGTCGAAGGCACCAACATCGTGCGCCGCGAACTGGGCCTCCCCGAAGCCCACATCCGCGCCGCCGACGCCAAGCTCTATTTTGCCGGCATCGGCGAGAGCTGAGGGGGAAAATTCCGCGTTCTCAACGTTCTCGATCTGATGCCCGACGAGCTGATCGAGCGCAAGCAGCACATCACGCTATGGCGACGATATGCCCGAGGCCAAGCAGTGGCGCTGGCCCCAGGCGGCCGGCGTTTAGCGTTCAACATACGACATCGCGGAGAGCCCGAATGCTGGTAATTCCACTTGAGAGACTCGCCTTCATTATCGCCAAGGCGCGCGAGTTCGACGCCGAAGTTCCGATCGAGCCCGACGCGGCGACGGGCTCGGACCCTCCAGACGATGACGAGCGCCAGGTCCTGCTCGATACTCCGGACAATCCGACCGAGCAGGAGCTGCGGGACGCGATCGGCGGGCTCGGCATTCTCGAGCGTCAGGAGTTGCTGGCGCTGATGTGGCTGGGCCGCGGCGACTACGATGCAGACGGCTGGTCGGAGACGCTGCGGGAGGCCGCGGAGGCCACGATCGCGAATGTCACCGATTATCTGGTCGGTACGCCACTTCTCGGCGATTATCTGGAAGAGGGGGCTGACGCCCTCGGGCTGTCGCTCCAAGATTTCGAGCGAGGCTAGCGAGCTGTGCCTTATGCCGCCACGTCGGAATTGCCGCCCGCGGTTCGGCGACTCCTGGCGCGTGCGCGGGAGATCTTTCTTTCCGCGTTCAACGGCGCGTGGCAATCGTATGGCGACCACCCTCCGCAGGAGCAGGAAGAGATCGCATTCCGCGTCGCCTGGGCGGCGGTAAAGAAGCTGTATCGCAAGCAAGGTGAGGTTTGGATTTCGAAAGCCCGATGATATCGGCATCCACCCGGCCTGCCATCGTCACCGAGACCGATCTCGAGCGCGAGCTGGAAATGGTCCGGTCTGCAGCCGTGAGCGAACACGCAGGCATATTCGGCCCGCAGTCGGTATCTTGGCGCCTGGACAGAGAGGCGGCGGTTTTCCTTGGAGCTGGACGCGCGTTGCTGCTGCAGCTCGCGCATCCGTGGGTGGCTGCCGCAATTGCCGAGCATTCCCGGACCTTGAGCGATCCCGTCGGACGCTTCCAGCGCACCTTCAACATCACCCTGACCATGATGTTCGGCGCCACGACGCAGGCGGTCGCCGCCGCACGCCGACTGCACCGGCGGCACGCCGGAATTTGCGGTACGCTGACCGAGAATGCGGGTGCCTATCCCGCCGGCTCCGCCTATTGGGCCAACGATGTCGCGGCGCTCCGCTGGGTGTGGGCAACGTTGATCGAGACCGCGCCGCTCACCTACGAGCTCGTAGCCCCGCCGCTTTCGATGCGCGATCGCGAGCGTTATTACGGGGAGAGTCGGTTGTTTGCAGCTCTCTTTGGGATTCCGCAGGACGCCTTGCCGCAGAGCTGGGCGGATTTCGTCGGCTACGTCGACGAGATGCTCGGATCGGATGTTCTCGCGGTGAGCGGCGCGGCCCGGCGCATAGCGGCCGGGTTGTTCGCCGGCGCCGGGACCGGCTGGCGAATGCCGGCGTGGTATCGAGCCCTGACGGCTCGATTGTTGCCGCCTCTTTTGCGGCAGGATTTCGAATTGACCTACGGGCCGGCGGAGTACCGCTCAGCGGAGCGGGCTATCTCCATGCTTCGCCGCGTATATCCATTTATCCCGACCACTCTGCGCCATGTAGCACCATACCATGAGGCTCGATCCCGGCTTGTCGGGTGCGAGCGGCCAGGGACCGTGACACAGATGCTGAACCGTTTCTGGATCGGGCAGACCTCGATGACGGCCGGCGGGACGTGATATTTGGGCGGTCTGCAGCAAGAAGGACCGGGCATGGCACGGCCCACATTGAAACCTGCGAAGACGACTGAAGAGAATTTCCTTCACGTGCCGGCGGGCACGAACCTGGTCGAATGGTATTTCGAACAGGGTTGGACCGACGGATTGCCGGTGGTGCCGCCGACGCGGGCGCTGGTAGAGGACTTTGTGGAGGCGCTCGGCGGTGATCCGCAGTTTGTCGAATGCCGGGTGCCGCCGCGTTATGGCAGCCTCACCCGCGAGGTGCTGGCGATCAATCTGGTCATGGCGGGCTGCAAGCCCGAATACGCGCCGGTGGTCCGCGCCGCAATGTTGGCGCTGACTGCAAAAGCGTTCAACCTGAACGGGGTGCAGGCGACGACCCACATGGCGGCGCCGCTCTTGGTCGTCAATGGACCGGTCGCGCGCGAGATCGACATGAATGGCGACTGCAACGCCTTCGGCTCGGGCAACCGCGCCAATGCGACGATCGGGCGGGCTTTGCGGCTAGTGCTGCTCAATGTCGGAGGCGGCCGGCCCGGGGACCTCGACAAGAGCACCCTCGGACACCCCGGCAAATACACCTATTGCGTCGCCGAGAACGAAACGGCGAGCCCATGGGCGCCCTATCACGTCGAAAAGGGGTTCGGCCTGGAGGCCTCGACGGTCTTCGTGCTGGCCGCCGAGCCGCCGCACAGCGTGACCAACCATGTCGCAAACGACCCCGAGGGCATCCTCGACAGCATCTGCTCGGCGATGAGCACGATCGCCAACAACAACGCGGTATCGAGCGGGCACTGCGCCGTCGTAATCGGGCCGGAGCACGCCCGCACGATCGCTGCCAAGGGCTGGACCCGGCACGACGTGCGCAACTATCTGGCGATGCACGCCTTTAACCGGTTTTCGGAAATCAGCTTCGACGGACGGTACGGCAAGATCTACAATCGCAATCTGCCGAAATGGTACAAGCGCGAGCCGAACGCTCGCATTCCGATCGTACCGAGCCCCGATCACATCCACCTCTTTGTGATCGGCGGTGAAGCCGGCCGCTTTTCCGCCTTCATTCCCGGTTGGGGTCACATGTCGTCCCCGGTATTGCGCAGCATCGAAACCGCCGCCGAGCCCAAGGCGCCGATCTGCGTCGACGGCACGTGCTTTCTGTGATGTGGTGAAGCACCTCCAACCCGCCGGGTCGACAAGGAGCTTTCGATGAAAAACGAACCGGATCTGATCGTTTTCGACCCACGGGGCGTGGTTGAAACCGCGCCGCTCGCGCTTTCCGCGCGGCCCGCCGCGCTCGACGGGCTGCGGTTGGGCGTCCTCGACAACACCAAATGGAACGCCAACCGCCTGCTGCGCAAGACCGTGGCAAAACTCCAGACAGAGTTCTCCTTTGCCGCCGTGAACTATTACCGCAAGGAAAGCTTCTCCAAGGAGGCCGATCCGGCCTTGATCTCGACGATCGCGGCGGATAACGACATCGTGCTGACGGCGATCGGCGATTGAGGCTCTTGTACGTCGTGCTGTACGCATGACGGCATCAGTCTCGAAGCAGCCGGCCGCCCCACAGCAGTAATTGTCACCACCGAGTTTCTGCATGAGGCAGAGGTACAGCGCGACGCGCTCGGCATGCAGGACCTGGCTCCGGTCGTCATCGACCACCCGCTCAGTACATTGACCGACGAGGAGATCGACAGGCGCGCGCAGCAAGCCGCCGAGGAGTCGGTCGTGGTCTGGCTGGGGCGCTCGGGAGCCGACCTCGCTATTGCAGAGCGATAGATCGGGCTGTCTGCCAGCCTAGATTGACGTGTTGGCGATTGACATATTGGCATTATTGTGATATTAGGTTCACAGACGCACATCTCCTAACGCGTCGTGAGGCATGAAAAGCCCGGGACACCATTCAGGAAGCGTAATAACCCCGTGGAGGGACAATTGATTTACAGGCTAATCAGTATATTTGCGATTTTATTCGCCCTAGGCGCGTGCTCCGTTATCCAGCAGAAGGCCGAGATGGACGCCTCGACAGCGGCAATGATAGCCACCAGTGCCGGCGACACCGCCGGAGCCGCTTGCTTCAAGGCGCTGGAGCCGGTGGTTGGGACGGCGCCGGCCGGCCTTCTCAGCAAGTTCGAGGTAGTTCGCGCCGGACAGATCGTCGTCGAAGACGGCCCGTGCGCGCCGCTCGCCGCCGGGCTCTTCCTGCATCTGTTGAACAAGATCCCAGGGACGCCCTGAAGACCGTGGCGAACTCGAGCACCTGTTTTTCTTCTGCAGAAGCAGGTGCGCCAGATAGAGGCCCGGGAGGGGCCGGGTACGCAAAAGCACCCGGCCCGATGGCGGGGTGCGGCGGCGGGCCCGTCGCACCCCGCGGTGGCGGTTAGTTCATCAGACCGTAGAACTTGCCGGCGTTCTCGCAGGTCATCCTGTAGGTGACTTCGGCCGGCAGATGCGCGAACTGCTCGTCGATGTACTTCTTCGACTCCGGCCACACGCCGTCGGGGTGCGGGAAGTCCGAGCCCCACATCAGGGTCTCGACGCCCATGTCTTCGATGAGCTTGGTGCCGATCCGGTCGTATTGGAAGGTCGCGCGGCACTGGTTGCGCCAGTACTCGCTCGGCAATTTCTTCAGCTTCAGATCCTGGTACTGGTCCTTGTACTCGAAATCCATGCGGTCGATGACGTAGGGGATCCAGCCGATGCCGCTCTCGCCCAACACGACGCGGATGTTCGGGAAGCGCTCGAACACCGCCGCACCCATCAGGTCGGTCAGGATCGTCGCCAGGGTCATCTGGAACCGGCACAGCCCGCTATAGGTCATGCGACGGGCGATGGCCGGGTCCAGGGACTTGCGCAATTCGGGGTCGGTCGCCGGGAAGGTGTGGAAGTGCAGCGGCAGCTGCGTCTCGTTGACCGCCTCCCACAGCGGGTCCCACATCGGGTGCCACATCGGCGTCATGTGCCAGGAGCAGGACAGCTCGACGCCCTTCATGCCCAACTTGGCAACGCGGCGGACTTCCCGAGCGGCACCCTCGATGTTGTTGTAGGGCAGGCAGGCCAGGCCGATCATGCGGTCGGGATAGTAGCTGCTGAAATTGTGCATGAAGTCGTTGTAGATGCGCAGCATCTCGTCGGCCGCTTCCGGGTCCTTCATCTTGGCGCAGGCGGCCAGGATGCCGTAGATGACCTCGGCGTCGACGCCGTCGCGGTCCATGTCCTTGACCCGCAGATGCGGATCGCCGGGCCGCCGCATGCCCTTTTCGAAATAGTCATTGTACAGACCGGCCTCGGCCATCTTGTCGGCGCGCAGCTGCTTGCCCGGAACCCACGGCGTGCCGGTCGCGCCGACGCCACCGCACAGGCCGTACTCGGCACCGTTATTGTCGGTCCAGCGCTTCACCCCGTCCGAATTCTCGGCGACGTAGGGCATCAGGTCCCTGAGTTTGCTCGACGCGTTCGAAGTGAACAGCTCGGGCGGCAACCAGAGCATGTCGAGATGACAATCGGCCGATATTCGCCGGTACTGCATAATGCACCTTCCACTCAAGTTGGACCCGGGCGGGGTCGATCAGCTATACCTTCCCCAAGTCAAATCTATCGGAGCGGCGGACGGGCATCCTAGGCCGATCTGCGCAGGTCTCCGATGCAGGGGGCTCAACCCTGGGCAAAGGCGGCCGAGCTGCAACCGGAGTAATTCGGGGAGGGACGAATGAGGACGATCGGGGCAATCGAGGGCGTCGATGGACCCCTGGGGTTTGTGCGCGGGATTACCCGGTACCAGTGGCTGGTCTTCTTGGTCGCGTGGGCCGGCTGGTCGCTCGATGCGACGGATTTCGGTCTGTTCTCGCTCGTGCTGCGGCCAGCCTTGACGGAGCTGCTGGGCGGCAATCCCAGCATCGCCGATATCGGCCGAGTCGGCGGTATCCTCAGCACCGTCGGGTTGCTCGGCTGGTCGATCGGCGGCTTCACTTTCGGAATCGTCGCCGACTATATCGGCCGTGTCCGCACCCTGGCGCTCAGTATCCTGATCTACAGCATCTTCACCGGGCTGCAGGGGCTTGCGCATTCGCCGCTCGAACTCGGCATCTACCGCTTCTTCGCCGGGGTCGGCACCGGAGCCGAGATCATTGTCGGCATTCCGCTGGTGGCGGAGGCATTTGCTGAAACCCATCGCGCCAAGATACTCGGCATCATGATGACCGGTGGCGCGATGGGCAGCATCATCGGCGGGCAGGTCTATGCGCTAATTGGAGGTTACGGCTGGCGTTATGTATTCTTCGCCGGTGTCGCGCCCGCCCTGTTGCTGTTGCTGATTCGCCGCAACATGATCGAACCCGAGCACTTTGCCGCGGTGCGCGAGCGGCGGCGCACACTGGCCGCGGGCCGAGCCGTTACCGCGGAGGACCGGGAATTCCTGCGGTTCGTGCCGCTGCAATTATTCAACCGTCAACTGCGCTTCGGCACATTGGTCGGCTTGCTCTTTGCGCTAGGCACATTGCTGGCGATCTGGACGACCGTCATCTGGCTGCCGACGATCCAAAGCCTGATGCTGGAAAAGGAGGGCATCAAAGGTGCTGCGGCTGCCCCGATCATCGGCCGCAACATGATGCTCTGGGGAATCGGCGGCGTCTTCGGCTACGCATGCTTCGGCTTCATTGCCGACCTGATCGGACGGCGGCCGACCGTCGCCCTCTACAATATCGGGACATTGGTCCTCGGCCTCACCTTGTTTCTGGCCGTCGACAGCATGGCGCTCTACCCATATCTATTGGTCATCTACGGGTTCTTTGTGCTCGGCGTGTTTTCCGGGCACGCCGTGTATATCCCGGAGCTGTTCCCGACGCATGTGCGCGCGACGGCGGTCTCGTTCTGCAACGGCACCGCCCGCGTCATCACCAGCTTCGGACCGCTGGTGGCGGGGCTGCTGGCTGCGCCGTTCGGCGGGAATTTCAACAAACCCGCAGCGATCATGACCTGCTTCGCGCTGCTCAGCATCTACGCGATGTATCTCGGCCGGGAGACCAGGGCCGAGCCGCTGCCGCGCTAGATTGCGCTGCGCGCCGCCACGCCCATCAGAGTCGCAATTCGCTCGGAGTCGTGGAGCAGGTCGCGGCTCACCCCGGCATAGACGATCTGTCCGCGGTCGAGGACGATCGCGTCAGGGGCCAGTTCGAGCGCGAGCTGGGCATGCTGCTCGACCAGGAGAAGCGCCAGGTCATTCTCACGCTTCAGCCGATCGAGCCCGGCGAGCAGGGCATCGACAATGACCGGGGCGAGGCCCTCGAGGGGCTCGTCCATAAGCAGCAAAGTCGGATTGCCCATCAGCGCGCGGCCGATCGCGAGCATCTGCTGCTCGCCGCCCGAGAGCTGATTGCCGTAATTGCGGCGGCGTTCGGTGAGAGACGGGAAAAAGTCATAAACCCTTGCGAGCGACCACTGCCCAGGGCGCTCGGCCACGGTTAAATTCTCCTCGACCGTCAGCGAGGGAAAGATCTCGCGCTCCTGCGGGACAAAACCGATGCCGAGTCGGGCGCGCCGATAAGCGGGAAACCCCGAGATTTCCCGCCCGCCAAAGTGAATAGCGCCGCCGCGTAGTCGGGTATGTCCCATGATTGTGGCGAGCAGGGTTGTCTTGCCGACGCCGTTGCGGCCCAACACCGCCAATGTCCGCCCCGGCGACAGGTCGAGCGAGATGCCTTCGAGCACCACAGTGTCGCCGTATCCGGCCGAGACACTTTCAAGCATCAGGCCGTTCATGTCGGCGCCCGCGCCCCGAGGTAAACCCTGCGAACCTCCGGATCGGCGGCGATCACCTCGGGCGGCCCTTCGACCAGGACACTGCCTTGGACCAGCACGGTGATCCGCTGCGCCAGCCGAAAGACCAGGTCCATATCGTGCTCGATGATCAACACAGCGATCTCGGGCGGCAGGCGCTCGATGACTTCGATGATCGTGCCGCTTTCGGCTGACGGGACCCCCGCCGCAGGCTCGTCGAGCAGCAACACTTTCGGCGAGAGTGCGAGCGACACTGCAATCTCGATCAGCCTCTGACGGCCGTAGGCGAGCATGTTGACGGGACGCAATGCGTCGTCTTCGAGCCCGAGCACTTCGAGCAAGGAGTGGGCCTCCTCGATTGCTGCGCGATGATGGCCGGCCGGCCGGAACAGACCGCCGCCGATCCCTTGCCGCTCGCAAACCGCCAGGGTCACGTTTTCGAGGACGCTGAGGCGGCGGAACAGCGCAGTGATTTGGAATGTCCGGACGAGGCCGCGCTTGACCCGTGCGGCTTGCGGCAAGTTGGTGACGTCGGCGCCGTCGAGACGGATTTGCCCGGTGCTCGGCCGCAATGCTCCCGTTACCAACTCGACAAAGGTGGTCTTGCCGGCGCCGTTCGGGCCGATGAGTGCGTGGCGTGCACCACGCTCGAGGCGAAAATCGACGGCATTGGCAACGGTAAGTGCGCCGAAGCTCTTGTGCAGTCCGCGGGTCTCGAGGGCCGCCGTATTCATTGCCGGAACCGGTCGAAGAGGCCGAGCACGCCGCCCCGAGCGAAGACGACGACCAGCACCATCAAGAGTCCGAGCCAGAAGTACCAATAGACCGGGTCGATTTCCGAGAAACGGTTCTGCGCGACCATGTAAAGCGGCACGCCGATGAATGCGCCATAAAGCCGCCCGACCCCGCCGATAATCAGCATAATCAGAACCGTCCCGGAACGTTCGAGAGACAGAAAGCTGAGGCTGACAAATTGCGTCGTCTGCGCGATCAGCGCGCCGGAGATGCCCGCCAACGCCGCCGAGATCGTATAGATCACGAGGCGGCGCCGGGCGACCGGGGCGCCGATCGCGTGCATCCGCCGGACATTCTCGCGGATGCCGGTCAGCGAGCGCCCGAACGGCGAATGGACGATGCGCCGCGCCGCCAGCCAGCACAGGAAGAGCACGGTCAGGCAATAGACGTAACTGGTGTGGCCAAACAGGTCGAAGCGGAACAAGTCGAAGATCGGCCAAACCTCCATTCCCTGCAGCACGTCGTCACCGCCTGTAATGAACGAGGCTTTGTTTGCCGCTTCGGCCACCATCGTCGCTACGACCAGGGTCTGCATCAGCAGGGCGAGACCCGTCGCG
>Ga0207693_10005528_pt1 | contig 10519 bp, 8 predicted proteins | sample LARL81metaG_FD_184347 | JGI IMG/M metagenome (GOLD analysis project Ga0207693, IMG submission 184347) | Corn, switchgrass and miscanthus rhizosphere microbial communities from Kellogg Biological Station, Michigan, USA - LAR L8-1 metaG... | ecosystem: Host-associated > Plants > Roots >... | reverse complement strand
GCCGCGGTACAACCTAGATGCACCAATACGAACGGAAGGGCGGACGGATACATGATGTCATCATGCGCGGCCTCAGCATCGTCGTCGGGCCACATGGCAATGAAGTTTCTTGGTGTGTCTCGTTTTCTGCGCACGTTAAACGCGATTTTCGTTGTAATAATTTCTGAACTCTTCCAGCTTTCGCCCCAGGTCGACTGCGTTCCAGATTAGCACGTGGTCAAGAAACTCCCGTCGTATCGTCCCGATCAGCCGTTCCACGAACGGATGGGACACGGGTACGTACGGGATCGACTTGATCTCTTCGACCTCGAGTATGCGTAAGTTGGCGAGCCAACGATGGAAACGAAATAATGGGTCGTGGTCGGAACTCAGGTGCCGAGGAAGCGACTTTCCGGCGATGATCTGGCTGAACATTCGGCAAATCGAGGCGCCACCGGGATCAGCGCGCTCGACGCCAAAGCCAATGATCCGACGTGTGAACACGTCCATCACCACCATGACCCAATGGCTGCGCAAGAGTATCGATTCGCAGCGAAACAAATCGACGCTCCACAGGCTGTCCTTTATATGCCCGATAAAGCTCAGCCAGGACGAACCATCGGTTCCTGCTTCGGGTCGATAGTGTTTCGCGAGCACGCGGCGGACGATGTCTTTGTCGATATCGATGCCAAAGGCACGCGCAATCTCCTGTGCGATGCGAGGACAGCCACACGGGGCTGCGGTTGCCAGCCCGGGCATGACGCATATGACGGCAAGTCCCTTTTCAGCCGTATGTCGCAAAATTGCTGTACGGGTATAACCGGAAGTGCCGTCATATGCGTCATGGCTCGCGCTCCCAGTGCGCTGCGGTGATGCGCCGGCCACGATAGCCGCGGGCATGCATGCGGCGCTCCCAGGCGACGCCGGCTCCTGGTTTAGTTTCCAGGTTCTGCAGGAAACGGCGTTGGGTTCCGACGTTTCGTCGCTTTGAAGCAGAGCGCAGTGATCGGCCCGACACCAGGCACGGTCATGAACCTGCGCACCTGCGCATCATGACGTGCCAGCTTCAGAACCTTACCATCGAGATCATCGATCTGTTGTTCGATCGCCTCACGTGCCTTGAGCAGTGGTCCGACCACAGCCATCAACTCTGGTCGATCCTCGATGAGTTCCCCGGCACGCACGGAAAAGACGTTGAACTTGGCACGGCCGATGACGAGACCAAGGTTCTTGAGCAGGCCGCGGATGTGGTTTTCGAGATCGCGTTTGATCTTCACCAGCAACGCCCGACCCGCCAGCAGGGCCTTGAGCGCATGACTATCGATATCCTTGACGCGCACCTCCTTGAACCAACCAGTCTGCATGATGCGGGCGATGCCGGCAGCATCGTTGCGGTCGCTCTTATTGATCTGCATCTTGAGCACCGCCTTGGCATGGCGAGCATCGATGCAGATCACCGGTAGACCAAGTCGCTTGAGCTCGGTCCATAGCCACGTGGCCGTCGGTCCTGTTTCGAGGCCGACCCGAATCGCATCAGGCGCCTTTGATCTCACAAACGCGGCAATCATCTCAGGATCGGAATCGACCACGCCCTCTCGCACGACCGATCCCCGTCTGGTTCACCACGCAGATCGATGTCTGCTTCAACGACACGTCTAGTCCAACATAGTGTTCCATTGTCGCTCTCCAAGCGTTTGCGAGGCCACATGAGGAAGGCCTCATGCATTCCTAGAGAGCTGTTCCCGGTGCCGTGTCTGGGCTCGATCCCGGAATTACCCCATGTTGCAAAACTATTTTGGGTCTCTGCGTGCCTTCGCTGAAGGCATGGGCCCACTAAGGAGTTGTCTATAACAAGCGCCGGCGGTAATTTGATATGGTTAGAAACAAGACAGGCCGGCAGGCGCGAACAAGAGCCATTTGGCGACGCCAATGAATCTAGCGCAAAAGCTTGTGCGCTCGCATCTTGTTGTGGGCTCGCTGAGACCGGGCGATGAGATCGCGCTTACCGTCGATCAGACCCTTCTGCAGGACGTGCTCGGCACGCTGGTGATGCTCGAACTTGAGGCCATGGGCATCGAGCAGGTGAAGGTTGGGCTCGCCGCGCAATATATCGACCACAACCTCGTTCAGAACGACCACCTGAACGCCGACGAGCACCTGTTCCTGCGTAGCGCCTGCCGGCGCTTCGGCGTCTGGTACAGCCGCCCCGGTAACGGCATCAGCCACCCCGTTCACATGCAGCGGTTCGGCAAGCCAGGACTGATGCTCGTTGGCTCCGACAGCCACACCCCGGCGGCGGGGTCGCTCGGCATGTTGGCTTTCGGCGCCGGCGGCGTCGAGGTTGCGCTGGCGATGGCCGGCGAACCACTTTATTTGCGCATGCCGGAAGTTTGGGGTGTGCGACTGACTGGAACGCTACCCGACTGGGTCAGCGCCAAGGACGTGATCCTGGAAATGCTGCGGCGCCACGGTGTCGAGGGCGGGTTCGGACGCATCATCGAATATTACGGGCCAGGGCTCGCCAGCCTGTCAGCGATGGACCGGCACGTCATCGCCAACATGGGTGCCGAACTCGGCGCGACAACGAGCGTGTTTCCGTCGGACGAGGCGACGCGCAATTTCTTGCGTGGTGAGCAGCGCGAGGCCGACTGGGTGCCACTCGCCGCGGACGAAGGCTCGACTTACGACGTGGATGAGGAGATCGACCTCTCCAAACTCGAGCCGCTAATAGCTAAGCCGTCGAGTCCTGGCAATGTCGTACCGGTGCGCGAGGTCGCCGGCGAGGAAATCTACCAAGCCTATATCGGCTCGTCCGCAAATCCAGGGTACCGTGACATCGCCATTGTAGCGGCAATGATGAAGGGACGACAGGTCCACGACCGCGTGTCCTTGGACATCAACCCCAGTTCCCGCGAAGTTCTGGAGTCGCTGATCGCGGAGGGCAAGCTCGCCGATCTGGTCCATGCCGGCGCGCGCATCCATCAGGCGGGCTGCAACGGTTGTATCGGCATGGGCCAGGCGCCGGCGTCTGGCCGCAATTCACTGCGTACGGTGCCGCGCAATTTTCCGGGCCGTTCCGGAACGCGAGAGGACAGCGTGTTCCTGTGCAGCCCCGAGACCGCTGCAGCCTCAGCGCTGACCGGCGTGATTACCGATCCGCGCACGCTAGGCATCCGTTACGAGCGTATCGAGGAGCCGGTGGCGCCGGTCGTCAACACCATGATGCTGGTGCCACCGCTACCGCCCGCCGAGGCGAAGGCCGCGCAGCTCGAAAAGACGCCGAACATCACTACGCTTCCCGCGCTCGGCCGCATCTCCGACATACTCAGCGTGCCGGTCCTTCTGAAGGTAGGCGATGACGTTTCAACTGACGACATCATCCCGGCGGGCGCGCGTGTGATGCCGTTCTGGTCAAATATCCCGAAGGTCAGCGAATATGCCTTCGAGCCGATCGACGACACCTATCCCAAGCGCGCCAGGCAAAGTGCCGGTCATGTGATAGTCGCGGGCAACAACTACGGGCAGGGATCGAGCCGTGAGAATGCGGCCCTGGCGCCACGCTATCTCGGCCTCGAAGCGGTGTTGGCGAAGAGTTTTGCGCGAATCCACTGGCAGAACCTCGCCAATTTCGGTGTGCTGCCGCTCTCCTTCACGGAGCCTTCGGATTACGAGGCCCTGCAGCTGGGCGACGTCATTAAGATCGAGGGGATCACCGCTGCCCTCATGGATGGCCGCGACATCATGGCGACAGTCAACGACAAGCCGCTGCGGCTGAACCACGATTTGACCCGGCGCCAGATCGACCTGCTGCTGCAAGGCGGCGTCGTCAACTGGCTGCGCGAGCGCCTCGGAGCAAGATCGCAATCATCGTCGAAGGTCGCTTGAGAGACGGCCGATAGAGAGGGAGTGACAGATGGCGGTTCCGGCGGGCAGCACGGCCACGACTGCATCACCGGGGGGGCCGCTGACCGGCCTACGCGTTATCGAACTCGGCCATTTCGTCGCCGCGCCGTTCTGCACGCGCATCCTTGGGGACCTCGGGGCCGATGTCATTAAGGTCGAGCCGCCAGCCGGCGATCCGGTACGGCAGTGGGGCCGGCAGGTCGAGGGCACTGGCGCGCCGTGGTGGTCGATGCATGCGCGCAACAAACGCTGCATCTCCATGAACCTGAAGAAACCGGAAGCGACCCAGCTCGTTCTTCGTCTCGTAGCGAAATGCGATGCGCTGGTCGAAAACTTTCGCCCCGGACAGCTCGCCAAGATGGGTCTTTCCCGCGAGAAACTGGAAGCAGCTCGGCCTAGCCTGATCGTGGCGCAGATTTCCGGTTATGGGCAGGACGGCGTCGATCGCGACCGCGCCGCCTTCGGGGTCATCGGCGAGGCGATCGGCGGCCTACGGCATCTCACCAATCATCCGCCCGGCACCTCCGACCTGCCGCCTGTGCGCGTTGGCATCTCGATTGGCGATTCCATCGCCGGTCTCTACGCCGCGTTCGGTGTCGCCGCGGCGCTTTGGGCCCGCGACCGCCAAGGCGGCGACGGGCGCGGCCGCACGCTCGATGTCGCGTTGACCGAATCGATCCTGAGCATGATGGAGGGTCTGCTGCCCGAATATGGCGTACTCGGCGCCGTGCGCCAGCCGACCGGGTCGCGCATCTCGACCGCCGCGCCCTCCAACGCTTATCCAACCTCCGACAAGAAATGGATTCTGATTGCCGGCAATTCCGACCCGATTTTCGGTCGGCTTGCGAAACTGATGGGCAAGCCGGAATTGCCGGAAGACCCGCGCTTCCGGGGCAACCGCAAGCGTGTCGAAAATGTCGCTGAACTCGACAAGATAATCGGCGCCTGGACGATCAATCACAGCTCCGCCGATCTCAACCGGATGCTGGAGGCGTTGGACATTCCCGCGACCGTCGCCTACACGGCCGTTGAGATCGCGGCGGACAAGCAGCTGCGCATGCGCGGCATGGTGCGCGACGTCGATGATCCGCTGTTCGGCAAGGTCTTGCATGCCGGGATCGTGCCCCATGTTCCCGATGATCCCGGCGCGATCCGCTGGACCGGCCCGCCGATCGGCGCCCATACTGACGAAATCTTGCGCGACGATCTCGGCCTGAGCGCTGACGAAATCAGCAAATTACGCGAGCGAGGCGTGGTGTCATGACGCAAGGTCGCCAGGTCGAGATCGTCGAGGTCGGTCCCCGCGACGGCTACCAGGGTATCGACCCCTTTATTCCCACTCAGACGAAAATCTGGCTGCTGGAGCGGCTCGTCGCCGCCGGTCTCAATCGCATCGAGGTCGGCTCCTTCGTCAGCGAGAAGGCGCTGCCGCAGATGCGCGACACCCACGAGGTTCTGGCCGTCTGCGTACGCTGGCCGAGTCTCAAACCGCAGGTCCTCGTGCCGAACGAGAAATGGGGCCGCAGCGCAGTCGCTGCCGGCGCGAAACAGCTTGTGTTCGTGCTCTCGGTATCGGAATCGCACAACCGCAACAATGTGCGCCGCACGCCGGCGGAGTCGGTAGAGGAATACGGGCGACTCCTCCAGGCGATCCCGTCGGATACCAAGATCAGGCTCGATCTCGCGACGTCCTTCGATTGTCCGTTCGAGGGCCGTGTTCCCCAAGAAAAGGCACTAAGTCTGCTCGACCGGCTGGTCGAGTTGAAGTCGGATGCGGAAATCTGTTTGTGCGACACCACCGGCCGCGCCGATCCCGCGCATGTCGAAAGCCTATTCACCGCCGCCAAGAAGCGATTTCCGAATGTCCAGGCCTGGGCGCTGCACGCGCACGATACCTATGGTCTTGGTCTGGCCAACGTGAATGTCGCCTATCGCGCGGGCGTACGCGTGTTCGATGCATCCTTTGCGGGGCTCGGCGGCTGTCCGTTCGCGCCGGGCGCGACCGGCAATGTCGCGACCGAGGATCTCGTGTGGATGTTCGAGCGTATGGGAGTTTCCACAGGCATCGACATCGAGGCGCTGCTGCCGGTCGCGCAGGAGGGCGCGAAAATTCCAGGAGGTCTTTCGGGCGGTCGGGTGCGAGATGCGCTGACGTCGCGTCCCGACGCCTGCGCCGCCGCTCGCCAGACGTGAGGTAAGGAGGTTGCACATGCGAACGTATTATCGGATCGGCCAGATCGTGCCGAGCTCAAACACTACGATGGAAACCGAAATCCCGGCGATGTTCCGGGCGCGCGAAACGATCGAACTGGAGCGCTTCACCTTCCACTCGAGCCGCATGCGCATGAAGAAGGTAACGAAGGAAGAGCTCGCGGCGATGGATGCGGATTCCGACCGCTGCGCGCTTGAACTTTCGGACGCCCGTGTGGACGTGCTCGGCTACGCGTGTCTCGTCGCGATCATGAGCATGGGCAAGGGCTACCATCGCGAGTCAGAGAAGCGGCTGCATGGCGCCACTGTCGAGAACGGCGCAGCGGCGCCGGTAGTCACCAGTGCGGGCGCGCTGATCCATGGCCTGAAGACGCTCGGCGCGAGGAAGGTCGCCGTGATCGCGCCATACATGAAGCCGCTGACCAATCTCGTTTGCGAATATATCGAGGCGGAAGGCATCACGGTGCACGACCGCGTCGCGCTGGAGATCGAGGACAACCTTGAGGTCGGGGCGCGAGATCCGCTGGCTCTGGTGGACATCTATCCGCGCGTGGACGTCAAGGGCGTGGACGCGCTTGTGCTCTCGGCCTGCGTACAGATGCCATCACTCGAAGCGATCCCGATCGTGGAGAATAAGATCGGTATCCCCGTCCTGTCGGCGGCAGTCAGTACAACGTTCCAAATGCTGCAGAGTATGAATCTCAAAACCATAGCGCCGAATGCTGGCGCGCTGCTGTCGGGGCGCTACGGCGGAGAACCGCACCAGCAGGCGGCTGAGTGAATAGCGCCTGCAACCGCGGAGCATCTGAGGCGACAAAAACTGACGGGAGGGATGCATGTCGACAACGGTCCTGCGCAGCGAAGCGGACGCTCCATGGTATGCCGGGCTCACGCCGCGACATTGGCGCATTCTCTGGGGAAGTTATCTCGGTTGGATCTTTGACGGCTACGAGGCGGTAGCGCTGGTCTATGCGCTGCCGCTCGCGCTCAACAGCCTTCTCACGCCGGAACAGGTGCAGACAAAACCTTTCTACATCGGCTTGGCGATTGGCATCACGCTGCTCGGCTGGGGCATCGGCGGGCTGCTCGGCGGCGTTGCAGCCGATTACATTGGCCGCAAGCGCATGATGATGCTGTCGATCCTGGGGTACGCGATTCTTACGGGAATTACCGCCTTTGCAATGAACTTCTGGCAACTCGCCCTCCTACGCTTCGTCACCGGCCTTGCGATCGGCAGCGAATGGAGCACGGGTATCGCGTTGGTCGCAGAAACCTGGCCCAACCGCGCTCGGCCGAAGGGCTGTGGGTTCCTGCAATCGGGGTTCGGCGGCGGTGCAATTCTCGCAGCTATCGTGTGGTTCATCCTTTCTGCCACGAACCCGATGGGAACGGAAAGCTGGCGCATTATGTTCGCGCTCGGGGCGCTGCCCGCCTTCGTTTGCCTCTATCTCCGGCGCGCGCTGGAAGAATCCGAACGCTGGATGGCCGCCCTGAAGGAGCAGCGCTGGGCAGCCACGACCGAAGACGCGGCCCATGGCGAAGGCCACCAAGGCGGACAACGCCCGTTCACGCTGACGGAAATTTTTCGCGAGCCGGAAAGCCGCCGCCGCGTTCTACTCGTGACGGCCATGTCCTTTGCCACCACGGTCGGCTGGTGGGCCGTGTCGTCTTGGCTTCCCGTCTACACGGAAGCGCTTGCCAAAGCGGCCGGCGAGCCGGCCGGCGTCTGGGGCCCGCGGATGGGGATTATTTATAATGTCGGTGCGATCTTGGCCTATGTCGTCTCAGGCTTCATCGCCGACGCGATGGGACGACGTCCGTTCTTGTTCGCGGCCTTCCTCGGGTCGCTCCTCACATCGATCTGGGCTTATACCTATTCGGGCAGCCTGACCTTTTTCATGGTCGTCGCCTTCCTGAACGGCGCCTTTACGCTTGGCTTCTGCTTCAGCTGGATGGCCATCTATCTGGTCGAACTGTTCACGCCGAGCGTGCGCGCGACTGCGGCGAGTTTCGTGTTCAACGGCGCGCGGCTCATCGCTTGGATTTTCCCGATCATAGCGGGGCAGATCGTCACGTCGTTTGGCGGCGTGGCGAAGGCCGCGCTCATCATGAGCAGCGTCTATGTGATCGGACTGATCGTACCGTGGTTCGTCCCGGAGACGGCGGGAAAGCCGCTACCGGAATAGCGCGGGAGATTCATAGACCCCGAAACGAGAGCCATTCCTCTCCCGCAAGTCTATATGTCTGCATTTCATGCGACGCTCGAGGTTGAGGTTCTTTCCTTTTGCTGCGCTGCATGAGTCCTGATCGTCCCGGCGTGCAACAACGTACCCTAATCGGCGCAGCTCCAAGACGATCTCAGTTTCTGATGTAGACCAATAGTTGCCACTTAAAAAAGTGGATTGCAACGAGCCAAACTTTTGTAGAATTGAGTACGGTATTATCCGATCCATTTCTGCCTGAAGCCAGGTCGGATAATCTCCCTCCTCGAAACCGCTCACACAGTAAGGTTCGAAAGACTCTTGTTCTGACGGCGGTTCGACGATCTCGTTGTCCTAGATGTAGCTGTCGAGCACCTCTGAGAAGTCCTTAGCTGGCATCAGCGCCTTGAATTCACCCCATGTTTTGGCGGTGGTGAAAGGCCCTGAGGCGGGCCGCCTTGAAACTCTCAGGCCTATTCAGAGAGGGATCTCAATAACATAAGTGTTCGCAGTTTTATTCTGACCGGCGCGCCACCTACATTGCTGACAGCGCACAGATTATTTTCACGATGCGCTTTCTGCCCGCAGGCGGTCGTCGTCAGTTAGCTACCCTCTAGCTACCGCTGATGCGGCTTCGTTCCAACGGGGAGGGGAAACGACGGGAGTCGAGGAATGGCATCGCGGATGAGAGTATCGCTGTGAACGTCGGCCGCATCTTCTGAAACGCGCTTCCGGTCGGAGGTAACTCTCACACCGATTGCCCTGTGGTGTACAAATTGCGGAAGAGGGTTCCCTTGGCAAAATGAGAGCCGTCAATCGTCTCTGCCAGAGCAAGGTCAGGTTGACCGCCCCCTCATACGCCCCCCAACGGGGTGGCCTCGTCCTCATCTTTTAGACCACACACGGCCCATACCAACTCCGCCGCATTAACCGCCCACTTTTCCTCATTCGGCATTCGATACGTAAGTGGATGCGGCATATACTCTGGAGTCGGCGTTCTCCTGCGCATCCTGCTTATGGGATTTAAACTCGGTCACCAGATCGACCGGCGCGCTTTGGCGTACCTGCTGGCATATCGAGAGTACTTCGTCGGGACGATCTCGCGGCTCTGATGCTGGCTCACGTCGGCGAACTCTGACCGAGTACGAAGCGCAGCGGCCACCGCTCGAGCTTCGAGCACGACCTCGCCGTGGTCGAGCGCAGTCTCAGAATGATACTCCTTGGACCTATTCACCTTTCCGACCCCGGATTGCGCGAATGATGCCCCATTTGCGTCAATGTGATGCCATTGCGACGGACGCGAATATGCCCATCAACCTCTTAGGGGACGGGGGGAGCAATGTTGAGTCTACGCACTTTGGCAATCGTAATAACTGGGGCTGGAGTGCTCGCGGGTCTGCCATTGACGGATGCGAGAGCTTGCGATGACGATCGGTACCCATGTCCCGTGAGGGCGGAGGTGCTGACGCAAGAAACTGCCGACGTGCCTATTGAGCCTGCGCCGTCGGCTCAGCCGCAAAAGAAGTCGGCTCAGCCACAAAAGAAAACAAAGCAGCTAGCAGTCCCAAATGAGAAGGCGCACGTAAAGCGCGAGCGAGAGGTGCCACAAGCCACCGCGAAGGCGAGTAAGCCGGCTGTGCAGGAGAAGACGACTGATTCTGTCTCGCAGAAAGCGCCGGAACCTGATCCCGAGGTGGTCCCGTCGCCGCGTGCGGTAGAGCCTCCCAATGACGAACGTCCGGTGACGACTGCGGGAACGGCTTGGCCGGTTCTCCCAAGTACCGAGGGCGCCGGCGTTGGCGTGCCGGCGACGACGGGCGGAGAGCCCACGGAAGCGGCTGATACAAATGCGGTGCAATTGGTGGATCCGAACGAGATCAATGAACTCGATCGTGCTGCCGCCGCCACCGTATCGACCGAGTCGTCCTGGAGCACTTATCTGTTGTTGATCTTAGGCGCAGCGCTCGCCGTCGCCGCGGCCGTGTGGTTCTTTGCTAAATTGACAGCCGTGTACGCGCGCCGCGCGGCAGGTCCGCGCCTGCATATGCGCAGTGAGTGGTAGTAAATCCCGGCCGGCTGACGATGATCCGCGCCTGCGCTTTGATCGCGGTGCTGATTTCGGGCGCGCTGACCGACCTGGCGCGCGGCGGCGACCTTGTCGAGTGCGAGCCGCAGCAGGTCACCGGCGACGGTCGTCACTGGGCCTACCGCATCGTCGATGGTCG
>Ga0207693_10005527_pt1 | contig 10521 bp, 11 predicted proteins | sample LARL81metaG_FD_184347 | JGI IMG/M metagenome (GOLD analysis project Ga0207693, IMG submission 184347) | Corn, switchgrass and miscanthus rhizosphere microbial communities from Kellogg Biological Station, Michigan, USA - LAR L8-1 metaG... | ecosystem: Host-associated > Plants > Roots >... | reverse complement strand
TCTCGCGACTCTGATCGCTGCGATGCCGCATGGATTGCCGGGTCAAGCCCGGCAATGACGGCGGAGAGGCTGGTGATGGTGCGCCTACGTGGATGGCCGGGACAAGCCAGGCCATGACGGCGGAGAGGTTGATGACGTGGGGTGTGCGGGAAGGCGGCGCTTCACGCCTTTCGCCCGGCAACGACGAAGGGTGGGCCTGGCACACCATCTCAATCCGTCATGCGCGGGCTTGACCCGCGCATCCATGATGCGGCGCAAGTTCAAAATTCGTGCGACTGATCACCTGCGATGCCTCATGGATTGCCGGGGCAAGCCCGGCAATGACGGCGGAGAGGCTGGTGATGGTGCGCCTACATGAATGGCTGCGACAAGCCCGGCCATGACGGCGGAGAGGTTGATGACGTGGGGTGTGCGGGAAGGCGGCGCTTCACGCCTTTCGCCCGGCAACGACGAAGGGTGAGCCTGGCACACCATCTCAATCCGTCATGCGCGGGCTTGACCCGCGCATCCATGATGCGGCGCAAGTCCAAAATTCTCGCGACTCTGATCGCTGCGATGCCACATGGTTTGCCGGGTCAAGCCCGGCCATGACGGCGGAGAGGCTGGACGCGGCGGGTTTTCTATTGCCGGCGGCCCTTCAAAGGCGCGTCCGGCATGTCTATGTTTCAGGTTGCGGAGGACGTCAGATGGACGAAAAGACCCGGACCGAACTTGAGGCTGCCGTTTACCGTCGCCTGGTCGAGCACCTTCGCTCGCGCACCGACGTGCAGAACATCGATATGATGAATCTTGCCGGCTTCTGCCGCAATTGCCTCTCGAACTGGATGAAGGAAGCGGCCGACGCGCAGGGCGTCAGCATGAGCAAGGACGAGAGTCGCGAGGTCGTCTACGGGATGCCTTTTGACGAGTGGCGCAAGAAATACCAGAAAGAAGCCTCGCCGGACCAGAAAGCGGCATTCGAAAAGTCCAGATCAGGGCACTAGTACTCACCGTCGGCATGTGAACAGCGTGGATGACGCGGTCCTCGCCTTGACCTGAGCGCGTCCAACTCAGAAAGCTTCTCGACACGCGGAGGCGATCGAGCCCCCGTTGCGTAGTCAAGGAGATGTCGATGCCTGCCACTGCCTCGGCTGAAGATGAAAAGCCGGCCACTCGCTTCGCCAAGGATCAGCTGAAAGCGTTCGTTGAACGTATCGAGCGGCTCGAGGAAGAAAAAAAGGCGACGTCAGACGATATAAGGGACGTCTACGCCGAGGCAAAAGGAACCGGCTTCGATACAAAGGCGCTGCGCTCGATCGTGCGACTGCGCAAGCTGGATACGGACGAGCGCCGCGAGCAGCAGGAAGTGCTCGACACCTATTTGCACGCTCTGGGAATGGCTAGCTAGCGATCAGCGGAAAGCTGTCGTGTGCATCGCGAACGCGGCGGTCGACTGCGTCGTGAATGTTGTCGTCGCCAGGAAGACGATTGCCGGTCCGGAGAAGCGATTGCCCATCAGGCCGGGATTCGGGTCGCGCGCGAATGACATCGCCAGCGACTGCGACGGCTTGTAGATCATTTCCTGCAACGGCCGCATGTCGATGGCGCCAATCCGCGTGGCGCTCATGTGCGAAGTCACGCTCGGTGTGAGCATGGCCGCGCGCAGCCAGGGGCTGTTGATCGCCGGGTCGGCGCTCGCCGCCGTTAGTGTCGGCTTCTCCGCGATCGTTGTATTGCCCTGCGACGTCACGACGGCCGCTTCCGCTGGCTGTTGCGTCGGCTGCTGCATCGTGCGCGTTCCCATTGGACGCGGTTGCGCTGGCCTCGATGACCCGGGTTCGGCGGCATAGGCGAGCGCGGTCGTCCCGGTGCTCGCCGGATCGAGGCTCGCGGTCTGATACTTCGTCGACGTCGTTATGGCGCCCGGCACATCCGGGCCGTTCTGGATCGCGCCGCGCCAGTAGCCGCGGTTGTCGAACAGGTTGCTGCCAAGCGATGCCGTCACAAAGGAATGGCTGGCCGGTTTGACTGCGACCGCGCCAACCGACGATGGTTTCGTTTCCGCCGAAGCAACGACAGTCGACGCCGGCCGCGCAGTCGGCAGCGGCACGATCGTTTCGACGGCGACCGCCTTGGGTTTCGGCGGGGTCACGCTGGCAACGGCGACGGGTGCGCGTGTGTCTTTTGTAGCGGTGTCGGGGGTGGTGGAAGTGGTGTCTTCGCTCGATTCGTCGGAATCTTTGCCGCGGCCAAACAGACGGGCAAAGAAGTTACGGGTGCGCGAGGCGGTGACTACGCCGGCCTCACGCGCAGCCTCCAATGACGTTTCGGATGGTTTGCCGCCGCGCCGTTCGACATCGGCAAGCGCGAGCGCGTAGCCACGCAATGGCTGGCCGTCGGAAGGAACGTGGACGGTACGGCCATCCGGGAAGACCTTGACCAACTGATCATGCGTCATGCGTGGCCAGTGCCGGATGGTGCCCGTGTCCATGTGGACGAAAGGCGAGCCGGAGGTCGGGTAGAAACCCACCCCGCCGCGCTGCAGCCGAAGACCGACCTCGCGAATCTTCTCGAGCGGAACGCCAGGAATGAAGAAGTCCATGGCCTGGCCATTGATGTGCTGGCTGAATTGCGCGACGCCGTTCGAACGGCGGCGAAGCATCGAATTGGTTTCCGGCGAGCGGTAGCCGCAGACAACATCGATCGGTTGGGTCGCCCCGACCTCGCGATAGGCCTCCCACAACAGATCGAACAGGTGCGGATCCATGCGGGTCGACTTTTCCTTGCGCCAGTCGCGCATGAACCAGTCGAGCTTCTTCAGCGCGGCGTCATCGTAACGGCCATTGCGCTTGAAGGTGATGGTGATGTCTTCGTTGGTGTGGACGTGATGGAAGGAAAGAGTTCGGGTATCGCCTTCGGCACTCGCATTCTGCAGCGCGTTGCTGGCGCCGAGCATGAAAAGCCCGGCGACACCCAGACGCGCGCCAGCGCGCGCCAGAGTCACAACGACAGAACGTGCGCTCGCTGAATCAGGAGCCACAGAATCGTTCCGTGAAGAATGAGTCCGTCCCACGTCGCCGCCACGTCCCCTCGGGCTGCCATGCCGGCAACCCCGTGAGTGTTATCGGGATCGGTTAATGAGAGTTTAGCGTCCGTTCCCCGTCGTCCGTCCGATGGTTAACCTACCCGGGGAATTGGGCCGAAAACTAGGCATTTGTAGAACTTCCCTGGGGAATTTTTGCACTGCAGCACCGGTACGGGAGTGCACCCAAATCGTGGATTTGGGCTGATTTTCAGGCGTCTTCGAGCCCCAGGCCTTCCAGCTTGCGATAAAGGGTCGAGCGGCCGATCCGCAGTTTGCGGGCCACTTCGGACATCTGGCCCCGATAATGGGTGATGGCGAAGCGGATCGAGTCCCGTTCGATGTCCTCAAGCGGCCGGACATTGCCCTGGGAATCAGTGAGCGGCAGCGAATGCCCGGGAGTGGCGATCCGGACGGGGACGAGGTCGGCGGGAATGTCGGGCCACGACGCGACAATGGCAGGCGAAGGCTCGGTCAACTGGGGGACCGCAACCTCGTCGGAGGCAACCTGCGCCGCGACCTGCGGAAATTCGCCGGGGCTGATCTCCTCGCCCTCGGCCAGCACGACCGCGCGGAAGATCGCATTCTCGAGTTGCCGGACATTGCCCGGCCAATTGGCGGCGGCCAGCAGTGAGAGCGCATCGCGGCTGATGCTGAGAAGGCGCTTGCCCTCCTCGGCGGCAAAGCGCGCAACGAAATGGCGCGTAAGCTCCGGGATGTCTTCGCGGCGGGTGCGCAGCGGCGGCACTGACAGCGGGAAGACGTGCAGGCGATAAAAGAGGTCTTCGCGGAACCGGCCGGCTTTCACATCGGCAATGAGATTGCGGTTGGTGGCGGAGATGATGCGCACGTCGACTTTGACGATCTTGCGTCCGCCGACCGGTTCGACCGCGCCGTCCTGCAGTGCGCGCAGCAGTTTCACCTGAGCCGGGGCGGGCAATTCGCCGACTTCGTCGAGAAACAGCGTGCCGCCGTCGGCTTCGATGAATTTACCGGGATGGCGTTCGGTTGCGCCGGTGAAGGAGCCTTTCTCGTGGCCGAACAGGATCGATTCGACCAGCGTTTCCGGCATGGCGCCGCAGTTCACTGCGACGAATGGCTTGGCGCGGCGTGCGCCGCTGCCGTGGATCGCGCGCGCGATCAACTCCTTGCCGACGCCGGATTCGCCTTCGATCAGCACCGATATCGCCGAAGCCGCCGCCTTCTCCGCCGCCTTGAGGACGGGCTGCATCGCCGCCGAGCGCGTGATCACGTCGGCGATCGTCAGCGTGCCGTCGTGCCGGCGCTTGAGCCTTTGCAGTTCGCCCGCAAGCGCGCGCGCGGACAGCGCGTTGCGCAGCGAGACTTCCAGGCGTTCCGGGCTTGCCGGCTTGACCACGAAATCGGTCGCGCCAGCGCGCATGGCGGACACCACATTGTCGATCCCGCCATGGGCGGTCTGCACGATCACCGGAATTGTAAGGCCGGCCTCGCGCATGAAGGCGAGGACGCCGAGCCCGTCGAGGTCGGGCATCACCAGGTCGAGGACCATGGCATCGACGGGCGTATCGGGTCGGGTGAGGAGTTTGACCGCCGCATCGCCGCCGTCCGCGACGATTGCCTGGTAGCCGAAGCGCTGGACCGTGGTTTCGAGGAGGCGACGCTGGACCGGATCGTCATCAACGATGAGCACAACTTCCGACATGAACCTGACCCTCGTACAACTGTACCGAATTGGTGCACTGTCGCCGGTCTCGATTAACGGGCTATTAAGTCCGCTGCACAGTCGTGGGGGTCGCTGCAAAGCGACGGGCTTGGACGCCCCTGACGGGCGGCCTCTTGCACAGTCGGCGTCAAAGGATCGCGGTGGCGATCATTACAATTGCAGCGGCGGCCATGACGCCGGTTGCAAGCCAACCTACGGTTCTCAGAATTCCCTTAACCGCGTATTTCCCCATAACTTTCTTGTTTGAGCTCATGAACATCATGATCGTCATGACTGGTACTGCGACGAGGCCGTTAATGACCGCGCTCCAGAACAACGCCTTGATGGGATCGAGTGGTGAAAGCGTTATGGCGATGCCACTGAGTGTCGCGGCAACGATCGTACCGTAAAATGCCTGTGCCTTTTTTGGCTTCCGATCCAACCCGGTCGGCCACTTGAGTGCTTCACCGATGGCGTAGGCAGCCGATCCAGCGAGGACCGGAATGGCCAATAAGCCGGTGCCGATGATGCCCATGGCAAAAATTGCAAACGCGAATGGTCCGGCAATTGGCTTCAAGGCCTCGGCAGCCTGGCTTGAAGTTTGGATATCGGTGGTCCCGGCCGCATGGAGAGTTGCCGCCGTTGTAAAAATGATTGCAAGGGCGACGAGGTTGGAGAATGCCATCCCGATGTAAGTGTCGACTTTAATGCGTGCTAGTGCATCCGGTCCTTGTTCCGGCGACTTTGCCAGCGGCTTTCTCGCCTTTACGTTTTTGATTTCTTCGACCTCTTGAGACGCTTGCCAGAAGAAAAGATACGGACTGATGGTCGTACCGAATATTGCGACGACGACGGTCCAGAAGGCAGCATCGCTCGACAGCGTTGGAATGAAAAAACCTCGCGCCGCTTCGAGCCAAGGTACCTTCACGGCAATTGCCGTGCCGAAATAAGCGAACAGGGCGAAGGTCAGCCATTTCAGGAAAGATACATAGCGCGAGTAGGGGACGAGAACCTCCAGGGTCGCGCAAAATATGCCGAACATAAAAACATAGAGGAACGTCGGGCCGCCGATCAGCAAGCGCAAGGCATCCGCCATCGCTCCGAGGTCGGCGCCGATATTGATTATGTTCGCTATCACCAGAAGAAACACGATGCACTGCAAGATCGCATTCGGATAATGCTCGCGAATATTGGCAGCTATGCCTTTTCCCGTCGTTCGGCCAATACGAGCGCTTATCTCCTGGATGACGGCCATAAGTGGATACGTGAACAGCAGCGTCCACGTGATGGCGAATCCAAATTGTGCGCCGGCCTGGGAATATGTGGCGATGCCACTTGGGTCGTCATCCGCCGCGCCCGTAATAAGGCCGGGACCCAAAGCGCGGAATATGCGGCTGCGTTTTAGCCGCGCCGCGAAGCCGTTCGCCTGCTGAGGGATCGACGTCATTGCCAGGTATCAATTGGTCTGCCGCCAATTGCGCTCAAGCTGGGAAAGCCTGACGTGCAATTCGCGAAGTTGACGAGTGACGTCTTCGAGGTCGCGCGGTTGACCCATCCGCTTTTTCGCCAGCGATTTGAGCCTTTCGATTTCAAGTTTGAACGCAGTTATTTCTGCTTCGATTTGTTTGCGGGTGTCGCTCACCAGGTGCTCCCAGACCAACTTCAAAAGCCTCCAAAGGAACTCTTCAAAAAGATGCGCGTTCCTTTTCAGGTTCAACTTGGGAGGCCAACATGCCTTTGCTCTTGTGGCTACTCGGAGTGCCACTGGTACTCGTCGTAGTGTTGTGGATGCTGCACGTCGTCTAAAGCGAAGTTGGGAAATGAAGCTAGCGTGGTCAGGCCGTCCCGCTGGGATCAGCGTTTTGCGCCTGCACAGTCGTACGAGCCCTTGAGCGTGAAATCTGCTCGTATTCGCGAAGCATTCCCATCGCTGCTTTCGCGATTTTCAGCGGGTCGCGCTCTCCGATTTCAGCCAGAACATGGATGAACGAGCGGAGCTTGTTCGGCCCGCTTGCCTTTTCGTCTGGAGTCAGTCCACGAAGAGCGGAGAACTCATACCAAACGACTTCATAGGCCCGTCGCTCTATATCAACGTCGATTTCATTTACGGTCACGAAACTTTCCTCGGAGTCGCGCCGACAATTCGGCCCGTCCGAAAAGGTTCCACTCGGTTAGCGACCGGCCCCGGAGTTCCTCAGATTTAATTTGCGGATTTCATCGGCGGCCATCGAAACGCGGGTTCTTCGCGTCTTGCGTGTCCGTCGCTCTTTAGTCGTCCGCCGGGTTCTTCCACTGCACCGATGTGAGCCGCTACGATAGAGCACGCGAGCTTGGCGCTCGGGGGGTGGGGAATGAGGCGGCGAGAGTTTTTTGGCTTTGCCGGCGGGGCAGCGAGCGCGTGGGCCGTCAATGCATTTGCTCAGCAAATGTACCGGGTTGCCGTTCTGACACCATCCCACACGCAGTGGCAGCCGCGCACATTCCGGGACGCAATGCAGGAGTTGGGTTACCGCGAGGACATCAATTTGAATCTCACGGTGGTGTCCGGTGAGAACCAACTTGATCGTATGCCGAAACTGGCGGCGGATCTCGTCGCAAGCGCGCCCGATGTCATAGTTGCGGTCAACACGCCTGGCACCAGGGCGGCCATTGCTGCCACCTCCAAAATTCCAATCGTCTCGGCAATTGTCGCTGACCCGGTGTTTTTGGGATTCGTCGCCAACATTGCCCGGCCGGAAGCCAATGTCACAGGCGTCGCCAACATGGCTGCCGATATCACTTCGAAGCGGATCGCGCTTCTCAAAGAAGTGGTCCCGTCAGCCCGACGCTTTGCGCTCCTTACACATCCCGATGAGCCGATCGTTGCCTTGCAAATGCAAGACATTGAGAGGTCCGCGCCCGCGCTCGGCATTGAGTATCGGGCCTTTCCGATGCGGACCGTGGAGGACCTGCAGCGTAAACTGCAACTCGCCGTCGAATGGAATGCGCAGGCTGTCGTTCGTCTTGCCGGTCAGGGCTTTGCACTAGGCTCCGAAACTGGCCGGCTGGCGACCGAAAGAGGTCTGCCGTCGATGCTCTTGCAAAAGCGCGATGTCGAGGCAGGTGGCCTGATGTCGTATTTTGCCGATCATCGCGAGCTTTGGCGCCGGATTGCGGCTCACGTTGATCGACTTCTAAAGGGCGCTTCCCCACGCGAACTTCCGTTTGAACTACCGACCCGGTTCGAGCTGTTCGTCAATTTGAAGACAGCCCGCGCGTTAGGAATCACCATATCGCCCTTGCTACTCGCCCGCGCGGACGAGGTGATCGAATAGTCCGAAATCCGCCACTGCCAATGACCCAAAGCGGACAGGTCCTCCACGATCCGAGAATCGGTTGATTTGGATCAACACTGGAAAGCCTTGCGGCGGAAATACTTTGGGGACTGCTGGGGGAATTCGATCTTGCAGAGCCACTCCCTTCTACTGCTAGTGATGGCCTGAAAAAAGCGAGCGAAACCTTTTGAGCATTGGACTGATCGCCCTTCTTGACGATATCGCGGCCATCGCAAAGGTGGCGGCAGCTTCCCTTGACGATGTCGTAGCCCAGGCTGCCAAGGCGGGGATCAAGGCGACAGGTGTCGTCGTTGATGACGCGGCAGTCACTCCCCGCTATGTGCTTGGATTTGCTGCCGAGCGTGAATTGCCGATCGTAGCCAAGATCGCGATGGGATCGCTTCGCAACAAGCTTCTTGTCCTGCTTCCCGCTACTTTGGTCCTGAGCTATTTCCTCCCTTCGGTGGTCACGCCACTTCTCATGTTTGGCGGTGCCTACCTCTGCTATGAGGGGACGGAAAAAGTTCTCGAAGTCATCATCCCGCATCAGGCGCACGCCCATGAAGCTCAACTGGGCACGGTCGCGCTGCATCCCCAGACGCTCGAAGAGGAGAAAGTCGCGAGCGCTATCAAGACCGACTTCATCCTCTCGGCAGAGATCATGGTGATCACGCTGGGAGCTGTTGCCGACGCCAGCATCCTGATGCAGGCAATCGTGCTGGCGCTCGTCGGAATTGGGATCACCATCGCGGTTTATGGCGTGGTCGCGTTGATCGTCAAAGCCGACGATATCGGAGTGGCTCTTGCAAAGAACGATGACGGTTCAACTGCCGGCAGTGTGAGCGGTGCAGTCGGACGCGCCATTGTCGTCGGTATGCCCGGCTTCCTCACATTTCTGAGCGCCGCTGGCACCGCCGCTATGATCTGGGTTGGTGGCGCCATTATCGTGCATGGTCTGGAGACGTACGGGGTGCATTCCGTTGGCCCAGCCATCAGCTCCGCCGCTGAAGCGGCAGCTAACGCGCTGCCGTCTGCTGGCGGACCGGTCAGCTGGATAGTGACAGCCTTCTTGTCGGGGATCTTTGGACTGACAATCGGCGTAATATTGATCCCGATAATCGGATTTGCCGTCGCCCCCGCATGGAAACTGCTGAAAGGCACGTTGCGCAAACGAGCGTGAACGGACAGCCTACAAAAGCGCGGCCTATGAAACGCTAACCATGTCGAACCGCAAGTTCGAGTGTCACAAGCCGAGCCAGCAAGGTTGCCGGATATAGCTGACCGATAATGGCCTCGACATTGGCAAGACCTCGCGCATAGGGGTGCAGTGGGACGACATCACCGTAACCTATCGTGGTCAAAGTCACGAAGCTGAAGTAGATCAAATTGCCAATCCCAAAATTGCCCTGAAGAGTTCCAAGATTGCTCAATGGATCTGGCACAAGAAGAACAAGAAAACCAAATAGCGCGACGAACGTAACTCCGATGGTGAGATACAGAAGCACACCACCAATGACTCGGTGAAATGTAACCCTTCCCCGAGCGAATACCGCGCGGGCGACCACAACGCTCAGAGTTAGCCCCGTGATCAGCCAAGCTACAGCGTCGAGGTACCTGTCAAGCAAGGTGCCCTGACGGACAGCCGCGATAAAAACGAGGACAAGCGCAATCAAAATTGCACTTACCGCCATTCGGTCGTCAGACAGCATGACGATCGCGGGTATCAGCGTTAGGCCAAACATGATCCCGAATAGAGTTCCGGATATGACTCCGTTTGATTGGAGCGGCGCGAGCACAAACAGCAATAGCGGAAGCAAGATTGTGAGCGCGGTCAATAACTGATCACTTACTCGCCGCTTAAGTAAAACTCCTGGCTTTGCCATATGCGGTCTCCCCACAGTTGATTGTGATTTCCTGATTTTCGGTAGATATCAGCTTGGTCGGTTCGTTGAGGTAGCTGTGAATGAAGCGGACATTCCGACTGGATGTCACGATAGAGACATGCGCGCTTCATATGCGGCGGTGATCCTCTGCACGCATACATAGTCCAAGAAGTTTTCCGAACTCATTCCGCGGAAGCGTGAACTAGCTCACATTTTTCCGCCGCATCCTCCGCTAAAGCAGATGCGGCAACAACATTGGTGGCAATTCAGAATCGTCACGTTTCCATCGACGCCGTCGAGCAAAGCAGCATCGTCCTGACTGAAGGAGACACGATGATGCCCAATGAACTTCACAACAGCACTGATCTTGAGCAACTGATCAAAGACGCACGATACGCTCGAATGAAATTCGTGCGCGAAAATTTTAGAGTTTTCGCCTACGGCTCCAGTTTGCTCGGACTGTTATGTGCTTTCGCCATAACGGTTTTGTTAGCAGGGAGCGCAAATCGCTACGAGCAGGCGAGCACGATACAAGCGCAAATCAGCCCCGTGGCGAAAGTCCACAAATAAGCTGTTCAG
>Ga0207693_10005525_pt1 | contig 10523 bp, 10 predicted proteins | sample LARL81metaG_FD_184347 | JGI IMG/M metagenome (GOLD analysis project Ga0207693, IMG submission 184347) | Corn, switchgrass and miscanthus rhizosphere microbial communities from Kellogg Biological Station, Michigan, USA - LAR L8-1 metaG... | ecosystem: Host-associated > Plants > Roots >... | reverse complement strand
GCCGGGGCCGTTGTTGGCGGTGGTGACGTTGGGCAGGTACTTGATGTAGTCATCGAGTGTTGCGATGTTCAGCTGCTGCAGCGTCTGGGCCGTGAAGGCCTGCATCGCGATCGGCACGTCCTGCATGCTCTCGTTGCGGCGCTGCGCGGTGACGGTCACCTCGATCAGCACCTCCGAATTGCCCGACGCGCTGGTGTCCGCCGTCTCGGCCGGCGCTGCCGCCGCCGCGGCCGAGGCGCCACCCAGGATGGCTGCTATCGCATACGAGATCTTGGAGTTCATTGCCGGATCCCTTTAAGAAGATGAGCCGCACCGGCAAGCCCGGTGCATTCCGCGACGCGCCAGCCGTGCGGTGATCATGACGATGCGCGGATTAGATATGACGGCCCGGGGGTGCGATTGAATGGACACGTCAGCCACTTGTTACGTACGCGCCTGCACCGTGGTGTGTATTTTCTCAGGAGAAGGCCGCGAATGTTGCCGTGATGCGACGCCGCCGTCGCCCGTTACTCAAACACACGCGCCCCGGCGGCGTCGCCATTGACGGCGCGCGGGGGCTGCAGGCGTCGGGTGGAGGGCGAGAGGCCGTAGGCATCCTTGAACTGGCGTGAGAAGTGCGCGCAGTCGGCAAAGCCGGCCTCGTTGGCGATGTCGGTCACCGAGCGGTCGGTGTTCTCGATCAGCCAGTTCGCGTAGCGCATGCGCAGCTGCCGGTACAGCGAGGCAGGTCCCATCCCCACGTGCTGACGGCACAGCCGTTCCAGCTGGCGGGCGGACAGTCCGAGCTCGGCGGCCACGGCCGCGACGGCGATCGGGCGCGCGAGATTCTGTTCCATGAGCAAGAGCGCGCGCCGCACGCGCGGCTCGGCGACAGTCTCGGACATCGGCGGATGCGGCTGTGCGTCGCTGCCCGAGCGCGGCCGGTCGAACAGCAGTACCTGGCTGGCCTTCTGCGCCACCGCGCGTCCGAGGTGCTGCTCGATGAGGTAGGTGGCGAGCGCCGCCGCGCCCGCGCCGCCGGCGCAGGTGATGCGCGGGCCGTCCGCGAGGAACAGGCGGTCGGCGATCACTTCCTGGTTCGGGAAGGCCTCGAGGAAATCCTGGTAGTGGTACCAGCTGACGCACGAGCGGCGGCCCTTCATGAGCCCGGTGCGGCACAGCACGAAGCTGCCGGTGCAGATGCCGATGAGGGGCACCGCTGTCGCCCCCACCTCGCGCAGGTAGCGCGCGGTGGACTCATCGATCTGCGGCCCGGTGTGCAGCAGGCCGCCGATGACCACGACATAGTCGAGCGACTCCGGGGCCAGCAGGGCGCTCGTCGGCTGAATCAGTACGCCGCAGCTGGCGGCGACGGCTTCCGGGCGGCCGGCCATGATCGACCACTGCACGTGCAGCGGACGGCTGCGATCGCCTTCATCGGCCGCCAGCCGCAGGTGATCGATGAACACGGCGAACGCGGACAGCGTGAAGTGGTGGGCCAGAATGACGCCGACGCGCAGGGGCGGCCGCACAGTGCGTTCCGGTGCAGTCGTTCTCATTATTGTGGCTGAGTGAGGCATTGAACGCGCACTCAATACTGCTGATTTCTCCCCGCGGCCTATATTCCATTAACCCCCGGAAGGACGCAAGAAGCAATTGAACGAGCGTATAAGTGTATTGAGAACAAAGAACTAGCTCGGTGTGGCAGGCTCCCTTCTCGGGAACGCCACATTGAATGACTGTTCAGGGAGGGCCAGGAGCATCCGCCCGTGAAGCGGCGCAGCCCGGTCTTCACCAGGCGCCTCCGCGCGGTGATCGGGCGCGGGGTCAGCGCAGGACGGCGAGGCGCGCGAGGTTGGTCTGCACGGTCGGATCGTGGCAGCCGCTGCGCGCATACCAGCGCCGGGCGGCGCCCACCAGGGCACGCCCGGTCTCGACGGACTGGGTTTGCTCCGGGTCAAGATCCTCGTGCCCGTGACTGGTGAAGCCGCGGGGCGGCGTGCGGACGTGGCGCCGCAACTGCAGGCGGCGCAGCGCGCGGGTGGGAACGGATTTCGGAGCCGGGCTCGGTGCGCCTGCCTCGACGCCCGGTACCGGCTGGCCCAAGAGGGCATCCGGCGTATCCGGCAGCGGCGGAATCCACTGGCGGCACCACATCCCGACCGCATCGCCCGAGCAGCGCAGCTCCGGATCGCTCAGGGCCACCGCAATACGCGGCAGGTCGCACGCTTCGCGCAGCGCGGCGTCCCAGCGCTGCTCATCGAGCAGCTGTTCGATGTCGGTGAGATAGCTCGCGAGCATCCGCGAACAGGAAGGCGTGGCCGCGGCAACGCCCGCTGATTGTGGGTCAGGCATCAGGTCTCAACTCCCGGCTGCACTCCAAAAGACTCTCAGGCCGGCTGCCCGGCGGGGGGAACCGGAGCGTTCACCGTCGGGGCCGCGGGCTCGAGCGTCACGGCCGGCGTGCTCGCCGGCGCGGCGGGCCGTCGGATCGCGCGCCGCGGACGGGGCCGCCGCGGCGGGACGGGTGCCGGCTTCGGGCGGCTGACCACCACAGCCGCGCGCACGGTCTTGGCGCGTTTTGGCCGCCGCGCGCGCACGGCGGCGGAGGCGATGGCGCGCCGGCGGGCGCGTACCACCTTTGCTTTCAGGCGCTTCCGGACGGGAGTTGCCGCCTTCCTTGCAGTCTTGGCCTTGGCTCGACCCGCGCGGGCCTTCGCTTTGACCACCGCGACCTTCGCCTGCGACGGTGCGCCGCCCTTGCGACGGGCGCGCTTCCAGGCCTTGCGGGTGACGGCGGCGTGCTTGCGTGCCCGGCGTGCCTCGCGCTTGGCCTCCTTGAGGCGCTTGCGAGCGCGCTTCAGCTCCTCTTTGGCGATGCGTACGCGCTGTTTGGCAACGTCGGCCAGCAGCCGCGCGCGCTCGAACGGGGTTGCAGAGGAGAGGGGTTCGCTGCCTGTCTTCTTCATCTGCGGGCCTGCGAAGCGGGGAGACCATCAGTTTCACACAAGCGCACGCGCCTTACCACCGCACGAAGTTATCCACAGAATTTGTGCATAACTATGTGGACAGAAGCGTCAGCGGGACACAAAGGCTGAGGCTGAGCAAGAACTTGCGTTACCGTGCGCGCGTTTTCGCCAGCGCGGAGCGTGGATCGGCCCCGGCGGCTGCTAGGGCGTGCTCCCGAACATGCTCGCGGTGACGCGGTTGCGGCCACCGTGCTTGCTGCGATAGAGCGCCGCGTCGGCGATCTTGAGGATCCGCTGCGCGAGCTGGCGCTCGCCGGCGGGCACGCGATCGAGGCCGCACAGTCCGAAGCTCGCGGTGACCGGTACGCTCTTGCGATCGCAGGTGAAGGGCGTCTTGGCAATCGCCGTGCGCAGTTTACGCGCGACTCCCAGGCCGTCCTCGTACGAGGTCTCCGGCAGCACGACGGCAAACTCCTCGCCGCCGATGCGCGCCACCCAGTCGACGCCGCGTCGCAGGTTCTGTTGCAGCCGTGCGCCGAACTGTCGCAGGATCTGGTCGCCGCCGGCGTGGCCGAGGGTGTCGTTGAGCTTCTTGAAGAAGTCGATGTCGCACAAGACGAGCGACAGCCCCCGACCGTAGCGCGCCGCGCGCTCCATTTCCCGCGGAAAATGCTTGCTGAAGAAACGCCGGCTGGCGACGCGCGTCAGGTCATCGGTAGCCGACAGCTTGCGGTTTTCCGCCAGCGTGATGCGCAGCACTGTCTCCAGTTCTGCGATGCGTCGCGCGGCCGCCAGCCGCGCGTCCAGCTCCCGCGCCGAGGCGCGCCGCGCGACGCACTCATCGGCCCCGGCGTTCAGCCCCGCCTCGCGGCCGGAGCTCTCGTCCCGATCGGCAATGTAGAGGATGAACGGCGCGCGGTCGCCCGGTTGTGCTTTCAGCCGCGTCACGAGCTCTAGGGAGTCGGTAATCACCACCGGACGAAACTCGACCACCAGACGCCGTAACGCCTCGTGTTCGTCCGTGACGGACTCGTAGTCGAGCATGTCGCCCGTGATGCGTTGCTCGATCTGCAGCCGCGTGGCCGGGTCCAGCAGGGCGAGCAGCGCCCGGGGCGGGGGCACCAGGCGCAGCATCACGGCGATGCTGGCGGTGGTCTCCTCGGAGTTGGCAGGCGGCCGCTCGGCGCGACGCTCGAGGATGCGTTGAATAACTGTGGTCTGCCCGCCCGTCGGCACTGCCCCCTCCAACCGGCCAGCCGTCTTCACGGCGTGGGTGCAGATTACCTAGCCGCGCCGCAAATTGCGCGGTTGCCGTGTGCCGGTGCCCCTACCGCCCCTGACATTTCGCCCCGGGGAGCGCTGCTGACAGGGCTCCCGAAGCCTCAAGGGGATATCATGCACCGGCCATGGATCCGCCCGCCCTTACACGCGATCGCCGCCCGTTTTTTCTCGCGCCGCTGTGGCTGACCTTTCTGAGTGCGTTGCTGGTATTTGCGCTCGGGTTCAGCCTCTACCGCAGCGCGGGGACGACCGTCGTGCTCCTGGTGCGCGCCGCCAGCGAGGACACGGCCATCATCGCCGACCCGCCCATTTCCCCGGAAGGGGAAGAGCGGGCGCAACGACTGGCGCACCTGTTCGGGGAAGACGGCACGGGGATTGATGCCATTTACGTGAGCGACGAGCGCCGCACCCAGCAGACTGCGGCTCCCCTGATCGAGCGCCTGCATCGTGCGCCGGTGGTTTTTGCCAGCACCGCCGCCACCGCCACCGCCGACCGTCTGCTGCGCGAGCACGGCGGCGGCACGGTGCTCGTGATCGCAGGTGGTGCCAGCTTCCCGGCGCTACTGCGGACGCTGGGCGATCGTGAGGCCCGGACGCCCGCGCCGGAAGAGGCGGGCGTCATGTATCTTCTGAGCATCCCGACCTTCGGTTCCACGCACCTGGTGCGCCTCAAACTATAACGCCAAGCCCTCAGCCGACGGGCTCGCGACGGTTGCCGCCGGCGCTGAGCGCCACCGCGCGGTGAATGAATTCGGCGTGCTCACCGATGCGAAAGTCGGCCAGCACCGCGGCGCGGATGTAGCGCGCCTGATCGATAAGGTAGGTGGCGCGGCGCACGCCGAAGCCGAGCGGCCCGACTACGTCGTACATGCGGATGACAAACTTGTCGACGTCCGCGAGCAACGTGAAGGGAAGCTTGTACTTTTCGCGGAACTTGCGGTGGCTCTCGGGGTTCTGGGGGCTCACGCCGGCGACGTCCAGGCCGGCCTCGAGCAATTCGGTGTGCATGTCACGGATCGAGCACGCCTCGCGCGTGCAGCCAGGCGTAAAATCGGCCGGGTAGAAGTAGAGGATCAGCGGGCCGTGACGTAGCAGGGTGCTCAGGGAGACGTTCTGGTCATCCTGGTCGGGCAGCGTAAATTCCGGCGCGCGGCCCCCGATGGGCAGCATGGCGTGGTCTCCGATCCTCAGACGCTAAAAAATCCCCGCATTTGCGATGATAGCCGCATCGCCTACGATGGGTTAAAACTTCATTGGACCGCCTCGGTCGCGATGCTAGAATCGCGCGCCTTGCGGTGGGGCGGTAGCTCAGCTGGGAGAGCGTCGCGTTCGCAATGCGAAGGTCGAGGGTTCGATCCCCTTCCGCTCCACATCTAATTTATAAATAAAAACAACCTATTATGATAACTACGTAAGGTATTTTCTGGTGGTACCTGAAAGCACGTTGAGTCTCGGATTTTGCGTGGAGTGTCAGCAACTTTTCACTTCCCATCCCCTGCATTCTCAGTACGAACTCACGTTCTGAGGACGGCAGCGATGCTCGAGAGCGAGGTGACCCGCAAAGCGCTGCGTGGACAGCACTCTGCTGCCCCAGGGCGCAGCGATACGGGCCGTGGGTCATGACGGAGCTGTCTCAGCGAGAAGCAGGTAGTTTCACCGGCGTGAGCCGCAGTGTCTTAGGGCACCAGCGCAGCCTACTGCCAGCGGCACCGCTTCCGGTCGAGCGACATGCGTTGCACGTACCTCGGGAAATCCAGGCTGAACCGTTGCTTCAGGTTCAAGCCGGTCGCTGCGAGTTTTCCCCAGTCGTATTGGGAGTGACTGTCTTTAAAGGCAAGCACAATGACATTACCGTGGGGCGCCACCTGCAATGTCACAAAGTGGCCCTCAAACACCTCCTGGATCTTGCTCAAGTGGGCATTGCAATTCTTCCGATCGCCGCACATGTTGCTCACAAACACGCCGCCCTGCGACAAGACGCGACGGACTTGTTGGTAGAACTCGATGGCGTCGAGTTCCGGCGCAATGCCCGCGCGATCACACGCATCCGCAAGGATCACATCCTTGGATCGTCGAAGATGCGCCAGGTAGTGAGCGCCATCAGCACAGATCACACGGAAGCGATCATCGTCTCGCGGGATGCTGAATTCCTCGCGCAACCTAATGACGTCGGGATTCATCTCGACCGCCGTAACGGCTGCGCCTGGCAAGCTCCGATAACAGAATTTCGCCAGTGACCCGCCCCCAAGACCCAGCAACAAGATGCGTGCGGGGGCATGATTGAAGAGCAGGAAGGCCATCATCTTGCGCGTGTAGGCGAGGCTCAGCTTATGCGGGTCTTTCAACGACATAGCGCTTTGCACGGCGTCCAGATCAAAATGCAGAAACCGCCATTGGCCGCTGTCGAGGATGAAGGGCTTGTCGTAGGTCCCTGCGAACAAACGCTCCCACAAGGATCGTCGGCAGCTGTCGGAGGGCTCCAGTAGACGTAGCATGCTGTTGGCTCTTGGGAATGAGCATTCCATTTCAAGGAGTTGTGCCCGTGCGCCGCTCATGGCAGTCCACGGGGCGATGGCGGGGCTGCACCCATGCTCGAAATCGCGGTGAGAATGCCGGCGAGGATGCGCCTGGGGTTCGGGGGACAGCCTGGCACGGCCACATCAACCGGGATGACGTTCGCGACAGGCCCGCAACTCGCGTAACTCTCGCCAAAGATGCCGCCGGTGCAGCCGCAGTCGCCGAGGGCCACCACGAGCTTTGGATCTGGTGTTGCCTCGTACGTACGCTTCAAAGCCATTTCCATGTGCTTTGACACCGGTCCCGTGACGAGCAGCAGATCCGCGTGCCGCGGACTCGCCACGAATCGGATACCGAGGCCTTCGAGGTTGTAGAGGGGATTGTTGAGCGCGTGGATCTCAAGCTCGCAGCCGTTGCAGGAGCCTGCATCGATGTGACGGATGCAGAGTGCCCGGCCGAGCACCGACCGAATGCGCGCCTGCAGACTGTCGCGAATGCGCAGGTCTTCGTCCGACTGCGGCGGTGGCTCGGAGACGATGCCGACGGAGGCGATCTGGCGCAGTGTCTTTAGCATGAGCGGGCGCTACAGGTCATGGCCGCTGTAAGAGAGATTGAAGGACTTATTAATAAGCGGGAAATCGGGGACGATGTTGCCGATGATGGCGTGCTCGAGCACCGGCCAGTTCTGCCACGAGGGATCATGCGGGTGACAACGCCGGATGCTCCCGGCGGGGCCGGCTTCGAGCGCGACCCACACCGGTCCCCGCCAGCCCTCGATGAGGCCTACGCCTATGGAGCCGTCAGCAGGTACGTGTACCTGAGTACGATGCGGTCCCTCCGGCAGTGTTTCGAGAATGTGCTGAATCAGACGACACGATTCCTGCAGCTCATCGAATCGAACGGCAACGCGCGCGGCAACGTCACCGTCGGTACGAACAGTCTTTTTCACTGACAGCTGGGCATACGGCTCGCAGGGGAAGTCGCAGCGCAGATCAAACGCCTGGGCGCTCGCCCGACCCGCGAGTCCCGTGAGGCCCAAGCGCGTGGCCAATTCAGGGTTTACCACGCCGGCGCCGCTGAATCGATCCCGCACCCCCTCGTGCTCGTCATAGATCACCCGCAGCCTCAGCACCTCGTCGGCGACCTGCCGCAGGCAGCTGTAAAGCGAAGCAATCCCGGCTCGCGCAAGATCCCGCCGCGTGCCGCCCGGTGCGATGGCGTCCATCAGGTAGCGCTCGCCCAGCGACTCGTGGCTGGCGCGCAAGAGCTCTTCTTTTAAGCGTGAGAATTGCACCAAGCCAAAGGCAAATCCCGCATCGTTGCCGAGTGCTCCCAGGTCGCCTAGGTGATTGGCAACCCGCTCAAGCTCCAGATAGAGTGCACGCAGCCAAACTGCCCGCGGCGGGATCTCAGCGTCGGTCATGCCCTCAAGTGCCTGGCAATACGCCCACGAAAAGGCGACGGCGGAATCGCCCGACACGCGCGCGGCGAGTCGGTGTGCGTCGAGGATCGGCAGTTGCGTGAAGCGCTGTTCAATACCCTTATGCACGTACGCCAAGCGCTCTTCGAGTCTCAAGACCTTTTCGCCCACTACGGAGAAGCGAAAGTGGCCCGGCTCAATGATCCCGGCGTGCACCGGGCCGACCGCAATCTCGTGGACGCCGTCCCCCTCGACTCGCACGAACGGGTAGTCGTCGGCGATCGCTTCAGGGTCCGGCGCAGACAGCGGAGAATCAATGAGCGGCCGGTAGTCCTGCGGCCAGGCTGCGTGGCGTAACCACGGGCGAGCATCCGCATCGGTGGATCGAAGCCCCGTGAGATCTGCGATGGCACGTTGCATCCGTACGGCGGCGGGAAAGAGATCGCCGATTCCGGGGTAAGGGGTTTCGGGGTGGGCGATCGGCGCCGACAACAGCAGTCCCCGGCGCTCGGCTAGGAGCCCCGCGCGAATCGCGGGTCTTCCGCGTTCGTCCGCGCTTGCCCAGAGCGCCAAGAGCCTGCCGGCTGCGGCGGCAAAGTCCTGCGCGACTTGTCGCCACTGTTCCTGCGATACGGTTAGGGCGTGCAGTCCTGGGGCGCCCCGCTGCGGTGTGCTGCGTGTGAACCAGTGCTGCAGCGTCATCTCACTGGCCTCCCATCAGACGCGCCGCTGCGCGATACCAGTCCGCCAGGTAGGGCGGCACGTAGAGGCCGAGCATAAGAACGATGGCCAGGTGAGCGAACACGGGCAGGAGCGCCGGCGGGTGCGGGAGGCGTCTCGCTGTTGTTTCGCCGAACACCATGGGCTGGACACGTCCGAAGATAGCCGCGAAGGCGACACCCAGCGCGGCGAGCAGAATCGGCGTGGCCCAGGGCTGCTCTCTCATCGCCGTCGTGAGGATCAGGAACTCGCTCGCAAAGACGCCAAACGGTGGCATACCGAGGATCGCGAGTGAGCCCATCATCAGGCCCCAGCCGATGGTAGGGCTGAGCGTGATGAGGCCGCGGATATTCTCCATCAGCTGCGAACCCGCCTTCTGCGCTGCATGACCGACGGTGAAGAAAATCGCCGACTTCGTGAGCGAATGCACCGTCATATGTAGGAGCGCAGCAAAGTTCGCGACCGGCCCGCCCATGCCGAAGGCAAAGGTGATGATGCCCATGTGCTCGATCGAGGAGTAGGCGAAGAGACGCTTGATGTCGCGCTGACGCCAGAGCAAGAACGCGGCGAGCACCACCGAGAGCAGCCCGAAGGCCATCAGCATCCGGGAGGGGAGCTGGGAGTGAAGGGACCCTTCGACGAGCACTTTGCAGCGCACGACGGCGTAGATCGCGACATTGAGCAGCAATCCCGAGAGCACCGCGGAGATTGGCGTCGGGCCTTCCGCGTGCGCATCCGGCAACCAGTTGTGCAGGGGGGCAAGACCGACCTTCGTCCCGTAGCCGACGAACAGGAATACAAACGCGAGTCCGAGCACGGTGGGTTCGAGATGGCCTTTTACCGCGTTCAGATGCGTCCATAGGAGCGCTGTCCCGCCTTCGGCACCGAGAACCTTCTCGGCGGCGAAGTACAGGAGGATCGTGCCAAAGAGGGCCTGAGCGATACCTACCCCACAGAGGATGAAATACTTCCAGCCCGCCTCCAGGCTCGCGGGTGTGCGGTACAGCGTCACCAACAGCACGGTGGAGAGGGTCGCCGCCTCCATCGACACCCACAAAAGCCCCATGTTGTTGGTCGTGAGCGCGACCAGCATCGTCGTCATGAAGAGCTGGTACATGCTGTGGTACAGGCGCAGCCGGGGAGCTGCGACTCGATCGTGAGTCATCTCCACGCGCATGTAGGGGCGTGAGAAGATCGAGGTGGTGAGGCCTACGAAGGCGGTGAGCGTCACCAGGAAGACATTGAAGGGATCGATGAAGAACTGCTCGTGTCCCACCAGAAGGGGGCCTTCACTGACAACCTGCGCCGTGAGCGCGCAGGCGGCGACGAAAGTGACCAGGCTCACGCCGACGTTCAGATCGGCGGCCCAGCGCCGCGCGCCATAGAAACCCAGGAGGAGGGCGCCGCAGAGGGGTGTGCCAAGCAGCAGTAGGAACGCCACTGATCAATGCTCCTGAACCGACCGGACCGGCTCGGGTGGGGCACTCTTCTTGAACGCAGGACTCTCCTTGAGCGACTCGAGATGGTGCAGGTCAAGACTGTCGAACTGCTCGCGGATCTGAAAGAAGAAGACGCCGAGGACCAGGACGGCGACCAGCACATCGAGCGCGACTCCGAATTCCACGATCATCGGCATG
>Ga0207693_10005524_pt1 | contig 10524 bp, 9 predicted proteins | sample LARL81metaG_FD_184347 | JGI IMG/M metagenome (GOLD analysis project Ga0207693, IMG submission 184347) | Corn, switchgrass and miscanthus rhizosphere microbial communities from Kellogg Biological Station, Michigan, USA - LAR L8-1 metaG... | ecosystem: Host-associated > Plants > Roots >... | reverse complement strand
GACAGCGTGATGATGAGGTCGAAATTCAGCCCCTCCCAGTCCTCCAGCTCCTCGAACGTCATCGGCCGGTGCGTGGAAATATCCTGGCCGAGCTCGGCCATCACGGCCACCGCGAAGGGATCGAGTTCGCCCTTTCTCACGCCGGCGGAGCGCACATAGAGCGCTTGCGGGAACATCTGGTGCAGCAGACTTGCGGCCATCGGCGAGCGCACGCTGTTCAGGCCGCAGGCGAACAGCACCGCCTGTGGGGAACGTGCGCGTGACGGCGGCGCGGCCATTCTGCTACGCCACTCTGATCTTGCGCGCGACGCTTGCGGACGACAGCGTCATGCGCGCTCAGCCCTTCCAGTGCAGCACGGTGATCAGCGTGAACAGCCGGCGCGAGGTTTCGAAATCGATGCGGACCTTGCCTTTCAGTCGCTCCTGCAGCGTGCGCGAGCCTTCGTCATGGATGCCGCGGCGGCCCATGTCGATGGCCTCGATCTTGTCCGGCGTCGCAGTGCGAATCGCCTGATAGTAGCTGTCGCAGATCATGAAATAGTCTTTGACGATGCGGCGAAACGGTGTCAGCGACAGCAGATGCGCCACGACGGGCTCGCCGTCCTCGCGGCGGATGTCGAACATCAGCCGGTTGCCGGTGATGCCGATGTGGAGCGTGAACGGCCCCGCTCCGTCGTGGCCGTCGGGCGCGAACAGGTTCTGCTCGATCAGGTCGTAGATCGCGATCGCGCGCTCATGCTCGATGTCGGGCCCCGAGCGACCGATCGATTCCTCGTCGAGCGTAATCGCGACGATGCGATTCTTCGGGTCGTCCTCTTGGGGCTTCGCTGTCATGGCAAATTGAGACGCAGTCCGACCGAGCGCGAATGGGCTTCCAGCCCCTCCGCCTTGCCGAGGGTCATCGCGGCGGGGCCGAGGGCACGCAGCTGCTCGGGCCCGCATTTCAGGATCGACGTCCGCTTCATGAAGTCGAGCACGCCGAGCCCGGAGGAGAATCGCGCCGAACGCGCGGTCGGCAGCACATGGTTGGAGCCGCCGACATAATCGCCGATCGCCTCCGGCGTATGGGCGCCAAGGAAGATCGCACCGGCGTTGCGGATCTTTGTCGAGAATGCGTCGGGATCGCCGGTCATGATTTCCAGGTGCTCGGCAGCAAGCGCATTCGCAAGCGGCACGGCGTCGTCGAGCTTCTCGACGACGATGATGGCGCCGAAATCGTTCCACGAGCTGGCTGCGATCTTCGCGCGCGGCAACGTCTTGAGCTGCGCCTCGACGGCCTGCGCGACCTCTTCCGCGAGCCGCGGTGAGTCGGTGATCAGGATCGACTGGGCGCTTTCGTCATGCTCGGCTTGCGCCAGAAGATCGGCCGCGATCCAGCCTGCATTGCCGGTGCCGTCGGCGACGACCAGCACCTCGGAGGGGCCGGCGATCATGTCGATGCCGACCTTGCCGAACACCAGGCGCTTGGCGGCCGCGACATAGGCATTGCCCGGCCCAACGATCTTGGCGACCGGCGCAATCGTCGCGGTGCCATAGGCGAGCGCCGCGACCGCTTGCGCGCCGCCGACACGGTAGATTTCGGAAACGCCGCCGAGTCGTGCCGCCGCCAGCACCAGCGGACTGAGCCTGCCGTCGGGCGCCGGCACCGCCATCACCAGCCGCGCGACGCCCGCGACCTTCGCCGGCACCGCGTTCATCAGCACCGACGATGGATAGGCCGCGGTGCCGCCGGGAACATAGAGGCCGACCGCCTCGACCGCGCTCCAGCGCCAGCCGAGCTCGACACCGCTCGCATCGGTGAAGCGCTCGTCCTTCGGCAGTTGCTTCAGGTGAAACGTCTCGATCCGGTCGCGGGCGAATTTCAGCGCATCCAGCGTCGCGGCATCGCAAGCACCGACCGCGGCATCGATCTCGGCTGCGCCAACGCGCAGACCGGAGGCGTCGAGCGCGAGCCGGTCGAACTTCTTCGTCGCCTCGATCAGCGCCGCGTCGCCCCGGGCCGCGACATCCTGCACGATGGCGCGCGCCGCCGCCTCGACGTCGGCAGAGACCTCGCGCTTGGTGGCGAGAAAGGCCGCAAAACGCTGGTCGAAATCGGCGCTGTTGCGGTTCAGGCGAACGGGCATGGCGGTATCCGGCTGGATTCGAAGGATTATTGGAATGGCGCGACGGCCGGTGGCCGTCAACCCTCGAACCGCACCGTCTACTCGGACAGATCGGGGATGCCCGTCCCGAGATCGTCCGGGCCAAGGTCGGTCAGCTCGCATTCCAGGCACTCGACGTCGAGCCGCAGCGCGCCGCCATGGGAGAACAGCAGCAGCGCGCTGCCGCCGGGCGGCTCGGCCGGGTGAAACTCGATGCCGATCAGGTCGAGCACCTCGTTCTGCGCGTTGAGGTCGATCCGGCGCGACTTGCAGGCCAGGACACGGTCAAAGCGGAGCGCGGCGATCAGCCGGCGCGGCTCGGTCTCGCCGGCCATGGTCTGTTCCCAGTCCAGCCGGTTCAGGCCGATCACCAGCCGCCTCTCGCCCTGCCGCCAGATGATGTCGGCGGCCTGCACACGGGCGTCCTGGACATGCGCGGAAATCACCGCGAGGTCATCGGGATCGAGCGCGATGAGTTTGAGATTAGGCGACACGGAACCTTCCAGTTAGTGCCTGAAGTCGGCACCGCGCGATTTGCGGCCATCCATGATACGAATGCAGTCCATACTGTGTCCCGTGTCTGTCGTTTCGAACTATAGGGCGCAGCGGCTGGCGGCAAAAGGCTTCGATCCCTCACAATCCAGTCGATCTTCGCCGCATTGACGCTGCGGAGAGGAAACGTGCCTGACACGATCGAAGTTCCGGGGTCGCGCTCCGACGCGCCCCGGAACGAGGTCGAGGCTATCAGCCTTTGATAAAGGCGAGCAGGTCGGCGTTGATGGTGGCGGCTTCGGTGGTCGGCATGCCGTGCGGGAAGCCCTTGTAGGTCTTCAGCGTGCCGTTTTTCAGCAGCTTGGCCGACAACGGTGCCGAATCGGCATAAGGAACGATCTGATCGTCGTCGCCATGCATGACCAGAACGGGCACTGTGATCTTCTTCAGATCCTCCGTGAAGTCGGTCTGCGAAAAGGCGACGATCCCGTCGTAATGCGCCTTGGCGCCACCCATCATGCCCTGGCGCCACCAATTCTGGATGACCGCCTCGGACGGCTTGGCACCCGGCCGGTTGTAGCCATAGAACGGGCCGGTCGGGAGGTCGCGGTAGAACTGCGAGCGGTTGGCCGCGAGTTGCGCCTGAAGCCCGTCGAATACGTCCTTCGGCAGGCCACCGGGGTTGGCAGCCGTCTTTACCATCAAGGGCGGGACCGCGCTGAGGATGGCGGCCTTGGCGACCCGGCTCTCGCCGTGGCGGGCGATATAGTGCACCACCTCGCCGCCGCCGGTGGAATGGCCGACGTGGACCGCGTTCTTCAGATCGAGATGCGCAGTCACCGCCGCGAGGTCGTCAGCATAATGATCCATGTCGTGGCCATCGCTGGTCTGGCTGGAACGGCCATGGCCGCGGCGGTCATGCGCGATGACGCGAAAGCCGTGACTGACGAAGAACAGCATCTGCGTGTCCCAGTCGTCGGCCGACAGCGGCCAGCCGTGCGAGAACACGACCGGCTGACCGGAGCCCCAGTCCTTGTAGAAGATCTCGGTGCCGTCTTTGGTCTTGATCGTTGGCATGATCAACCTTTCCTGGTTTTGAACAGCCCGCCCTCGACGTCCCCAAGCCCTCTCGCGGTCTGATGCCGCGTTCGATTCAGGCGAAGCTGGCGGCCGGCCTGAACCGCCGCCATGCACCGACGATCACGACGACGAAGAACACCAGCACGAGGCCCTGCACGGCCGCGAACGCCGGTCCCATCGGCGGATTGCCGGGCGCGATTTCATGCAGCGCGGGCACCTTCAGGAAGCTCTGGATGATCAGGACGAAGACGTTGAGGTAGAGCGAGGCCAGCGCCGTCACCACATAGACCGGGCGCCAGATGCCCGCGAGCTTCAACCCGTAAAGCGCGACGCAGGCGACGAGCAGCAGCACCAGCGACAGGATGCCGATCATGTGCGACGGCAGCAGCTGCTGAAATGGAAACCCGAAGCCGGTGACGCTGGTGAGGATCGTGAACAGAAGGAAAACCGCCGTCAGCCCCGGCAACCTGCTGGCGCCGAGCATGCCGAACATCACGATGATGCCCGAACCGATCGCGATCAGACTGATCACCACATGCAGCATTGTGAAAGTAGACAAACTCAGTCCCAACGTCATGACAGACACTCCCTTGCAAATTCCCAATGAATGCTACGATGCGTTCGACCGGCTTTCCACCTTCGGCTGCGCTCATTGTCGGCAACTCTGGCATGCGGCTCCGATCAAAATAAAGGCGTACATGGCATTCAACGTTTTTGTATTGCCGTCATAATGTCATAAGGCCGCAGGCCTCACTAATGGCAACGTGATCAGAGCGCACGATCATCAGAGCGCAGGCTTGGCAACGTCGCCGAGAAAGCCGTGCAGCGCCGCCACCACCTGTGCGCCCTCGCCGATCGCGCCGCCGACTCGCTTCACCGAGCCCGACCTGACGTCGCCGACAGCGAACACGCCGGGCACCGAGGTCTCGAGCTGCGACCGCGGGCGGCCGACGTTGAGGTCCGATTGCGCACCGGTGACAACGAAGCCGCCCCGGTCGAGCGTCACGCCGCAGCCGTCGAGCCACCCGGTCGCGGGATCGGCCCCCACGAATAAGAACAGGTTTCGGATATCGGTCGTGAAGTCCTCCCCGGAAAGCCGGCTGCGCCAGCGAACGCGTTCGAGTGAACCGGTCTGCCCGCCTTCGAGCGCCACCACCTCGGTGTTGAACAGCAGGTCGATGTTCGGCGTCGCCTCGATGCGTTCGATCAGATAGCGCGACATGCTTGCGCCAAGGCCGCCGCCGCGGATGATCATGGTAACCTTCCGGGCGTGGCCGGAGAGGAAGACAGCGGCCTGGCCTGCCGAATTGCCGCCGCCGACAAGGGCGACTTCCTGCTCGGCGCAGAGCCGCGCCTCGACCGGGGAAGCCCAGTACCAGACGCCGCGGCCCTCGAACTTGTCGAGATTGTCCACGTCGGGCCGCCGATAGCGCGCCCCGCTCGCCACCACGACCGCGCGCGAGCGCACTTCGTCGCCGCAGTCGAGTGCAAGCTTGAAGACGCCATCGTTGCGCGAGCAATCGAGCGACCGCGCACTGATCGGGATCATGATGTCGGCGCCGAATTTCTGCGCCTGGCTGAAGGCCCGCCCCGCAAGCGCCTGGCCGGAGATGCCGGTCGGAAAGCCGAGATAGTTCTCGATCCGCGCGCTGGCACCGGCCTGGCCGCCATAGGCCCGTGTATCCAGCACCACGACCGAAAGACCTTCAGACGCGGCATAGACCGCGGTCGCAAGCCCCGCCGGTCCGCAGCCGACAATCGCGGCGTCATAGATCTTGTCGCCACGCGGCCCACCGATCATGCCGATTGCGTGCGCGAGCTCGTTTTCGCTGGGGTTGCGCAGCACGGTGCCGTCGATGGTGACGACCAGCGGCCAATCCTCCGGCGACGGCGAATAGCGCGCGATCAATTCCGCCGCGTCATGGTCGCCGGCGGGATCGAGCAGATGGTTCGGATAGCCGTTGCGGATGAGGAAATTCTGCAGGCGAGCAACGCTCGTCGAGTTCGACGGCCCGATCAGCACCGGACCGCCGACGCCGCCCTGGATCAAATTGACCCGGCGCAGGATCAGCGCGCGCATGATGCGCTCACCAAGCACAGCCTCCGCGACCAGCAGCGCTCGCAGTCTCTCCGGCGGAATCAGCAGCGTCTCGACCTCACCCTCGGCATGGCCGTCAACCAGCGCGACGCGGCCGGACAGCTGGCCGATCTCGGCGAGAAACTGCCCCGGCCCTTGGTCAATCACCGGCGTGACGTGGCCCAAGCCATCGCGCTGTGTGATCGCGACGTGGCCGGACAGTACGACGAACATGCCCGGGCCGGGCTTGCCGGTCTCAAACAGCCGTTCGCCGTCCTTATAGGTACGGATCTCGCCGAAATGGCGCAACCGTTCGATTTCGTGCGAGGTCAGCGCAGGGAAGGTCTGTTCGTAACGCTCAAAGGCGCGCGCCACGCCGTTGCCGTTGTGTCCACTCTCGAGTCCATTCGTCGGGCTGCCGTCCGTCGCCATGAAAGTTCTCTCACTCAAACAAACATTGCACGCAAACGGCCAGACATCATCCGCCCGTTCGCATCAGGTATCATCATCTAGTGCGTCATCGTGATCGTTCGAGGGCCGAGCGGGCGTTTTGCCGCGCTCCCGGGCTTGCGACTTTCTTCGTCTCAGATTGTCGCGCAGCGCGAGCTTCAGCCGCTCCTGCCTCGCCTCCCCGCCGCGCGGCGCGCCCTGAACATCGCGCTTGTCGCCTTCATCCGCCATCACCAGCTCATCTTACGACTGTTGACCGAAGGGGACGATGCACGAAAAACATGCCGTGCCGCCACTGCCGCACAAGGCGATTGACAGCCGGCTCGCTTCCCGGCTGCGACCGGCGTCGCCGGGCCGGATCGAAGGCATCGACGTCGTTGGGCTTGGGAACCCGACGGGCCCGAACCCGCCCAATTTGAAACCGGCACCCGGCTCGGCTTACCCATTTGGGCACCTTCCCGTGGCTTTGGCACGCTTGCGCGAGCGAGGGCCTTGTGGCAAGAACCGCCCGCCCGTGGGAGGCCATGGCGGCCGATTCTTCCGAAAACGCGATCCCGGGCATGCTGCCGTAGCTCAGTGGTAGAGCACTCCCTTGGTAAGGGAGAGGTCGTGAGTTCAATCCTCCCCGGCAGCACCACGAAAACGCCTCTACTTCTAGTGTTTTTTGCATTTTCGGTCATAGCTCCATCAAGCAAAAACTAGCGCTTTGGGCCCATTTTTTGCGCCCCAGATGCTGCCCGCGCCGGTAGCTTGTGTTCCCTTCCTGTTCGCTGAATCAACAGTGCATGGCTGCCCTCACCCGCCGCAGCGGGCCACCGCCACGATTTATTGCGGCGACGTTCATCGGCACGGTCGGCGAGTGCGCCGGCGTACCAACCGATTTCGAACAGTAAGGCTGGACCTGCGGCTGCTGCGCGCCTCGAACCGTGACAGTACCAGGACGGCACGGCGAAAGATTTCGAATCCGCACGGGCCGGCTTTGGGGAAGCATAGAAACGAGGTGCGTTGCGGAGACAACCGTCTCGCCCAACGCGGGCAGTTCGGGCGGGAGCAAGGCTCGGCATCTTCCGCGATGAACCCGCAAGTATCACCGCGTCCCAGCGGCGGCGGTGATCAACTTCATCGAAGCCTCGGCGGGTTTGGCCGGCGCCCTGAGGACTTGTCGGAGAAGGATGCGCAGGATCGACATCTGGCCATTGTGGCCTCGCTCACTCCGTCCACCTTCGATAATGAAGTAACGGACGCCCATCCGCGCGGCAACTACAGCAAGCCGCGCTTGTGCTGGGTGACGATTATCACGCGGATGATGCAGTCGGATATGGTTTCGCCGTTCCGCCGCACCTTCTGCAACCGCCGCCACGTTTCCGCATCGATCTGTATCTGCCACTTGCCGTTTGGTAAGCGCCGCCGGGTCTCCTCGAACGGGAACTCGGCCGCAATCAGGGTACGGCACTCCTCGGTGATTTCTATCTCCGGCATCGCTCTCGAAATTTTTCGCGAGCCGGTGCTTGGCCGCGCGGGCAGCAATCGCCCGAACCGGAAAAATCAGCCAGTTAAATCGCAGCAATCTTCTCCGCAACGAATTGGCCTGCGACACCTCAATAATCAATCAAACAAAGAACAAGCAAACATCACTGTGTATTCTGCTTCCTTCTCGACCTCTCCGGTCAACTCTGCCGGAGAGACCACGTCTTCGATTACTCGGACATTGCGTCACCGCGCGCGTCCGTAGATCGCAGCAGCGTTGTCGGCCGACACGAAACCGCTGTCGACATCGTCGCGCACGCTGTCCGGCGCACGTTCCCTGGGATCGCCGATCCCGGCGCCGCCGGGCGTCATCACGACCAGCCGATCCTCCGGCGGCACGGTCTGGAAGCCCTTGCCGCGCAGCTTCTGACCCGACTTCAGCCCGACATAGCCGGCCTCGCCGTCACGGCCGCCATCGCGGCCGCGCGGCGGATGATCGATGCGATCGAATGCCGCCAGGATGTCGAACGGAGCATCGACGCCGCTGCCGACTTCGATGATCTGGCCAAGGCCGCCGCGGGTGCGCCCGGCGCCGCCGGAATCCGGCCGCAACTCCTTGCGCCAGAAGATCAATGGCGTCTGCGTCTCGGCGATCTCGACCGGCGTGCCGCGCACGCCAGACGGATAGGCGGTGGCGGACAAGCCGTCCTTGGCGAAGCGGGCGCCGGTGCCGCCATTGCTGGTCACCGCCATCGAGAACCCGTAATTGCCGCCGGCGCCGCTGCGGGTCTGCCCCCTCACATTGAGATTCCACAGGCAGGACGTGCCTTCGGCAGGCACCCGCTCGGGGATGATCTGTCGCAGGCAGCCGAACACGACGTCGGGCAACATCTGGCCGATCACATGGCGCGACGCCACCGGCGCAGGCTTCGGCGCATTGAGGATCGCGCCAGCGGGCGCCGAAACCGTCAGCGGCGAGAGCGAGCCCGCATTGTTCGGGATCTGCGAGGCGACCACGCAGCCGAGGCCGAACACGGTGTAAGCGGTGGTGTAGGAAAGCGGCACGTTGATCCCGAACTTCGACGCGAGCGAGGTGCCGTCGAAGTCGACATGAATGCCCTCGTCCGAGATCGTCAGCGCCGCCGCGAGTGTGACCGGCGCGTCGTAACCATCGACGATCATCTCGTTGCGCCAGGTCCCCCTCGGCAGCTTCGCAATCTCGGCCAGCACTGCCTTGCGCGAGCGGTCGCAAATGTAGTCGCCAAGTTCATCCAGTGAGACGATGCCGAATTCCTCCATCATCTCGACCAGACGCTGGCAACCGACATCATTGCAGCCCGCCAGCGAATAAGTATCACCCTCCGTATCGATCGGCAGCCGCGTGTTGCTGCGGATCATCGCCATCAGCGTCTCGTTGACGACACCCTCGTCGATCAGCTTCAGCATCGGAATGTAGAGCCCCTCCATGAAAACGTCGGTGGCGTCAGGCCCAAAGCCGATGCCGCCGATATCCATCAGATGGCTGGTGCAGGAAAACAGCGCGACCGGCTTGCCGTCCTTGAAACAAGGCGTTGTAACGACGAAGTCGTTGAGATGGCCGGTGCCCATCCATGGGTCGTTGGTGATGTAGGCGTCGCCGGGCTTCATCGTATCAATTGGAAAATGCGCGATGAAGTGCTTGACCGACTCGGCCATCGAATTGACATGCCCCGGCGTGCCGGTCACGGCCTGCGCCAGCATCCGCCCCTTCAGGTCGAAGACGCCGGCGGAGAGATCGCCGCATTCGCGCACGATCGGACTGAAGGCCGTGCGCAACAGAACCTGCGCCTGTTCCTCGACCACGGCAATCAGCCGGTGCCACATGATCTGGAGATCGATCAGGCTCGCGCCGTTTGTATCGCGCATGATCAAGCCGCCTTCCGTTCCATGACGATGCTGCCCACACCGTCGATATGGGCGTCGAAGCTCGTCGACACGAACGTCGAGGTCTCGTCTTCCGCGATCACGGCGGGTCCCGTGATGGTCGCTCCCGGCGCCATCTCGTTGCGGTGGTACAGGGGAATCTCGACGACCTTCCCTGCACGGCCGTCGAAGAATTTGCGGCTGCCCGCGGCCTTTCCGGCAGGCTTGCGCGTCACCTCGGCAACACGCGTGGGGTTGCGCGGCTCGGTGGTCGCGAGCACCGACCAGCTCAGCACCTCGATCGCGGCGCCCGGGATCGGCCGCTCGAACAAGGCGGCATAGTCCTTCTCGAACGATTGACGCAGGCTTGAGAGGTCCGCTTCGGCCAGCCGCCGGGTCGGCAGCTCGACCGTGATCTCGTGGCCTTGCCCGACATAGCGCATGAACGCAGCGCGCCGCTCGCGCACCAGCGCTCCGGCGGCGCCGGGCTCGACGAGGGCGCGCGCCTCGGTTGCCATCTCCTGCAGCAGGTCGGAAACAGCCGCGACATCGAAATCGTCGAGCCTGACGTGACGGCTGCGCACCAGCTCATAGGCGATGGGAGCAGCGAGGAAACCAACGGCAGACCCCACACCGGCATTCGACGGCACGATCACCCGGGAGACGCCGATCTTCTCGGCGACACGCGCCGCATGCAGCGGCGCTGCACCGCCGAAGGCGATCAGCGTGTGCTGGCCGACAATCTCGCCACGCTCGACCGCGTGCACGCGCGCTGCGCTCGCCATGTTCTCGCAGACCATCTCGTGCACGGCATAGGCCGCGGTTTCTGCCGACAGGCCCAGCGGCTCGCCGACGTGGCGCAGCAGCGCCTGCTTCGAAAGCTCGGGGCTGAGCTTGATGGTGCCACCCGCG
>Ga0207693_10005523_pt1 | contig 10525 bp, 9 predicted proteins | sample LARL81metaG_FD_184347 | JGI IMG/M metagenome (GOLD analysis project Ga0207693, IMG submission 184347) | Corn, switchgrass and miscanthus rhizosphere microbial communities from Kellogg Biological Station, Michigan, USA - LAR L8-1 metaG... | ecosystem: Host-associated > Plants > Roots >... | reverse complement strand
CGTAGGACCCGCCGCCCACAGAACAAGGGCTTTCTCCCCCTTGGCCGAGGCATAGAGCTGATCGAGCGTCTGTGCGCGTACAGGCGCGGTGCACCACAAGCTTGCGAGCAACGCGGCGACCGCGCCGCTTCCCCAGGCAACGACGAAGCCGAGCTGGCTGGATGGGTTCTTCTGCACGGCGTCTCCTTCACGCAACCCGATTGATCTGTTCATCGAGCCAATCCTCGACGTTTCTCTAGCATAAAAGAAAGGTCATGTCCGGGGAGATCAGGGCGGGAGGAAGGCGTTGGTGAAGACCTTGTCGGGGGTCACTGCGCCTTTAGGCAGGTTGACGTATTGCTCCAAGAGATCAATCGTGTCCTGCCAGTCCTGGGCGTCCATGACGCCGTAAGGTCTGTCCCGCGTTCGCGGTGTGTGCAGGAGCTTTGCGGCCTCGGCCCACTGCTCGGTCACGACGTTGCGGCTGAAGCCCGCATTGGGCGCAAACTGCAGGAAAACATCGACGCCGTGCTGTGGATTGGCCACGGCCGCGGCGATCGCTTCCACCGTCGCCGTGGCAAAGCGGCGTACGAGGTCCGGCTGCTCGGCGATGATCCTGTCGCTCGCCACGATGCCGTTGCTCATCAGGCTCAGGCCGTAATCGGAGAATCGCATCAGATTGAGCTTGCAGCCGCATCGCTCCTGCAGAATGGGAAGCTGCGCCACCGCCAGAGCCATGTCGAAGTCGATCTTCTTGAGCAGGAACAGGCTGTCTCGGGTCGGAGGATCAACCGACACGCCCTTGATGCTCGCAAAATCGATGCCGGTCTTCCTGGCAAAGGCGGGAAAGATCTGATCGGTGGCGCTGCCGGGCGCAAAGCCGGTGGTCTTGCCGTTGAGATCCTGAGGCTCCCGGATGCCGCTGTCCGGCAAGGTCATGATCGCGTTCGAGCCGATCTGCAGAATGCCGACGATCTGCTTGGCGCGCAGGCCCTGCGCGCTCAGCCGCACCAGGGTTGCGCCGTCGGCAAAGCCGAACTGGTCCGACATGTTGGCGACGGTCTGGATGGTGGTGGCCGAGCCGCGGCCGGCCGCGAAGCTCGCCTCGATGCCGTGCTGCTTGTAGATGCCGTCAACAATGCCCAGCATGATCGGCACATGCGCGCCGTAGAAGAACACGTCGGCGCGCACGGAGACATGATCTTGCGCCGCGGCGCAACCGGCCCAGAGCAGCGCGGTAAGCATGAGGCCGATTTTCAGGTGTTGGCGGCCGCTTCGCATCACGTGTCCTCTCGGGTGGTGTCATTGCCGGGCCTGACACCTCAAGTCGGGTTTACCCGACTTGAGGCACTCTATAGTGTGTGGACCTCGGGATAGTGTGTGGACCTCGGGCGAGCCCGAGGTCCAGCGCAATCCATCGGCTTCATCAAGACTATTGTTGCGAAGCGATGGATGCGCGGGTCAATCCCCGGATCAAGTCCGGGGACGCGCATGACGGGCAGCAGTTGGCCATCACGTTTTACGACCTTGTCGACAAGCATGGGAGCCGGTACAGCCCGTATGGCTGGCGCGTGCGCATGGCGCTGGCGCACAAGGGCCTCGATGCCACGGTCGAGCTGTGCTGGCACAGTGACAAAAAGAAACTGGCGTTCAGCGGCCAGCATCTGGTCCCGGTCCTCGTTGACGGCGGCAAGCCCGTGAGCGACTCCTGGAACATCGCCTGCCATCTCGACGACGCCTACCCCGGCCGCCCGATGCTGATGGACGGCGCGCAAGGCCGCTCCTTCGCGCGCTTCCTCAACACCTGGATGGACAGCATCATCGGCCGGCCGCTCGTTCGCTCGCTCTATCTCGACATCCTGCAATCGCTCCACCCGCAGGCTGACGCGCAGGAGTTCCGCCGGCGGCGCGAGGAGCGCAACGGCGCGAGCCTCGAGGCGCTGCACGCCAACCGCGCCAACGATTTTGCGCAGATCAATCGCGCGATGCTGCCGCTCAACGAGCTCCTGCGCCAGCAGCCGTTTGTTGCCGGGGGAGCGCCGGCCTATGTGGACTATATCGTCTTCGGCACCTTGCAGATGCCGCGCGTGCTCGGGATTGAGCCGCTGGAGGCGCAGCAGGACGGGATCATGCGCTGGCGCGAGGGGATGCGAGAGCTGTTCAACGGCCTCGCCGACAGCACCTGCTGACGAGGGCATCGCATGCCAGAGCCCGCGGCCGGCGCTCCGCTCATCGAGCTGTGCTCGGTTTCCAAGGTGTTCCAGACCGGCGACGAAGCAGTGCATGCGCTGCACGATGTGTCCTTCGGCATCGGCCAGGGCGAGTTCGTCTCGATCCTCGGGCCGAGCGGTTGCGGCAAGACAACGCTGATGATGATCATGGTCGGCCTGACCGCCGCCGACGCCGGCGAAGCGCGCATCGCCGGCCACCGGATCAGCACGCCGTTCACCGACAGCGGGATCGTATTCCAGACACCGGAGCTGCTGGAATGGCGCACGGCGCTGGACAACATCCTGTTGCAGATCGAAGTGCGCCGCCTGCCGGTCCGCGACTTTGTCGCGCCCGCAAGAGCTCTCCTGGGCCAGGTCGGGCTCGGCGGCTTCGAAAGCAAGCTTCCGTTCGAGCTCTCCGGCGGGATGAAGCAGCGGGTCGCTCTCTGCCGCGCGCTCGTCCACGACCCGGAAATTCTGCTGATGGACGAGCCGTTCGGTGCGCTCGACGCGTTGACGCGCGACCAGATGAATCTCGATCTGCAGCGCATCTGGCTGGAAAAGCGCAAGACCGCCGTCTTCGTCACGCACAGCATCGAGGAGGCGGTCTTCCTCTCCGACCGGATCATCGTCATGACGCCGCGGCCGGGGACGATCGCGGAGGCGATCACGATCGATCTTCCCCGCCCGCGCACGGTGGACAGCAAGGACCGGCCCGAGTTCAGTGCGTATACCCGGCATATCCGCAAGCGCTTCCTCGATCTCGGCGTGCTCAGGGATGGTTGAGATGTCGCCGCCATCCCTCGCGTTCCGCCGGCGCGCCTGGAGGGGGCATGCGGCCTGGCTCACGCCGGCACTATCGCTCCTCTGTTGCCTCGCGATCTGGGAAGCCGCGGTGCGCTATTTCCAGGTGCCGGTCTACCTCATTCCGGCGCCGAGCCTGGTCGCAGAGAAGCTGATCGCCGGCTATCCGCTCTTTCTGCAGGAGACGCTGCACAGCGTGGCAGCCATCATCATCGGCTTTGCGCTCGCTGTGGCCGTCGGCATCCCGGCGGCGACCCTGATGATCTATTCCACCTGGTTCCGCCGCAGCGTCTATCCCATTCTGCTGACAGCGCAGGTCCTGCCCAAGGTCGCGCTCGCTCCGCTGTTCATCGTATGGTTCGGCTTCGGGCTCCTCCCGAAGGTGCTGATGACTTTTCTGATCTCGTTCTTCCCGATCGTCATCGATACGCTGACGGGGCTCAACGCGGTGCGGCCGGAAAGCCTGCTGCTGATCCGCTCCATGGGCGGCACGCGCTGGCAGGCCTTCCGTAAAGTTCGGCTGCCGAGCGCATTGCCCAGCATCTTCGGCGGCTTCAAGGTGGCGATCACCTTTGCGGTCGTCGGCACCATCGTCGCGGAGTTCGTCGGCTCGGATCACGGGCTGGGTTACATCCTGGTCCTGGCGCGCGGCAATCTCGATACGCTGACGGTGTTCGCCGCCATCCTGTGGCTGATCGCGGTTGGATTCCTGTTCTATTTCGCCGTGGAGCTCGCCGAACGCCTCGTTGTCCGCGGCCGCGGAGCGCATCGCAGCCGCGAGCTCGGTGCCGGGCTGTAGTGGGGATAGACATGGCAGAGACGCCCGCGTCACCGCTCGAGTTTCCGGATTCGCCGCTCGCGCGGATCATGCAGCAGCCGCTGCTGCTCGGGCTGTTCCTGCCGATCCAGAGCGGCGGCTGGTCGCCATCGAGCCTGCCGCGCAGCACGTCGTGGGAGTTCGACTATAACGCCCGGCTCACCCAGCGCGCCGAAGCGCTGGGATTCGATCTCGCCTTCGGGCTCGCGCAATGGGTGGGAAAAGGCGGCACCGGCGGAACCATCCGGTTTCGCGAGCAATCGCTCGACCCGTTCATCACCGCGACCTCGCTGGCCGTGATCACCCAGCGCATCCTTCTCATCTCGACCGTCCATGTGCTCTACGGGCCCTGGCATCCGCTTTATCTCGCCAAGCTCGGCGCGACCATCGACCACATCTCCAACGGCCGCTGGGGTCTCAACGTCGTCACCGGCTTCGTGCCCAGCGAAGCGCGCATGTTCGGCAACGAGCAGATCGAGCACGACCAGCGCTACGCCATGGCGGACGAGTTCACCGAGCTGATGCAGGCACTGTGGGCGTCGCAGGATAATGTGACCCGCAAAGGCCGCTACTGGCGGCTGATCGATGCCTTCGTCACGCCAAAGCCGCGCTTCGGACGGCCGCTCCTGGTGAATGCGACGGGGTCGTCGGCGGGCATCGCCTACGCCGCCAAGCACTCGGATCTCGTCTTCATCACCAGCCCCGGCGGCGGCCACGTCGATGCCGCCATCGCCGCCTTGCCGCAGCACAATGCGGAGATCAAGGCCAAGGCGGCGGAATGCGGTCGAAAGGTGCGCACGATCATCAACCCGATGATCATCTGCCGGGCGACCGAGAGCGAAGCACGCGCCTATTACGATGCCATTGTCGCCGCGGCGGACGTCGGAGCCATTGAAGGCTTTCTCGGACGCCGGGCAAGCGGCGACGCCAAAGGGTGGAAGACCGATCTCGGCGCCTACCGGGCGGTCGGCGGAAACATGCAGATCGTGGGCAGCCCGACGCAGGTCGTGGAGCGGTTTGTTCAGCTCATGCAAGCCGGGTGCGACGGCGTGCAGTTGACGTTCTTCGACTTCGCCGAGGACCTGGAATTCTTCGGGGCGCAGGTCCTGCCGCTGATGCGGCAAGCCGGCCTAAGGAAGTAGCGCGGGTTTTTGCTCCAGCGCGACCTGCTCGGATGCCTCGCGGGTCCAATCGCAAGGGGGATCCGCGAGTCCTAATTTCAGAGTGACAGCAAGTTTGGCCCGCGTGTTGCTCGCCTGCGCTGGCGCCGCTATGGTCCGCGCGCCGCGCGAGCGCAAAGAGAGCCGCATCGTTGGGGCGTAGCCAAGTGGTAAGGCAGCGGATTTTGATTCCGCCATTCCCAGGTTCGAGTCCTGGCGCCCCAGCCAGTCCGGTCCGTCTTCACCGTCCAGTATGCAGGCGTCTCAAAACCACGCGGTACCGGGGGCATTTCGTGGATACCGCCCGGTCTCCGTGTCGGGAATTTGGCTCCAGAACCGCCATTCCGGCCCCCTGGTCTGCGAGGCCGCTTTTTGGTGTCTCGTTTCGCTGAACGCTCCCGATAGGGTTTGGTGTCTCGTTTTTGCTGGACCCCCATCTCCGCGAGGTTTGCATGCCCAGCTCCGCCGCTGGCGATGAAACGGTTTGCGCCCGCGGCACAAACTCAGGCGTGCGTTGTAGACGTCACATCGGAGGCGTAAGCCCATCTTTGACATAGTTCACGCGAGCGGCTTGAAGCGTTCCGTCGGGCAGCTTTTTTGCGGCCAAGATGAAAATTTTGGTTCCAGGCTTTAAGTCAGCCTTGTCGCCCGGCGCGAAGGTGACGACAGGAGCCATATGGAACATGTTTTCCTCCCGTACGCTGTGGATGTCGCAGTATGGCGTAGGTTACATAACCCAGGAATTACACCTTAATGCATTGGCTGCGATGCGCATACCGGCATTGTGCCTGCACCGGATGCACGCTGCGCGACCAATCGGGTGATAAGTCTGCTGGCATGACGTCTTGTTTGCTCACTCATCCGACTTGATGCTGCGTGTCGGCTCTTCGTATCCGTTGCCAAACGCGAACAAAAGCACCTCAGTCTATTATCTCGTCGGCACGGACGAGCAGCGTAGCGGATACTTCAAAGCGCTAGCTAGCGCCGCGGTTCTCAGATTGATCATCAGCTCGAACTTCGTCGCCCATTGCACCGGACTTTAGCAAGTCGTCGGCGGACGACGTTACAGATCGGATAGATAGCGTGCAATCGCATCCCGCTCGTTGTCGGTCAGCATTTGCATGAGTTTCGGCATATCGCCGTTATTCGTCCTTTCATTGGCGGCAAAACTACCCATCGACGTGACGAGGTATTCGTAGCTGAGACCCGCCAGGCGCGGGGCTGGCGGTCCACCCTGAAAATTGGGCTGATGGCATGGCTGGCACTGGGTAATACCCTTCGGCGGCGGGGTGGATGTGGAGGCAGCGTTTAGTGCCGGCCAGGTTTTGGCTGCGAAATAGGACGCGATCTTGCGAAGGTCCTCCTCCGCAAGGCTTTGGGCGATCGGCGACATGATCGGGTTGTCGCGTTCGCCATTCCTGTAGTCGCGCATTTGCTTGAAGAGATAGCTCCGATCCTGCCCCCAAATGATCGGAATAGTGTTGGGGTCGGTGGGCACGCCATTTTGGCCGTGACAGGCCGCGCAGAGCTGCGCCTTGGCCCTGATGTCGTCGGCAGCAAGCGCCGGGCTGGCAACCACCGCAAGACCAATCCCAGCACCGAAAAGCGTTGGGAACAGACGTGTGCCCATGGCGCTACTCCTCCCCACCGTGTGTGCGAACGGTGCCGACTTTACACGAGTATCCAGAGATCGCGACCTCAGAGCAATCCGACCGCAAGGGTGCCCCTGCTGGCCAATAAATCGAGACGGAAGGCGAGGATTGGGCTTGAATCACCCCCTGAGCAGAGTCACGATGCCCGCCCGCCGCTTGTCCTTGGAATCGATCGCCGGTTGAAGTCGAGCTTTAAGTCAGCCAACGTTCATCGGATGGAAACTATGCGAAGCAAACTGATGTTGACGGTCGCCGCCAGTGCCGCGGCACTGCTGTTCACTCTCAAAGGTCAACCAGTTTGGGCGCAAGATGAGCCGGCGCTGACTGGCACCGTCAGCTCTGAAGCTGAAGGAAATATGGAAGGGGTCGTCGTCACTGCGGCACAGCCCGGTTCAATCGTCCGGGTGAGCGTGACAACTGACGCGCAAGGACGCTACGCCTTTCCGCAGAACCGGCTGATCCCAGGCGAATATACGATCACTATCCGCACGATAGGCTACGACATCGATGCTCCGACCAAGGCGCTCGTGGAGGCGGAGAAGACCACCACGACTGACATCAAGCTCAAGAAGACCAAGAACCTTGCCAGTCAGCTCACAAACGCCGAGTGGATGATGAGCATCCCCGGCACCGAAGAGGAAAAGGCCGCGCTGCTCAATTGTACCGGTTGCCACACGCTGGAACGCATCATGCGCTCGACGCACGACTCCGACGAGTGGACGCACGTCATCTCCCGCATGATGGGCTACGGCGCGGTGAGTCAGCCGATCAAGCCGCAACCCATGCTCGATAGAGCTCGTGCCGGCAAGCCGGAGAATTATCGCAAAATTGCGAACTATCTTGCGACGATAAATCTGAGCTCTGCGGACCATTGGACATACGAGCTCAAGACGCTGCCGCGCCCGAAAGGTAGGGACACGCGCGCCGTCGTTACCGAATACGATATGGTACGGCCGACTACCGAACCGCATGACATCCTGGTCGATAAGGAAGGCAATGTCTGGTACACGGACTTCGGAGAGATGTTCATTGGCAAGTTCAATCCGAAGACGCTCCAGCTCACCGAATACCCGATCAAGAAATTCAAGGAAAAGGCTCCAACCGGACTCCTGAGCATCGAGTTCGACCATACCGGGAAGATCTGGTTCGACACGATGTACCAAGGCGCGCTCGGCTGCTTGGACCCGAAGAGCGGCGAGATCACGTATTATCCGCTCCCACCCGAATACAACGACGATACGGTGCAGCTGAATTTCACCGGACTGCGCTATGACGTTGATGGGAAGATATGGACGAAGAGCGTCGGGACGCAGCACATCTTCCGGCTCGATCTGGCAACGAACAAATGGGAGCGATTCCACCCGACCGATTACCTGCCGTACGGTCTCAGGAACGCTGGCATTTACCAGGTCATGGCGGATTCACAGAACAATCTTTGGATGGCTGAATTCACCGAAGGCCATCTCGGCAAGATCGATGCAAGGACGACGATGGTGACCTGGTACCCGTTACCCACCGCGCATGCGCGGGCTCGCCGCATGCAAATCGACGCTCAGGATCGCGTCCTGGTGACTGAATATCGGGCCAGTCAGGTGGCGCTGTTCGACACCAAGGCCGAGAAGTTCACTGAATATAAGCTGCCGGACTACACCTTCCCGTACCGGGCTAATTTCGACAAGAACGGTGAACTGTGGGCCTCCACGATGCACACGGACCGAGTCGTGCGGCTCGATCCAAACACCGGCGCCGTGGTGCAATACCTGATGCCGTCCGACACCAACATGCGTACGGTGTTCGTCGATAATTCGACGACTCCTGTGACGTTCTGGGTCGGTAGCAACCACGATCACAGGCTCGTGCAGGTGGAGCCGCTCGACTAAGCTTAGCAACAGGATGGGTGTGCGGGTTCGGGAAGCTCGCCGTAGCTATGCGGGCTAATGGGGGTCGGGACGAGCCTCGGTAGGGGCTACACGCATTCAGGCTGCGGCTGATTGCGGTCGCCGATGCGCGCTGCAAGCCCCAGAGCGAACTCCACCCGCACGCTCCTGAACTCATCAGTGACTTCCGCGTCGGGAAGGGCGAATGCAGGGGCACCGGACGCCGGCAGCGCGGTAGACCCACAGGGGTTCATATGGTCGTCACGCGATGGGGATTTGTGAGATGGGCCGCCGCCGGTGGCGCTTTCATGCTGTCGTTGGCAATGACACTCGGCGCAACCGCGGCGGACGACAAAACCTATGTGATGAAGATAGCGCTTGCGACGTTCGAAGACGCTTTGCACCAATACGCCAAGAACTACGCCGCCGCGGTCGAGAGGGATTCGGGCGGGCGCATCAAGGCCGAAATCTATCCCGCAAGCCAATTAGGCTCAATCGCGCGTCAGGCCGAAGGCGTGCAATTCGGCGCAATCCAATGCCAGATCGTCGCACCGGAATTTTTGGCCGGCGTCGATGAGCGCTTCGAAGTTTTAGCGGCCCCCGGCCTCGTCACGTCCATGGCGCACGGACAACGCGTTGCCGCCAATCTGGGAGTAATCAAGCTGATGCTCGGCCTCGGAGCCGACAAGGGGCTGCATGGCGCCGGGCTTTTCATGAATTCACAGTCCGCCGTTATCGCAAGAACCCCGATCCATCACCTCGCCGACTTCAAGGGCAAGAAGATCCGGATTTTCGCCTCGCAATTCCAAAGCGTGGCGATGCAGCGGCTCGGCGCGACGCCAAAGCCCATGACCTTAGCCGGAGTGCTCCCGGCGCTCCAGGACAACGCCCTCGACGGTGCGGTTTCCAGCATCGCTGTCTTCAGCGCCATGCATTACGAAAAGGCGGCGAAGTACGTGACCGAGACCGGCCAGCCCGCCATATTCGGAATCGCCGAGGTCAGCAAGAAATGGTATGATTCATTGCCCACGGATTTACAGCAGATCGTCGACAAAGATGCCGCCTCCGAGGCTGCGGCAATCAATCCGCAGGCAATCGAGATCAACGACAGGGCCCGCAAAGCATGGATGAACGGCGGCGGAGAATGGATCAGCCTGCCGGCCGATGAGCAGTCGGCGATGCTGAAGACCCTGGCGAGTGTCGGCGAAGACGTATCGAAGACAAAGCCGCAGCTCAGCGCGGCGTATCTGGTGGCTACGGAGGCGGCACAAAGCAGGCGATAGGCAGGAAATGGTGACTTAGTTCGCTGTCCCGACCAGGCGAGGAAGCGTCCGCATCAGAATCTCCTCGGCCTGTTGTGCAATTCGGGTCACGATCTCGCCAGCGGACGGGATATCCCAAATCAGGCCGGCATCCTGGCCCATTGACAGCGGGCCCTCATCGACATCGCCCGCTTCGCGGGCGGCCCGAAGTTTAGCGATCGCCGCGGCCCGGTGTTGTCTCAGAGCCCATTCGCGTCCGGCCCAGCGCTCAATGAACTTGTTTCGGCGCGAGCGCGTCATGGCGCCGGGCCACACCAGTCCAGCGGCAATGTCCGGAATTTCGGACAGCTGAGTGTCGTGACCATCGCTGTCCACAATTGCCTGCTTGAAATTGGGATGCAGCGGCGACTCCACGCTCGCCAAAAATCGGGTGCCGAGCAGTATGCCCTGCGCGCCGAGCGACAGCGCGGCGACAAGACCGCGTCCGTCAGCGAACCCGCCCGCGGCTAATACCGGGACTGGTCCGACTGCATCGACCACCATCGGGATCAGGGGCATGCTGCCCATCCAACCAACGTGCCCTCCACCCTCGCTGCCCTGGGCTATGATGATATCGGCCCCGGCCTTCGCGGCGCGGACCGCCTCCTTCACAGCGCTTGCCATGTAGGTGATTTTGCAGCCCGCCTCGTGAGCCCGGTCAAAATATGGGCTGAGCTCCTGGTCGGTTCGCGCCCAAGCGAATTGCATGACCGCAGGACGCAGCT
>Ga0207693_10005522_pt1 | contig 10526 bp, 9 predicted proteins | sample LARL81metaG_FD_184347 | JGI IMG/M metagenome (GOLD analysis project Ga0207693, IMG submission 184347) | Corn, switchgrass and miscanthus rhizosphere microbial communities from Kellogg Biological Station, Michigan, USA - LAR L8-1 metaG... | ecosystem: Host-associated > Plants > Roots >... | reverse complement strand
GCGGGGGCCTGACGTCACAATTCGTCTCGTATAGCAAAATCGGGCCGGGGCAACGCTGCTCTTTCACTTGAAATCCGCTATCCTGGTTTCGGACGCGCGCGGGACGGCGCGGTCATGGCCTCAGGCTTCATCAATTCGTCGAGCTGCTGGCGCGTCAACAGCCCCTCCTCCAGCACGATGTCGGCGACCCTGCGCTTCTCGTTCAGCGCCCGCTTGGCGACGCGCGAGGACGCCTCATAGCCGAGCGTCGGCCCAAGCGCTGTGACGAGCCCGATGGAGTCTTCCACCAGCGCGCGACAACGCTCGCGGTCGGCCTCGATGCCATTGACGCAGCGCGTGGTCAGCGTCTCCAGCGCCGCGGTGAGATGGCGCATCGAGGCAAGCAGGCAGTAGCCGATGGTCGGCTCGAACGCGTTGAGCTGAAGCTGGCCGGCCTCGGCGCACATCGTCACCGTCATGTCGTGCCCGATCACCATATAGGCGACCTGGTTGACGACCTCGGGGATCACGGGATTGACCTTGCCCGGCATGATCGACGAGCCGGCCTGCACCGCGGGCAAGCGGATTTCCCCGAATCCGGCGCGCGGGCCGGAGGAGAGCAGCCGCAGATCGTTGCAGATCTTTGACAGCTTCACCGCAACGCGCTTCAGCACGCCGGAGAACAGCACGAAGGCGCCCATGTCGGAGGTCGCCTCGATCAGGTTGGAGGCTGGCACCAGCGGCTGCTTGGAGATCCGCGCCAGCTCCTCGATCGCGAGCGCCGCATAGCGCGGATCGGCATTGATGCCGGTGCCGATCGCGGTGGCCCCGAGATTGACTTCGCGAAACAGCGCCGCCGCCTCGCGGATCCGCGACACATCCTCCTTGATGGTAATGAAGAAGGCGTCGAACTCCTGGCCCAGCGTCATCGGGACCGCATCCTGCAGCTGGGTGCGACCGATCTTGAGGACGTCGGAAAACTCCACCGCCTTGGCCTTGAAGGCATAGGCGAGTTCGTCGAGCCCCGCGATCAAGGGGTCGGCGGCAAAGATCACCGCCAGCCGCAGCGCCGTCGGATAGGCGTCGTTGGTCGACTGCGACATGTTAACGTCGTCATTGGGATGCAGCGCCGCATAGTCGCCCTTCTCGCGTCCCATGCATTCGAGCGCGACATTCGCAACGACCTCGTTGGTGTTCATGTTGGTCGAGGTGCCGGCGCCGCCCTGCACCGCGTCGACCACGAACTGATCGTGATGCTTGCCCTCATTGCCGATCAGCTTGCAGGCCCGTTCGATCGCATCGGCCTTCTCGGCCGAGAGATAGCCGAGCCGCTTGTTGGCGCGGGCGGCGGCCTGCTTCACATAGACCAGCGCGCGCACGAAATTCGGAAAGTGCCCGACCGGCACGCCGGTGATCGGAAAGTTCTCCACCGCACGCATGGTGTGAACGCCCCAATAGGCGTCCGAGGGCACGTCGCGATCGCCGAGCAGGTCATGCTCCCTGCGCGTGGTGACGTGCGCAAGCTCGATCTTCTGGGTGGTTGCGACCTGGACCGTCCCGGGCCGTGCGTCGCTGGCGGGCGTTTCAATTGCGGACGTTGTGGTGGCCAACGGTTGCCCCTTTCGATTGCACTGCCGCGATCGCCCGGCGCGATGGCGGTTGCCGGGCGATGATGGCCCCCTGCGCGCACGCGTTCAAGCCTTGGCGTCTCCTTGGACCCCGGGCGTCAGCCCGAATAGCTCTGAAACCGGCCCCGCACATAGGCATGGGACACCGCCTTCATCAACTCGCTCACCTCGCTCTCCAGAAAGTCGTTGGCGAGAATGAGCGCCCGAATGGCCCCGCGCAGATCGCCGCCACAGGCCGCAATCGCCTGATCGACGGCAAGCTCCAATTCGTCGGTGCCCTCTGGATTCGGCCGGGAGCTGGAAGATGGACGGGACGTCATGACGGTATCCAAAGGTGGCGCGCTGCAAACAATGTTCTCTTTTTGTTCTGAGCGAGTCAATCCGCAGCAGCCCGGCCCTTGTGATATTGGGAGAGGAATTCTCAACAGATTCCCGATGGCGCGCCGTCGTGTTGCGGGGCTGGAACAAGGCTGTAACATTTCTGTCATGCAGCAAAACTAAACGAAGGCCACGGCTATTCAGCCAAAATTTCTCATGGAGTCCTCCGATGCGCCGCTCCCTCGCCTGGCTCGCCGCCGGCCTGACCGTGCTGTCCACTGGCACGGCCTTCGCCGAGAACAATGCGACCCCGCACAATCTCGTGCTCTTCATCCCGGATGGGCTCCGCGCCCTCAAGGTCACGCCGGACACTGCCCCCACAATGGCCGCGATCCGCGACAAGGGCGTCAATTTCAAGAATCCGCATTCGATGTTCCCGACCTTCACCATGGCCAACAGCTCGGCGATGTCGACCGGGCACTATCTTGGCGACACCGGCACCTTCTCGAACACAATCTTCACTGGTTACACCAACGGGCCCGCCGGCGACACCGTGGTGCCCTTCATCGAGAACGACGCGGTGCTCGGCGACATCGATGAGCACTTCAAGAGCGACTATCTCGACGAAGAGACCATTTTGAAGCTGGCGCGCGCCCAGGGCCTTTCGACCGCCGCGATCGGCAAGGTCGGACCGACGCTGCTGTTCGACCACACCGACCGCGCCGACAAGCCCGGCCTGCACTCCGTCGTGATCGACGACGCCACCGGCGCCAAGAACGGCGTACCGCTCTCGGACGAGATGAAGGATGCGCTGACCAAGGCGGGCCTGCCGCTCGCCACCCCCTCGCGCGGCGACAATGGCAAGGCGGGCGATGCCAAGACGCCGGGCACGATCGTCGCCAACACCACCCAGCAGGCCTATTTTGCCGATGTCGCGACCAAGGTCGTGCTGCCGATGTTCAAGGCGCGCAACAAGCCTTTCGTGCTGGTGTTCTGGTCGCGCGATCCGGATGGCAGCCAGCATAACCAGGGCGACAGCCTCAACACGCTGACGCCCGGGATCAACGGCCCAACCTCGATGGCCAGCATCAAGAACGCCGACGACAATCTCGCGCAGCTGCGCAAGGCGCTCGACGATCTTGGGCTCAGCGCCACGACCGACATCATGGTCGCGGCCGATCACGGCTTTTCGACCATCTCCAAGGAGAGCAAGACGAGCCCCGCGGCGAGGATGAGTTTTGAAGACACGCCAAAAGACTTTTTGCCGATGGGCTTTCTGGCGATCGATCTTGCCAAGGCGCTCGACCTGCCGCTCTATGACCCGAACGACAAGAATGCGAAGGTCGGCGACAACGCCCATCCCAAGGCCGGCAACGGCGTGCTGGGCCAGGATCCGGCAAAGCCCGACCTGGTGGTCGCCACCAATGGCGGCTCCGACCTGATCTATCTGCCGAACAAGGACAAGAAGCTCGCCGAGCGCACCGTCAAGGCGCTGCTCGAGCAGGACTACGTCTCCGGCCTGTTCGTCGACGACTCGCTTGGAAAGATTCCGGGCACGCTGCCGCTGTCGCAGATCGGCCTGAAGGGCGCCGCGATCACGCCGGTGCCCGCGATCGTGGTGAATTTCCGTTCCTATGTCGCCGGCTGTGACCAGCCCACCAACTGCTCGGTCGAGGTCTCCGACACCGTGCTGCGGCAGGGCCAGGGCATGCATGGCAGCTTTGGGCGCGGCGACACCATGAACTTCATGGCGGCGATCGGCCCGGACTTCAAGGCGGGCTACGTCGACGCGCTTCCGGTGAGCAATGCCGATGTCGGCATGACCGCGGCCAAAATTCTCGGCCTGAAGCAGAAGCCGAATGGCCGCCTGGTCGGCCGCGCGATGACGGAGGCGATGCCGAACGGCGCGACGCCAAAAACTTCGTCCGACACGATCAAGTCGGAGCCGGCGGCCAACGGCCTGCGCACGGTGCTCAACTTCCAGCGCGTCGGTGCGCAGCGCTATTTTGACGCGGCCGGCTTCCCGGGCCGCACGGTCGGCGTCGAAGAAACCGGCAAGCAGAAGACGGCGGGGAAGTAGCCACGCCGTCGTCATTGCGAGGAGCGATAGCTCCGAAGCAATCCAGACTGCCGCCGCGGCGAAGGTCTGGATTGCTTCGCTTCGCTCGCAATGACGACCGAGAATGTGGCCTGCAACCTCCAAGACACGTCTCAGCGTTCTCGCGACGGATTTCGCCCGAGTCTTGCGTCATGTTCACCCTCGAACGTCAGAGGGCGCAGGGAATGCCGGGAGCTGGCCGCCCCCATGGCCCGCCTGCAAAACAAAAAGCAGGCGGCAGTTACCACAGGTTAGGCCGGATCACCCGGCATTCCCTGCACGATGGTTTTAACGCTTATAGCGCGCTCTCCCTGGGAACCGGGCTTTCTTGCTCCCATCGCCCGCGAGATCATCTCGCGCGCTTGGCCTCAGCGTCGGGAGGCCAGGACCACACGATTTTGCGTCCGCTTCAGTGCCGTTCGTCCGCACGACGAGTCGCGCGCGTCGCCAAAGCGTCCATCGCATCCCGCGCCCAACGTTCGTGACGATCGCGAAGCGCCCCTCTTGATCGAGCGCGGGACGGCAGGACAATACTTCTGATTTACGGGAGCCGTCAAGACGTATTACGTAAATCAGAATGAGCGGGCTGCGACGGATTGCCACGACGGGCAATTTGCGCATGCCTCGCATGCGGGTCTTGCCCGTCGTTCACACAGGCGTCCGCGGCTCAGCTTTGGGCGGCGTCCTGCAATCGTGGACGACGCTGGCTGAGGATCGCCAGCACGGCAAGAGCGGCGCACGAACACAGCAAGGCGACTGCGAGCAGCATGTCGGCGCCGAACCTTGTGAGCACGCCTGCCAGCACCGCAGGCGCGATCGCCGACATCAGGTTGAGAGGCAGCGCGATGTGCGAAGCCGCCGTCACATAGGATGCGCTGTCGTAGAACACCAGCGGAATGGTGGCGCGGGCAACGGCGAGCGCGCCACTCCCCAGGCCATAGATCACGATGAAGCCCACGATCGACCAGTGCAGGCCCTGCCCCAGCATGAGCAGCAGCATCGCGACCGGCAGCGCGGCGCCGGCAAACAGGCCGGTCGTGACACCGTCCCATCGGCCTCCACCCAGAAAGTCGATGCCGCGGGCGCTGACCTGCACGATTCCGAGCGAGGATCCGAGCGCGATGGCTTCCGCTGGAGCAAGTCCCTTCGACTTGAGAAGCTCGATCAGCACGGCGCCGAGCCCGAAGGCGATGAAGGCATTCAGGGAGATCGCGGCAATGATCAGATAGAGCGTGCTGGTGGCGGCCTTGCGACGTCCGCGTCCCGCCACGGCAGAGTTCGGATCGGCGACCACGCGCGCAAGCAACGGAGCGCGGACCTTCTGCGGCAATCCAAACATGTAGAGCGGGACGCAGCCGAGACCCATGGCCGCAGCGTAGATCATGCAGGTCGCACGCCAGCCGGCTTCAGCCGAAAGCAATGCGGTGATGGGCCAGAAGATGGTGCTGGACAATCCGGTCATCAGCATGAGCGCGCCAATCGACCGCTTGGCATCCGTGCCGGCAATCTCGCTGAGCAGGATGTAGGTTGCCGTCGACAGGCAGGCGCTGCCCGCGATGCCCAGGATCACCCAGCCGGCAAAGTAGCTGACCTCGCCACGCGAGAGCGCCAGCACGAGAAAACCCGGTGCGGCAATTGCGGCACCGGCGATCATCACGCGCCGCGCTCCATGCCTGCCGAAGGTATTCGCAAGCAGAGGCGCGCAAAAACCCATGACCAGGTAAAGCACCGAGGTTCCGGCAAACACCTCCACGATGTCCAGGCCAAGATCGGCCGCCATCTGCCTGCCGACCACGGCCGGTAACCCGATCGTGCCCCAGCCGATGATTTGCCCGATCGCCAGCACGATCAGGACGACCACCATATTCGTCTTCAAGTACGACAACGATCCCCTGCCCAAGCGCCCCTTTCCTTTGTGCGAATCCGGCGCCGGTATGCAAGCGCAGAGGCCAATTGGCACGGCGGCGGATTGCGCATGACTGAGGCATGCAAGATGCGCGTCGACCACGGGCCCATGTGATTCGGCAGGATCAGCGCGCGGGCGCGGTTTCCGTGCCGATCACCTCGCGGACAGCGGCTTCGAACTGGCTGGCCGAGGCGGCAATGCTCAGTCGTTTCTCCTCCTGAATGGCCGAGAGGATGCCGATCACGGCCGGCGTGCCATCGATGTCCGCCAGGATCGGCGAGCCCGAATAGCCGTGATTGGCAAGACACTGCAACAGCAGTAGCCCACGGTCGTCGCGATCGGCGCGGCAGTTTTTCAGCGCCGTCGGGGAATAGCGGCGCTCTTCGCCATAGCCGATTTCGGAGATCGTCCCGGCACGCGCGGCGGCCTGCACCGCCTCGCGGCTGAGCGCCTTCACTGCGACCGGCCGTGCCGGAAGGGCATCCTTCAGCACGATCAGCGCCCAATCGGCCGGCGACCGGTCGAGCGTCCACTTTTCCTTCAGGGTCGGCACGAAATCCCGCGCCACGACGAACCGCTCGGCCGCCGCAGAGGAAGCCGGCGTCCCCTTGTCCATGCCGGCCAGGAAATGGAGATTGCCCGGGGTGACAAAGTCGGTGCCGTTCAGCAGGCAATGCGCGGCGGTCAGCACCACCTTCGGCGCAACCAGCGTGCCGGTGCACCAGCCGCCCCGGTCGAAACGCGCCATGGTTACGACGCCGATCGCCGATGCCGGCCAGATCGCGGCATCCACCACCTCGCCGATGTGGCGGTCGAGGCCAAGCAGTTCTTCCGGTCGGGGGTCCGAGACGCTCGCGAGCGACGATTCAGGCTTCGGCTTCCACTGCGCGATGATGTCCTGGGCCTGGGCGCGCTGCGCCGCGGTCAACGGCACCGCCTGGGCCACGCGTGGCGCGGAGCGCACCCCGCCCTGCGCCGCCATGACGATGAAGGCGTAGCCCTGCACCGGGTCCTTTTCGACGCCCCTGCCGTCCAGGGTCATGAGACCGCGCATGAACTCGGCCTGGGCAAATCCCTGCGCGGCGGCCCGCGCGAACCAGCGCGCGGCTTCCACGTCATCCGGCCGCACGCCATCTGCATTCACAAAGGCGAGGCCGAGCGAGTGCTGCGCGACAGCAAGCCCCTGGTCCGCGGCCTTGCGATACCATGGGATCGCGGCCGCGGCATCACGCGGCACGCCCCATCCATAGGCATGCATGAATCCGATGTCGAACTGCGCCCGCGCATCGCCTTTCTCGGCGAGCGGCGAGAGGCGTCGCAGCGCTGTCGCATAGTCGCCCCGATGGGCCGCGGCGACGGCGTCGTCGAGCTCCGCCGCAGCCAGCGGACCAGCAAGGCCAAGAAACAGGATGAGGCCAGCAAGAGCCTGTTTGATCATGCACGTCCTCGTCGAGCGGAGCGCAGAACCGTGAACCGGCAGCACGACAGGATCAAGGCGCTGAAGATGACGAGCTCCGTACGCCGATGCCGGTTGACAATCGCCACGGGTGAGCCAAGGATAACAAACGGTTGATACACCCGCCGCCTGCTCCCTCTGGGATGGTGAACGTATCAAAGCTCTCGGCCCTCGCTATTGGCGAGCGGGTCGGCAAGGCAGGCCCCGATCTCTTCCGTTCGCCGATACGGGTGCTCTCATGCGCGATTTCCGCGATGCCAAGGCCATGGCGCGTTCCCTGCGCGATGCCTTGTCGGCCAAGGCCGTGCAGACCACACACAGCGAGTCCTTAGCTGATCGCAAAGGCGTTCGGCTACGAGAACTGGAATATTCTTGCGGCCAAGATTGATGCGGCCCAGCTTCCGAGCGGGGCCGCGAGCCAGCAAGGCGTAGCGCAAGCCAAACTCCTCTACTGCTCCTTCTGCGGCAAGAGCCAGCACGAGGTCAGCAAGCTGGTCGCCGGGCCGGCGGTCTATATCTGCGACGAATGTGTCGGTCTGTGCACCGACGTCGTCGACGAGCAGTTGATCCGGCTCGTCGAACGCGACGAGGACAGCGCCCGCGCCATGTCCACGGACAGGCTGCTGCACGATCTGGAACACGCCCGCAAGGGCGCCGAGCGCAACCGCCTCGGGTTGCAGCGGATCGAGCGAATGCGCGCATTTCGAGGTGGTGCATCAGCGATTGATGACGGCCTCTTGCAATTGCCCAGCTTCGCTCAGTTGATGACCAAGACATCCGACGAACTGCGCGCCATGCAGCAGTTCTCGCAGGCCCAGCTGAAGCGCTACGAGCAGGCGCAGCGCACGGCGCGTTCCATCCTCGACCAACGAAAACAATGAGATGGCGAACGCAAACGGCGGGGTCATCGCCCCGCCGTTTCAAGACCCGCTGCTCCACTCCCTCATCCCGAGGAGCTTGCAAAGCAAGCGTCTCGAAGGATGAGGCCCGATTCTCGGCCTCATGGTTCACCGAGCGATGCGAAGCATCGTCCGGAGACGCCGCGCAAGAGGCGCGGCTCCTCACCATGAGGGTTTCAAGACGCAGTAAAATCACATTCCGATGTCGAACACCTGCGGCAGCTGGGCTGCGAGCGGCAGCGCCGCGGCGCCGACGAAGGTCGCGACCATCGCCATCAGCCTGCGATTGCCATGACGCTTGCCGCGCATCTGGCTGGCGATCCATTCCAGCACGTCGGCATTGACACTGGCGGCGCGCGCCGGTGCCCAGCTCTCGATGTCGGTGTCCGGCGACAGCGCGACGGTGCGCGGCGGCACCTGCAGGCCGGACGCGGAGGCCGCGTGATGGGCGACCGCCTTCGCCAGCAGGTCGTCAAAACGTCCGTTGTCGCTGCGCTCGGTGGCGGCTTCGTTGATCTCGAACAGCGCTTCGGCTTCGGCCCGGCTGACCGGCTGATGATCGACCGCACGCGCGGTCAGAATTTTCGCGCACCAGGCCGCATCATCGGCATCGAGCGCGCGGGAAAAGTGCACCCGTCCGCGGGTCGTCGGACCCTCGCCGGTGATCACGCCGTCGCGCACGATGGCAAGGGCCTGAGCGGCGGTGTTACGGCAGGAAGGTTCAAGGACGCCGACCGCATCGACGTCCCCTGGTTGAAGGGCAGCCATAATTCTCGTCTCGATCTCTATTTCGCGCAGGATGGCCCCTTGGGTATGAACGAGCAGTTAACGATTCGAAACTCGCATACGGGGCATTTTACGGAGTTGTCTGTTTGGTCACCGCGTCACGCCTCGCGGTTCGGGCGGCTCGTATAGCCGCAAGCGGCGGGGGTTTGGAAGTGATAAAAGGCAACATCGCGGCGGCAATCTTCACTTTTGTCCGGCCAGGCCCCGCACAAGAACGTGATGCCACGAATGCGGCCCCGCGGAGAAAGGTTTATCCTTTTTAGTGGCACCAGGTTCACGAAAAGAGAATGACCTACTATAGTAGCCGCGACAAATTGATCTGTTGCATTAAGAGCATGTTGATCTGTCGCTTCAACTGGATGAGGTAACACGATGGCACTTCAGATTGGCGCTGTGGCCCCGGATTTCGAGGCCGAAACCACCGAAGGCAGGATCAAGTTCCACGACTGGATCGACGGCAGCTGGGCGCTGCTGTTCTCGCATCCGAAGGATTTCACACCGGTCTGCACCACCGAGCTCGGCGCGCTGGCAAGGCTGAAGGGCGAGTTCGACAAGCGCGGCGTCAAGCTGATCGGGCTGAGCGTCGATCCGGTCGACAACCATGCGCGCTGGTCGGAGGATATCCGCGAGACCCAGGGCGCGGCGCCGAACTACCCGATGATCGGCGACACCGATTTCAACGTGTCAAAGCTCTACGACATGCTGCCGGCGTCGACGTCGGGCGATGTCTCAAGGCGCACCGCCGCCGACAACCAGACGGTCCGCAACGTCTTCATCATCGGGCCGGACAAGAAGATCAAGCTGGTGCTGGTCTATCCGATGACCACCGGCCGCAATTTCCAGGAAATATTGCGCGTCATCGATTCGCTGCAGCTGACGGCAAAACACCGCGTCGCGACGCCGTCCGACTGGAAACAGGGCGAGGACGTCATCATCGCCGGCTCGGTCAGCGACGATGAGGCCAAGACGATCTATCCGCAGGGCTGGAAGTCGCCAAAGCCCTATATCCGGATCGTGCCGCAGCCGAAGTAGTGGATGAACGCGGTCGCGCCGAATCGGCGGTAGGCCCCCTCTCCCCGCAAGCGGGGAGAGGTGAACAGCATCAAGGATCTCAATCCGATTGGTGCAACGACCGCGGTCGGTGCCTACGCGGCCCGGACGCCGTCCAGGAACTTTTCCACCTCATCCTTCAGACGAAGGCTCTGGCCGGAGAGGGCCTGCGCCGAGGCCAGCATCTTCGTGGAGGTCTCGCCGGTTTCGCTCGCGCCCTGCGCGGCGCTGCCGATGTTGGTGGCGACCTCGGCGGTGCCGGTCGCCGCGGCGCCGACGCTATGGGCGATGTTCTCGGTTGCCGCACGCTGCTGCTCCACCGCCGCCGAGATCGAATTGGCGATGCCGGAGATGCGCTCGATGGTCTGGCCGATCGCCTTGATCGCGCCGACCGATTCCTGGGTTG
>Ga0207693_10005521_pt1 | contig 10526 bp, 7 predicted proteins | sample LARL81metaG_FD_184347 | JGI IMG/M metagenome (GOLD analysis project Ga0207693, IMG submission 184347) | Corn, switchgrass and miscanthus rhizosphere microbial communities from Kellogg Biological Station, Michigan, USA - LAR L8-1 metaG... | ecosystem: Host-associated > Plants > Roots >... | reverse complement strand
AATTCGCAGGCGCGATTGGCGGCGGCGCGAGCGCAACTCGCGCAAGCCGAAGCAACATTGGCACGGATCGAGAGTGATAGCCGCAGAACGATTGGCTTGGCGCAGGCAGGTGTCGCGTCCGATCAGGAACGCGTGCAGGCAGAGATGAATTTGAAAGCCCAGGAGGCGAGCGTTCAGGCGCTGAAAGAAGAGGTTACGGCGGGGCAAGCAGATTTGAACTCGGCAATCGCGCGTACGAACCAGGCGACTGCGGCGCAGAGTACGGTCGCCTCGACGCGGGCGCAGTTGGACAACTCGGTGGCGCAATTGAAGCAAGCCGAGGTACGTCTTGGTTACACGAAAATCTATTCGCCGGTGACGGGAACCGTACTCGTGCGCGCGGCCCGCGAAGGCGAAGTGGTAAATGCCGGGCAGGCAATCGTCACGGTCGTAGATTTCAGCGACACATGGGTCTTCGCGTCGATTCCGGAGACGGATGCCGACCACATAGGAATCGGCGACACGTTGCGAGTGCGCCTACCGGGAGGCACCGTGGTTCCCGGCAAAGTTTTTTACAAAGCGGCGGAAGCGGACTTCGCTACCCAGCGCGATGTTGGACGGCGCGCGCGCGATGGCACGCTCAAGATCGAGGAAATGCAAGGCGGTACCTTTACCATCTCGAACGGCGGCGTTTACGGCTCGCTGATGTCGACGCCGATTCTCAATGCGCCGCAGTCCGGCATCCTCGGCATGCACAAGATTGAAGAGCGACCGGTGGCGGTCGCCGGCAAAGTCGAGATTCGTCCGATGATGTATCTCGCGCTCAGCTACGACCATCGCCTCGTCGACGGCCGAGAGGCGGTGACGTTTCTGGTGCGGGTGAAGGAGATTTTGGAGGATCCGGCGAGGCTCGTGGTGGATCTGTGAGTCTGTCACCATCGGCGGCCGTGACGACGGATAGTTCGGAGTAATCATGCCCTACGATCTCATCGTCATCGGCTCCGGCCCCGGCGGCTATGTCTGCGCCATCCGCGCGGCACAGCTCGGCATGAAGGTTGCCGTAATCGAGAAGGACAAGACCTTCGGCGGCACCTGCCTCAACGTCGGTTGCATTCCCTCCAAGGCGCTGCTGCACGCCTCCGAGCTCTATGAAGAATCCGGCCAGCTGTTCGACCAGATGGGCATCAAGGTCGGTCAACCGACGGTCGACCTTGCGACCATGATGAAATTCAAGGATCAGGGCGTCGAGGGCAATGTCAAAGGCGTGGCCTTCCTGTTCAAGAAAAACAAGATCGATACCTTTCAGGGCACCGGCCGCATCGTCACGGCCGGCAAGGTCGAGGTGAAAACCGCCGACGGCAAGAGCGAGACCATCGAGGGCAAGGCGATCGTCATCGCCACCGGCTCGGACGTGGCGCGCCTGCCCGGCATCGATATCGACGAGCGGCGCATCGTCTCCTCGACCGGCGCCCTGGTTCTCGATCAGGTGCCGGAGCGGCTACTCGTCGTCGGCGCAGGCGTGATCGGGCTTGAGCTCGGCTCGGTGTGGCGCCGTCTCGGCTCCAAGGTGATCGTCGTCGAGTTCCTCGACCGCATCCTGCCAGGAATGGATAGCGAGGTCTGCCGACAGGTCCAGCGCATCTTCGAAAAGCAGGGCATCGTCTTCAAGCTATCGTCCAAGGTCACCGGCGTCGAGGCGGCGGGAAAGACGCTCAAGGCAACAGTCCAGCCGACCGCGGGCGGCGCGGCAGAATCAATCGAAGCCGATGTCGTGCTGGTGTCGATCGGGCGCGTGCCGTTTACCGAGGGACTTGGTCTCGAAGCCGTCGGGGTGAAGACGGACAACAAGGGCCGCGTCATGGTCGATGCGCGCTTCGCCACCAACGTGCCCGGCATCTACGCCATCGGGGACGCGATCGCCGGCCCGATGCTGGCGCACAAGGCAATGGATGAGGGCGCGGCGGTGGCGGAAATCATCGCCGGCGAAGCCGGCCACGTGAACTACGACGTCATCCCGAACGTGGTCTACACCTATCCTGAGATCGCCTCGGTCGGAAAGAGCGAGGAGGAATTGAAGGAGGCCGGTATCGCCTACAACACCGGCAAATTTCCCTTTACCGCCAATGGCCGCGCAAAGGTGAACCTGCAGACCGAGGGCTTCGTAAAAATCCTCGCCGATGCCAAGACCGACCGCGTGCTCGGCGTCCACATCGTCGGCGCGGACGCCGGCAACATGATCGCCGAGGCTGCGGTTGCCATGGAGTTCGGTGCCGCGTCCGAGGATATCGCCCGCACCTGCCACCCCCACCCCACGTTCACCGAGGCGGTGAAGGAGGCAGCATTGGCGGTGGACAAGCGCGCCATCCACATGTGACGCCCGCGGGCGACGCATCCGGCGGCTGCTAGCCGCATCCGCCGACGCCTGCGGGCTGCCGTGCCGCCGCGCGAGCACCGCTAGATCAAGTGCAGCGAGTGCAGGTACTGCGGGTTGAAAAATCCGAGCGCCATGAAGACGAGACCGACCACGCCGAGACCTATGGCGCCGTGGACCAGGGCCATCATGCCGGTGATGACCGCGGCCGACGCCAGCACGATGCCGATCTGATAGGCAGCGGATGCAAACTCGTAGTGATGGTAGCGCGCCAGGTAGATGTCGCGTTGGTGCTCGTATGTTTCGGCGAGCGCTCGCAACTCCTTGCGACCGTCCTTCTCCGCCGGATCGGACTCGTAGCGCGCCACCGTCTTCATCCAATCGTCGACCTGCTTGAGCAGCGCCGCCTTCCTTGCTTCATCGGACACCGACGCGGCTTCGAGCGCTAAAGCCTGAGCGGCGGTGCGAAGCGTGGTCTGGCGGATGGTCTTGGCTTGGAAGAAATTCCAGGCGTCGGACGCCTTGATGTTGAGCGAAATTCCTTCCGTCTGCGCGCTTTTGCCGAACATCTCGGCGAGCGCCAGAAAGAGCGCGATCACCGAGATCAGCAGCGCGATCTTCTTGCTCCTGCTCTCCGCTACCGGCTTTCCGCGGCCGCCATGCCCGTGCTCCTCATGTTCGATCTGATGCTCGACTCCATGCTGGACCGCGTGCACGCCGTGACTCATGTCGCCCTCCGTGCGTCGTCGGGCGGACGATGTATCGAACTCGGCGGCTTGCGCAAGGGGGAGTAACCGTGGCGCCTGTCACGCGTTGGTCATGCCCGCGGATGGGTGCTGCGGTAGACTTCCAGCAGGCGTTCGGTATCGACGGCGGTGTAGAGCTGGGTCGTCGACAACGAGGCATGGCCGAGCAGTTCCTGGATCGCGCGTAGATCGCCGCCGCGCGCCAGCAGATGCGTCGCGAAGGAATGGCGCAGCGAATGCGGGGTCGCGGTCTCCGGCAGCCCGAGCGCGCCCCGCAGCCGTGCCATCGCAAGCTGGACGATGCGCGGGGAGAGCGGGCCGCCTCTGGCGCCGACGAACAAGGGACCTTCGGCGGGAAGGTCGTAGGGGCAGAGCGCGATGTATTCGGCGGCGAGCCTCGCGACCTGCGCCAATACCGGGACCATCCGCGCCTTGTTGCCCTTGCCGGTGACCGTGATGACGTCGCCGCGTCCGGGCGCAGGAATGTCGTTGCGCTTTAAGGCCAGCGCCTCGCTGATGCGCAAGCCCGACCCGTAAAGCAGCGCCAGCACCGCGGCGTCGCGGGCGAGAATCCAGGGTTCGCGCGCCTCGCCGGCGCGCACGTCGGTGTCGGTGATGCGTTTGGCCGCTGGGATCGCCAGCGGCTTCGGCAGCGGCTTCGCGAGTTTCGGCGTGCGCACGGCGGAAAGCGCACCGACCTTGCCTTTGCCGTTGCGTTCGAGAAAACGGGTGAAGGAGCGCACGCCCGCGAGCATGCGCATCAGCGAGCGGCTGCTCGTCCCGCCGGCTCGGCGTGCCGCCATGAAGGCGCGCACGTCGAGCGGTTTAAGGCGCGACAGCGCCGAGAGCGTCACGCGGCCGTCGAGATGGTCGCAGAGGAAGGCGAGGAATTGGCGCACGTCGCGCTCATAAGCGTCGACCGTCTTCGGTGACATCCGCCGTTCGGCGCAGAGGTATGCCAGCCAACGCATGAGTTCGCCCGCAACGTCGTTGGCGGCAAAAGCGAGACCGGCGGTGGGTGTTGCGCTTGACACGGCGGAATATATCTCACCCCTTCCTTCACCGTTTCTTAAACGCTTCGAATCGGCCGACAGATCATGGCCAAACGCGTCGTCGATGTCCTGGTCCCGGTCGCCCTCGACCAGACGTACTCCTATCGGGTGCCGGAAGGGCTTGAGCTCGCGCCTGGCGACCTCGTGACCGTGCCGCTGGGCGCGCGCATGGCAACGGCGGTGACATGGGCGGAGAATCCCAAGCCCAACCCCCGGCTCGACAACCGCATGAAGGACGTCGAGGCCAAGCTCGACGTGCCGCCGCTCAAGCCGGAGCTGCGCAAGTTCATCGACTGGGTGTCGGCCTACACGCTCAGCCCCCGTGGCATGGTTCTGCGCATGGCGCTGCGCATGGGCGAGCATCTCGGCCCCGCCCGCGAACGCGTCGGCGTTCGGATTGCCGGACCGCTCCCTCAGCGGATGACGGCGGCGCGCGAGCGGGTGCTCGCGCTGCTCGCCGACGGGCTTGCGCGTGGTAAGCGCGATGTCGCCGAGGCCGCCGGGGTTTCGCCGGGAGTCATCGACGCCCTGATTGATGAAGGGACGCTCGAAAGCCTGGTCCTGCCCCCGGATCCGGTGGCGCGGCGGCCGGATCCGGATTTTTCGCCGCCCGACTTTACGTCGGCGCAACGCGAGGCGGCGGAAACGTTACGCGCGACGGTGGCCGCGGGCGGCTATGGCGTCACGCTGCTCGACGGCGTCACCGGCGCGGGCAAGACCCAAGTTTATTTTGAGGCCGTCGCCGAGATCGTCCGCCGTGGAAAACAAGCGCTGGTTCTCGTCCCCGAGATCGCCTTGACCGCCCAGTTCCTCGACCGCTTTGCCGAGCGCTTCGGCGTGCGGCCGGCCGAGTGGCACTCGCAGCTGTCGCAGCGTTTGCGCGCGCGCACTTGGAATGCGGTGGCGACCGGCGAGCTGAGCGTGATCGTCGGCGCACGCTCGGCACTGTTTCTGCCCTATGCCGATCTCGGGTTGATCGTGGTCGATGAGGAGCACGATCCCGCTTACAAGCAGGAGGACGGCGCGCGCTATCACGCGCGCGATATGGCGGTGGTGCGTGCGCGGGGAGCCGATATCCCGATCGTGCTGGTGTCGGCGACGCCGTCGGTCGAGACCGAGGTCAACGCCCGCAGTGGCCGCTACGCCCGAGTGCATCTGCCGGAGCGCTTCGGCAGCTCGAATCTTCCCGCCATCGAGGCGATCGATCTGCGCGCCGAAGGCCCGCCGCGCGGGCGCTTCATCGCACCGCGCCTCGCCGAGGCGGTGAGGAACGCGCTCGAACGCGGCGAGCAGGCCCTCCTTTTCCTCAATCGCCGCGGCTACGCCCCGCTCACGCTCTGCCGCCAATGCGGATTTCGGCTCGCCTGTCCGAATTGCGACGCCTGGCTGGTCGATCACCGGTTCAGGCGCCGCCTGGTCTGCCACCATTGCGGCTTCTCGATGCCGCCGCCGGCGCAATGCCCGCAATGTCAGGCGGCTGATTCATTCGTCGCCGTCGGCCCCGGCGTCGAACGGCTGGAGCAGGAGGCGGCGGAGCTGTTTCCGGAAAGCCGCATCCTGGTGCTATCGAGCGATCTCGTCGAATCGATCGAGCGGCTGCGCCAGGAGCTCGACGACGTCGCCAAGGGGCGCTTCGATATCATCATCGGGACGCAGCTGGTCGCCAAGGGTCACCATTTCCCCAGGCTCAACTTGGTCGGCGTGGTCGACGCCGATCTCGGCCTGGCGAACGGGGATCCGCGCGCGGCCGAGCGCACGTTTCAATTGCTGCATCAGGTCATCGGCCGTGCCGGGCGCGAGGACGGTCGCGGCATCGGATATCTGCAGACGCATCAGCCCGAGCACCCGGTGATGCGCGCGCTCGTGGCAGCCGACCGCGACGCGTTCTACACCAGCGAGATCGAGCTGCGCGAAAAGACGCATTATCCGCCGTTCGGGCGGCTGGCGAGCCTGCTCGTCTCCGCGGGCGAGCGCCCGGCGGCCGAAGTCTTTGCGCGCCGGCTCGCCGCTTCAGCGCCGCAGGCGAAAGATGTGCGCGTGCTGGGACCAGCGGAAGCGCCGCTCGCCGTCGTCCGCGGCCGCCATCGCTTCCGGCTGCTGGTGAAATCACCTCGTCGCTTCGATCTTTCAGCCTATCTGCGGGAATGGCTCGCCGGCGCGCCCAGGCGCAAGGGCAACATCAAGCTCGAGGTCGACGTCGACCCGCAGAGTTTTCTTTAAGCCGAGGAGTGGTCCGCACCGCCCTTGTTGGCTGCTTGAAGCTCAGCCTGCTTGAGCGCATGCTGATGCGGCCGGACCACATCCGGAAAACCACAAGCACACGGGGAGGAAACCCATGCAACGCATCGCATTTGGGGTCGTGTTGGGCGCAATGCTGGCGGCCAGCAGCACGGTCCTGGCGCAAGCTCCGAGCTGGACGCCGCCGCCTGACAACCAGCGCTGTCCCTCCAAGTGGGGCGCGGACGACGAGCGCGGCTCCGCCAACCACATGAAGCCGCAGACGGTGCTCAACGCAGTCAAGCTGATCAAGACCGGCGAGGTCATTGAACTCGGACACGTGCTCAATGCGAATATGCCGTTCTTCGGCACGCGGCGCTTCGATGTGCACGTCAAACGCACATTCATGAACGAGTTCGCCAACCGGCGCGGGAGCAACGAGGAGATCGTCATTGCCGAGATCGGGCAGGTCGGCACGCAGTTCGACGGCTTCGCCCACCAGACCCACGAGAACAGCTGGTACAATTGCTTCAAGGTCGCCGAGAACGCGACCCGTTCGGGGTTCACGAAGCTCGGAGTTCACAACGCCGGCGCGATAATCACGCGCGGCGTGCTGATCGACGTCGCCGGCTACAAGGGCGTCGAAATGCTCGGCGACACTTACGAGATCACGGTCGAGGATCTCGAGGGCGCACTGAAGAAGCAGAACGTGACGCTGCAGCCCGGCGACGCCATCATCATCAATACCGGCTGGGGCAAGCTGTGGGGCAAGGACAATGCCCGCTTCGTCAAGTCGTGCCCGGGCATCGGCGTGAAGGCCGCCGAGTGGCTGGTGGCCAAGGATCCCATGCTGCTCGGCTCCGATAACTGGCCGGTCGAGGTGGCGCCCAACCCCGATCCGAAGATTTCGTTGCCGGTGCATCAAATCGCGCTGGTGGTGAACGGCGTGCATCTGCTCGAAAACCTCAAGCTCGATGAATTGGCGGCCAAGGGCGTCTACGAGTTCGCCTTCATCATGGAGCCGCTGAAAATCCAGGGCGGCACCGGCTCGACGGTTGCGCCAGTCGCGGTGCGATAATCGCGAGCGTTGGCGTGGGCAAGCTCCGGCGTGCCCACGCGCGTCGTGCACGAGAACTCAATTATTGTTCGATCGGAGCGGTCTCGGACGAGCGCGCATTCGGTGCAAGCAGGACGCTGGCGGCGGCAGTCAAGATCAGGGCAGAGCCGACGATGTCTGCAACCGTCAGCCGCTCGCCCAGGATCAGCACCGAGGCGACGATGCCAATGACTGGAACACTCAGCAGGCCGAGCGCGGCGGTCGTAGCCGGTAACCTCCGGACGACCTCGAACCAAAGCACATAGGCGAAGGCGGAACCGACGAGGCCGGAAAATGCCAGCGCCCAAAGCGCGCGCGCAGGAGCGGGCCACAAATGCAGCGAGCCTTCGAAGGTGAGCGCGCCTGCGAAGGTGACCACCAGCGCGACCACAAGTTGCCACGCCGAGATTGCCATCGGATCGGCGTCGATCCGCGCCCATTTCAAATAGACCGTACCGGCTGCCCAACTCACCGCCGTTGCGAGCGCGAGGACGAGGCCGATCAGGTCGCTCGATCCGAGCAACGGATAGATCAGCACCGTCAATCCGGCGGCGCAAAGCAAGAGCGAGATGGCAGATATCACGTTCAGCCGCTCCCCAAGGATGGGATAGGCGAACAGCGCCGCCCAGATCGGCATCGTGTACGCGAGAACCGCCACTCGCGACGTTGCGGTCGCAAGTTGTGCGAAAGCGGAGAAGAGCGTGAAGCAGGCAATGTTCAGGCAGCCCGCGACGACGAGGTGCACGGCCGCGACGCTGCTGTGAATTCTCATGTTACGCCGCCGCAGCAAGGCGAGCGCGAACAATACGACCGTCGCAAGCCCGGACGTGCCGACGCGCATGCTAAACGGCGGTATGTCGTTGAGCGCGATCTTCAAGGCTGGCCAGCTCACGCCCCAGGCCAAGCTCACCGCCACCAGCATAACGCGGGCTGTCGCGTCGGCAGCTTGAGGCGGGGCGAGGCGTGGCACGTGCGGGGTCCGGCAGGCCGAGGAGGAGGGAAGGCCTGTGTACCATCGGCGCTGGCCGCTCGCGCAAGGGCCTGCCGTCGGCAAAACGCGCATTCCCTGCGGGCATTTCGTCATGTTGCACCGCAGTTGGCGGTGTGTTACGGAACCGCGCGATTTTCGTGGGCTTTCGGAGCGCGCCCGCTGCTCTCCGCGAAGATGCAAAGTCCCATTGAATTTCAAGGGCTTGGCGCCCACCGTCCGCGACGGTGCCGAGCCTGCGGAATTGCCGAAAGAGCAAGTCCACGTGGCAGGCGAAAACGCAATCATATCCGGCATGGCCGGCCGCTACGCGACGGCGCTGTTCGAGCTCGCGCGCGAGCAGAACGCCATCGATCGGGTCAAGGTCGACCTCGACCGCTTCGATGCGCTGGTCGCGGAGGTCGCCGATCTCGCCCGCTTGCTCAGAAGCCCGGTGTTCTCCGCCGATGAGCAGACGCGCGCGCTCTCGGGCGTGCTCGACCGGGCAGGCATCGACGGGCTCGCCGCCAACGTCCTCAAACTGCTCGGAACGAACCGCCGCCTGTTCGCGGCGCTCGACGTGGTGCGCGGCTACCGGGCGCTGGTCGCCAAGCACAAGGGGGAGGTCTCCGCCGAGGTGACGCTCGCCGAGCAGCCGAGCGAGACGCACCTTGCCGCCATCAAGGATGCGCTCGCGGCGGCGACCAAGAAGAATGTGCAGGTGCAAGTGAAGGTCGATCCTTCGCTGATCGGCGGCCTCGTGGTCAAGGTCGGCTCGCGCATGGTCGACAGCTCGCTGCGCACCAAACTCAATGCGATCAAGGTCGCGATGCAAGAGGCCCACTGATGGACATCCGTCCCGCCGAAATTTCGGCAATCCTGAAAGAGCAGATCAAGAACTTCGGCCAGGAGGCGGAAGTTTCCGAAGTCGGCCAGGTGCTCTCGGTCGGTGACGGCATCGCCCGAGTGTACGGCCTCGACAACGTCCAAGCCGGCGAGATGGTCGAGTTCGAGAACGGCGTGCGCGGAATGGCGCTCAATCTCGAGATCGACAACGTCGGCATCGTCATCTTCGGCGAGGACCGCGAGATCAAGGAAGGGCAGACGGTCAAGCGCACGCGCGCGATCGTCGAGGTTCCTGTCGGCAAGGCCCTGCTCGGCCGCGTGGTGGACGCCCTCGGCAATCCGATCGACGGCAAAGGGCCGATTGATGCCAAGGAGCGTCGGCGCGTCGACGTCAAGGCGCCGGGCATCATCCCGCGCAAATCCGTGCATGAGCCGATGGCCACCGGCCTCAAGGCCATCGACGCGCTGATCCCCATCGGCCGCGGCCAGCGCGAGCTGATCATCGGCGACCGCCAGACCGGCAAGACCGCGATCGCGCTCGACACTATCCTCAATCAGAAAGCGCTCAACGCCAGCGGCGACGAGAAGATCAAGCTCTATTGCGTCTATGTTGCCGTCGGCCAGAAGCGCTCCACCGTGGTTCAATTCGCCAAGGTGCTGGAGGAGAATGGCGCGCTCGACTATTCGATCGTGATCGCGGCGACGGCTTCCGATCCTGCGCCGATGCAGTACCTCGCGCCGTTTTCCGGCTGCACCATGGGCGAATATTTCCGCGATGGCGGCATGCACGCGGTGATCATCTACGACGACCTGTCGAAACAAGCCGTTTCCTACCGGCAGATGTCGCTGTTGCTGCGCCGTCCGCCCGGCCGCGAGGCCTATCCCGGCGACGTATTCTATCTGCATTCGCGGTTGCTCGAGCGCGCCGCCAAGATGAACGACGACAACAAGGGCGGATCGCTCACGGCGCTTCCCGTCATCGAGACGCAGGCGAACGACGTGTCGGCTTACATCCCGACCAACGTCATTTCGATCACCGACGGACAGATCTTTCTGGAGACCGATCTGTTCTACCAGGGCATCCGCCCGGCCGTGAACGTCGGCCTCTCGGTGTCGCGCGTCGGCTCCGCCGCGCAGACCAAGGCAATGAAAAAAGTCGCCGGCCGCATCAAAGGCGAGCTCGCGCAATACCGTGAAATGGCGGCCTTCGCGCAGTTCGGCTCCGACCTCGATGCCACCACCCAGCGCCTGC
>Ga0207693_10005519_pt1 | contig 10529 bp, 8 predicted proteins | sample LARL81metaG_FD_184347 | JGI IMG/M metagenome (GOLD analysis project Ga0207693, IMG submission 184347) | Corn, switchgrass and miscanthus rhizosphere microbial communities from Kellogg Biological Station, Michigan, USA - LAR L8-1 metaG... | ecosystem: Host-associated > Plants > Roots >... | reverse complement strand
CACAAGGAACATGGGGAACTTCGGCAAAAACATCGTTTCACAGCGCGACCAGCAACTCAATACGATTTCAGTACAGGGGTGTGGAAAGCTGAGTCGTCCCCGCGACCATCGGAGGCGGGCGCTTGACGCTCGTTTTCGCCAGCCCGTAACATGAGTCCTTCATGCCTGATCCCTCTAGCTCCCTCAAAAAAGACGACTTATCCATATCCAGACCGCGAGTCCGGTTCGCCCCTTCGCCCACGGGCTTCCTGCACGTGGGAAGCGCTCGCACGTTCATCTTCAACTGGCTTTACGCGCGGCGGAACGAAGGGACGATGGTGCTGCGACTCGACGACACCGACGTCGAGCGAAACACAGAAGCGTCGGTGAGCTCGATTTTCGAGGGCTTGAAGTGGCTCGGTCTCGGGTGGGACGAGGAGTACAAGCAGTCGGAGCGGCTGGCGCTTCATCAGAAAACGGCTTGGGCGATTTTTGAGAAGGGTCTGGCCTATCGGGACTTCACGCCTGCGCATACCGGAGACGCCGAGAAGTCGGGAGCGCAGGGCACCTGGCTGTTCAATCCCGGGATGCGCGAGCTTTCGCGCGCGGAGAGCGACCGGCGAGCTGCTGCAGGAGAGCCGTTTGCGCTGCGCTTTCGCGTGCCTCGAGAGACGGGCGAGGAAGTGCGCTTTGCGGACGCGGTGTACGGGGAGCAGCGCAAGGCGGCGGCCGACATCGAGGACTTTGCTTTGCTTCGTTCCGACGGGATGCCGACGTATCACCTGGCGTCGTGCGCGGATGATGCCGATCTGCGGATTACTCACATCATTCGCGGGCAGGATCACCTGACGAACACCTTCAAGCACGTGCTGATTTTTGCGGCGGCCGGGGCGGCTTCGCCGAAGTTTGCGCATCTGCCGCTGCTGGTGGCGCCTGATGGGACCAAGCTTTCGAAACGGCGGCATGGGCCGGTGGTCAGCGTGACGACCTATCGCGATGCCGGATTTCTGCCGGAGGCGTTCATCAATTTTTTGTGCCTGCTGGGGTGGTCGCCAAAGAATGATCGGGAGCAGCTGTCGTTGGCGGAACTGCAAGAGTTGTTTTCGCTGGAGGGCATTAACCGGGCGAACGCGGTTGTGAACTTCAAAGAGCCTGCCACGACGCCGGAAGAGACATTCGATCCGAAAGCGGTGTGGCTCAATGCCGAACACATCCGGGCATTGCCGGTGGAGGAACTGAGTGCGCGCTTGTTGCCCATCGTGCGCGAGGCGGGGTTTGGGGTGGATGCCGCGCAGATGCTGCGGATTACGCCACTGATTCGCGAGCGGATCAAGTTGTTGCGCGATGTTTTGACGGCCGCGGATTTCTTTTTTGTGGATCAGTTAGGGCCGTATGATCCGGCGGAATTGATTCCCCAAAAAGGCGATGCAGCGATGGCTAAGAAGGTGTTGGAGAAGGCGCGCGTCGTTTTGACCGGGGTTGAGTTCAAGCATGATCCGTTGGATCAGGCTCTGCGCGGGGCGGCGACGGAACTCGGGATCAAGGCTGGGCAGATGTTTCAGCCAATCCGGGTGGCGGTTTGCGGACGGAAAAATGCGCCCCCGTTGTTTGAGACTCTGGAAGTGTTGGGGCGGGATCGGACGCTTGCGCGCGTCGAGCAGGCGGTCCAGAAAGTTGCGTAGTTTTTCCTTTGCGGTCCTCGCGGGCTCACGCCCACACGCTCCAGGACAATGTCCCATAAGTAAGTTGAGCAGAGTTTCTCCCGGTTATCCCGGCATCTGTACACAATCGGAATTTGTGGCTTTCTTGAGCACACGATCAGTGGGCTGGCTCCAGGAGGATCTTTTGCACACGCCAGTTTAAGAGTTCGGCGACATACAGTTCATTCTCCGAAGGGCAAGCCATCTCGTGAATCCATCCGAACTGGCCTAACTGTTTTCCTGTCTTGCCGAACGTGCCAAGCACCTTCCCATCGAGGCTGAGCTTGTAGATTCGGCCCGGAAACGCATCGGAGCTAAACAGCACTTGATGCGGCGGCGGGGTAATACAAATGGCCCAAGGAGAACCTGGCGTTCTCGATCCGGATGGATGATCTGTTTTATTGCCAATCGCGGGCCGTGCATCTGGGGGGACGGGGACATCGATAACGATCTGGCGGAGGAATTTACCGTCGCGGTCAAATACCTGAATTCGATGATTGCCGCGGTCCGCGACATAAACATTGTCCTGCGCGTCAACCGCAATGCTGTGCGGAGTGTCGAATTGACCAGGCTTGTTCCCTGGTTCACCCCAGGACTTCAGCCAGTTGCCATCTTTATCGACTTTGGCAATTCTCGAATTGACGTAACCGTCGCTGATGTAAGTATTGCCGTCGGAGTCCCAAGCCACATCCGTCACCTGTCTGAATAGTCCATCTTCGGGCGGCAAAGGAGGTTGGACTTCTTTTAGCGGCCCAGTTCCATCGTCCGACGCTTCCTGCTTGCGCCCGAAAACCATGGAGACTTGTCCCGCGGGAGTGAATTTGACGATGACATCCGAACCCTTGTCGGTGACCCAGATGTTGTCCTGCGGATCAATCTTGACCGTGTGTGCATAGGACCATGCATAGAGGTTGTGGCCAATCTCGCGCAGAAATTTCCCGTCCGAGCCGAATTCCAGCAACTGCGCCGCGGCTGCACCATACGCGGGACCGGTTGTATTGCCGCGAGAAAACACGAAGACATGACCTTTCGAATTCACAGCGACGCCCGTAACTTCGCCAAAATAGAGGTCGGCTGGCAGGTGCAAGAAATCGGGGACCGAGCGATATTGAATTTCGGGCACGACGGATGTTTGAGCAGAGAGTGAACAGGCCGCCAGAAGAAGAACAAAACCGAACCATCTCATAGAGCCCTCCGGTATCACATCATTTCAACAACGATCGGGAAGCTTGGTATGCGTCACCGCGTGGTTTCTAGGTGCCCGCATCTCAAACTGAAAGAGCAAAAGCATACACAACACCCGATAATTGCGCATTCAATCGTCGGTTGGTCGGCTACGCAGAAGTAGTTGCGAAGCCTCAACTTCTTCCGCCTCGTCACGCAAGCCCCAAGCCGGCGGCCGGGAAACTTCCGATTCGGCTTTGTAACTATTGACATAGAGTACTTTGTAATGCAAAGTATGTCGCATGAAAAATGCTGATCCGTGGCAAGAATCGCTCAGGAAGCGCTGGATGCCGTTGGAGATGCTGCATGCGCCCAGGCTCCACGCGGACGCTGCCGCTGCGCCGGTTGAGCCACGTTACTGCCTAATGATCAATCCGTTTTATGCCAAGGATGCCAACGCCAGCTTCGGCAAGCATGTGCTTACGCCTTCCCTGGCGATGACCAGCTTTGCGGCGACTACTCCTTCGCACTGGCGCTTGCAGTATTGGGACGAGAATCTGCTGGCCGGACCCCCTCCGGGCTCGCCGATGCCAGAGGTGGTGGCCATCACGGTGCATCTCACCTTTGCGCGGCGGGCATTCGAGTTGGCCGAGTGGTATCGGGCGCGCGGGGCCAAGGTGGTGCTGGGTGGATTGCACGTGCTGTCGTCTCCGGCAGAATGTGCGCCACATGCCGATGCGCTGGCGCTTGGGGATGGCGTGCAACTCTGGCCGCGCATCCTGCGGGACATTGAAGCGGGTCGGTTGCAACCTCGCTATGTCGCGACCTACGAGAATGACTATTGCGAGGACCCCGCGCCGCGGCGCTCCATTCTTCCGCGCCACGGCTTCCTTACGACCACCAGCCTGATTGCAACCCGCGGCTGTCACAATCGCTGCGGCTTCTGCTACCTGGCGACCGACGGACTGCGAATGCCGTACCGGATGCGCCGTCCGCAGCAGGTTGCCGACGAATTTGCAGCGAACGGCGAGCCTTACGCCGTGTTCATCGACAACAATCTTGGCTCGCGGCGCGACTACCTCAATGAGTTGTGCGCAGCGCTGCGGCCACTCAAGAAAATCTGGAGCGCAGCCGTCACGATCGATGTCACCGACGATCCGTCACTCATCCGCAACATGGCACTGGCGGGATGCACCGGTGTCTTTATTGGCTTCGAATCCCTCAGCGACGACAATCTTTCCGACGCGCATAAGAAAACGCCGAAGACCGCGGACTACGCTCGGCGCGTTCGGATGCTGCACGACGTTGGAATTCAGGTGAATGGATCGTTCGTGCTGGGATTTGATCACGATCGGAAAGACGTGTTTGCTCGCACGGCGGAGTGGGTCGAAGACAACCGGCTGGAGTGCGCGACCTTTCACATCCTTACGCCCTATCCGGCGACGCCTTTGTTTCGGCAGATGGAGGCGGTAGGGAGGATTCTGCATCGAGATTGGTCGCAGTACGATACGTCGCATGCGGTGTTTCAGCCACGGCACATGACGCCTGAGGAACTGGAACACGGATACGGGTGGATTTATCAGCGGCTGTTTTCTCATGCTTCGATCTGGCGAAGGAGGCCGGAAGATTGGCGGGCTGTGCCGCTGTATCTGGCGATGTCGTATCTGTATAAGCGGTCGAATCGCTTTTGGCATTTATTGATCAAACACAATTTGGTGCACGCGGTGTGGAGTCCGTTGGTGGAGTTGACGCGACTGCGACACGTGCAGTTTCGGAAGCAATTGGCCGACGGGTTGGAAACGGCTGCGTCGCACGGACAGGTAGTGTCGGCTGGGGTTTGAGTGACAGCCGTCACGAACTCTCGGGCGTGACAGCCTCGCTCGCCTTGCGAGGGCGAGACGCCCTCGCGACTGCCGGCAGGATGCCGGCGCTACAAAAAATCTCGCGGCTACAGATTTGCTCTCCGCCCTTGTGACATTTCGTTCCAATTATTGCGGAGGTGTGGTGTTGTTTGGATTCGCGGCACGGCCTCCGGCTTTGTCTGCCGGATACTCGGGTGCGCGGTACTGCGTGGGCTTGTCGACGGACTTGTAGGCGGTGTTCTCCGTTCCGTTTTCGCCGGCGTTCACAGGCTTCATGGCGACTACCTGGTAGGTGCGCCGCTTTTTATCTCCGTCGGGAATCTTCAGGTACATGTAGTTCTTCTTGATCTTGAATTCGCCTTCCTGGCCCACGGGCAGGATCACGGGGTGTTTCTTGTCGGTCGGACGAATGTGGTACTCCATGTCGTCGGTGCGCAGCAGATATTGCGGGCACAGCTTTTCTTCCGAGTTCACCGCCTCGATGCCCGCCGAGGCGAAGATGCTGCCTACACCGGTAAAGCCTCTTTGTTTCGCGCCGCAGGGGACGGCTTCCATTCTTTCGAGCATGCCTCGTTCGGCGGCGCCCTTTTTCTTCTTGTGCTTGTCGGCGGCTCCGGAAGGAATGGCCGCTGCGAGAATTAGCGCGGGTATAAGAATCTTGCTGATCTTCATGACGCCTCCGTTAACGATCCAAGGATGCTGACAACGCAGAAACAGGAGGGCCGGTCACCCGACCCTCCTCGTACCCGCGCAAAGTGCATTACTGTTTTTGCGCGGGTCTTTCCACGGTTGGAGCCTTCGGCATCGGTTTGCCGGCCTGCGGCACCGATTGCAGGAAGGCTTGCGGATTCTGTTTCAGCTCGGCCTGCGCTGCGGGATGGGCCTTGAGATACTCCTGCAGTTCTGGATGGCTTTCCATGAACTCCTTGTTGTTGAGGAGAGATGGATCCTTTGAGATCTGCTGCGCGATGTTCGTGTGGCCACCGAGGAATTGTCCGAAGCTGGCTGCCTCGCGGTGTTCCGGGTCGCGATCGAAGCCACCGTTGTTTCGGCCATAGTCTTCCTGGCGGTCGTAACGCTGTTCCTGGCGCATGAAGGCATTCGGATTCTCGCTGATTTCCTGGCGGATGCCCGGGTGCTGCTGCAGGTAAGCCTGCAATTCCGGATGCTTGGCGACGAACTCCTTGTTGTTCACGAGCGAGGGATCTTTGCGGAGTTGCTCGGCCGTCTCGGGATGACTGTCGAGGAACCGGTCCATATTGGCTACCGCGTAGCGGTCATTGGCGCGGTCGCGGTCCCGGAAGTCTTCCTGCCGGTCGAAGCCTCGTTCCTGCTGCATGAACATGTTCGGATTCTGCCGCCACTGCTGTGCGACTCCGGCGTGCGCGTCGAGATACTCCTTCAGCGCGGGATGCTTCTCGACGAATTCCTTGTTGTTCACGAGCGCGGGATCTTTGCGCACCTGCTCGGAGATCTCGGGATGGCTGTCGAGAAACTGATCGAGGCTCGCCAGTTCACGGGTATCGCCTCGCTGTTCGAAGCGCTGTTCCCGGTGCATGAAGGCGCTGGGATTCTCACGGATTTCTTCGCCCACTCCGGGATGAGCCTGCATGTATTCCTGCAAGGCCGGATGGCTTTTCACAAATTCCTGGTTGCGTACCAGCGAAGGATCCTTGCGCACTTGTTCCGCGATCTCGGCGTGCGCGTCCAGAAACATGTCGAAGCTCGCCACGTCGCGGATCGTCGTGTCGTTGTCCCGAGTCGATTGTGCGCTGGCAGGGCTGCCTATCCAGAACAGAGCCGCCAGGCTCAACAGCGCGACCAAATGCTTGTGATGCGGACATCTCGTTCGTCTCATGATGTGCAGGTTCCTCCTGAATGGGAATATGCCTACTGAAGGTGCACGACCCGTGCCAACTAAGAGAGCCATCGTCGGCAGGCCGACGCTTCAAGCAGTTAGGCACTCCTACAGGATCGTGCTCACGGGAAAATCGACATGGCGAAGGGAAATTCGTCGTACCGGATCGACTGGAAGAAAATCTTTCCTCTTCAAATCACACGACTTGCACACTCGATGCGTCGGGCAGGCGAGGCGGGAGTTGGACAGACGGCAGGCGGGCGGGAACGCTCGCTGGTCATGATCAAGGACGCGTCGCGTGCCTCCCTAGATCACACGAGGCAGTTTGCTCTTCATCTCCACGAGCACGGTCTCCGGAACAAGCGGAAGGCTAGCGCGGCCACTAGTTTCTCGAACGGGTCTCGAGTCTCGAAAAAATTCTCAAGAAGGGCTTGACAGCCTATACTATGCGTAATACAGTATGCGCCGTACACTATATGGCGAATGGTAAACAATCCGGCCCAGAACCCTTTGAAAACCTGAAGTTAGAGCTTCGGCGCGGCTGCCTGGTCGTGGCCGTCCTCGGTCAACTGCGGAAGGAGCAATACGGATACACCTTGCGCAAGGCGCTGGCGGACGATGGGCTGGAGATCGACGAAAGCACGCTCTACCCCTTGTTGCGGCGACTGGAATCGCAAGGCCTGCTGATCAGCCAGTGGCGCGAACAGGACAAGCGCAACAAGCGCTTCTACCGGTTGTCGCAGGTGGGCGAAGGGATTCTGACCCAATTGCTCGAGGAGTGGCAACGCATCAACGCATCGCTCGAAAAAATTCTTCAAGAGGCATAGTTATGACGAACACATCCCGCCGCAATCCCATGGAACTCATGGACCGCTACCTGCAGGCCGTGCGCTTCTGGTTGCCCAAGTCGCAGCACGATCTTGCCCTTGAACTGGCTGAAGATTTGCATTCGCAAGTCGAAGCGAAAGCAGCGGAACTCGGCCGGCCGCTCGACGAGGGCGAGGTGTCGGCGATTCTGAAAGAGTGCGGAAGGCCGGTTGTCGTGGCGGGGCGGTTGCGGCCACAGGACTATCTGATCGGTCCGATGATCTTTCCGGCGTACCGCTTCATTTTGAAGATGACGTTGCTCTGGATGATGCTGCCGATCTTCGTGTTCGTGGTGGGGCCGGTGCACTTTGCAACAACCGGGAGCCTGGGCGCAGCTATCGGGAGCACGATCGGCGCGATGTGGACCGGAGGCTTCCTTGCAGCCGGCATCATCACGATGGTGTTCGTGGTGATTGAGCGCACGCAGAGTAAGTTAAGGGTCGCGGACAAGTGGGATCCGCGTTCGTTGCCGCCGCTGGAGAAACCTGAGCGCAAAGCGTCGGGTGGGAAAACGGCGTGCGAGCTGATTTTCAACCTGATGGCGTTGGCGTGGCTGTTGCTGGTGCCTTACAAACCCTTCTTGATCCTTGGTCCGGCCGCGAGCTTTCTGAACGCGGGGCCCATGTGGCATACGTTTTATGCTCCCGTATTGCTGCTTACCGTCGCGTCCATCTTGCGGCTGATCGTGATCCTGGTGCGGCCGGATTGGGTGCGCTTTCCGGTGTGGAGCAAGCTGCTGCAGACCGTGCTCAGCCTGGTGGTTGTGAATTACATGATCAATGCTGCCGGACAGACGGCTGGTGCGGCGTGGCATCCATTCGTGCTGGCTGCGCAAGGCGGCGAGCAAGCTGTGAAGATCGCCGCCGTGGTGAATGTGTCGATCCTGGTGAGCCTGGTTTGCACCTGGATCGGGCTGTTTATTGCCGCGGTTGTTCAGACTTGGCAGGCGGTGCGGAGCTTTACTCGCAAGGAGAGCTTCACGCCGGGCTCGGCTTCGCTGCATGTGTTTTAGGATCGATCGTCCATTGGGCGAAAGGCCGCGGGCGGGGGCGCCCGCGCTACATCTTGCGGAACTTCGCTCCGGGTGCGGACAGGGGCGGCCGCTCCACACGTTATAAAATACAAAGCTCATGACTCCGACTGATTCTTTGCCTGAGGGCGCCGCGCCTGCGCCTGAACCGCGGCCGTCCAACTTCATCCGCGACATTATTCTTGAGGACCTCAAGACCAATAAATACCAGGGACGCGTGCAGACCCGCTTCCCTCCCGAGCCGAACGGCTACCTGCACATCGGGCACGCGAAGGCCATCTGCCTCGACTTCGGGCTGGCGGACGAGTTCCACGGCCACACCAATCTTCGCTTCGACGACACGAACCCCGAGAAGGAAGAGACCGAGTACGTCGACTCGATCATGGAGGACGTGAAGTGGCTGGGATTTCAGTGGGACGGCCTCTTCTACGCGTCCGACTATTTCGACCAGATCCACGAGTGGGCGATCAAGCTGATTAAAGACGGCAAGGCGTACGTCGACGACCTCACCGCCGATGAAATCCGGAAGTATCGCGGGACGCTGACCGAACCGGGGAAGAACAGTCCGTATCGCCACCGCAGCGTCGAGGAGAATCTCGCGCTGTTTGAGCGCATGAAGGCCGGCGAGTTTCCCGACGGCTCGCGCGTACTGCGGGCGAAGATCGACATGTCGTCACCGAACGTGAACATGCGCGATCCCGTGATGTACCGCATTCTGCATGCCGAGCATCATCGCACCGGAAACAAGTGGTGCATCTACCCGATGTACGACTTCGCGCACGGGCAGTCGGACTCGATCGAGAAGATCACCTACTCGATGTGCTCGCTGGAGTTCGCGGATCACCAGCCGCTTTATAACTGGTTCATCCAGCAGCTGGAGATTTTCCCTTCACGACAGATTGAATTCGACCGGCTGAGCCTGACTTACACCATCATGAGCAAGCGCAAGCTGCGCCGGCTGGTGGAAGAAGGCCATGTAAAGAGCTGGGACGATCCGCGCATGCCCACGCTGAGCGGCATGCGGCGGCGCGGCTACACACCGGAAGCGATCCGCAAGTTCGTGAGCGCGGCGGGCGTCTCAAGGACTAATGGCGTGGTTGAGCTCGCGATGCTGGAGCACTTCGTGCGCGAGGACCTGAACAAGCGTTCGCCGCGAGTGATGGCGGTGCTGCGGCCTCTGAAGGTGGTCATCGACAACTATCCCGAGGGGCAGGTCGAGGAGATGGACGCGGTCAACAATCCGGAAGATGCGAGCGCGGGAACGAGGAAGGTCCCGTTCTCGAAAGTTCTCTACATCGAGCAGGACGATTTCCGGGAGATTCCGCCGAAGGGGTACTACCGGCTGTCGCCGGGACGCGAAGTTCGTCTGCGCTATGGCTACCTGGTGACCTGCACAAGCGTTGTGAAGAATGACGGGGGCGAAGTGGTCGAGGTGCACTGCACATACGATCCCGCAACCCGCGGCGGCAACACGCCCGATGGACGCAAGGTGAAGTCGACCATCCACTGGGTGTCGGACGCGAGTGCCGTCGACGCCGAGGTGCGCGTGTACGAGCACTTGTTCACGAAAGAAAACCCAGACGAGGCGGAGGAAGGGGACGATTTCATTTCGAATCTGAACCCGAACTCGCTTGAGGTGGTGGCGGCCGCGAAGGTCGAGCCTTCGCTCGCGAACGTTTCAGCCGGGAATCGCTATCAGTTCGAACGCCTGGGATATTTCTGCGTTGATCCGGATTCGAAACCGGGCAAGCCCGTGTTCAACCGGACGGTCGCGCTTAAGGACACCTGGGCCAAGGTGGAGAAGAAGCAGGTAAAGTGAGGGCGGCATGCGAATGGGAATCGCAGTTGTTCTGGGACTGATGCTATTCGCGATCGGCGCAAGCGCGCAGAAAGGCGGGGCGAAACCGCCGTCTCCTTGCAAGCATTGGAAGGCGTGGCACGATGTGCAGCCGGGAACGAATCCGCCCACGTTGCACGTGACCGCGAGCTGCGAGTTTCCGACGGCGGGTTACACAGTCGAACTGGTGTCGGTGCAGAGCGAGAATGCAAAGACGCATCCCGAGATTTAC
>Ga0207693_10005517_pt1 | contig 10531 bp, 6 predicted proteins | sample LARL81metaG_FD_184347 | JGI IMG/M metagenome (GOLD analysis project Ga0207693, IMG submission 184347) | Corn, switchgrass and miscanthus rhizosphere microbial communities from Kellogg Biological Station, Michigan, USA - LAR L8-1 metaG... | ecosystem: Host-associated > Plants > Roots >... | reverse complement strand
GCTCGAGGCGCGCCCCGTTGGGCGGGAACATGATCCGAGGTTGCGCCTCGCCGGTGTCCGATACGAACCCGGCAGGACGGAAGTGCTGCAGCGGGGGCGGCAGCTTCCCGGTCGCGGCAATGAGTACGCCGGCCGGACTCTTGGGCAGGGCGGCAGGCAATTTTCCCGTTCTGGCAAATGCATCGAACAGAACGGGTGCCGCGGCGAGCCGGCCCGTGAGGCCGGGCACCGGTGCTCCATCGGGCCTGCCGACCCACACGCCTATTGTGCGCGTGCCATCGAAGCCCACGGCCCATGCATCCCGATATCCGTAAGAGGTGCCGGTCTTGAATGCGATGCGCCCGCCCGCCGCGTTCTCCGGGGGCGGCGTGCCGAGCAGAATATTGCCGACGTACCACGCAGCAACCGCATCGACCAGACGGCGCGGCGCCGGTGCTTCTTCCGCATTGGCTCGCGGCTGCTCTGACAGCTGCACCGTCGTTCCCAGCCGCGCGAGGCCGGCATAGAGTCCCACCAGCTCCGCGAGCTTCACCCCCACACCGCCCAACCCCAATGCAAGTCCTGGCACTTCGCCCTGCGGCAGCATGAGCGATGCTCCCGCCTGCTGCAATCGCGTCGCAAAGCGGCTTGCTCCGATCCTCTCGAGCACTGCCACCGCGGGGACGTTCAATGAGAGCTGCAGCGCGCGGCGCACCGTCACCGTACCCTGAAAGGTTTGATCGAAATTCTCCGGCGCGTAACCGCCGAAGCGAACCGGACGGTCCTCGACCAGCGTCTCGGGGTGCACGAGGCCGTCCTCGAACGCGAGACCATAAATAAACGGTTTGAGCGTCGAACCGGGCGAGCGCACTGCCCCGGTCATATCGACTTGGCCGGCGCGGCGGCTGTCGAAATAATCAGCCGAACCTACGCGGGCGAGCACCTCCCCGGTCGCGTGATCGACGGCGAGAATCGCAATGGAAATATCGGGTCCGAGTGGCTGGGCGCGCTCGCGTGCAAGCTCCTGCAGATTCTTCTGCAATAAGCCATCGATGCTGAGGCGGTGAACGCTGCGCTCCGGTGCCCCTGCAACAACCACATCGGCCGTGTGCGGAGCAAGGAGCGGCATCGGGAGACGCCCCCGCGGTACCGGCTCGCCTCTTGCTCGCGCAATTTCCTCGCCCCCGATCAGGCCCGCCGCCGCGAGGCGGTCGAGCACGCGGTCACGTGCGCGCCGCGCCGCCTCGCCGGAGCGATCCGGACGGCGCTGCTCCGGTGATTGCGGCAAGCCCACCAGCAGAGATGCCTCGCCGAGCGTCAAGCGGCGCGGCTCCTTGCCGAAATAGGCCAGCGAGGCGGCACGGATGCCTTCGAGATTCCCGCCGTAGGGTGCAAGGCTGAGATAAAGTGAAAGAATAGCCTCCTTTGACAGCGAGCGTTCCAGCTCGACGGCTCGCACCATCTGACGCAGCTTCGCGCTGAAGGAGCGTTCTGCCCGAGGTTCCAGCAGCCGCGCAACCTGCATGCTTATGGTCGAGCCGCCGGAAATGATGCGGCGATGGATGATCAGCTGGACTAGCGCACGACCTAGCGCGAGCGGATCGACGCCGTGATGCGAGGCAAAGCGCTTGTCCTCGTAAGCGAACAGCATATCGAGAAAACGGGGATCCACATCCTGGCGCGTGGCGGCAATCCGCCATCGACCTTCAGGTGTCGTATAGGGCCGCAGCAGATTGCCCCCGCGGTCCACGACAAGCGTGGAGAACACGAGACCCTCCCCGACCGGCGCCGGACCGAGGGACACAATCCAAGAAGCGGCCGCCCATGTGACCGCGCCAGCGGTGAGCGAAACAAAGATGACGCTCAGGCAGAGCCATCGCCGCCAGAGGTAGACGCGGATCCCCCTCCTCCATTGGGGCATAAGCGTTAGCATAGCGGGGCCGTGTCCCGGATGCGGCGCAGCGCGAGCGCATACACAAATGTTTCCACCATCATCGGCCGCGGAGGAGCGAAGCGGTGCGCCGCTGATCCGGGACCGTCGCAAGCTCGAAGCAGGTTAGCGCCGGAGCTTTGTAAGGTCCCGGGTCTGCAGTGCATCGTGAGCCGTGCGCTCACGCCGTGCACATGAGTGTAGAGTAGACTTGCGCTGCTCATGCTGCACTGCGCCCGGGACACACCCGTGTTCACCTCGCGGCGGTCACTTCAACCGAGCCCGAGGCCGTGCGGCCGAAGCGGTCGGGCCGGTACATGTCTTCCACATAGGCTTGCGGATGGACGTAACGACCCGGGGAGACCGCGCGCACGACGTAAGCCACCGTGAACACCGACGGATCGCTCTGCTTGCGATCGAAGGCGGCGCTGAAACGGTCATCCCGGAATTCCGAGCTCACCGGCTCTTGCGCATCTTCAATCCACGCAAGCGTGCCGGCATCCCCTGAAGACACGAGGCGCGGATTGTCGATCTCAAACCCCGCGGGGAGATAGTCGGCAACGATGACGCGCGCGAGCTGCGGCTGCGGCTCGGTGATTTTCAGCACGACGGCAAAGCGGTCGTTCTGTCTGGCCTTGCTTGGATCGGCAGGCTTGCCGGCAAGCGTGTAGTACCTGCGCTCGATCTTGAAGCCCTTCTCGGCTGCGGGCTCGGGCACAAGCGGCGCGCCGGAAACCGTGATGACCGCTTGTACGCTCCCCTCCCCCGCATTGGTGATCTTCAACGGAGTCTGGACCTCGCCCGGCAGGAAGTGTCGATTGAGGGCGCCCTGCACCCTTTCGCCACCAACGTCGAGCGACACGGTCTGCGCATCCTTGGCGAGAGCACGCGCGGCGAGCACCATCCACGCCTGTTCCTGCGTGGACGTATAGGCTGTGAGATTGCGCGATGCTTCGACGCGCTCGACCGCACCCGTAATGGTCGGGCGCGGCGCACCGCCTTCGGACGCAAGGGTCACCAGCGCGGCGGCGTCGCGCAGCACCGACCCATAATCGGTGCGACCATATTCCAGCACAGGCTGCGGGGCGATCGAGGCAAGCGCCGCCGCATAAACCCGCTCGGCACGCATGCGATCGCCGAGCATGGCGAGCGCCGCCGCGATCTGCGCCTCGGCGATCGGGGTTGCAATCGCGTCGAGCTTGGTGTCGGCGTAATAGCGCAGATCGCCGATGGGCGCGGCACCGTTGCGTGCCAGCACATATAGGGCATAGGCGAGATTGCGCCCCCCGTCCTTGGCGAGATCCTGAGCATTGGCCACGAAATTGCGCAGCCGATCAAGCGCGAGCTTGAAAGCCGTATCGGGTACGGCAAAGCCGCGCTCCCGCGCGCGCGTGAGGAAGTCGCCGACATAGGAGTCGAGCCACACGTCATCGCCGCCGGCCGACCACAGACCGAACGAGCCGTTCGAACCCTGACGCGCGAGCAGCCGGTCGATCGAATCGCGTATGCGCTGATCGACGGTCCCATCCAGCGCAAGATGCGCCGCGCCGACGAGATCGTTGACGTAGAGGAGCGGCAATGCCCGGCTCGCGATCTGCTCCGAGCAACCGAACGGGTAGCGGTCCAATGCCGCGAGCAGGGCCGCCGCATCGAGCGCAGTCGAGACTCCAACCGACACCGCAACGCTCGTGCTCCCCGGCACCAGATCAGCAAACAGATCGTTGGAGAGCGCGAGGCTTTCGCCTTGGGCGAGCGGCTTGACCGTGCGGCGCGCGAGGATCTGCGTCGCCGGTCGCACGTTGAGCGCGTATCTGCGCTCGAGCGCCAATCCCGCCGGACCTGCGATGCGCACCACGACGTCGGCCGTCCCTGCGGCACTCGCCGCCAGCGGCACGGTCACGCTGTTGCGCTGCTTGGCGGCGAGCTTGAACGTCTGCGGGGCCGCGCTCCCGATCACGTTGAGACCTTCGCTCCTGACCTCGACCTGGTAGTCGCCGGCCGGCCCCTCGACGTTGTCGAGGTCGAGACGCATGGTGCCGCGGTCGCCGTTGAGAAGAAAACGCGGCAGCGTCGCAGTGAGCACCAGCGGGTCGCGGATGGTGACATCGCCGCTCGCTCGCCCGACCTTGTCCTTCGACCAGGCGACCGCCATCACCCGTGCGCTGCCGGCAAAATCAGGGATATCGAATGCCACCTCAGCGGTGCCATCGGCCTTGACCGAGACAATGCCGGAGTAGAGCGCCAGCGGCTTTTGCGCCGGCGGCGAGCCCTGTAACTCTGCTCCCGCGTCGCCGCCGGTCCTGATCTGGCCGCGCGCACCTTGCATTCCATCGATCAGCTGACCGTACAGGTCGCGGATATCGGCCGTGAGCCGCCGCTGACCGAGATAATAGTCGTCGGGCGCGGGTGGCTTGTAACCTGTCAGGTTGAGGATTCCGACGTCGACGGCGGCAATGACGATCCGCGCATCCTCGCCCGGGGCGAGGCCGCCAACTTTCACCGGAATGCGCAGCGGACTGTTCGGACGCAGCAGCCCCGGCAATTGCATATCGAGTGCGAGCGTGCGCGCGTTGCGGTTGATGGAGAACCAGCGCACTCCGATCGCACGGCCCGGCATGCGCTCGGCACGCGTATCGAGCGGACGGCGTAGCGTCGCGACCACATAGGCTCCGCTGCCCCAATCGTTGCCGACCGGCACTCGCAATTTCGCGGTGCCCGCCGGTACGTCCTGGGTGACCGTAGAGATGAGGCGATCGCCGATGACATCCAGCGTGACCTTGCCGGCGGTCCGTGCAGTAACCGCCACGGTCATGCTTTCACCGGGGATATATTCCGGCTTGTCGAGTGCGATCTCCAACATGTCCGGAGTGTCCGCACTCGCCTCCGTGTACCAACCTGCATCAAAGGCAACCGAGGTGATAGGGCCGTTGCGGTCAGTACTCGAAACCTCGAGGCGATAACGGCCCCACTGCACCGGGACGGAGATGCGCGCGGGCTTCCCCACGGCCGCATCGACGCGTCCGTCGGCAACGCGCTTCGTAGTCTTGACCGGTTCGAACTCCCAGGTGCCCTCGCGGCGATACCACTGATACCTGGTCTCCACCTTGAGAAGCTCATAGCGCAGCGCGCTGCTTGCGAGCGACGCACCTTCGGGAGAAACAACAGTCACGTCGAACGACGCATTCTCGCCGTCACGCAGCGAGCGGCCCGAGAACAGCGGTTTGATGCCGATCATGGGCCCTGCCGGAAGTACGGGCAGCGCGAGCGCGCGCTCCACCGCGCGGCCGCCGGGCTCGGCCATGCGGACGACCACCTGCGCTTCGAGCGGGCGGGTTGTGGCGGGCTGCTTCTCGAGCGCAACGGTAAAGCTGGATTTTCCAGTGACATCCGTCTCGGGCAGTGCTTCGAGCGTCTGACGGGTGGACTCGACCTCCTCATCTGCAAGCCCGAACTGATAACCGGCAAAGCCCGGCCGTTCGCTTGCCGCCGACACAGTCACCTCGCCTTCGAGCTCGAGCTTGGCAGCCGGCGCGCCGTAGAGATATCGCCCCTCGACAGTGACCTCGGCCGGGCTGGTCTTGGAGATTGCCTTTGCCTTGGAGGCGAGATCGAATTCCAGGCGGTCGGGCACATAGTCCTCAACCAGGAATGTGGCCTGCCCTACCGCGGAACGCTTGGGATCCGTGTAGGCGCGCACGCGCCACGTGCCCGTGGCGGCGGACGGCACCAGCGCAACCGCCAGCGCGTGGCCGCCCAGGCCTGCATCCGCAACTGTCGAGCGGCGATATTCGACCCCGTCGGGCCGCTCGACCACGATCGTGAGGGGCGCATCCAACGCGGCATTTCCCTGTCCGTCGCGCAATAGCGTCGTCACCTGCACCGTCTCACCTGAGCGATAGACTCCGCGCTCGGTGAACACGAAAGCATCCAGTCCGGCCGGCACGGCGCGGCCGGACACGCCGCGATCGCTGAGATCGAACGCGGGTGCCTTGAGGCTGAGAAACGCGTAGTCGCCCTTCGCATCCGAGGCGACCAGCATGGCAGGCGCGAGCGCACCCTCGCCACGCGCCAAGTTGGCCTCGAATTGCACGTGCCCCGCATCGTCCGTGCGCTTGCTTGCAAGCACCTCGTTGCTGCGCGAGAGGAGCCGCACCTCGACCGCACTCTTCGGCTGCGCCGTCTCCAATGAATGCACCAAAGCGTGCACGCCATCGTTGCCGGACAACGAGGTGAGGCCGAGGTCGGAGACGATGAACCATTGCGTGGCCAGCGCGTCGAACTCATCCATGATCGCGCCCGCAGGCTGCGCAACCATGACGTAGATGCCGGCGGCGAGCGTGCCTACGGTCTCGGCCACGGGAAATGCCGTGGTCACATCGGCGTTGAGCGTCTGCTCGACGCTCATCTCGCCTTTCCACACCTGCGAGCCGCGCCGCGCCGTCAGCTGATTGATGTCGTAGCGGTCGAGCGCACGCTGAAAATCATAACCGAGCACGGTGTCGAGGAGACTGCGGTCGCCGATGCGGTAGATTTCGAGCGCGACACTCGTGGTGTTGACGCTGACCACCGGGATTCCGCGCTGGCCGGCGCGCGGCAGGACATAGGCCTTGCTCGTGAATCGCACGAGCGGCTTGCGGTCACGAACGTACACATTGAACTCGGCCGAGCGCGCCAGGGTCTCCTTCACGGCCGACGGAATGCCGGCGCGCAACGTAATGGCGTAGCGCTCGCCGTGCTTGAGTCCCTCCACGCAGAGCTGGCGCTCCTGCGCCGATACCGCCGGCTTGTCCTGGCCGGTGACTGCGACGAACGGCGAGAAATCCGTGCTCTTGACCGGGAGGTCCTCGGAGAATTGAAAGCAAACCCGGGGGGACGCCGCATCGGCATCGACGGTGTAGTCGAGCAGCCGAAACCCATGATCCTCGCGGACGCGCTCATATTCCTGCCGGACCTCCGCGACCTCTCGCAGGTCGAGGGACACGCGCAATGCGTCAAGCGCCGGACGCCAGATCGAACGGTCCACGTAGGTGCGCGCGAGCACCACCAGGCTCTGCGCCTCCGCAGTCGGATCGCTCGAGCGCTGGTAGGCAATGTAGGCGGCAGTGGCCGCACGCTCGAGCAGCAGGGTGCGCTCCTGCTCGTTGCTTGGGCGGATCTGCAGCACGGCCCTGGCGAGACGCAGCCAGTTTGCGCTGTCCTCCGGCGCGACCACCACGATCTGCCCGAGGATCTGCATGCCTGTGCGGAAATCGTTGCGCTGAAAGGCGGCATCGGCCTCTCTGCGCAGCGCCGCGGCGGGCTTGGTCACCTGGCCGGCTTCGGCCTTGATCTGGGCCTCGAGCTTGATCGCGGCGTCGGCAAGATCGTTGCGCCTGAAGCCCTTCTCGGCGGCAAAGCTCGCGACGGACAACAGCAGCACGAACGCGGCCGCGAGGGCGGCGCGGGCAAACGCGACCATGGGGGCAACCTCCTCATTACCCGCCGGCTTGGGGATTTCCGAGCGGGTGCCCAAAGATGAAGGGCAAAAGGTGTCGAGGTCGTGGCGGAAACTGCGGCCCAATGCGCGTCAGCTCGCCGCGCGGACGCCTCTGGCAGTGGCTCACTCGATCGTCTGGTAACCGCGGATGACGGGCTCGGAGCCGAAGCCCCAGTAATTGCGCAGCGTATCAGGACCCCAGACTTTGGGGCGCTGGGGACGATCCTGATGCCAGGGGCGCGGATCGAAATAGCCGAGCGCTTCGTCTTTCATCTGATCCATCTCGCAGAAGAACTCGACCCGGACCTTGTCGGGATTACGGTGATAGATCGCGATGTTGTGCCCGATGATGTGCCGTCCCGGCCCCCAGACCAGGTGAATATCGTTTCTGGCGAGCCACTCGCAGGCGCGCTGGATCTCCGCCCAGTCCTTCACCTCGAAGGCGACGTGATGGAGTTGCGGCACCTCGTCGTAGACGAAATTGACGGTATGGTGGTCAGGCCCGCAGCGCAGAAAGGCAAACGTGTCGTCGCGCCAGTCGGAGACCCGGAATCCGAGCACGTCCGTGTAGAATTTCACCACCCCCTGCACATCGGGCACGCGATGGGCGACGTGTCCGAGCTTGATCGGCGTGATGCCCGATGGGCTTCGGTCCTCCTTGGCAAACCGATATTCGGAAAAAATCTCTATCAACGCGCCTTTCGGATCCTTAAAGACAATAGCCTGATCGATCCCAGGCGTGATGCTGCCGCGCCGCTCGGTCGAGATCCCGTCCGCGGCAAGCGCGCGCGCAAGCGCGGCGAGATCGCTCCCGGGTGCGACCTGGAATGCGAGCCGCGAGAGCGCGTTGGCCGGTCCAGGCTCCAGAGCGATTGCCTCGAGCCCCTGCTTGCTTGCCAGCAGCGCGCGCTCTGCGTTGCGATCCACGAGCGCGAGACCGACGATGTCGGTGTAATAGGCCACTTGGCGACCGAGATCGGGCGTAGTGAGAGTCGCGTGCCCCAGCCTGCGCACCTCGATCATTTAAGGATCAAACAGCCTTGGCGCGCTGCCTGTGCAGGTAGCTCTGCTCGAATTCACCAGCGTCGCACAGCCCTTCCCAGTTGAGGACCACGAGTCTTCCTCTGGAGAGCTTGATGAGGCCCGCGCTGCGAATCTCCTGCAGGGTGCGGTTGACGTGAACGGTCGATAAGCCGAGCGCGTCAGCAATGTCAGTCTGCGTCAGCGGCAGCTCGACGCTGTAATCCGAGGAAAGCCCCACTGCCTGCATGCGCACGACCAGCTCACAGAACAGATGCGCGACGCGGGTGAACGCCGCCCGCCGACCGATGCCCACCATCCATTCTCTGAAGACGGCCGCGTCAATTAGGGTGTCGCGCCAGAACAGATGCGCCAACCGAGGCTGTTCGTGGAAGAGGCTGAGCATGGCGGCGTGGGCAATCATGGCCAGCTGCGAAGGCACAAGACTGCATAAATTGTGGTCCGCAACGGAAAGGAAGAGTGCGGGCAGGTCGGGGAGATCGCCCGGAATATGGAATGACGTGATTTGACGCTTGCCGTCCGTCACAAGCTTATACCGGCAGCAAAACCCCTCCAGCAGCAGGGTGACTGACGTTGGTCGGTCTCCCTCCCGGACGATGTCCGTATGCGCATCGACGGATACGCGGACCGCCTCGAGTTGGCCGAGCGCGTCGCGTTGCCTGCCGGAAAGCTCGGCGGTCCTTTCCAGCTTACGAACGAGCAACTCGGCAGGCGTTTCTGACTTGTTCATGAGCGATGTGCCCGTGCAGCTCAGCGCTCCACCTCCGTGTTCCACGTTGGGTCCTTGGCCCTCCTTGTCAAGCCCCCGTCTCTACAGCCCGTCTCTACAGCCCCCGTCTCAACCCGGTTCACCGCCGGGGGAGCGGTCCAGGACACGTCTGGTCTGCTGCATCGAACGCCGGGTGGTCTCGATCATGGCCAGCACAGCCTTGATCTCCTCACGCAGGGTTTCGGTAGGGGTTCTTGTCTTCTCCAACAGCGCGTAGGCGGATCAAACCTCATTGGGCATGCGCCCCCGTGACTTGCGCGCACTTTCCAATACTTCGCGGAAGGGAAGGAGCAGCAATACGCGGCCGTCCGAGTCGGCAATCTCGAAGCTTCGCAGCATCGGGTCCGAGCGCTCGGCCAGCAGCTCGCTCCACATTGCTCGTGCCGCCTGGAATGCCTCGAGGTACGCGGTATCGAGGTCGGGCAGCTCAAGCCCGATCTCGTCCGGACTGAGCTCGCGGCCGATGCGCAGGTGGAAGTAATAGCGCATGAAACATTCTCCGTATCGTCGCGGCGGGGGCTCAATCAGGACGGCTTTGCTCCGGCCCCAACGACATGAGCTTCGGATCGAACGGAATCGACAGGGTGGCTTCGAAGCCGCTGTACCTGTAGCCAGATTTGGCATTGCCGATTTGCTTTAACTCCCGTTCGATCAGTGTGGTTCCAAATCCTTTCCTGGCCGGCTTCTTGGCTGCAGGGCCGCCCACCTCGGTCCACTGAAGCACCAGGCCCGAGGGCTCATCTTGGATGGACCTCTCGCGCGATACATACCCGACCGTTCGCCCGACAGGCTCCCATGCCTCCTGGGGTTTGCCTGGCAATCGCGTTCACGACGCTGAGCACGTTGCGCACACGATGGTGGAGCCCCTCGACCAGTGTGCGCTGCTGCGCCTTCGCTTCCACGATCCGGGTGATTTCGACGAAAGTCACGATCACCCCCTCGACCATGTGATCGTGCGCTCGTTACGAAAGCCTATGGAGTGTATCGCCCTGAAATAGTATTAGTGCGCGCGGCGAACCCGGTCTGCTCCCCTCTGCCCGTTCTTACGGCGTTCTTACAGGGAGACGGACGGGGTGAATGGCGCAGTCCCATATCGATCGAGTGTGTCCTTCACCTTACCCCAACCTTTCGACCGAAGTCGGATACATCCGACTTCGACCAGGCAGGACCGCGTTCCGATGAGGCGTGTTTCGAGTCTGCGGTTGCGTTGCGCATCTATCTAGGCAACGCACGAGCATGGCCCCGTAGCTCAGGGGATAGAGCAACAGCCTTCTAAGCTGAAGGTCGCTGGTTCGAATCCAGCCGGGGTCGCCAATGATTTCAAGCACCTAATCAA
>Ga0207693_10005516_pt1 | contig 10531 bp, 9 predicted proteins | sample LARL81metaG_FD_184347 | JGI IMG/M metagenome (GOLD analysis project Ga0207693, IMG submission 184347) | Corn, switchgrass and miscanthus rhizosphere microbial communities from Kellogg Biological Station, Michigan, USA - LAR L8-1 metaG... | ecosystem: Host-associated > Plants > Roots >... | reverse complement strand
CCACCTGCTGGCGGGTGGACTCGTAGCCGCCGGCCATGATGCGTGTCTTGACCGGGGTGAGGCGCCCCTCCGTCCTGACCACGCCGTCGGTGGAGATGCCCTTCTCCGCGAAGAGTCGCCGCACCTCGCCGCCCGCGCTGTCATGGCCCAGCACGCCCACCGGGAGCGCGATCGCGCCGAGGGCCTGGACATTGTGGGCGGCATTGGCGGCGCCCCCCAGCCGCACCTCGCGGTTGGTGAAGCGCAGGATGAGCACGGGGGCCTCGCGCGAGATGCGGGAGGGCTTGCCGTAGAGAAATTCGTCGGCGATGAGGTCGCCCACCACGACCACGTTCTTCGACGCGAAGCCGACCACGATGTCCCGGAGGCGCTTCAGCGGGAACATCGCGCTCCCTTTTCGCTCTCGAAGCGCGCGAGGGCCCACGCCACAGCGTCGAGGAGATCCTCCGCAACGTGATCGGGCTTGACCGTCCACGCGTGACGCAGGTACTCCCACTCACCACGCCCATAGCCGGTGAGGACGAGCACGCCCGCCGCTCCCGCCGCCTGGCCGGCCTCGACATCCGACGGCTTGTCGCCCACCATCACCGAGCGTGACAGATCCACGCCGAGCTCTTCCGCGGCGCGCAGGAGGAGCCCCGGCTTCGGCTTTCGGCAGTCGCAGAGCCGGCGGTACGGCGGCCTGCCCGCCGTCGGGTGGTGGGTGCAGACGTAGAGCCCATCGAGGCGGGCGCCTTCCGACGCGAGCTGGCGGACGACCTCCGCGTTGATCTCGGCGAGGGTCTCCGCGGAGAAATAGCCGCGGGCGATGCCGGCCTGGTTGGTCGCCATGAGGGCGGGTATGCCGGCCGCATTGAGTCGGGCCACCGCCGCGGCCGTTCTGGGAAGGATACGCACGCGGCTGGGGTGATTCAGATACCCCATCTCTTCGATGAGGCAGCCATCCCGATCCATGAACACGGCCGGGCGGCCGGATTGCGCCTGAGGCATGAAGGCAGTGTAATGCGCTCGTGGGGATTGATCAATGAAAATCCCGATTTACTCGACTACTGAAGCTCGCTCTCAGGCGAGGCGCCGATAGATTTCCTCGAGCCCCTCCACCTGCGCCGCATAGGTGAAGGGCTCGGCCGCCGCGCGCGCGGCCACCCTGAGCCTGTCCGCGTCGCTCTCTCGCAGTCCGCGCAATCCGCGCGCGATCTCTTCCGGAGTGGGCGTGGCCACCACGGCGCCGCTCACTCCATCTCCGACGACCTCGGCGCCGCCCGTGGCCGCGCTCGTGAGCACGGGCACGCCGGAGGCGAGCGCTTCGAGATGCACGTTGCCGAAAGGCTCGTACCGGGCGGGTAGCGCTACCACGTCGGCCGTGGCGTAGATCCGCTCGACGTCCGGACGGGGCGCTACCCACGACACGGCATCGGCCACCCCGAGTCGCGCCGCCATTTCCCGATAGGCCTCGGTGCGTCCCTTTCCCGCCACGAGCACGCGAACGCGACGATCGCCCAGGCGCGCCACCGCGTCGAGGAGGGGGCCAAGCCCCTTGCGCTCGAAGCCGGAGCCGACGAAGGCGATGAGCCAAGCCTCGGCGGGTATGCCGAGGGAGGTCCGCATGTCGTCCCGCCAGCGTGGGCGGTTGTCGGGATGAAAGCGGGCGAGATCGACGCCGTTGTAGACCACGGTGATGCTGGCGGGAAGAGTTCCGTAGAGCGCCTCGATCTCGGATTTCCCGTGGGCGGAGATGGCGACGATGTGGCGTGCCGAGCGCAAGGTGAAGATCCGTCGCTCCAAGTGTAGGAGGAGCCGATGCTGAGGATTTACTTGAAGTCCGGATCTCCCCATGGCGCTGAGATAGGCGCGATGGCTTCCCTCCCCTGCCCGGTAGATGTCCTGCTCGAGGGCCCGCTCGTGGCTCTGGACAAGATCGTACCCGCCTGCCCGCGCCGTCCGCCGCGCGGCCAGCGCGAAGGAGAGATGCTTCAGCATGGAGGGCTGGCTCAGCACGGGCAGCCGGTGGACGGTGATGCCCGGCGCGGGGAACTGCGCGGCGGTGGTGAGGAGGTGAAGGTCATGACCGCCGCGCTTCACGAGCGCGTTGACGAGGCCGGCCGTCGCGGTCTCGATGCCGCCGTGAAACGAGAAGGGGCGGCAGATCAGCGCGAGCTTCATCGCTGGCCCGTCAGCTTCTCGACCAAGGGAAAGAGGGCCCCCCGCGCGGCGTCGAAGCTGTAGCGCTCGACGCAGCGCTCACGGGCCCGTGCCCCCAGCGCCTGCGCCTCGGTCGGATCGTCGATCAGCCGCCTCACGGCCGCGGACAGGGCGGCCACGTCGCCCGGATCGACGATGAGCCCGCAGCCGTCGAGGATCTCGGGAATCATGGACACGCGTGTCGATACCACCGGTCGGCCCAGCGCCATGGCATCGAAGAGCTTGGCCGGTACCTGGCCCAGGGTGTCGGGCGTATCGCGCTGGGGCACGGCGACTACGTCCGCCGCCGAGAGGAAGGCGGGAATCTGCTCGAACGGCACCCAGGGCAGGAGCTTCGCCCGCGGACAGAGATGAAGGATCCTTTGACCCGCCGGGCTGCCGGGGCTCGCCCCGATCACCGCGAGGACCACGTCGGGCCGATCGAGCGCGGTCACCGCGGAGGCGAGATCCTCGAGGCCCTTGTAGCCACGCGGCGTGCCAAGAAACATGACGAGCCGCTCGGCGCCCACCCCCAGCCGCCGGCGCCCTTCGCTCGGGTCTGCGCAGCCGGGCTTCCACGCATCCGTGTCCCTGACGTGGGTGATGAGGACGCCGCCGAACCGCTGCTGGAGAAAGCGGGAGGCGACGGTCACGCCGTCGGCGAGCCCGGTGAGGCGCTCGCAGAGCCAGGTCCAGGGAAGGCCGGCGGCATTGCCGAGATTCACCGCCCGGCCCAGGGTGCCCCAGAAGCCCGATCGCAGGTGAAAGCCCACCTCCCAGTCGTCGATGTCGAGCAGGAGGGGGCGCCGACCGAAGACGCGCTTCAGGTAGCCCACGCCCGCGCTTCCCAGCTTGGTCTTCGACGCCACGATCAGATCGCCGTCGGCCCGGCGCGCCACCTCGGCCATGACGCGAAGGAAGCCGGGCAGGCGGCGGCTCTCCACCGCCGAGTAGCGCACGGGACCGGCGGCCACCGGCTCCCATACCCCCGCTCCGGTGCGGGGCCCGATCACCTCGACGGCGCCGAGGGGCTCGAGGAGCCGGGCGAGGAGGTCGGCGCGCCCCGCCGCGTTGTCGCTCAGGTCGAAGCAGAGCACCGAGATCTTCATCGACGCGCGGCGAGATCCCGGTAGTGCTCGAGCAGGCGCTCGGCTACCCGGGCGCCCGTGAAGCGCTCGCGGGCCAGCGCGGCCGCCGCCTGCCCCAGGCGGTGGCGAAGGGCCGGATCATCGAGCAGTCGCTCGAGGGCGCGGGCCAGCTCCGGCGCGTCACCGCCCGGCACGAGGAGCGCCGTCTCGCCGTCGCGTATTACCTCGGCCGCCGCCCCCACCCGGCTCGCGATCACCGCGCGGCCGCTCGCCAGGTATTCGAAGAGGGCTCGCGACATGCCGTCGGACTCGAGGGGCGGATAGAGGGCGATGTCGAGAGCGCCCACCCACCGCGCGGGATCATCCGCAAAGCCCACGAACGACACGCGATCCGAGAGCCCCGCACGACTGGCCCGCTCACGCATGAGGGGCTCGAAGGCCCCCTGCCCCACGAAGGCGAGGTGAAACGGACGGCCCGATCTCGCGAGCTCCTCGGCGGCGTCGAGGACAATGGCATGCCCCTTCATGGCGCGAAAGCCGGACACGAGCCCGACGATGGGCACGCCCTCCGCCACTCCTAGTTCGGCATGAAGAGTGCCGGCGCCCGCGGGCCGGAAACGCTCGCCGTCCGCTCCTCCGGGCAGGGTCACCACGCGATTCGCCGGGGCGAGCCCGGCCCCGACGCATTGACGCCGTATCGCCTCGCTGACCGTGACCACGAGATCGGTGGCACGCGAGTACAGCCAGCGATTCAAGGTGTGCGGCCGAATGGCCTGCACGATGTGGCGCGTGCGGACGAGCGGGCGGGGTGATTTCGACCGGCGATTCGCGAGGGCGGCCAGCCAGTGCTCCTTGCTCCGGTGGACGTGGATGATGTCGACGGCGGGGAGCCGCGCTCCGAGAGCCCGGAGGTCCCGAGCGTCCGAGGTGGGCCGAAGCCCGGTGCGAAGGGTCATGGTCTCGATGCGCGGGACACCTGCCGCGCGCGCCCGCGCCATGACCCGCTTCTCGCTCCCCGTGGGGCAGATCAGCGTTGCCTCGTGTCCGGCCCGCTCCATCTCCCGGCACATCTGCGCCGCCCAGTAGACGTCGGAGGACCAGCCCCGACACGAGACGAGATGGACGACCTTCACGAGCGGCGCGCGCGGCCGGCGAGAGCCTCGAGGTAGAGGGCCTCCATGGCGGCGGCGTGGCGCTCCGGCGAGAACAGCTCGGTGGCCCGGCTCCGCCCCGCCTCTCCCATGGCGCGTCGCTCATTCGGGTTAGCGAGCAGACGCTCGAGGGCGGCGGCCACGTTCTCAGGGTGGGCGTCGACGAGAAGACCCGTCTCCTCGTGGATCACGGCGTCTGGTAGCGCGCCCACGGGGGCCGCCACTACGGGTCGTCCGGCGGCCATGGCCTCGAGCGCGGCACGGCACGACTCGTCGGAGCCTGCGCCCAAGAGCACGAAGACGTCGAGCGACGCTACGACCGCGGGGAGGTCTGCATCGCGATAGCCGGCGAAGAGGACCTGGCGCTGGAGGCCGAGACGCGCCACCAGATCGACGAGCGCATCGCGTCTCTCACCCTTGCCCACGAGAAGGAGCCGGGCCTCGGGGCGCGCGGCGAGAATGCGCCGGAAGGCCTCGATGAGCGTCTCGTGGCCGCGACTCGCGGCGAGACGAGATACGCAGCCGATGAGGGGCGCGCCGCCGACCGAGAACTCCTCGCGGATCTTGGCTGCGCCCGCCGGATCCGCGGCGAAGCGCGCCACGTCCACCACTCCGTCGACGCGGCGGAGGCGCTCGTGGGGGACGCCCGCTCCGCGGAGGCGCTGCTCGATGTGGCGGCTCACCGCGATGAGCCCGTCGCTCCGGCGATAGAGCATCGTGTCTGGCCACCCCGTGCGCACCGCGCGCTCGTTGTGAAAGCTCCGCACCAGCGCCGCGCCGCCCCTGCCCCACCAGCCGAGCCAGTGGTCGTGGCTGTGGTGCGTGTGCACGACGTCCACCCTCTCTCGCGCCACGAGCGTGCGAAGATGCCGCGCGTCTCCCACGATGGCGAGCGGGCCGGACTTGACGTCGAGATGGAGCCCTTCCAGAGGCTCCACGCCCGCCTCGCGGGCCTTGAGTTCGAAGCGGTCGCCGCCGGCGAGGGCGAGGAGCGCCCGATGTCCCCGAGCACGCAGGGCAAGGACGAGGCGGGTCACCGGCTCGGCGCTGCCCGTCCACCAGCGATTGGCGACGAGATGGAGAACGGTGAGCGGTCGCGGCGTCACGCCCCCCTCCTCGAGCGCCCGGCGAGCACGTCGTCGTACAGGGCGAGGAGGCGCGACACGGCGGCCACGTGGGAGAAGCGCCCCTCGACGAGCTTCCGGGCGGCGCGAGCCCGCACCGCAGCCGCGGCGGGATCGGCGATGACCGCCTCGATGGCCGCGGCGAGATCCGACGGGTCGTCGGGCTTGACGAGAAGGCCGGTCTCTCCGTCGGCGATGACCTCGGGGATTCCTCCGATGGCGCTCCCCACCGCGGGTATGCCCGCCGCGAAGGCCTGCAGGAGCGACTGCGGCACCCCCTCCGTGCGCGTGGAGGCGAGGACGAAGCAGTCCATGGCGCGCAGGAGATCCGGCACGTCGCTGCGAAAGCCGGTGAAGAGCACGGCCGCGGCGAGGCCGCGCTCCTTGGCCAGTCCTTCTACCCAGGCGCGCCGCATGCCGTCCCCAACGAGAAGGAGTCGCGCCGAGGGATGCCGCGCATGCACGGTGGCGAAGGCGTCGAGGAGCGGGGCATGGCCCTTGGAGCCCCTGAACATGGCCACCGAGCCGATGACCGGTCTCGAGAGCCCGAGCTCTTTCCGCATGGCGTCGCCGTCCCCCGCCCCGGAGAACTCCGCGAGGTCGACGCCGGCGGATATGGCCACCGCGCGATCCGGTCTCACTCCGGCTTCGATGACGAGCCTGCGTATCGCTTCTCCGCTCGTGATCACGCGGTCGGCGAGCCACCGGTATACTGGATTCAAGCGCCGCCGTATGCGGATGGAAACGTGGCGGGTCCGGACGACCGGAATGCCACACGCCCGCGCGGCCTGCCCGCCGATCCATGCGTCCACCGAGCTGTGGGTGTGCACGATGTCGACGCGCTCTCGCCGGATGATTCGGCCGAGCTGCCATACCGCGGGAACATCCCAGGCTCCGCGCATTCGCACGCCCACCGCCTCGAGCCCGGCCGCCCGCGCCCGCTCCACGAAGCGGCCGCCCGGCTGCCCGGCCACGAGGACGCGCCACCCCCGCTCCCCCGTCCAGCGCGCCTCCGTGAGGGTGCGGACTTCCTGTCCGCCTAGTCCCGGTGACGACTCGGTGTGGAGGACGGTCTTCATGCCGCTCTTGCCTCGTCGACGGCCGCGGCCACGGAAGCGGCGGAGATGGCCCGCATGCAGACGTGGTCGATGGGGCAGCGGGGAAGGAAGCACGGCGCGCAGGGGGCGGGGCCTTCGATGCTCCGCACCCGTGGGCCTCGGGGCGCGGTCAGATGGGGATCTGTCGGCCCGAAGAGGGTGATGGTGGGCACGCTGAGGGCGGCCGCGAGATGCGCGACGCCCGTGTCGCTACTGACCAGGCAGCCCAGTCGGGCGAGGAGCCTCGGCAGCATGTGCGCCCGGTCGCGGCCCACCGTCGACGCCACCCGGCTGCCCGCGAGCGCCTGCACCGCCTCGGCCATCGCGAGATCTTCGGGCCCGCCGATGAGGAGCGGCTCGAATCCCCGCTCCGTGAGCTGGCCGGTGAGCTCCGCGTAGGAGGCCGGCGGCCAGAGCTTGGAGGACCCGAAGGCGGCGCCGAGATGAAGGCCGATCAGCGATCCCGCTTCCCCACAGCCTGCTTCCGTGAGCATCGTGGTCACCTCGGCCTCGGCCACGGGGTCCTCTCCGAGACGCCACTCGGGGCGCTCCGTCTTGGCGGGAATGTCCGCAGCCTCGAGGAGCCCTGTGTACTCGTCCACCTGATGCCGCCGCGGGGACGGCAGGTCGATCATGTGGGTCAGAAGCGCGTGCCGCATGTCGGTGTCGTAGCCGAGCCTGATCCGCGCTCCCCACCGCCGGGCGGCGAGGGCGGACTCGAACGAATGGGGCAGGAGCACGGCGGCGTCCGGTCGCATCGCCCGCATGGCCACGGCGAGCTTCCGCCGCGTTCGGCCGTCTCTCGAATACCTCAGGAGAACGTCCGCCACCGCCTGTCCGGTGAGGAGCGGCGCCCAAGGGCCGACGGCGGTCACCAGCGCATCGGGCCGGGCCGCGCGCAGGGCGGCGAGAGCGGGTAGCGCCATCACCGTGTCGCCGAGCCAGTTCGGGAGACGTACGACGAGGACGTCGCCGTCGAGGATCATGACGTGGCTCGCTCCATGGCTTTTCGGCGGAGCGTTTCCGCGAGGGCTTCGACGAGAGCGCCACGGTCCTCGCCCATGTCGAGGCGCACGGAGAGGGCCCACAGGTCGAAGGCGGGTCGCGGTCCTTCGCGGAGGCGCATCCAGTCCTTCTCGGTGGTCACCACACATTCCGCTCCGGTCCGCCGCACCGATGCCCGGACCCGGTCGAGATCCGCCTCGGTATACGGGTGATGATCGGGGAACTCCACGAGCTCGGCCACGATCGCGCCCAGGCGGGAGAGCGTGGTCACGAATCCCGCGGGCGAGGCGAGCCCGGCGAGGGCCACCACCCGGCGCCCGGCCAGGGTCTCCGGTGGCCGCACCGTGCCATCGCTGCCGTGTCGCAAAGCATGCACCTGATACCTTCCCGTGAGCACGACGGCGGGCGAGCCGTGGCGGCGCAGGTTCTCCGCGATGCTTGCCGCCGTTGCCTCGTGCGGCGGATTGGTCACCACCGCCACGCTCACCCGCCGCAGTGCCGACATGGGCTCGCGGAGCACACCTCTGGGAAACAGGCGGCCGTTGCCCCAGGGGGCCGTGCCCGGTACGGCGAGGATCTCGAGGTCCTTGGCGAGCGTGCGGTGCTGGAACCCGTCGTCGAGGACGAGGGCATGGGCACCACAGCGCTCGACGGCGACGCGGCCTGCCTCGTATCGGCTTTCACCGACCACGACCGGGGTGCCGGGGAGCTGCTCGGCAAGGAGCCTGGGCTCATCGCCCGCCTCGCTCGCGGAAAGCCGCACGCCGTCCCGGTCCGCCACCACGCGCACGCCCCGCGTGCGCCGGCCGTAGCCGCGGCTGAGAACGGCCGGCCTCCTCCCCAGGTCGGCGAGGGCAGCGGCCACGAGGGCGGCGAGGGGTGTCTTGCCGCTGCCTCCCAGCGTGAGGTTGCCGATGGAGATCACGGGCACGGGAAGCCGCCGCGTGGAGAGCATGCCGGCCGCGTAGCCGGTGTCTCGCGCCGCGAGGGCTCCCCGATAGGCGCCGGCCGCGATGGACAGTGCGCCGCGGACCAACGCCCCTCCCTCGCCCTGCCAGACACGGCGGAGCCTGAGCTCGGGCGACGCGCCGAATTCAGGCATGGGCCCCTTCCACGAGGTAGCGCTCCACCAGCTCCATGGTCTGCTGCACCGCGCCCTGGCGGCTGACGATCGCGTGCAGGGCCGCCTCTCCCATGCGGCGCCGGCGATCCGCATCGGAGAGGAGCTCTCCGACGCGGGCCTCGAGCTGGCCCCCGTCCGCCACGAGCACGGCGCCCTCCGCGTGGAGCAGGAGCTCGGCGCTTTCGCGAAAATTGCTGGTGTGAGGGCCGAAGAGGACGGCCTTTCGCAGGAGGGCCGGCTCCAGCATGTTGTGCCCGCCCGTGGGCACGAGGCTGCCTCCGACGAAGACCACGGTGGCCACGCGGTAGATCTGCGCGAGCTCGCCCACCGTGTCGAGGATGACCACGGCGTGCCGCTCGCGATCCCGGGGCAGCTCGCTCCGCCGGATCGTGCCGAGGCCCGCGTCGGTGGCGAGGCGCTCCACCTCCGCCGCGCGGTCGGGATGCCGGGGCGCCAGGAGGAGGGCGAGGGTGGGAAAGCGGACACGCAGGCGCTTGAAGGCCTGGAGCACGGCCGTCTCCTCGCCGCGGTGGGTGCTGCCCGCGATCCACACGAGATCCTCTTCGGCAATCCCGAGCAGCCGTTGCCAGACGGCTTCGCCACCCGCTTCCGCCGGCGCGAGATCCGTCTTGAGATTGCCCGTGACCACTACCCGCTCGGGCAGGGCACCGAGAGCGATGATGCGGCGGGCATCTTCCTGTGACTGCATGGCAAAGACCGAGATGTCGCGCAGCATGAGGGCGGTGAGAAAGCGTATCCGATGATAGCGCCGGAAGGACCGGTCGGAGATCCGCCCGTTGGCGATCATGGCCGGCACGCCGCGCCGCTCGAGCGCGCGCAGGAAATTGGGCCAGAGCTCGGTCTCCATGCCGATGAAGAATTGCGGCTTCACCGTGCCGAGGGCGCGCCGCACTGAACCGGGCAGATCGAAGGGAAAGTAGCGGTGGGTCACCTTGCCGCCGAGACGGTCGGCCACCACCCGCGCCCCCGTGGGCGTCACCGTGGTCATGACCACGGCCAGCTCCGGCCAGCGGCGTCCGATGGCCTCGACGAGCGGCACCGCAGTGGCGGCCTCTCCCACCGACACCGCGTGGATCCAGCAGCGGGGCTCAGCGGGCAGCTCGTGGCCGTAGCGGCCGAAGCGCTCGGCCAGCGACCGCTCGTAGCCGCTTCCCCGGAGCCGGCGCACCAGGAACACCGGCAGGTAGGCGAGCATCACCAGCCCCAGCATGACGGAGTAGATGGCGTGAATCAGCGCCGCGCCTCCTCGTCCGCCCGCCAGGTCACCTCACGAAGGGCGGCCTCGATCTCCTTCCGCGGGCTCTCGTCCGCCTGCCGGCCCGGCAACCGGGCCACGCGCAGCGGATCTCCGAACCGGACAACACATCGCGCGAAGGGCTTCGGCACCCTGAAGCCGTCCCATGATCGCGCCCGCCATTCCGATGAAGCACCGAGAGCCATGGGCACGACCGGTGCCGCCGTCATGCGTGCGAGGGCGACCACGCCCGGCTTGACCGTCTCGGACGGGCCACGAGGGCCGTCGGGCACCACCACCACGCTGTGACCTTCGTCGAGCGCACGCGCGAGACCCCGGAGGCCCCCCGCTCCCCCCTTCGACGACGAGCCGCGGACGACCACGAAGCCGAAGCGGCGGACGAGGCGGGCGACCCGCTCGCCGTCGCGGGACCGGCTGATCAGCACCCGGAAGTCCCGGTCGCGATAGAGATACGGAAGCACGAGCAGCCGCGCATGCCACACGACG
>Ga0207693_10005515_pt1 | contig 10531 bp, 9 predicted proteins | sample LARL81metaG_FD_184347 | JGI IMG/M metagenome (GOLD analysis project Ga0207693, IMG submission 184347) | Corn, switchgrass and miscanthus rhizosphere microbial communities from Kellogg Biological Station, Michigan, USA - LAR L8-1 metaG... | ecosystem: Host-associated > Plants > Roots >... | reverse complement strand
ACGACCTTCTCGCGCATCGTCACGAATTCTTCGGCGGCGCTCGGGTGGATGCCGACGGTCTCGTCGAACATCCGTTTGGAGACGCCGCATTTCACGGCGATTGCCAGACCCTGGAGGATCTCGGGCGCGTCGGCGCCCAGCATATGGCAGCCGAGCACCCGCTCGCTGCGCGCGTCGACGACGAGCTTCATCAAGGTGCGTTCGTCGCGCCCTGACAGGGTGTTCTTCATCGGCTTGAAGCGGGCGCAGTAGATATCGACTTCGCCATAACGTCGGCGCGCTTCCTCCTCGGTCAGGCCGACCGCACCAATCGGCGGCTGGCTGAACACGGCCGAGGGCACATTGGCGTGGTCCATCTTGATCGGGTTGTCGTTGAACAGGGTCTCGGCAACGGCGCGGCCTTCTGCGATCGCCACCGGCGTCAGATTGATGCGGTCGGTGACGTCGCCGACCGCATAGATATTCGAGATATTGCTGCGCGACCACTCGTCGACGACGACGGCGCCTTTATCGATGGTCTTGACGCCGATTTCGGCGAGACCAAGCCCTTTGGTGTTCGGGTTTCTGCCGGTCGCATACATAACGACATCGGCCGAGAATTCCTGGCCGATGCTCGTGTAGACCGAATAGCCATGCTCCTGCTTCTCGATCCGCGCTACCTGCGTGCGGGCATGGATCTCGATGCCGCGGCCGCGCATCTCCTGCGCCAGCGCGATGCGAATGTCGTCATCGAAGCCGTACAGAAGCTCCTCGCGGCGGATCAGCTCGACGACCTCGGCGCCGAAGCCGTTGAAGATCCCGGCGAACTCGACCGCGATGTAGCCGCCGCCGACGATGACGATACGGCGCGGCAGCTGCGGCAAATCGAGCGCCTCGTTGGACGAAATCACATGCTCGATGCCGGGAATATCCGGCACTGTCGGGTGCGATCCGGTCGCGATCAAGATTTTATCCGCGGTGTAAGCGCGACCGTCGATTTCTATCGTGTGAGGGTCGACGAGCACTCCCCTGCCCTCGATCAGTTCGACCCCGCTGTTCTTCAACATGCTCCGGTAAATCTGCGATAACCGCTCGATCTCTCGGTCCTTGGCGTCGATCAGGGAAGGCCAATCGAAGCCCGGCACCGGCACCGTCCAGCCGAAGCCGGCGGCATCGGCGAAGGCGTCGGCGAATTGCGCGCCGTACACGAGAAGCTTCTTCGGCACACAGCCGCGGATTACGCAGGTGCCGCCGACACGACTCTCCTCGCAAATCGCGACTCGCGCACCGTAGCTGCCCGCCCGGCGCGAGCTCGCGACACCACCTGACCCGGCGCCGATCGTAAACAGGTCGAAATCAAAGCGCGGCATCGCAGCTTCACTCCGTCATCTCAGGTCATCGATCTTCTGGTTGTCACAACAACGCCGCGCCGGCAAGCTTGGACATCTCGACTGGCGTTGGCGGCCTGCCTCGGGCCCCGCACATCAAAGGAGGCTATCCGAAAAGATAAAAGTCTTCGTATTCGATCTCCTCGCCTACGGCGAGCAGCTCGAGCATCTGAAAATCGACAGCGAGCTGCCCTATCCGCTGCCGAAGAAGTATTTCAAGCCCGAGGTCGCGGCGCGGACTTATGCCGAGCACCTCGAGGCGTGGGAGGAACTCGACCGGCTGGGCTACGACGGCGTCGGGTTCAACGAGCACCACTGCTCGCCCTACGGCCTGATGAACTCGCCGAACCTGCTGGCTGCCGCCGCGGCGCAGCGCACCAAGCGGCTCAAGCTGTTGATCTACGGCAATCTCCTGCCGTTGCACGAGCCACTGCGCCTTGCCGAGGAGCTGGCGATGCTCGATTGCATGTCCAACGGTCGGTTGATTTCCGGGTTTGCCCGCGGCATTCCCCGCGAATACCAGGTCCATAATGTGTCCTTGGCGCAATCACGCACCCGCTTCGAAGAGGCTTTCGACATCATCCGCAAGGCATGGTCCGAGGAAGTGTTCTCGCATCAGGGGGAGTTCTGGTCCTACAAGGACGTCGCACTCTGGCCGCGACCATTGCAGCGGCCGCACCCGCCAATCTGGATGCCGATCGTCGGCAGCAAAGAGTCGATCGAATTCGCCGCCAAGCACGATCTGCCGATTACCCCGGGCCTCGGCCGCTCGCGCGGGCTGCGCGACGACATAATCCGGTATTACGCCCGCTGCCTCGCGCAAGCCGGGCACCGGATCACGCCCGACCATTTGTCGCTTGGCATTAGCGCCTATGTTGCCGACAGCAAGGCCGAGGCGCTGCGTCAGATGGGGCCCTATCACCTCTATTTCAATCGCACTTTGTTCAGCCACGGCAATTTCACCGAGACGGAATTGCAGCGCCAAACCGGTTACGCGAGCGCCGTCTCGACGGATTACGTAAGTCCGGAAAACCGTCGCGCCGCCCAATTCGCTCGCGAGGACTTCCGCGGGCTGACGATGGCCGATGTCGAGCGGCAAGCCGAGCAGATGCCGTGGGGGACTGCGGCCGAAGTGACCGAGCGCATCATCGAAGCCGCCGAGAGCGCCGGCGCCGGCAATGTCCAGATCAGCCTTAATCGCGGCGTGTTGCCGCACGAGATGTTCATGGAGCAGATCCGCCGCTTTGCCCGCGAGGTGTTGCCGGCAGTGCAGGCTCACCGGGTCGAGCGCGTGCCGCTCGCGGAAGAGGCCGCTGTCTAGGCCTTTGACGGCAGCATCATCTCTATATGCGCGACCCCGAAATCATCGTAAGGGTCGGAGCTCGGCACGAAGCCGAAGCCCTGGTAAAACGGGACGAGGTGGAGTTGCGCGCCGAGCGCGATCGCGCGTAGCAAATAGCGTTCGCGACAGAATGACAACGCCCGCTCCATCAAATGTCGCCCAATACCTTGCCGTCTCAGATGCGCCGCGACTGCGACGCGGCCGATTCTGACCAGCGACGGCGGGCCGATGATTGGCAGGAGGCGAAGATAGCCCGCCAGCTCTTTGTCCGCCCTAGCCACTAGATGCCAAGCATCCCGGTCGAGGCCGTCGAGGTCGGGATATGCGGACCGCTGCTCAACGACAAAGACGTTCTGGCGGAACCGCATCAGCTCGTACAGCCCATTAGCCGTCAATGCTTCGAAGCGCTGCCATTCCGTTTCGATCTTTGGCATGCTGGTCACACGCCAAGTCTAATCCTCCGAGAAAGGCGATGCCATGGAGCCGCGCGATTACGGACCTTTCGCTTACGTTCCGATCAACGATCGACCCAAGCTCGAATGGCCGGGCAACGCCCGGGTGGCGGTCTGGGTCATCCCCAACATCGAGTTCTTTCCGCTGACTCGCGGCATTGCCGGCCATCCCGGCGCGCCCGTCGGCAACCCCCCCTCGGTGCGCGCCTGGGCGCAGCGCGACTATGGGAACCGGGTTGGCATCTGGCGGCTGATGGATGTGCTGAGCAAGCACGGGATCCGCGCAAGCCCGACCCTCAACAGTGACATCTGCGACCATCATCCGCAGATCGTCCGCGCCGCAGTCGATCTCGGCTGGGAGATCCTCGGGCACAATCAGACCAACAGCGTCTGGCTAGACCAGCTGAGCGCCGATGAGGAGCGGAAGACGGTTGCCGGCACGCTCTCGCGCATTGCCGCGATGACTGGGCGGAAACCAGTCGGCTGGCTTGGGGCCGGTCTCGCCGAGACGTGGCACACGCTCGATTACCTTGTCGAAGAAGGATGTCTTTACGTGGCCGACTGGGTGAATGACGACCAGCCCTATTTCATGGATATCGGCGGCAAGAGGTTGGTTTCGATCCCCTATTCATACGAGATCAACGATTCCCCCCACTTTCAGAACCGAAACGGCACGATCGACCAATTCGAGTCGATGATCCGTCGCCAGTTCGACACGCTTTATGCAGAGGGCGCAGAGTCCGGCCGGGTCATGGCGATCTGCTTACACCCCTATCTGATCGGCGTGCCGCACCGTATCGCCGGCCTCGATTCGGCACTGCAGTACATTCGCTCGCATGACCGGGTCTGGTTCGCTACCGGCGAAGAGATCGTGCGGCATTGGCTACAATCGGGCGCCACCTTCTGATCACCATAACCCGATTGCGACAGCGAGGCCGAACAGGGCACCGGCGGCAGCGAACAGCACAAGCGGATGGAGGCGCGGCCAGCATAAAATCACCGCCGTCGACAGAGTCGCTGCGAACCAGACCGGCGGCCCGCCGGGCGCAACCCGCAATACGGCGATCCCGCCCGCGAGGATCAATCCGGCGGCAATCGGCGAAAGGCCGCGCTCGACCGCCGAGTGCCACACCGAGCCCCGCCAGCGTCCCCACAATCTGGCGGCGCCATAAACCAAGAGTGACGACGGCAAATAGAGCGCGAGGGTCGCGGTCAAGGCGCCCGCCAAACCGGCGACCTTCCAGCCAATCAAGGTTGACAGCATTGTCCCTGGGCCGGGCGCGGCACGCGATATGGCAAAGAGATCGGCAAACTCGCGCTGCGTTGTCCAAGCATGAACACCCACGGCTTGGTGCTCGATCTCGGCGAGGAGGGCCGCGCCGCCGCCAATCGATAAGAGCGACAACGGTGCGAAGACCAGCGCCAGCACTAGCAACGTTCGGACGTCGTCAGGCATTGCGACCGCGCCTATCGAGGAGCGCAAGCCCGATGCTGATCGGTGCGAGGCAGAGAACGACCGGAATCATCGGCCAACGCAGCACGCCGACGCTGAGCACGGTCACCCCCGTGATCGCGAGAGGGCCGGCGCTTGCCATCCTGAACCGCACGAGTTTGAGGCCGGTGGCGAAGGTCAAGCCGATTGCCGCTGCCGCTATGCCGTCGAGTACGGCATGAACCGTCACGTTCTGGCTGATTCTTGTGTAACCGACCGCCAGCCCAAGCACGATGGCCAGTGGTCCCGACAAAAGCCCGAGCACCGCCGCCGTCGCTCCAAGGCCGCCGCGCAGATGCTGGCCGACCTGGACCGTGAGGTTGACCCCGCCCGAGCCAGGCATAAGGCGCCCTAGCGCCGCGCCCGACAAAAACTCCCTATCGTCGATCCATTGCCGTCGCTCGACGATTTCGCGATAGAGCCATGCCGCGGTGCCGCCCCCGAAGCTCATCACGCCGAGCCGGAAAAAGGCGGCAAATATCGCCGGCAATCCGATTCTCTTGTTTTGATCCATCTCAATCATTCGTCCAGTCGCTTCCCCTTAAACTCATCCGCCTGCGCGGTTGTGGTAGGAGGAGGGAGAGTGTGGCGCCCTTTGCCCCTCGAGCGGGAGGATGACTCCCGCGGGAAAGCACGATAGCGCATTGCAGCCCCCCCGTCGGCTGTGCAAGGTAGGAAGATGATCGAGCGCAGCCCCGCGACCAGCCTCGGCTCGGCAATTGCGGCGGAGGGTACCCGCTATACCGTCACCGTGCGCGGGCTCGTCTTGATGTGCAGTATCGGAATTCGTCCGCGCGAGCGGGAGGCAAGGCAGCGCGTTCGCGTTTCGGTCGATCTTACGGCTGCGGACCCGTTCCCGGGAGAGGATCGCCGGCGCATTATCAATTACGAGAAAATCGTTGCACGGATCCGCGAAATCGCAAGCGCCGGACATATCGATTTGTGCGAGGGTTTCGCCGAACGGGTCTGCACCGCCTGCTTTATCGATCCGCGGGTCGAGTGGGTTCGGGTGTGGGTCGAAAAGCTAGATGTATTTCCGGATGCCGAAGGGGTTGGCGCCATCCTCGAGCGGGAACGGCCGGTTCGGGCCCCGCCCGGGTGAATCGGCTCAACTCGCCGCAATCGCCTGCCACACGGCGAGTGCTTGGCAGGTCTCGGCGACATCGTGGACCCGCAAGACTTGAATGCCCTGCTGAACCGCGGATAAGGCAGCCGCGAGCGAGCCTGGCAGCCGCTCTTCGGGCGGTTCACCGCGGCTCAGCCGGGCTATCGTCGATTTGCGCGAGACGCCGAGCACGACGGGGCAACCGAGAGTATGAAACGAGGCAATTCCGGATAGCAGCTCGATGTTGTGCGGCACGAGCTTGCCAAACCCGATGCCCGGGTCGACGGCGATATGCTCGCGTGGGATTCCGGCGGCGACGCACGCTTTGATACGCGCCTCGAGAAATTCCAGCACATCGATCAGAGCAGAATCATAAACCGGCTCGCGCTGCATCGTCCGGGGTTCGCCGCGCATGTGCATCAGGACGACCGCCGCCCGGCGGCGAGCGATGAAGCCGAGGCTCTCCGGATCATGTGTCAGCGCCGACACATCGTTGACGATACGGGCGCCGACATCGAGCGCGCTTTCCATGACCGCTTTGTGCCGGGTATCGATAGAAACGACCGCGCCGGATTCGGCAAGCGCTCTCACGATCGGCTCGACGCGGCGGATCTCCTCACCGGAGGCGAGCGGCTCGGCCCCGGGCCTGGTCGACTCTCCGCCGACGTCGACAATGTCGGCGCCTGCTTCAAGCAGGGCTCGGCCGTGTGCGATCGCGTGGTCGGTATCGAACCACCTCCCGCCATCGGAGAAGCTGTCGGGCGTCACGTTGAGCACGCCCATGAGGAGCGGGCGGTGGAGAGCGAACCCGGCCCACGGCCCGCGGGCGGCCGAGACCCGCGCGAGCTGCTCTCTGGCCCGCTGTGCAAAACGGGCGCCCTCATCTGCTAGCCATGCTTCAAATTTGGCGGGGGAGGCCGTCACCCACACCGGGCGCCGGTCGGGAAGCAATCCTCCGGCTGCGACCAGGGCGAAGCCGAGATCCGTTCCGGCCAGCGGCCGGGCATAGCCCGAAGCGATCGCCGGCGCCGCTGCTTTCCCGGCGATGAATCCCAAAGGCCGCAGCCACAGCCGATCAGCGCTGACGCCGTCGAGCTGCGTGCGGTCTACCGCGCCGACCCTGTCCTCGCTCACCCCACCCTCCAAAATCCGCTCGCCCAATTGTCCATCTCGCTATCGAATGGGCGTCCTGTCGCATGCCGGCCACCCATACGAACTGCCCGCAGATATCTGTTCTCTCGCATCAATTCAGATCCAAGCTGTGCGGGACCTCCACCAGCCTAACACCCTCGACCGACGGATGGAGACGGCAGCGGGAGTGCTCCTTTGACGTGAACGCGGCGTGGAGGGCGCGGGAGGCGGGCCCTCGCGTATCTGGCTATAGAAGCGGGGCGCTTATTGCGCCGACATGTCCTGGTCTCGCGCCCAGAGCCCATCACCGACGCAACCCCGATCCGCGAAATGCTGGCGGGTCAGCGTCTTTACGCCCGACGATCCAGCGTGCAGGTTGGATCGCGGCGAGCGCCGCATGCGATGCGACGGCAGGTCAAACGAGGGGTCTCGGGATGAAGGGCGTATTTGGGGTATTTGCGGCATTGGCCGTGTTTGCCGCGGCGCTAGCCGGTGCCGATCCGGCGCTGGCGCAAAAGCAGGGGGGGACCCTACGGGTCTACCATCGTGACAGCCCGGCCAGCATGTCGATCCACGAGGAAGGCACCGTCGGCGTCATGATGCCGATGATGGGCGTCTTCAACAATCTCGTGATCTTCGATCAGCACGTGCCGCAAAACAGCCTGCAGTCGATCGTCCCGGAGCTCGCCACCAGTTGGGCGTGGAGCGAGGATGGCACCGAGCTCACCTTCAAGCTGCGCGACGGCGTCAAATGGCATGACGGGAAGCCTTTTTCTGCCGAAGACGTCAAATGCACGTTCGATCTCTTGACCAACCAGGGAAAAGAGAAGTTCCGCCTCAATTACCGTGAGACCTGGTGGGTCAACGTCGCCAGCACCACGACCAATGGCCTTAGAGAGGCGACCCTTCATTTGAAGCGGCCGCAGCCGGCCCTTCTCGCGCTGATCGCTTCGGGCGACACGCCGATCTATCCCTGCCATGTGCCGCCGCGTGACATGCGACAGCATCCGATCGGCACCGGCCCTTTCAAATTTGTCGACTACAAGCCGAACCAATATATCAAAGTCGGCCGCAACCCCGATTACTGGAAGCTGGGTCGTCCTTATCTCGACGAGATCGAATACACGATCATCCCGAACCGCTCGACGGCGATCCTCGCCTTCATCGCCGGCAAATTCGACATGACCTTCCCCTATGAGGTGACTATCCCGCTGTTGAAGGACATCAAGACCCAGTCGCCACAGGCGATTTGCGATATCGGCATGGCCAGCGAGTCGATCGGTGTACTGGTCAACCGCACAGTGGCGCCATTCGACAACGCAGATTTGCGGCGCGCGATGGCGCTGACGCTCGACCGGAAATCCTTTATCGACATCCTGGGCCAAGGCGAAGGCGAAATCGGCGGGGCACTGATGCCCCCGCCGGAAGGCGTGTGGGGCATGCCGGCCGAGAGGCTGCAGAACTTGCCCGGCTATTCCGGTGATGTGCAAAAGAACCGTGAGGAAGCCCGGGCGATCATGGGCAAGCTCGGTTATGGGCCCGACAAGCGGCTCGCGGTCAAAATCTCGGCGCGCAACCTGGCGGTCTATCGCGATCCGGCGGCGATCCTGATCGATCAGCTGAAGGAGATCTATATCGACGGCGAACTCGAAACCATCGAGACTGCGAACTGGGTCCCCAAGCTGATGCGCAAGGATTACAAAGTTGGGCTCAATGTATTGGGCACGGCTGTCGATGACCCGGACGTGTATTTCTACCAGAATTACGTGTGTAGTTCGGCGCGCAATTACATGGGTTATTGTGAGAGGGAATTCGATAAAATGGTCGACCAGCAATCCATGGAGGCCGATCCGACGAAGCGCAAAAAGCTGGTGTGGGACATCGACTACAAATTGCAGCAGGATTTGGCGCGGCCGATTATCTACCACCTACGTGCCGCGACCTGCTGGCAGCCCGAGGTCAAGGGGCTGACGATGATGACCAACAGCCAATACAATGGCTGGCGCTTCGAAGACGTATGGCTCGACAAGTAACCCGGGAGGGAAAACGATGACCGACACCGACGGAACGAGCCTGGTCGAATACGCGTGCAAGGATCAGATCGCGACTCTGACCCTGAACCGCCCGCAACGGCTCAACGCCTTCAACGACGATCTGGTGCGGCATCTGGCGGATGCGCTCCGGCGGTTCGACCTCGACCCCGAGGCGCAGGTCGCGGTTATCTGCGGCAACGGCCGGGCCTTTTCGAGCGGCGCCGACGTGCACCAGCGCCAATTGCGCAGGCGCGAGGAATTCCTGGAACATGGCGGGCCGCAGGGCTGGGGCGCCAATTCCGGAGATCTGTTGACCCGGTCGGTCAACTGGAAACCGGTCATTGCCGCACCGCACGGCTACGCGATGGGGCTGGCGCTCGGGATCGTCCTCGAATGCGACCTGATCGTCGCCGCGGCGGGCACTAAATTCCAGGTGACCGAGACCTCTCGCGGCCTCGGCGGTGCCAAGTATTGGGCCCTATTGAATTTCCGCGGCGCCGCCGCCTTTGCGACCGAGGTGACCCTGACCGGCCGCTTCTTCACCGCCGAGGAAGCTTTCGCGGCCGGCATTCTCAACCGGATTGCGCCGGAGGGTCGCCATCTTCAGGTAGCCTATGAACTCGCTGCTGAGGTGGCGAGCAACCCTCCGCTTAGCGTGCGGGCGACAGTCCGCACCCGCCGCTGGTACATGGATCAGCTCGAGCGCGAGGTGACGATGCAGACGGCGCCGTTGAAGCTCTATCTTACCGAGGATTTTGGGGAGGCGGCCCGCGCCTTTGCTGAAAAGCGTCGACCCGGGCCCTTCAAGGGCCGTTGATGAATCTCGCCCTTGTTTAGCGGTTAGCGGCTTCCGGACTGCACGATGCCGAGCCCGGACGCTCGGTTCGTTCAGGGCACCACTAGATGTATGTCCCACCACTGGCTGGGGGCAGTGGCGGAATTATACGAACTGTTCAGGCCGCGGGCGATTGAGATATCGTAAGCCGAGTTTACGTTGTAGCCAAGTACTTTTAGCGCATTGATAATCTCTCCACCATACCCCTTGTAATTGTATGAGAAATAATCCGTGGGTGGGGCGTATTGTGGGCGCACGGCTAGAGCAATGGTATTGTCGTCTATCGGAACTCCGTTTCGTGTAAATCCAGGAAAAGCCACCCCGGGAGTCGCGGGGTTTTCAATGTAGAAAGTGCCGGCGTTGTTGTCGATCGGGCCGACCACATTGTACCACCTAGTCGGGTCCAGCTGATCGATCGGAACTGAAGTATCGCAGCTGTACGCTATGTTGACGTTTTTGACCTGATCGCCGACTGTCATCGTCCAAGCGACCGGTGTCTGTCCGATCTGACCCGAGCCCGCCGTCATGGTAGCCCAGCTCACGAAAGAAGCGTAGTCCGAGGCGTCGGTGCCGTTGAAATATTGACCCACATTCGCACCACATAACGGATGCCCGCCATCGTGAATGGCCGACTCGTAGATATATTCTATGCAATAGTAGGCGCTGAGATGGCCGGGAGCGGTTTCCCCGCAGGTGCCTTCGTAAAGATTCGCCCATCTTGTGAGCCAATTCTGCGAAAGAGGGTCATGCAGCATCGTCCAGCCGAGGTAAGAG
>Ga0207693_10005514_pt1 | contig 10532 bp, 9 predicted proteins | sample LARL81metaG_FD_184347 | JGI IMG/M metagenome (GOLD analysis project Ga0207693, IMG submission 184347) | Corn, switchgrass and miscanthus rhizosphere microbial communities from Kellogg Biological Station, Michigan, USA - LAR L8-1 metaG... | ecosystem: Host-associated > Plants > Roots >... | reverse complement strand
ATTAAGCATTAGAGTTTCTATCCCCATCGTTCCGCCCATGTGACAATGAGCCGTATCAACAGACAGAACCTTTTTGCATTGGGAGATAATCGCAAGAGATTGTCTTAGATCGCCTTGAATCTGTCTGACTGGTAAACCTGATTCAGAAATCTCTTTAGAGAAGTCTTCATTACTGACATTCACGAATTGATATTCTGGATGACTTTCGATAACATCTTTAAACAGTTTCAAATCTATTGAGCGATCTAAATCGTTTCGATAGGTAGGATTTCCTCTCCAAGTAAATGAAATCGCGGGCTTGTCGCCCAGTAGTTCACGCGCCTTTGCCTTTTCGTCTTCGGTAACACCGAACAAATCCACAGGAGGGCACGCTCTAGCGTTCAAAACACCCGCGATAGAATCTTCTCCTATCCAATAATCATATTCTCCCGTGTAGAATCTCTTAGAAGTCTCAATCCCTTTAAACAAACACTCCTGCCACCATTCCACTTCAAGGACGAATGGAGGTAACTGACTAAAGAAGCGGGAGAGGAAAATAAGGTCTCCAAGACCGTGAGCATGGACAATCAGGAGCTTCTTACAATCCTGTCCTTTCCACTGTTTCTCTTTCGGTAGACGAGTGTAATATTTGTGAGGATAAGCAACGGCGGAAGCTTCGTAATGCTTATAGCCGTTCTCATAATCGCCGGTAAGCAATTCAGCTAGTCCGAGATTGAAGATATAATCAGGCTGGGGTTCATAGAAGACGGCTTTTCGATAATACTCAAGAGCTTCTTTAAACTGATGCTGGTGCATCTTTGCTGAACCAAGACTCATCCAAGTAGCACCCTCCCTTGGGAGCTTCCCTAGAATCTTCTTAAACTGTTTCTCGGCTAGCTTAGGCTGATGCCTTTTGATCGCCATGTTCCCTTTAGCTATCCAGACAGCAGGAATCTCCCCAAAGTGTTTCTCGGCATGTTTTATTAGACCATCCGCGAGTCCCAGTTTCTCGCATGACATGAGCATTTCGATGAAGGTAAATAACGAAAGATCATGGATGGGGTTTAGACCGAGACATACTCGAAAAGCTATCTCTGCCTCAGGTATTTGGTTCATCTTCCAACACGAAAAACCCAATCCCGCCCAAGCAGTTACATTATTATCGTCTTCCCTGATAGCTTCCCTGAATAAAGGAATGGCGGCCTCGTAGAGACCTTTTTGACGTAGTTTCTCAGCCTCAGCAGTCTTCGGCGAGATTTGAATGAGCGGCATATATGCTAGAATATACCATATGAGGTTCGCACCTGAAACCTATAAACGCTGTATAAGGGAAGGGCACGACCACTGGGGCTCAAGAGGCCCCGCCCAAATCCAGGCTCCCTATAACCGGGATGACCGGGCAGGCGCTTGGAACTATGGTAGAACCCAAGCTAGACAAGGCTTTTCAAAGTCTCAGGCTTGGAAGAATTTCAGGAAGATGGAAGGTATTTAGCCACTTGCAAACCGTATATATCCGCATATAATCAATTTACCTAACCTGGAGATTCCTATGGCCGGTGCATACAAGTCCTTTAATCGCCCCACGGGTAAACCTATGAAGGTTGCCGGTGGCTCTGCTTTCATGTCCGAGCGAAATAAATCCCAGTCTTTCGCTAACGAAGCCGGTACTCCCGGTCAGTCTGTCACTGGCATGTCTAGCGTAAAGGGCGGAAGCGAACCCGGCTCCAGCGACAGCGCCGCTACCAAGACTTATACCGTCCGCAAGGCAAAGTAATGGGTAAGTTAACGGAACGACAGCGGAAGCTGATTCCGGCTAATGAGTTTGGCTTGCCAGGACAGCATAAATATCCCATGCCGGATAAAAGTCACGCTGCGAACGCAAAAGCTCGCGCAACCCAGCAAGTAAACAAAGGCAACCTCTCGCCAGCCTCTGCCGCAAAGATTAAAGCCAAGGCCAATAAGGTGCTTAAACGCAGGTCTAGGACAGGATAATACCCTAGTGATTCAGTAGGTTATTTAAACTAATGGCCGCAGCTCCAGGAAGCACAAATAGAGCAGATGGCAAACGGTTCCAGCTAGCCGTGCAGGCTGCATTAAAGCGCAAGGGTAAAGACCAATGGGAAACCCTTACAGATATTGCCGAAAAGCTCGTAGACGAAGCCCTGGATGGGAATATGCCAGCTATTAAGGAAATAGCTGACCGTATCGAAGGTAAGGCAGCACAGCAGGTAATGCTTACAGACGGGGCCGGTGAACCGCTTAAAATCCAACTGGTAACGTATGCCAAGCCTGACAATCCCGCATAACTACGACCCAAGAAACTATCAATTACCCATCCTACAAGCATTGGATTCAGGTATTAAAAGAGCTGTCTGTGTATGGCACCGAAGAGCTGGGAAAGACAAGACAGCCTTTAACATCATGGTTAAAAAGTCCCTTGAAAGAGTAGGGACGTATTTTTACATTCTGCCCAGTTACGCCCAAGGTAAGAAGATTATCTGGAACGGCATGGATAAGGATGGGTTTAGGTTTATCGACCATTGCCCCCCTGAAATCAGAGAGACCATCCTTAACCAGGAGATGATGATACGTCTCAAGAATGGGTCGGTTATCCAGGTCGTAGGGTCAGATAACATCGACAGCCTCATGGGTACAAACCCCATCGGGGTTGTCTTCAGCGAATACAGCCTACAGAACCCGGAAGCATGGGATTTAATCCGTCCGATACTTGATGAAAACGGCGGCTGGGCTCTCTTCAATTACACCCCCCGTGGCAATAATCACGGCTGGGAACTCTATGAAATGGCTAAAGCCAATAACCGTTGGTTCAGCCAAATACTCACCGTAAAAGATACAGGCGCAGTCTCCGAGGCTGTGATTGACGAATCCAGACAAGCTGGGATGCCGGAAGATCTAATACAGCAGGAATACTACTGCTCGTTTAATGCCCCCCGTTCAGGCTCATATTACGGCCACCTGATAGAAAAGGCCGTAGAAGACAAACGCATCACTGTCGTCCCCTGGGAGCCCTCTGTAGGCGTTGAAACCTCTTGGGACCTAGGTATGGGTGATTCAACCTCAATCTGGTTCAGTCAGACCGTAGGCAAGGAAGTGCGGTTTATTGACTACTACGAAATGAACGGTGAAGGACTGCCGCACTACGCTAAATATCTACAATCCAAGCCTTACACATACACAACCCATAACGCCCCTCACGATATTGCTGTAAGGGAACTAGGGTCTGGTAAATCCAGGATTGAGACCGCTGCTGCCTTGGGGATTAAATTCAATGTAGCCCCAAAACTATCCATTGATGACGGAATAGAGGCTGTTAGGTCACTCCTAGTTAACGCTTGGTTTGACGAAGTTAAATGCAAACATGGTATTCTCGCCCTCAAGAATTACCACAAAGAATACGACGATAGGAATAAGGTGTTTAAATCCCATCCTGAACACGATTGGTCTTCACATGCGTCAGATGCCATGCGAACCCGTGCAGTTACCCTAAAGACTCATAGAACACCGTCTAGGCATCATTACGGAGCCCGCTCTAACGGCTCATGGATGGGCGCGTGAAGCGAATTCTGTCTCAGCTATTCTGCAATATTGGTGTTCACCAATGGTTCTATTGTGGACATAGTGATGAGCAGAAATATGGCGCTATTGTGAGCATTGTCAGAAATTCGAGAACCTAAATGGCTAATCCCGACATTGCAATCTACCCCGGTGAAGACGGCGTTTCCAGCGAAGTAGATTCGTTAATACTCCAGTCCAATAAAGGACTACAGGAAGCCAAACGACAGCAGCGTAAATGGCGCGATAACGCCAGGGAAGACTATGATTTCGTAGCTGGTAACCAATGGGACCAGAACGACATAGATAAACTTACCGAGGAACAGCGCCCTGTAATCACTTTTAACCGTGTCGGGCCAATCGTTGACGCTGTATCAGGTCAGGAGATTAACAACCGCCAAGAGGTTAAGTTTTTCCCCCGTACCATCGGTAAGGCAGGCGTAAACGAAGTACTTACGGCCGCTGCTGAGTGGGTCAGGGATGAATGTGACGCCGGAGACGAAGAGTCAGCCTCATTCCTTGATGCTGCTATCGCGGGTATCGGATGGACGAATACTTGTCTCGATTACGAGACAGACCTAGATGGCATGATTGAGATTGAGCGCGTAGACAACTTCGAGATGTATTACGACGCTTCAGCGAGAAAGAAGAATCTCAAAGACCTAAAGAAGCTCTGGCGCGTAAAGATAATGCCTCGTACTGACGCTGTAGCTCAGTGGGGTGAACACGATTACGAAACGGCCACGATGCGGGATGCGGGTGAAGGTGTTGAGCCTATCGACCGCGTTGCTGCGGCTTATTATCACGGTGACCAAGCCAACACTAAGGGAGATAACACCCCTCTTACCGGAATGGTTAAGGTCATCGAGTATCAATACTGCATCAAAGAGCCTGTCTATCGCATACCTGATGTATCTACCGGACAGCTTACTGAGGTAGACGCAAAGACCTATAAGAGGATGAAGCCTCTGCTGGATATGGCAGGCATCAAAAGTCTTGAGCAGAAAAAGAACTGCTGGTATCGCTGTTTCTACTCAGGACTTGTCCTGCTTGAAGACAAGAAATCCCCATATCCTGACGGCCCTACTTACAAGGCTATTACAGCTAAGTACGACCGCACGAATAAATGCTTTTACGGCATAGTTCGTGCTATGAAAGACCCGCAGAGGTGGGCTAATAAGTTCTTCAGCCAGTCCCTGGATATTCTCAACAGCAACGCCAAGGGCGCTCCCATGGTGGAGACGGATGCTGTTGAAAATGTCAGAGAGTTTGAGGACAACTGGGCTAGTCCTAAGGGTGTACTTTGGGTCAACCCTGGCGCGCTAAGTCAGGGGAAGATACAGCAGAGAAATCCCCCAGCTTTCCCCACTCAAATTAACCAGATGATGGAGTTTGCTGTTTCCAGTATCCCTGCTGCTGGTGGTGTTAACGAAGCCATCATGGGGCTTACCACTCCGGACGCTACAGGTGTTTTGGAGGGAATGAGAAAACAGGCAGGTATCAATATCCTTGCCTATCTGTTTGATGGTCTAAAGCGTTACAGACGCGAACAGGGCTGTGTCCTGATGTATTTTATTCAGAATTACATCAGTGACGGACGGTTGATTCGTGTGACCGGACAGGAGGGGATGCAATACATTCCTCTTATCCGTGACAAAACTTTAGGTGAATATGATGTAGTGGTGGACGAAGCTCCCACGGCCCCTAATGTCAAGGAACGTACATGGGCTATCCTTACTGGAATCATGCCGCAGCTTAAGGATTTGGGAGTTAGCATCCCTCCGCAGCTTGGCGCGAAGATGGTTCAATACTCCCCCTTACCGACTTCCCTATCTTCCGATATTTCACAGGCGATTATTCAGGCTTCCCAGCAACCGCCTCCGCCTAATCCTTTGCTAGATGCGAAAGTACAGGCAACATTGGCTCAGGGTAAACAGGCTGAATCCACAGCCATGTTGAACATCCAAAAGGCCCAGGGGCTAGGAAACGACCAATACCTAGACCAGCTAAAGGCCCATACAGACGCTATCTTGGGAGTCGTTCAAGCCCATGCTGCCGCGACTAAACAGGCTACAGACCAGATGCTAGGTGTTCTTAAGGCTCATGTAGATATGAGTAAAGTAGGCGCAGAAAACCTCAAGACTGCTGCTGATATTCACAAGACCAACGTTCAACATGCGGGTAATGTAATGAAGACCCGTGCCACACTTACCACGAAAGGACCGAATAAATGAGCGCAGAGCCGGAAATCACTCAGGCCCAGATGGACAAGTATTTTGAGACGGGGGGTAAAGAAGCCCCTCCGGCACTTGTCGAAGCTGAGAAGATTGAGGCCGAGGTTCCAACCACTGAGCCTGTTACCGTAGTCAAAACGGAACAGCCGGAACCCGCTAAAGTCGAATCCAAGGAACCTCCCAAGGCAGATGGTGAAGTCCAGGTAAACGTAGACGGGAAGATGGTGCCCCTTGCTGAATTGATGGAGGAACGTCGTTCCCGTCAGGCTGCCCAGCAATTGGCTTCCCAACAACAACAGCAACTTACTGAAATGCTGGCCTTAGTCCGTGAAAAGGCCAAAACCCTGACTCAGGCGGAACAGACTTCCGCTCCCGACCCCAATTCAGACCCATTTGGATATATCAATCATGTCCTTGGAAATGTCCAACAGACTACCCAAGAATTACAGCAATGGAGACAGGCCGAGGCTCAGGCGAGGGATGCTGCTAATAGGGCTAATCAGGTTTTGGGATGGGCGCAGAGTCAGGCCAATAGTTATACACAGACCGTACCTGACTATCCTAAAGCTATGGAATTTGCCCGCCAGCAGAGAGAAAAGGAACTTGAGGCTATTGGCCTTAACCCCAATGAAAGACAGCAGATGATTGAAAAGGATACGGCTGAAATAATCCAATTAGCCATGCAAAAGTCCAGTCAGGGAATCCCTACAAATCCTGCTGAACTTGTTTATAAATACGCCCAAGCCAAGGGTTATAAGGCTGATATTGTGGCAGCTCAAAAGACAATTCCGGACCTAGACGATAAGGTTAAGACGATTTCCAGGGGCCAGGAAGCCGCCAGGGGTGTCGGAAAGTCTTCCGGTGGCGCTCCTACCGAGATTAATACCCTTGCCGACCTTGCCGGAGCTGCCGAAGATATGTCGGATGAAGAGTTTAGTAAGGCTTTTGACAAGCTAGTTCCTAAGATGAAGGGTAAATACGTTTAAATGCGCATACCCTTGCATATGGTGAATATTGGTGTAGAATAAATCTAGCCTCTGCGATAGTTTAATGAGAACGCGGCGCAAGCCGAAATCTAGGCTCAATACCTAGTCGCAAGCTAACTCTCGGGCCGCCTCCCGTAAAGGCGTTTCGGAACATCCCCCGTTAGTGGATGGGTCGTAAGGCAGACGCACTGCCGCAACCCATTTCTATTAACGGAGGATTTATGGCACAGACTACTTACAGCTCCAGTAATAACCTGACGGTTAAACTGTGGGCACGAAAACTCTCTGTCGAAGCCCTGAAGATGACCTGGTGGTCCAGGTTCATGGGCAACGACACCTCAAGCGTAATCCAGATTCTCGACAACGCACAGAAATCCGCCGGTGATTCAATCACTGTCGGGCTGCGCGTCCAGCTTGCCGGTGCAGGCATCCAGGGCGACGGTGTGTTGGAAGGGAACGAGGAAGCCCTCACTACCTACTCAGACCAGCTTGCTATCAACCAGCTCCGCCACGCCGTGCAGTGTGGTGGGCGTCTTTCCCAGCAGCGCGTGACTTTCGACATTCGAGAGGAAGCGCGGCTTGGATTGCAGGATTGGTGGGCTGGACGTTTCGATACCAGCTTCTTCAACCAGATTTGCGGCTATACCCCGCAGACCAACACTGCTTACACTGGTAACAATTCACCTACTGACGCTACTTCCAACAACATCATCCGCGCCGGTTCTAAGGCCACGGATGCCACTCTGACCTCTACCGATACTTTCACTCTGGCCCTTATCGACTCTGCGGTGGAACATGCGGGTACGAACAGCCCGATGATTCGCCCTATCATGATTAAGGGTGAAGCGAAGTACGTGGCGTTCCTTCACGACTATCAGGTTACCGACCTCCGTACCAATTCCAACACGGGTCAGTGGCTCGATATCCAGAAGGCTGCCGCTACCGGCGGTCAGGTATCAAACAACCCCATCTATACGGGTGCGCTTGGTGAATACAACGGCGTTGTACTCCACAAGGCAAACCGTATCACTCAGGGTGTCACGTCTTCGACTGCAATCTCAAACACTCGTAGAGCCGTCCTTTGCGGCGCTCAGGCGTGTGCTATCGGGTTCGGTAGAGACAATGCACCGGAGCGTCTGACATGGGATGAAGAACTTTTTGACTATGGGAATATGTTCGGGGTGGCTTCGGGTTCCTTGTTCGGAATCAAGAAGCTGGTGTTTAACTCGCAGGATTTCAGCACCATGGTGATGACTTCCTACGCTGCTGCTCACTAAGGAGTAATTTATGGCTACTGCATTTACAGCGAGCGGCGTGGGCTCTGGTATCCAGACCCGGACTAATATTCCGGGGGCAATCATCGAAGTCTGCTCCTACGCCATCACCGCTGCCTTTGTCGTTAACGACACGGTGGCTTTCCTAAACCTTCCGGCCAACTCACGTCTACTCGATGTTTATCTGGACGTGGACCCGCTGGACACCACCACCGGTATCGTAATCGCTGCCGGTACAAGCGCTTCACCGTCTCTGTTCATCTCTGGTGCGACTATCGGCCGGTCTTCGACTGGTGGCATCCAGAGGGCGAATACCAGCGGTGTTGTTAACTACACGTCTACTACGGACCAGCAGTTGGTCATGAAAGTGACCACTGCGCCTACCTCTGGTCTTACCACGGGTACGGTACGTATGGGCGTCATCTACACCATGAGCGCGAATAGCAACTCGTGAGCCGTAGACGCTTGGTAAACAGACAGAGGGCCCTCGCCGTGGAGGCTGGGCCCGATGTTCTAGAGAATCAGGTCCCCGTCACTATCAAGGGCAAGTGTCCTGACTGTGGCGGGGTTTTCAAGAATCTAGGCGCACATAGGCGTTTCTGTGGCAAGCTACACACCCACGACGACCTGCAACGACCTAGCCTCTAGGATTGCAGACGAATTAAGCCGTACTGACCTGACCTCTCAGATTCAGTTGGAGATTAATTCGGCTATCCTTTTCTATGCCTCCCGCGAGTTTTGGGGGACGGAAGGCTCTTGGTCTACTTCCACAGTAGCCGGTCAACGCCTTTATGCTGTTGATGTTACGTTCCGTTCTATCAGTTCCGCGATAGCTTCCTACAACTCTGGAAACTATCAATACCCTATCCTTCCCAGGACGTTTGAATATATCCAGGCCATAGACTTCGGCTTGGCTAACTTTAATTCCTATCCTCAGTATTTTGCTTATCAGAGTAACGAGTTTAGATTCTATCCCCCAACGCTTGGGTCTGGAACCATAACCGTCTACGGACAGGTGAATCAGCTTCCTTTGGTATTCGGCCAGACAACCGCTTGGGCTGCTAATACTACTTATGCGGCTAATGCTTACGTGGTGGATTCAAACAACAATATCCAGCAGGTATCAGCAGGTGGTGGCGGACAGTCTGGAAGTTCCGCCCCGACTTGGGCGACTACGCTTAACTCGACTACGACTGATAATGCTTTGACTTGGACCCTTGTGGGAACCCTTGAAAACTTCTGGACTACTGAAGCAGAGCCTTTGATTAGAAGCAGAGCCTTGAGCCAACTTTATGCACGTTACATCAAAGATACCGAGCAAGCAGAGACCCAGGCTACCTTGGAAACTCAGTCTTATCTTCGTCTAAAGAAGGACAACATATCCCGTGGTGTTTCATCTCATAGCGTGAGGCCGACCACATGGTAGCGCGCCCTAAGATGCCCTTCACCGCATGGACTCCAGATACCGCATCTATCTACAACGATGGCGAGGAGACGGTACAGAACTGCCTTCCCTATTTGCAGGCTCCTAATTATTCACAGAGTCCAGGACTTTCGCTTTCGGCTATTGGGAATATAAATAACTCTATTTATCCCGCAAATGCGGTAGATAACAAAGGCTCTGCCTATCTCACTAGAGGGGCTGCTTTAACTGGTGCGGTTGGTTCTAAAACAGGTTCTTTATCATTCTGGATAAGGCCAAATTCACTTCCAAGTGGGGCTTTTTTATTTGAAATCCTCAATACCTTATCAGGTGCTGGGTTTAGTATCTTAATGTCTGCTTCGGGTGGTTTAGGAATCAATGGTAGTAATTCTTCAAATGCCTCTATCATGGTATTTGGGCCATCCATCCTGCTTTCATCAGGAACTACTTGGTATAACATACTTGCATCTTGGGATTTAAGTTCTAATACAAAGAACCTCTATGTAAATAATGTATCTAGTATCACAACTACAACTTTTACTAACGATACGATTGATTATACTGGCTCTAATGCCTCCGCTTTCGCACTTGTAAACGGCACATTTCCAGTAAATGCAGCTATTGCAGAGTTCTGGTTTGCGCCTGGGCAATTTATAGATTTCAGCAATCCAACCAATAGGGCTAAATTCATCTCTAGTGGATTTCCGGTGAATCTTGGTTCTACCGGGCAAACCCCCACTGGAACGAGCCCCTTGGTTTATTTCAAGGGCGCTGCAGGCTCTAATAACATCAATTCAGGTACTGGCGGTAATTTCATAACCAATGGGACTTTCTCCATTGCTTCAAGTTCGCCTAGCGACTCATCTCCTACTCAATATCTAGGTGCCATATCTTGCATAGATTCAACAGACCTTACGCATACTTATGCAGGAACTACCAATAAAATTGCCGAAATAGCAGCTACTATTGCTACTGATGTTTCCAAAGCCGGTGGTTATGTCTGCACCACCTTTTGGAAGTATGCTCAGTTCGGGAATACCGTCTACGCAACTGATTATGCCGA
>Ga0207693_10005509_pt1 | contig 10536 bp, 11 predicted proteins | sample LARL81metaG_FD_184347 | JGI IMG/M metagenome (GOLD analysis project Ga0207693, IMG submission 184347) | Corn, switchgrass and miscanthus rhizosphere microbial communities from Kellogg Biological Station, Michigan, USA - LAR L8-1 metaG... | ecosystem: Host-associated > Plants > Roots >... | reverse complement strand
CTGCATTTCAAGAGTGACGAGGCCGCGCAAGGCACCGGCAAGGATTTCGTCGGGATCCACCATATTGGCTTCTGGGTCGATGACGTGGTCGAGCAAGGAAAGATTGCCAGGAACGCGGGCGCCACCTGGATCATGGGCGATCCGAACAATCCGGACGGCTACGAGGTGAAGCACACCGACCTGTCCGGCATCATCTTCGACATCGCCGCGCATGGCTGGGCCGGTTCGCAGAAGAATCCGGGATCGGACGACAACGTCGTGCACCCAAATCCACGTCGCCGGCTGGCGAAGTTCGACGAGAGGCGTGAGCGCGCCCAGGCGAAGATCGCATCGATGCGTGCGAAAGAGGCCGTGGCCGCGGCCGAATGATGTGCTGACGCGGCGGGGGCGGGGCGGTGAGCGTATACGCGACACCTCGACCCTGCCGTGTCTACCATCCGGGGCCTGGCGCCCTGGGTGCCCGGTGTGACCGCTGGGGGAAGAAGACATGCAAGCCAATCCACTGCGCGCCGCGCTTGAACGCGGCGAACTGCAGATCGGCACGTGGGTGAACCTTGTTCGCAACCCGGCGATCCTGACATTGCTGAAGGCCGCCGGGCTCGACTTCGCGCGGGTGGACATGGAGCACACCGCGGCCTCGATGGAGAGCATCGCCAACATGGCGCTCTTGTCGCGCGCGCTGAACTTTCCCATAGCCGTGCGGCCGCCCGAGGCCAATCGCGAGTGGATCACGCGGCTGCTCGATTGCGGCGTCTGGAACCTGCACTGTCCGCAGGTGGAGAACGCCGCGCATGCCGCCGAGATCGTCGCCGCGTCGCGCTATGCGCCGCGCGGGCTACGCGGCAATGCCGGGCACAGTCCTGGCACCGACTACGACATGACCGGCACCGCGGCCGAGCGGCGCGCCTTCGCCAACCGGCAGGTGTTCGTGACGGTGATGTTCGAGACGGCCGCCGCCTTCAAGGATCTGGATGCGATCGCGGCGATGGACGGGATCGACGCGCTGACGATCGGGCCGGCGGACCTGGCGCAGGACCTGGGTGTGTTCGGCACACCGGACCAGGCGCGCGTGCTGGACGAGAAGCGGGACCTCGTGCTGGCGGCGGCGAAGAAGCACCGCAAGACGTGCGCGATGCTGTGCTCCAGCTATGAGCAGGCGCAGCAGTGGAAGGCGGCCGGCGCGCTGCTGCTGGCGTATTCCAGCGACACCGAGGTGCTGCACGGCGCGTTCAGCGCGGCGATGGGGCGCATCAAGGGCTAGCCAGAGAAAGTCCAGCCCCCCGAGCGGCGCAACCAACGGTTGGACGGTCGTTTGCCCGGTGCTATATCCTGCGGGTGAATGCGGCAGCGTTACGCTCAGAGTTGCCGTCGGGGGGAACCGTCAGTGGCAAACGACCCTGTCCTGTTGACGCTCGACTGCGCAGACCTTGATCCAGATCGGCTTCATGCGATCTCGGGCGACCTCGCGCGGAGCCTTCGCGCCGAAGGAATAGGCGAAGCCACCTTGCACCGTGAGGAGGGCGCGCCGGGCCAGAAGGGCGATGCAGTGACCATCGGCACCATCGTCCTGACGCTGATCCAGACAGGCGGCGTTGCGGTGACCCTGTTGCAGGTGCTGAAGGCCTATCTCGCACGAAAGTCCACGCTCCGCTTCGAGCTGGCGCGCGCCGACGGCAGAAAAGTCAGCCTGGAGACTGAATCCTTCGACAACAAGCAGATTGAATCGACCCGGAAGCTCTTGGCAGAGTTCCTCAAGGATTAGGCCATGCCCGGCAAGCGGTATGCTGTCCTGATCGGCAACGGCTCGTTCCCTGGAGAACATCCCGAGAGCCGGCCTCGTCTGCCGCCGCTGCGCTGCCCGACCAGCGATGTGCGCGGACTACAGGAGATCCTCGAGGCGGAAACCCATGGTGGCTATCAGATTACGGCGCTGATCGACAGACCACACAACGAGGCGCGACGATCGATCTACGACTGCCTGCGGAAAGCCGGACCGGAGGACCAGGTCATCATCTACTACTCCGGCCACGGCAAGCTGGACGAAAACGGCAGTCTCTATCTGGCTGGAAGCGATACAGACCCGGAGTCACTCGATCCGACCGCGCTCGCCGCGGCCGACGTGCAGAAATATGTCGGCGAGTCACGGGCCGCGTCACGGATTGTCATACTCGACTGCTGCTTCAGCGGTGCCATCGGACAGAGCTTCCTGCGCGGAGCCGCGAAAGGAGAGGTCGCCGATCAGGCCGGTCAGGCGGTGCATCGCCTGGGAGGCCAAGGCGTCTTCTACCTCACCGCGAGCACCGATACGCAGACCGCGGAGGAGAAGGACAACGATCGCTACAGTCTTCTGACCAAGTTCATCATCGATGGGATCAGCAACGGTGATGCTGACACCGACGATGACGGTGAGGTGCGGTTTTCCGAACTTTGCAGCTTCGTCCAGGAGAAAGTGAGGCTCGAAGGAACGCAGCGACCGCTGTCCTTCACCTTGAAAGGCTATGGCGACCCCGTCGTTGCGCTGACTGGTCGACTTGCCTTCACCGGGCGCCGCGACGCGATCGAGCAACAGGTCTACGAGCTTTGCAGGCTGCAGATGCTGCACGGCGCCGATGCAGCAAAGCTTCTGGGCCGCCTGCATCAGCCCGTCATGGAACGCGTTGGCGGAACAGCGGCTGCGCAGAGATTGATGGACGAGTTATACCAGGCGCGCCTGGATCGGCCCTTGTTTCTGAAGGCTGTCCATAATTACCTGAATATTCCGGAGGAATCTGGCGACCGTAGCTCTGCCAGCCGCGACGCGATTGCCGCGAGCACACGCAACGTTCAGGAGGAGGGCACCGGGGCGGCGGCAAAGACCACGTCCTGGACGGAGCAGCCCGCACCGGGTTTCAGCACGCGCGACCCACTGACAGAGCGTCAGAAGGGTTCTGGCAATTTGACGCTGAGCAAACGAACAGCGTGGACAGCGCTCATGTCCCTCGCTGTTGTTGTCAGCCTCATCGCTGTGGTCTGGGTGCTCAAGCCTTTCGGTCACTCGTCTGACAATGCCGGCATGCTGGCATCGTCTCCGGCGAATACCGCAGCCTCGAATCCCGCACCCACCAATTCCGGGACGTCGCTTGTATATCCAGGGGGGAAGTCGCTCATCGATCGCCCCAGCAAGCTTCTTGCGGTGCCGAACACCACCAAATAGCGCCGCGCACGTGCACATCGCACGCCGCCGGTCGAGGAGGAATGTTCCGTGACGACCTTATGTCGCCGAGCTTTTCTGACAGTCGCGATGATCTCGCTGATTGTCTGCGCTGCGGAGGGCAGCGAGGAACCGCGCGGTCTACTCCTTCGAAAGGGCCTCGTAACCTGGCAAATGAATGTCAAGGATGCGCGCCGCTTCATCGAGGAGGACATCCATCCCAAGACGCTCGTCCTGCTAAAGAACCAGAAGCAGGAAGGTTTCGGCTGCGAGCGGGAGAACTCACCAGGCGTCACACGTTGTACCTGGGCCTGTTGCGTGGATCTTGGTGAAGAGGGTTTCGTTCATTTTGCGACTTTATGGTTCATCAATGAGCTCTTTTACGCATACGACGTGACGTTCGATACCCCACGGTTTGCGCCTCTGTATTCTGCATTGGAGGGCAGGTTCGGTGCACCGTCGCAGGAGACGCAGGATTCACGACTCTCGCCAATGTTGGCGTTGGGACAGGTCAGCAACTACGTCGTCAATACCAAGCGCTGGGATATTGGAAATACACTCTTGTTGCTTGCCGACCGAGGCGGACAGGGCAAGCCTCTAGCCGGCCACATGTACGTCAAATACCTCCCGCTTGCGAGAGAGACGCCCTCGACGAAGGAAGATAACGCTGCACCGGTGAAGCTGCCATTCTAGGCAGGCACGCACCTTGCCCGCGCGCGCGAAGCGCCGGGTGAGGATGCCGCATTTACTTGTGGACCTCACCCGCCGGGCCTGTCGCGCTGGCGCTCGTCCTTGAGCATCTCGGGCGTTCTAACGCGTTCGTGAAGCCAAATGTATTTGGTGTTGAGCGGTCCACAGCGGCGGGTGTGCTCGCTGGGTAACCTGCTTCCCGTCGATCACCGACAACCGGCCTCGAAGGGAGGCCCGGTCACACCCTCGAAGGAGACCACGTCATGCGTTCCATCATCCTCGCCGGTTGCGCCATCGCCGCCCTGGCCGCCGTATCGTCTGTCCCCGCGAAGGCCGATCAACTGGTCTCCGGTGGCGTCGCCATCACCCACGGCGGCGGCAACGTGAACGTCGCGAAGGGCAAGTTCAGCGAGGCCGACCAGGCCGTGACGACGCTGGGCGGCATCGCGTCGCGCCATGGCCGCGCCATCACCTACGGCGGCGACAACCGCAACGTCGCTTTCGGCAAGAACAGCTTCGCCGGTCAGGACGTCACCACCGTCGGCGGCGTCGCCTCGGGCCGTGGCCGCGCGCTGACCTTCGGCGGCGACAACCGCAACATCGCCCGCGGGTTCGGCAGCACCGCGCTGCAGTCGGTGACCACCCAGGGCGGGACGGCCTCCGGGCACGGCCTGGCGCTGACCCGGGGCGGCTACAACACCAACCTCGCGGCCGGCAAGTTCTCCGAGGCCGATCAGCAGGTCCTCACCCTCGGCGGCAACGCCGGCCGGGGCAAGAACCTGGTGTTCGGCGGACACAACCAGAACAAGGCGCTGGGCTTCGGTTCTTCGGCCTCGCAGCAGGTCATCACCGCAGGACAGTGACCACCACCCCGCCCGGCCCCGCGCGAGCGGGGCCGGCCTGGTTCCTCTGACAACGGGAGTGCGTCATGTTTCGCGCCACTAGCCTAGCCCTTGCCGCGCTCGCTGCCGTGGCGGCATGGCCCGCCATGGCCCAGGAGCGCGGTGGACTTTCACTGCACGGTCCGGCTGCGACACTCGATACCATCGAGGCCAACCGTGGGTGCCCGCTGTCCGCGACGTCCGCAACGATCGGTGTGAACCGAGCGTTCGGCGCCGGCAGCGTGTCACAGCAGCGGTTGGGCACGGTGAACCCGCAGTCCGGCAGCAACGGCTGCCAGCCGCTGGTCAGCACGCAGGTCGCGGCCGGGTTCAATCTTGCTCTCGGCCGTGGCTCCCAGGCGGGTCAGACGATCGACGCGCAGGGGCCGCGCGGTGCGCTCGCCACCAACACCTTCACCCGCGGCTTCAATGCCGCGGTGGGCGCCCGCTCCACCGCCACACAGCGTATCCTCAACCAGGTCGGCCGTTAGGCCGACCACCTTCTTTCCCAGGGAGCGCCGTCATGCCGCGATTTCCCCGCAGCCTCACGATTGCAGCCGCCCTGTTCGCCTGCCTGCCGGCGGTCGCCGGCACGCTGCGCTGCACCAGCCTCAACGGCAACCTGAACTGCGCCGGATCGGGCGCGGCGAGCTGCCAGAGCGTGAACGGCCACACTGTCTGCAGCAACGCCAGCCACGACGTGATGCAGTCGTTCGGCGGCGCCGCGATGGACAATGACCCAGCGGACGATGACGCTGCCGACGATGCGACCGACGACCCCGATGCGATGCCGCATCCTGCCCATCCAAATTCGTCCCACCACCGCTGATCCGGGGAGCAACGCTATGCACATCCGTGCAACGCTGATCGCGAGTGCCCTGCTCGCACTGGCCCTGCCGGCTACGGCGCAGGAGTCGGGCGGACTGCGCATCGCGCCGGAGGCGAAAGGCGGCCCGGTTGGGCTGGCCCGCCCGTTGCCCAGCCCGCAGGCCCTGATCACCGCGGCCGATCTGCAGGGCGCGATGTCGCCCACCGACCGCCAGGCGCAGCACCAGAGCATGATCTCGCGGCTGCGCGGCGATCCGGGCCTGCTCGCCGGCTTCTCGTTCGGTCAGCCCCTCGCCGCCAGCCGCCAGCCGGCGCCATCCTTCGACGACAGCGGCGGCGGCTTCGGCTCGCCGTCTGGCCATCGCCACCATCACGGCCGGCCGATCGTCATCAACAATCAAGGCCCGCTCGCCGTCACCGTCGGCAACGACAATCTCGTGCAGCAGCAGAGCGCCAACGGCCCCGGACCGATCGCCCAGCAGCAGATCGCCGGAACCGGCCCAGGCGGTGCACTCAACCTGGTCACCGGCGGCGGCAACATCATCCAGCGCTCGCCCGGCACACGCTGAGCGCGACACGGGCGCAGAATGTCGCGCAGCGGCGCACGCTGCGCGCATTCATTTTCATGCGCCTTGCCGGACGCCGCAAACAAACTGGTTCGCGGAGTGAACTGCTGAACAGCGCCGCACCGCTGGCAACGGCATTCTGCTGCTCGCCAATGCACCCAACTGGACGCCACACTCAGGAGGATCCCACCATGCGCCGCCGTCACTCACTGTTTGCAGCTACAACCACGGCCCTGATGCTCGCTGCCTCTGTAGCCTCGGCGCAGCCGGTGCAAATCTTCGATGAAGCACCACCACTGGAGCTGCTTCGCAGCATCATGATACCGGAATCGAACGGGGGAACGTCTCGGTCGATTGTCATACAGAAGCCAGACACCTCGACCCGCCCGAGTTCGGTGCAGCGCGCCGCCACTACTGTCGCCGCGCCGGCAACCAACACCACGTCACCTGCCATAGCGGTGGCTGCCAAGTCCAGCGCCGCACCAGCGACGTCGATGGCTTCTGAACCAAAGGCGGCGCCCACTCAGTCGGCGGAGGCCGCCATCGTTGGATTCCGCATCAACTTCGCATTTGATTCCGATGTCCTGCCGCACTCCGCACTCGATTTCGTCGACCGAATTGCCGAACTGATGAAGGAGGCGCCGCAGCTCAAGCTGCGCGTGGAGGGACATACCGACGCGGTAGGTACGCCGGAATACAATCTCGCCCTGTCGAAGCGCCGTGCCCTGTCCGTCGCCGAGTACCTGGTCGATCATCGGGGCATCGCGCCTGACCGTTTCGTGCTGGTCGGCAAGGGCATGAGTGAACCGCTGGTCGAGGATGGCTCGGATTCGCGCAATCGCCGCGTCCAGTTCGTGCGGGTGAGCTGAGACTATCGCCTGCTGTTCTGAGATGGCGCCATCCAGGCGCCATTTCAGCTTTTTGCGACCATTGACACCTCCTCGCTTGCCTTCGCGAGGTTTGACCGCAAAGCTTGCCTCAGGCAGCGGCAATGAACCACGTGATGCTCCGGAGGCGCGGCAGGGCGGCGGCGATCGCGGCGATCATCCTGGTCGTATCCACCGCACTGGCGCAACTCGTCACCCAACCTCCCTCGCCGTTCGCCGCGGCCGAGCGCCTGTTCGAGGCAGTGGCATTCCGCGCTCTAGGCCCACGGCGGCCGATCGACTCACGCGTGGTGATCGCCGCCATCACCGAGGGCACTCTGGCGCGGCTCCCTTATCGATCGCCGGTGGACCGCCAGTTCCTTGCGTCGTTGATTGACAAGCTCGCCGCTGACGGTGTCGCGGCAATCGGGCTCGACGTGCTGCTCGATCGTCCGACCGAGGCGGACAAGGACGCGGCCCTGCGGCAGGCTCTGCTGCACCCCTCTGTGCCGGTGGTGGTGATATCGGTCGCTGCCGATACGCCGCAGTCCGCAGAGCAGAGGCGCTTCCTGGAGCAGTTTACGGCCGGGCTGCGCTCGGGCGATGCGAATCTTGCGCGGGAGCGCTTCGATGACGTGGTGCGCCAGCACCTGCCGCAAAACCCGCAGACAGGTAGGCGTAGTTTTGCTGCGGGCCTGGCCGAGGCAGTCGGCGAGGTGCCGCCGGCGCAGCCGTTCGCGATCGAGTGGCGTCGTAGCGAGAATGGCGAACCAGCGTTACCGGTCTATCCCGCTGAATCCATCGCGTTGCTGCCGCCCGAGTGGCTGCGTGGCCGCATCGTGCTGATCGGCAGTATGGTTCAAGGCAGCGATGAACATCGCACGCCCGCATCCAGCTTCGGGCCGCCGACGTTCGGTGTTGAGATCCATGGCCAGATACTCCTGCAGATGCTGGAGCATCGCGCTGTGCCGCTTCCTCTGCTGCCGTGGAAAGCGCTGCTATCGAGTGCTGGCGTGGCGGGTATCGGCATGACTGCTGCCGCGCTGCTCGCCGGTTGGTCTGCCGTTCTGGCGCTGGTCGCCGTAGCAGCGGTGTTCCTCGCCAGCAATCTCGCGGTCTACGCCGCCACCGGTCTGTTGTTCCCTGCAATCGCTCCCGTTCTCGCGCTTGCTGTGGCAGGTGGTGCGGTGCGCGCCTGGCAGGGACGCGGTGACCGGCGTGACCGGCGTGCCCTTCGCACACTGTTCTCGCGCTTCGTCAGCGGGCCGGTCGTCGACGAAATCATGCGCGAGCGCGACCTGTTTCTGGCCGGCGGCCGGCCGCGCCCTCAGGAGCTAACGGCCACGGTGCTGTATGCAGATGTTGCGGCTTTCACCAGCATCTGCGAACGACTCGACCCGGTCCCTCTGGTCGCCTGGCTGGATCGCTACATCGACACGATGGCTGCCATCATCACGGCGCATGAGGGGGTACTGCTGCGCTTCATCGGCGATGGCATCCTTGCCGTGTTCGGCGTGCCGGTGCCACGACGCGATCAGGCGGCAATCGCGGGCGACGCTTGCCGTGCGGCAAACTGCGCGCTGGCGATGGAGCAGGCCATGACGGGTCTGAACGACGAGTGGCGAGGAGCAGGGCTCCCAGAGGCAGGATTGCGTGTCGGTATCCATACTGGTCCCATGGTCGCGGGCAGCCTCGGCACCGGTGCACGCATGGAGTTCTGCCTGTTGGGCGATACGGCGAACGTTGGTGCGCGCCTCGAGCAACTTGGAAAGGAGTTCGTGGGCAACCGTCGGGTGTATTGCACGATCGTCGTGGGTGGCCCGACCTTTGCGTTGCTGGACGGTTCCTTGCCTGGCCTGCGCATGGGCGACATCACGCTGCGCGGCAAGCGCGCGCCGCTCGATGTGTACCGGATCGATTCCGAAGCGGCCGCCCAGTCTGCGGCTGAGCCAGCATCAGAGGCGGTGGCGTCGTCTGTCTGCTGATTGACCGCGCGATTGGCCAGGGCTCTCAGGCCTCCGCGTTGGCGATCTCCTCCAGCGCCTCGCGATCCCGAATGACGATGCAGCCACTCTTCATTGCGAGATAGCCGGTGCGTGTCCAGTCGACGATGTGCTTGTTGACGCTCTCGCGCGACGCGCCGATCAGGTTGCCGAGCTGCTGTTGCGATAGCTTGATATCGAGCCGCGTGCCGTCGGTTTCGTCTCGGCCAAACGTGCCGGCCAGGCGCAGCAGCCCACGCGCCAGCCGCGAAGGCGCCTCGCGCAGCATGGCGTCCTCGAGGTGCTCACTCGTCTGCCGGAGGCGTTCGCACAGAACACCGATCAGGCGGGTGGCGAGATCCGGATGCGCCGCCAGGATCGGCAGCAACTTGTTGCGATCCAGCACCAGGAGGTCTGTCTCATCGAGAGCCACCGCATCTGCAGTGCGCGGCCGGCCATCGAGCACGGCGATCTCACCGAACACCCCGCCACGGTCGATGATGTTGAGAACCAGCTCCTTGCCCTCTGCCGAGTAGGTGCAGATCTTCACCCGGCCACGCACCACAGCCATCATGCTGGGGCTCTGGTCACCCTTCTGGAAGATTGTGGTCTGCGCCGGATGGCGGGCCACCACCATGGCAGCGGCGACCCGCTTGAGCTCGGCCGGCGGCAGGTGCCGCAGCAGGAAGTGGCCAGCCAGGACCGCTTCCCGATCAATCGGGACAGTTGCCATACATGCCTCCCCTGCGAAGACCGTGCGACATACCCGTAGGGGCGCGCCAGTCCTATGTCTGATGCCATTACACAAGGACATGTGAACGTGACTCTGAAAACCAACCGGGAACACGCTATAACTGTGCACTAGTTCACAGTTGAAGGCTGGCCGGCATGGCAATCTGCGGGCGAGGAGTTCCCGACCCGTGAAACCCCTGCTAGGTCACTTGCCTGTACCCGAGGTTTGGCCGCAGCCGGGACGGATGGGCTGCGGCAGGCCATGGCTGCTAACACGCTTGCGCAGCGTCCGATGGTGCTGTTTCATTCTGAGTGCCAAACTGGCGCTTAAGAGCCGGCAGGGAGCGTGTGGTGACGCGTAGGGGGAAACTTCTCGGCGCCTGCAGAGCCGCAGTTGCGGCTTTGCCGCTGCTTGTGGCGGCCTGCTACCCGCGGCCGGAGACCGCCTATGATGCGCAGCAGCCGAGCACCCGGGCCGTGCGCAACATCGGCAATTTCAGTGAGGCCCTGCGGTGCATGGACGATTTGTTCCTGGCGCAAGGGAAGCGCGACATCTACATCACCACGGCAGGCATCCCTGATGCCACCGGCCTGATCTTCACCGGCACCAAGGAGATGTTCATCAGCGCGGTGTCGCGCATGTCGGCGAAGAGCGGTGCATTCCGCTTCGTCGACTACGATCCCACGCAGCTCGACGTGCAGGTCCTGTCGGAGCTTGTGGGGCTGCGCGAGGACTTCGTTGCGCCGAACTATTATGTGCGCGGTGCCATCACTCAGTTCGACAGCAGTGTGCTGCAGTCT
>Ga0207693_10005508_pt1 | contig 10540 bp, 7 predicted proteins | sample LARL81metaG_FD_184347 | JGI IMG/M metagenome (GOLD analysis project Ga0207693, IMG submission 184347) | Corn, switchgrass and miscanthus rhizosphere microbial communities from Kellogg Biological Station, Michigan, USA - LAR L8-1 metaG... | ecosystem: Host-associated > Plants > Roots >... | reverse complement strand
TTCGATGCGGTTAAATTTTCCGCCATTCGCCGGCTGGATGGGCGGCGACAAGGAGTTCGGTGAGAGCGAGGCGGCGACGCAATTGGCGAGCGCCAGTGTGACGTCCACGGGAATGGCAGCCGCCGCGATGGAGACGCAATTCGATAGAGTTGTCGATGGCCCAACTGCGATGTCGGGAAGAAGCGTCAAGGAACGGCTGCGTCGGTCGCTGATGCTCGCACTGCCGGTCGTGGTGATCGCATTCGGAGCCGCCGTGTACCTCGCCGAGGAGCCTTACGTCTCGACCGACGACGCGTTCGTTCGCGCGGCGAAGGTGACCGTCAACGCCAGGGTTGCCGGCCAGGCGGTCGAAATTGCCGTCCGGGACAATGAGCATGTTCGGAAGGGCCAGGTCCTATTCCGAATCGATCCGGAGCCCTACCGGATTGCGGTCGATCAGGCGGAGGCGCGGCTCGGCAGCGCGCGTCTGCAAATCGACGCGCTCAAAGCGACCTACCGCCAACAACAGGCCGAACTACAGTCGGCTAGGGATTCGGCCGCTTTCGACGAGCGCGAGTATGACCGCAAGAAAGCGCTGGTCGCCTCCGATTTCACCCCGCGTGCGGTCTACGAGCGAGCTGAGAGGGATCTCAAGATCGCTCGTCAGCACATCGCATCGATCGAACAGCAGATCGCCAGCACCGTCGTTGCGTTGAACGGCGATCCGGCTATCGAGATCGATCGCCACCCGGCGGTTCGCGCAGCCAAGGCGCAGCTCGACCGAGCGCAGCTCGATCTGTCCTATGCGGCGGTGACGGCGCCCGAGGACGGTGTTGTGACGAGGGTCGACGACTTGCAACTCGGCGGCTTCGTCAATCCGGGTGCGCCCGTGTTCTCGCTGCTGTCGAGCCGACGCGTCTGGATCGAGGCGAATTTCCGTGAAACGGGCCTGACCCACATGCATCCGGGTCAAGAGGCAACGATCGACGTCGATGCTTATCCGGATCGCACGTTCAGGGCGCACATCGTCAGCATGAGTCCTGGCACTGGATCGGATTTCTCGGTCCTGCCGCCCGAGAATGCGACCGGGAATTGGGTCAAGGTCGTCCAGCGTCTGCCGGTTCGCCTTGAACTCGATGACGTCGATCCGAACCGGCCGCTGTTCTCGGGCATCAGTGCAACTGCGCGGGTCGACACCGGCTATCGCCGTAGCTGGCGCCATCTGCTCCAGCCTGCGTTTGCGACGGAGGCCAAATGAGCGCCGCCCTCCCATCGGCCGCTGCGGCTGACAGCCATCGCGCAATCGCCGTCGCGGCCCTGATGGCGACCTACATGCAAGCCGTCAACATCTCGCTGCCGAATGCGGCCCTGCCGCATATCCAGGGAACACTATCGATGGCCAACGACGAGGTCGGGTGGGTGTTTTCCTCGTATATCGCAGCGAGTGTCGTGGCCATGTCGATGACGAACTGGCTCGCGGGGCGCTACGGCCGGAAGGCGATCTATCAGCTCTGCCTCGCCGTTTTCGCGCTGGGGCTCATACTCGACACGCTTGCGACGACTTCCGTCCAGTTCGTGCTCGCTCGGGTCGTCCAAGGCGCCGCGAGCGGGCCGCTCGGTCCTCTATCGCTGGCGATCATGCTTGATGGGGTGTCGCCGGCGCGCCATGCCCGGATCAGCCTGGCGTGGACATTGTGTTTCCTGCTCGGCATCAGCAGCGGACCGAGCATCGGCGGCTGGCTCAGTGAATATCACGGCTGGCGCTCGATCTTCTATTTCAGCCTTCCGATGACAGGCTTCATCTTCCTGGCGATGGCGCACCTGCTCCGCGAGAAGAGGGCCGAACGGAACCGGCCCTTCGACTTTTTCGGCCTGGCGACCTTCTCCCTCGGCATGATCGGCCTGCAAATGCTGCTCGACCGCGGCGAGCGCCTGGAATGGTTCGCCTCGGCAGAAATTTGGGTCGAGGCGATCGCCTCAGTCCTGGGATTCTATCTTTTCATCGTGCATGTCATGACGACGAAGGAGCATTTTCTCCACGCGACGCTGTTCAGGGATCGCAATCTCGTCCTCTCGACGATTATCTCCTTCGCCCTTGGCTTCGTCCTGCTGCCGACCTTGGCCTTGACCTCGCCGATGCTGGAAGAATTGCTCAATTATCCGGTCGATACCACCGGCTACATGACGATCCCGCGCGGCGTGGCGCTCGTGGGCGGGGTGTTGCTGACGAGCTTGGTTCCGGCACAAATCGACTACCGGCCGTTCCTGATCGGCGGAATGGCGTTGGTGGTCTACGCCAATTGGTTGATGCTGGGCTATTCACCGGCGATGGATTGGCGGCCGGTGGTCGAGACCGGCCTGTTCCAGGGTGCCGGTCTGGGGATGCTGATTCCGGCGCTCGCCAAGGCGGCGTTCGGCACGCTCGATCCGAAGCTCCGCCCGGAAGGCAGCGCGCTCATGAACCTGTCGCGCCTCTATGGCAGCACGATCGGCATCGCGGTCGTCCAGGTCTTCTTCTACGACAACACCCAGGCCATGCACGTCGCGCTCGCCAAGGACCTCACGCCCTACCGCGCCGCCGCTCATGTCGCGGGTGCAATCACCACGCCAGGGCTGGCCGCGCTGAACGGCATGATCACCCGCCAGGCGGCCGTCGTCGCAGTCATCGACCAGTTCGAGATCTTGATGTTCGCCATGCTGATCGTGTGCCCGCTCGTGCTTTTTCTCCGTAAGCCGCGGCCGCCCAATTAACCTGAAGCCGTTGCTATCTGTCCGCGCGCTCGGCCCCTTGAATGGATGCGTTGGGATGCGGACATTATATCACACCGAACCCGTCCGCCGCTTATGCGGAGGCTGGCTTCAAACAAGGGAGTATGAGCGTGACCACATCCGATACGCTTCGTTACACGAAGATTCATCTTGCCCACGGATCCGGTGCAATTCCCGCTGTCGGATTCGGCACGCTGATTCCCAATCCTCTCGCAACCAAGCAGGCCGCCAAGGCTGCATTGGAGGTCGGATTTCGACATCTCGATTGTGCGGAACGCTACCGCAATGAAGAAGCGGTTGGTGATGCGATGCTGGAAGTATTCAAGGCGGGCGCGGTTCGGCGGGAAGATGTGTTCGTTACCACGAAGCTCTGGAACACCAATCATCGTCCGGAGCGGGTCAAGCCCGCCTTCGATGCGAGTCGCCGGCGACTGCAACTCGACTATCTCGATTGCTATCTGATCCATACTCCCTTTGCCTTCCAGCCCGGCGACGAGCAGGACCCGAGAGACGAGCGCGGTCGGGTGATCTATGATCCCGGGGTCACGTTGGTGGAGACATGGCAGGCGCTGGAGCGCCTCGTGGACGACGGTCACTGCAAGTCGATCGGGCTATCGGACATTACTCTGGAAAAGCTGCGGGAGATCGTTGCGGCCGCGCGGATCAAGCCCGCCGTCGTGCAGGTCGAATCGCATCCGTATCTCCCCGAATGGGACTTGCTCGACTTCTGTCGGGAGCATGGGATCGTGCTGCAGGCGTTTGCAGCGTTGGGACATGCCCTGGAGCCAAGAGTGGTGGACGATCCCGTGATTACGGCCATCGCACAGCGTGTACACAAGACGCCGGCTCAGGTTGCCCTGGCATGGGCCGTGCAGCGCGGCACCGCTTTCCTGACCACATCGACCAAACCTCGGCGCATCGAAGAGAACTTTGACATTTCGACCCTGCCTGAAGACGCCATGCGGGAGATTCGGGACCGCATCACGGCGAACGTCAGGTTCAACTCAGTGGTCGAGACCGGCGTGCCCGGATTTATTCCCGGCACCCGATGAACTGAAATTCGGCGGCGCGGAGTCTCGGCCTGAAAGTGGAGGCTTCCGCGTTCGGTCCGTAGATGAGAATAGCAGAGGGCGGGGCCGAGCTTGCATTCCCTTTGAAAGCACGGTCCCCACGGAATTGACGATGTTGGCCGGAGCGGCCTCAGCGTCTGCTCCTAATCCTGTTCTCCAAGAGTTTGAGTGTAGGTTTTGCCGTACGGATAGAAGAACTCCTTGCGGCCCTGTTGCCAAGCAGCTTTGAGTTCGGGCGTTGTGATGTCCCAGTCCGGACGGCATTTCTTGCTGACAGCACGCAGGTCTTGGCGGAGCTCTTCTATCGTGGGCCGTCCGAAGAACCAGTAGCCATTGTAGATCTTGTGAATGACAAGACCGGGCTCCAGCACGATCACGTGGGGAATCATGGGATTGTGGACGGGATCGGTGTATTCGGCGATGTCGAGATCCTTCTGAATAATGCGCCGCGGATCGGAGAGAAAAGGCCAGTGCGCTCCTACTCCGCTGCGATATTCGCTCGTCTGGGTGATATTGTCCGTGCTGATCGTGACCAGCCGGCAATAGCCAACCTCCATCTCACGATGGAGTTGCAGCAGACTTTCGGCCTGACGGCGATCCTTCGGACAGAAACCGCCGCGGCCAAGCACAACCACCATCGGATCCTGTCCCTGTAACTCGGAGAGCTTTCGATGCTTCCCGGTGTGGTCGCTAAGCTCATAGTCTGGGAAAATCGCTCCCTGCGTCATATCGGATCGCATTTGAACTCCTCCATCGTTTGGTGCAGTCAGGCCACTGCCGTCACAAATCGATCACGACGTCGCCCTCGGGTTGTGAGCAGCAGATCAGCACATTACCCCCGCCGGTGCATCCACCGGGTCCGGCCGATAGCCGATCGTCCCTGCCAGGAGCCCGGTCTCGCAGGTGTCGCAGACCCCCGTTCGACACGACCACCGCACAGGCACGTCACAAGCCTCGGCCAGCCCAAGCAAACTCTGGAAGGAGGACCTCCAGCGAACATTCAATCGGCAGTCGCTCGATAGATGGCCGATCTACGAAGCCCGGGCAGCTGGAGCCGGCTTCATCTTCTGCGTTACGGCCGCCAGCAGAGTCTTTGCGGCCGGGCCCGAGGAATGCGGGTTCTGTCCCGTGATCAGGAGGCCAGCGCTGACGACGTGAGGTAGCCAATTTGCTCTCTTCGAGAAGATGGCGCCCAGCTTCAACATCTCATCTTCGACAAGAAACGGCACCACCTTGGTGAGGCCGACTTCTTCTTCCTCGCCATTGGTGAAACCGGTAACTTCCTTACCCTGCACCAGGGGCTTGCCGTCCGGCGTCTTGACGTGGCGCAGTGCACCCGGAGAATGACACACGATTGCAATCGGTTTGCCCGCCGCAAGGAAGGACTCGATCAGCTTGATCGAGTGCTTGTCTTCGGCGAGATCCCACATCGGCCCATGGCCGCCCGGATAAAAGAGCGTATCGAAGTCCTCTTGCTTGACGCTGTCGAGGCGAACGGTCTTGTCGAGCTGCGCTTCCGCGGCCGCGTCCTTTTCAAACCGCAGCGTGAGATCGGTCCGGAAATCGGGTTCGTTGCTCTTGGGGTCAAGCGGCGGACGGCCACCCTTCGGTGATGCAAGCGTGATCTCGGCGCCGGAATCCTTGAAGACGTAGTAGGGGGCGGCAAGCTCCTCGAGCCAGAAGCCCGTCTTGCGTCCGGTGTTGCCGAGCTGATCGTGCGAGGTGATGACCATTAGTACTTTCATGACTCTCTCCCTTGATGCGTTCGCTGAATGACGCGCCGCCTGCCGTGGCGGAGATGCACCGGCGTAAGTCTCCTCGAGCTCGTAACTTCGTTCCCGGCTCGGAGTTACAACCTGCACCCGGGCCGCGCTGTTGGCTCGTTATGTATTGTTAGTCTTTGCGAGCCGAGCTTTGCTGTCCGAATTTCGCGTGTCGGCGCCGCTACTCGAAGAAGGCGTCGAAGATCTCGACATCGATCAGCACGGGCTTTGCGATCACAACTCCGTCAGGCCGCAGCACTTGCGAGCGTCGAAGGGTCGGGACCACGATGCCGCCGAAAGTCTGATGGGCCCATGAATAATGCGCGACCTTCGTTCCCAGGAGATCGTGATCGGTCCGGCGTTGTAAAGCCCGTTCGTCGAAATAAAACGTCTGCTCGGGCGCATGGGTAACGAGGCCAGGCGGGAATTGCGCGCGAAGACGCCGCCAGAGTTCGGCATTCTCACGCCAGGGCGGCAGTTCCTCCACCACGACATCGGGATGGGCGAGGAGGAACGGGGTCGTCAAATAATTCCAGATCGCGACCCCGCAAAAAAACACCAGGTGCAGTTCGTCCGTCAACGCTTGAGCGCCGGTGTTCGGAACTGCCAGACTTGGGTTGAACCAGGTCCGCAGAACCTGACCATCCAGGCTTTCGATCGTGATCGCGTCCGGTTGAAACGAGCCGCACTTTTCCGCACCGCTGATGCCCGTGAATCTGACCGATTGCATCCGCGTCGATCCCTCCGCGATCACATCCTTGAACTCACCGGCATGTCCGGCACTGGAGAACAACGTGCCGCCGACGGAAAGATGGAGCGTGAATCGGCTCAAACTGTTCCAGCGGGCTAAGCCTCCGCCGGCGTCGATCGCATCGTCCAAGAGTGTCATGTCTCGCCAGATCCACCATCATGTGACGCCACCATGCTGGGGCATTTGCGGATTGGCGTGTTAGAAGTTGTTAGGAGTTGCGAGAGTGCCGTCCGGGTGGCATTCCGTTGAAAACACTCTCAATTCAAGGCGCCAAGGAGCTCTTTCGCGGCGAGAAGATCGCGCGTTGCGAGGCCTTCCTGGTATTGCGTCACGAGTGGCGCGATCAGGGCATGTGCCTCGGGTCCCCGCCCGGTCCGGCGCCAGACGCGGCCGAGGCTGATGGCCCCGCGGAGCTCCCAGCCGAGTGCGCATTGCTTGCGCGACAAAGCCAGCGATTTCTGGAGATAGCTCTCGGCCTCCGCGGCGTTGCCCGACTGTGCCAGGATGTCACCCTTGACCCTGAGCATCTCGGGCATGTCGAAGGATTCGCCCCGACTGCCGATCTGGGCGATGGCCTCGTCGATCGTACGCAACGCCTCTTCGGGCTGGCTCGCCGATGCGAGACCCTCAGCAAGCGCCGTCGCAAAGACCGTCGTCATGATCCGATGCCGTGTCGCATACAACGTGGCCTGGCTTCGACGAAGATGATCGATGGCGCCGGCGGCGTCACCCCTGCGCAGCAGAAGCTCGCCCTTCTGGCCTATGCCGACTGCCTGATAGGGGCCGAGGAAGTGCCGTGCGGCATGGTCGATCAGCCTCTCGATCATGCTTTCGGCATTGTCCCAGTCGCCGACCCAGAGAAAGACGTAGATTGTCCAGATCAGGGAAATGCCGAGCGTGAGCGGTTGTTCGAGCAGTTCCGCCTCGCGAACGGTGTATCTGGCCGCCTGGATCGCGCGATCGGGCCGGCCGGTGAGCCAGAGCCCGCGCGCCAGCGCGACCAACGCAACGATGCGGTCGTCATAGCCGAGATGTCCGATATTCAGCCGCTGCGAGCTGGGGTTGTGCAGCATTGCGCTCTCGCAGAATTGCACGGCCCTGTGCTGATTGCCGATCAGGTGATGTGCCACCCCAAGCATCCATTCGACGTTCAGCGTGCTGGTCGGGTCATTCAGTTTCCTGGCGACGCTTTGCCCCTGCTCGCCGGTTCCGAGCGCGCCGTGAAAATCTCCGACCCGGGTCAGGTAGATGTGCAGTCCGCGCAGCAGCCATAGCTGCCAGTGCAGATCGTCGAGCTCCTGGGCAAGATGCAGGCTTCGTGTGAACGCCGACCGGACCGCCTCCGTATTGCCTTGCGTGAACATCACGGAGACGCCGAGTGCGGCCTGCAACGTCATTTCCTGCCGGCTGTCCACCGATGTCGCGTCGAGCGACGCCAGCGCCTGCTGTGTCCAACGGTAGCATTCTGTCAACAACGTCAGCTCGAAGAAGAACTGGGCCGCCGAGGCCGCCAAATCCACGGCGATCGCGCGGTCGCCACTCTCGGAGAAGCTCCAGTTCAGCGCCGCTCGCACGTTGGGCAGGTGGTCGGCATAGGGAAGGAAGCCGCCTGCGCTCAGCATGCCGGTAGATTTGAGCGAAATATCGTGCAGGAAGTCACGGAAGTATTCGGCGTGGGCGCGCGCGGCTCGATCAGCTTCGCCGCTCTCCAGCAGCTTGTCCGCCACGAAGGCGCGGGTGGTGTCGAGCAGGCGATATCTCAGCCGCCGCTCGGCGGGAGACGTCGCGATGAGAGATTTGGAAAGCAGGTTTGAGATCGCCTCGACGGCTTCCGGCTCGCTGATGCCCTGGCTGCACGCAACGGAAAGAGCGGCCTGTAACGTGAACGGGCCGACGAACACCGACAATCCGCGCAACGCGGCGCTTTCGGTCGCCGGCAGCAGGTCGTAGCTCCAGCCGAGCGCCGCGCTCAGCGTCTGGTGCCGGGGGATCGCGGTGCGTCGCCCTCGCCACAACAGCGAGAAGCGGCTGTCGAGGAGTGAGGCGGTGCCAGCTACTCCATAGGCATTGACCCGGCCAGCGGCAAGCTCGATCGCGAGCGCGATGCCGTCCAGGCGCCGGCAGATCTCGGCGACGAGAGGGGCCTCTTCGTCGCTCAACTGGAATTCGCTCAGGCTTTCGGCAATTCGCTCGACGAAGAGCTGGCTCGCGGGATAGGCAAGGATGTCGGCCATGCTGAGCCCGTCACGTTGCGGCGGACAATCAAGCGGGAATAGCCGATAGACGCGTTCGCCTTCGGTACGAAGGGACTCGCGGCTGGTCGCGAGAATATGCAGCTCGGGTGCCTCTCGAACGATGCGCTCGGCCAAAGGCGCGAGCTCGTCGAGGATGTGTTCGCAACTGTCGAAGATAAGCAGCATCTGCCGGCCGTGCAGGAACGTCAGCAACGCCGGTATCGGATCCTCGGAATTGACGGTCAGGCCAAGCGCGGCGGCGATGGTCCCGGGAACCAGCCTGACGTCCGTCAATGCGCCGAAATCGACAAAGGACACGCGACCCTCGAAGGCCGGCAGTTGGCGATGCGCGACGGCGATAGCGACCGAGGTCTTTCCGATGCCGCCCGGGCCAACGACGGTGACGAAACGATGCAGCGAAAGTTCGGCCGAGATCTTCTCGATTGCATCGTCTCGCCCGATCATCCTGGAGAGCGGAGCGGGAAGGGAGTGGGGCGGCGCCTGCGCGGCCGATTGCCTATCCGGCGGCTCGGTCCGCGTCAGCGTCGCAGTGAAACAATATCCGCGTCCGGGCACGTTGATGACGTAGCGGAAGCCCTCGCCGCCCTCACCCAGGACCTTGCGCAACGCCGTGATGTGGAATCGCAGGCTGCCTTCGTCCACATTGACGTCAGCCCAGACCCGTTTGACCAGTTCTCGCTTGTCGACGACTTCACCGGCCCGCTCGGCGAGAACGATGAGGATGTCGAGCGCGCGGCCGCCTAGGTGAAGCGGGACGCCATCCTTCTCCAATAGCCGCGACCTCGGAAACAGTCGAAATGGCCCGAAAGAAACGGCCAAGTCCTTGTCGTTAGTGTCTGGCACGCGCCATGATCCCAGCGAAAGGGAAGTGCAGATGTTTGCCGTTTGATCTGCTCGAACGAGGTCGTGAGTAGACCGGCCGAAAGCAGCGAAATAGCGGCCAATTGCATCGGACTGTCATTGCAAATTTCGTTTGGACGCGAATGGCTTACAAGGCAATTGGGCGAACTTCGCATGCTTGGCTGTCGAGCGGGCAGCCCGGCCGCATAATCGTTGCGCGCCGCCGATCATAACAGAATCTCGCAACGTCTAACGAGCAAAAATCGCAGGGCTCCTCCAGTATGGCTGCAAGTTAGGCCCTGCTTCAAATGGGGGAGGCTATCATGCCTGGTATCGGCTCTCGGCCGAACGACAACATCGTTCAATCTCTTCAGGTCGCCAATCTTGACGATCAGGCGAATGACTGGGAACTCGTACTGCGCGAATCCCATCATCGAATGAAGAACACACTGACCCTGCTGGGTGCGTCAGTCCGCCGCGACTTTACGCGGGCGGGGTCCAGGGACATGTCAGTCGCAGTGGACCGGTTCGAGCGGCGCATTGTCGCCTTCGGCAGGCTCTATCGACTTTTGTCGAATGACGATGATCTTTCGACGATCTCTGTCGAGGCATTTTTTGAAGAACTCTGCGGAGCCATCGCTGAGGCAGTTCTGGAGCCGGCGGGCATTTGCTGCGAGGCCGCGATCGAAAGGGGCACGCTGTCGGCGTCGCAATGCCATCGGCTTGCTCTGATGCTGACGGAACTGGTCACGAACGCGGCAAAACATGCCTTTCCGAACAAGAATGGTGCGCTCATCCGCATCGAGGTGGCCAATCGCGACGGCTACTGGTTCTGCACGGTCGCAGACAACGGGATTGGTGCGACCGGTCCGCTTCAAGGCACCGGCAGCCGAATCCTGGAAGGTCTTGCGCGAAGCATCCGCGCCCGGATGCACGGCGAGGCTGGACAGGGCGGCACCCGCGTGACCATCGTGATGCCGGCAACAGCGGAATGAAGACGGGCAAGCCAAGCCAAGCCAAGCCAAGCTGTCCCGCCGCCGCTCCCAGCAGCTAACGCGGACTAACAATCGATAACGGGCAATCGTCGCCGGTTCGCGCGAAGGTGATGGTACC
>Ga0207693_10005506_pt1 | contig 10541 bp, 10 predicted proteins | sample LARL81metaG_FD_184347 | JGI IMG/M metagenome (GOLD analysis project Ga0207693, IMG submission 184347) | Corn, switchgrass and miscanthus rhizosphere microbial communities from Kellogg Biological Station, Michigan, USA - LAR L8-1 metaG... | ecosystem: Host-associated > Plants > Roots >... | reverse complement strand
GTCGAACTTCCAGCCGTGGTACGTGCAGCGCAGCCCGCACTCCTCGTTGCGGCCGTAGAACAGCGACGCGCCGCGGTGCGGGCACTGCTCCTCGATCAGTCCGACCCGCCCGTCGGTGTCCCGGAACGCGACCAGGTCCTCGCCGAGCAGTCGCACCCGGGCCGGGGGGCCGTCCGGCTCGGCAATTTCCGCCGACAGGCACGCCGGAATCCAGTACCGGCGCAGCAGATTGCCCATCTGCGTGCCCGGCCCGACGCGGGTCAGGATCTCATTGTCTTCCGCTGACAGCACGGCGCACCTCCACGCGGCCCCAGTGATTAGCCCTGTTCTCAACCCTGTCGCGTGAATCGGCGGGCGTCAATAGTCGGCTAATAGAGCCACCACGGGCCCGTTCCGAATAAATAGCATTAATTTAGATCATAGGGATCTTTAATGATGTCAGCCATTCCGCTGCCTGGTGAGCGGGCCGAGAATAAGGGCACGCGATCCCCCGTCACCGGCAATGGAGCGAGTGAATGAGAAGCGCAGCGAAAAGCACCCGGTACGCGCTCGGCGCCACGCTGCTGGCGCTGGCGGCGGCGACCGCGGCGTGCAGCAGCAGCCCGTCAAGCTCCTCGAGCGCCGGCACCGGGAGCACCGGCAGCGGCGCCAGCGCGAGCAGCAGCACCGGGAGCGGGAGCGTCACCAACGTCACCCTCGGCTACGTCCCGTACTCCGACGACGCGTCGCTGTTCTACGCGCAGGACAGCGGGATCTTCCGCAAGCACGGCCTGAACGTCAGCTTCGTCGCCCAGGCCAGCCCCGTCGCCGTCGAGGCGTCGATGGCCAGCGGCACCGAGCAGTTCGGCTTCATCACCACCCCGGTGCTGGTCAACCTGAACTCCAAGGGCGTCGGCGTCAAGTGCGTGTCCACCGTGGACGGGTGATGTCACGCCACTAGTGCTTGAACGACTGGCGCCTGGCCTGGATCTCCGGTGGCGGCTGGGTTTGCGGGTTGTGCTCGAGCATCCGGACGTGCAGCCGGATGTCGTCGAGGAGCAGGTTCGCCAGGTCCATGCTGAAGCCGTTCCGTATGACGATGCGCATGACGGCCATGTCGGTCAGGTTCTCAGGGAACGTGTAGGCGGGTACCTGCCAGCCGCGCATCCGCACCCGCTCCGACAGGTCGAATACCGAGTACCCGGTCACGTCGTCGCGCAGCTTGAACGCGAACACGGGCAGGTCGCTGCCGTCGGTCAGCAGCTCGAACGGGCCGATCTTGGCTATCTCTGACGACAGGTGCATCGCGATGTCCTGGCAGGTCTGCTGCACGTGCCGGTAGCCGCTGTCACCGAGCCGGACGAAGTTGTAGTACTGGGCGGCAACCTGCGCGCCGGGGCGGGAGAAGTTCAGCGCGAACGTGGGCATCTGCCCGCCGAGGTAGTTCACGTTGAAGATGAGGTCTTCAGGCAGCGCGGCGGCGTCCCGCCACACCACCCAGCCCACGCCGGGGTAGACCAGCCCGTACTTGTGCCCTGAGCTGTTGATCGACGCGACCCGCGGCACCCGGAAGTCCCATTCGATGTCCGGCTGCAGGAACGGCGCGACGAACCCGCCGGACGCGGCGTCGACGTGGATCGGCACGTCGATCCCCGCCGACTCCTGGAGCCCGTCGAGCGCGGCGTTGATGTGCGCGACCGGCTCGTAGCTGCCGTCCATCGTGGACCCCATGATCGCCACGACGCCGATCGTGTTCTCGTCGCACTGCGCGGCCGCCTCCGCCGCGCCGAGGTGCAGCCGCCCCGGCACCATCGGCACGTACTTCGGCTCGACCCCCCAGTACCGGCAGAACTTCTCCCAGCACACCTGGACGTTGGAGCCCATCACCAGGTTCGGCCGGTCAGCGGGCTTGGCGGCGGCCTTGCGGCGGGCCCGCCACCGCCACAGCAGGGCCATCCCGCCGAGCATGCACGCCTCGCTCGACCCGGTGGTCGAGCAGCCGACCGATTCCCCGGGCGCGCACTGCGCGTTCCACAGGCTGCCGAGGATGTTCACGCAGCGCTTTTCGAGCTCGGCGGTCTGCGGGTACTCGTCCTTGTCGATCATGTTCTTGGGGGAGCACTCGGCCATCAGCAGGTCGGCCTCTGGCTCCATCCACGTGGTGACGAACGTGGCCAGGTTCAGCCTGGCGTTGCCGTCGAGGATCAGCTCGTCCCGCACGACCTGTAGCGCGGTGCGGGGCAGCATGCTCCGCTCGGGCAGCCGGTACCGCGGGATGTTCCAGTTCTGCTCGTGGGAGTAGATGGGATTGATCTCGAGTTCGGCGTCCGAGGCGTCCTCGTCGACCTGCTTGTGCAGTGCCATCGCACCAGCCTAACGGGGAACCTTTCGCCACCGCCGGCGCGTCCAACCGGAGACGACAGGGGTGAGCGCCATGCATGAGAGGTGGCTGCGTGCCGCCGCGATCGCGGCCGTTCCGCTAGCGGCGGTGCTCGCGGGATGCGAATCCACGCCGAGCCCGGCGGCCGCGTCGCCGTCGCCAACGACAGCGGCGGCCAGGACCACGGCGCCGAAGCCAGTGCCTTACGACCTTTACACGCACTGCGGCATCGACTACGCCCGGGTCGGCAACCGGTACTACGAGGCGACCCCGCCGCTCAGCGACGGCTCGGGCAATCCGCCTCCCGGCTGGGACAACCCGTACCAGCCCGGCACCATGACGGTGATCTCGCCGACCCAGGTGGTCTTCACCGACACGGCCGGCCACCGCGTGGTATTCACCCTGGTCCCATCCGGCGGCCCCGGCCGCACCACGGCCCCCGTCTGCTCCTGACCCCGGTGCCTTCTTTGGCCGTGCACTCCACCAAACTGGCGCTGATAACAGCAAGAAACGGAATCAGGCCGCAGGCCGTCAAGAGCCGACGCTGGGGGGTGCGAGCAGGTTCCGGACCGCGGCTCGCGATACCGACGGCGCCGCTTGTTCCAGCCAGTCGAGCGGCGTCTGGCCGCGGCTGTCCTGGGCGGCTGGGTCTGCTCCGTTGTCCAGGAGCACCTCGATGGTCCGCAGGAAGCCTGCCTTGGCAGCGTAGTGCAGGGCCGTCGCGTTGAGCGCCCGGACGCCGGTCGCACCTTTCAGGTAGTCGCCGCTGCGGCGATCGCTCGCACGGGCGCCGTGGCGCAGCAGCGCGCGGACGTAGTCCGGATCGTCTTTGCGACCCTGGTTACCGGTGCATGCGGCACCGATCCACGAGCCTGAGGAGTCGATCGCCGCGCCCCGGCTGGCAAGCAGCGGAGCTAGCTCGGGGTGCAGGACCCCGCGTCCGACGCCGATCCGTGACGCGTCCGCGCCGTGTGCCAGCAGCAACTCGGCCATCGCTAGGCTGCCCTGGGCGGCGGCGCCGCGCAACGCCCGCACGCCGGCAAACGGGTGTGCGATGTGGTCCAGGATGAGCTGAAGCGCGCCTGCCTGGCCGCCCGCGACCGCGTGCTCGACGGGCGTGATGTCGAGGACGTCGACCGCCGGATCGGTCGCCTGAGCAAGGCCGGGATCGGCAGCGAGCATCCGCGCGAGCAAGGTGAGGTCGCCGAGGAATGCCGCGGTGAAGACGTCCTCGCTGGCGCCTACCGCCAACAGCAGCGACTCGACCGCGGCACGGCGCTTGAGCCGGGCCGCGCACAGCGGGGTCACGTATATCACCCGCTCGAACGCCAGCCCGGTGACCCTCACCGGAAGGTAGAACGGATGGTCCGCCCCGACTCCGTTGTCCAGCAGCATCCGCACGATCTCGGCGCGGCCCGCCAGCGCCGCCGCCTGCATGATTGCGGCGGCATACGTCGGGCGCAGCAGATCCGGCGCCTGCGCCAGCGCCGCCCCGAGCCCGGCGACATCACCACGGCGCGCGAGATCCGTCGCCCGCGTCACGGCACGGGCGCCGATCCCGCACCAGGCCACGTCCTGCGGTGCGGGCCGGTTGACCAGAGTCATGGCGAGTGGCCGGACCTGCCCGAAGATCGTCCTGCGATCGCTGTCGGCCGCGACCGTGGCCTCCAGCGCCCGTTCAAAGTGCCCCAGCCACCGGCTGGCGAGCGCGCGCGTGATCGGCTTACCGTCGTGGCTGTGTTTCAGGTCCGTCCAGGCCACCTCGCTGTAGCGACGGGGGCCGCCCAGCCACTCGGCGAAGAACAGCTTCTGCCTCGGCTTGGCGCCAGTTACGTCGCGCCCGAACAACGGACGCAGCTGATCATCGTCCGCGATCCCCTCGTACAGGAGGTCAACCATCCTGTCGACCGTCGGCTGTCCGCCGATCCGATCGAACAGGCCGGTATCGCGGAAGGGCCGGAAACCCGGCGCGTGATTCAGGAAACCGCGATGCTCAAGACCGGTGCCGGTGCCCGGCACCATCTGCCTGCGAAGGGCTGTGGTGTACTTTTCCCCGGCGCGAGCCGCCGCGCGTGCCTTCTTCCCGGCGGTGGTCTGCTTCTTCGGCATGACTGCGTCCATCCCCGGCGAGACCCCGCGCATCCCGCCGACGAAGGGCATGCCTACCGGACAGCGGATAATCGCGGGCCCCGAGAGACCTTGACCGGCGATGCCATCGTGCGGCACGGGCGCGGACGGCGGCGGCGGACGGCGTACGGATCATGCCGTTCCGGTCATTGTAACGCGCCTTCACCTGCAGCGCCTTCGGCGCCGGGGACGGCTCTTTCCTTCTCCAGTCCGGGTCGACCTCCGCTGGGACCGCGCAGGCTTTTCTTCCGTGATCATGAAACTGGGGCTGATAACAGCAAGAAGCGGCTATGGCCGCCGGGACCTTACTGGGCGACGAGAGCGTCCGTGAGGGGGTTGATCGCGGCCAGGTTGGCCACCAGGTTGCCGGGCAAGCCGTACCGGGCGCCGATGGCCGCGGGCGCGGTGTAGGACACCTTCGTCTGGCCCGCGTCGTCCCACACGACGATCTTCAGCGGCAGGTCGAGCGCGCTGAGCGGCTCGGCCGCCATCACCGGCGTCCCGGCCGCCGGGCTGCCGAAGATCACCAGCACCGTCTCCCTCAGGTCGAGGCCGGCCTCCTTCGCCGCGGCGGCCTGGTCGATGACCGCGAAGACCTTCACCCCCTTGCCGGCGAGCAGCTCGGTGAACCGCGCGACGGTCGCCGCGACTGGGCGCGGGCTCAGCTTGGTGACGATGTCCGCCATCTCCGGCCTCCTTCTCGGCTACCGCAACGGTAATTCATCGGGCCGAGCATGAGGCAGCTGCCGCGGCGCCGAACTGAATCAGCCCTCTCGGTCGGCCTGGACCGCCTCGCCGCATTCCGGGCAGAGGAACGGCTTGCGCCGGGCCCTGGACCGCAGGTAGGCGTAGAGGATGAACGGGAACCCCATCTTGGGGATGTCCCGGGTGGCTTCGACCGTTCCGTGGGTGGCGCACTGCCCGGTCAGGGTTTCGGTATCTGTAGCCATGAGCTTCCTCCTGTGTAGTTGACGCGGCTGGCCGGGTTAGCGTCCGAGCGGCTGCCAGCTGAACGTCCGCAGGGCGACGAGCAGCCCTGCCGCGCCCCATGCGGCCACGATGAGCAGGTCCCAGCCGGCGAAGCCAAGCCCGGTGGTGTGCGGGTTGTAGGCGACCAGCAGCGCGTTGGCCAGGTGCCGGACGGGGAAGATCTCTCCGACGTCCGCGAGCCAGTGCGGCAGGATCGAGACGGCGACGAACACCCCGGAGATGAAGTACAGCGGGAGCAGGAGCGCCTGAGTGACTGGCTGCGCGGCGTCCTCGTTACGGATGAGCGAGGTGAGCGCGTAACCAAGGCAGCAGAAGGAGGCGGCGCCGATCACCACGGTGACCGCCAGGGCCAGGGCGGTGGTGCCGGGGACATGGGCGCTGTAGGCGGCCCACCCGATGACGAGCAGCACGGCGGACATGACGACCGCGATGACCACCGCGGTGAACACCCGGCCGGCGATGACGGCAGCGGCTGGTACCGGGGTTGCCCGCCGGCGCTTCAGCACGCCGCGTTCGCGCTGCGCGGTCACCGAGGCCACCAGGTTGCCGAAGCACGCCGCGATAATCCCGAGCGCCATGATGCCGGGCACGTAGTAGACCGAGGTGCTGATCCGGCCGCCAGGGACCTGGGTGGTCTGGCCCTGGCCGCCGAACACCGACGCGAAGATCACCAGGAACAGCACGGGGAGGGCCAGGGTGAAGAACTGCGACTGGCGGTTGCGGACGAAGGCGAGCAGGTCATAGCGGGACTGGTGCAATGTCAGGCGGATCATCGCCGGTCCTTTGCGGTCGTGGGGCTGGTCAGCGACAGGTAGACCTCTTCCAGGGTCGGACGGTGGACATCGAGGTCGGGCAGGTCGAAGCCGCGGCCGAGTGCCCAGGTGCCGAGCATCTGCAGGTGGACAAGCGGACTTTCGGTATGCACGACGGTCAGCCCGGCCGGCCCGGGTTCGGCGAGCGGGCTCAGCCCGCCCGGCAGGTCACGCGGGACAAGGCCATCCGGGAGCGTGAAGCTGATCGAGGTGTTCATGTGGTCCCGGCCGCCCAGCGTGCGCGGGGTGCCTTCGGCCACGATGCGCCCGCCGGACAGCACCGCAATCCGGTCGGCCAGGTACTCGGCCTCGTCCATGTAATGGGTGGTGAGGAAGACGGTCTTGCCGAGTGTGCGCAGCCCGGCGATGACCTCCCAGGCGGCCCGGCGGGCGGAGGGGTCGAAGCCGGTGGTCGGCTCGTCAAGGAAGATGAGCTCCGGGTCGCCGATCAGGGCGAGCGCGAAGTCGAGCCTGCGCCGCTGGCCGCCGGAGAGGCGGGTGCCGAGCGCCCCCGCCTTCGCGGTGAGGCCGACGAGGGCGATGGTCTCGTCGATGTCCCGCGGCGCGCGGTAAAACCCGGCGTACATGGCCAGGCATTCGCGGACGGACAGGCCAGGCTCGGGTTCCGACTCCTGCAAGACCACGCCCACCCGGTCCCGCCACGACCCGTCGGCCGTGGCCGGGTCCTGCCCGAGGACCGAGACCTCGCCGGCTGTCCGTTGCCGGAATCCTTCCAGGATTTCCACCGTGGTGGTCTTGCCCGCGCCGTTCGGGCCGAGGAAGGCGAAGATCTCCCCGTGCCGCACTTCCAGGTCGATGCCCGCGACGGCCTGGTGGCTGTCATAGCGCTTGACCAGGCCGCGAACCGTGATCACCGGCTGCACGCTGGCTGATGCGGTGCCTGCCTGGCCTGCGCTGCGTTCGTCTCTGATGCTGTCCATCTCGCTCCTCAGGCCGGTTCTGCCAGCCAGCGTGCCGTGACACGGTTGCCTCGTCTTCGGCGCGACGGTGGAACTTGGCGCCCCCTGAATCTGAACCGCGGGCTGATGACCTCCACCCCCGGGTGGAGGTCATCAGCCGCGAATCCACCTGCCAGGCGCAGACGACGGGGGACATCCCGCCGTACCGTTTAGGGGTGAACTCCGGGGCCGCCGCCACGGCCGGCATGTCGGAACTGCAACGGGCGAAGGGTCGCGAGAAGGCGACCTACCGGTGGATTCGCCTGCTCGGGGCGGCGGCGATCACGTTCGTAGTGATCACCTCGCTTCAGGGCCGCCCGGCTCCGGGCGGCACGGGCCAGGCGCTCGGGGTGACAGTCGGGCTTACCGTCTTCTGCGCCGCCACGATCGCCGCGATGTGGCCGACCTCGTCCCGGCTCGCCGTCCGGATGGCGGTGCTGCTCCTGGCCGTGGCCGCTGCCGCCGCGCTGGTCGGCCTGCAGGGCAACGACGCCGCGTTCCTCGGGGTGTTTCCCGCGGTGTGCCTGGCCGCCCTCACGCTTCCAGTTCACCTCAGCGTTGCCGTGGCCGGCGCCGCGATCGTGGCGGTGTCAGCGGCATCGGCGGCAAACGGGCGCGCGGGCATCGTAGGCGTCGTCTTGAATGATTTCGCGATCCTGGCCTTCTATGTCCTGTCACTGTTCGCCCGTCGGCTCAGGGAGAGCAACCAGCGGGCTGAACTTCTTGTCAGCGAGTTGGAGCAGAGCCGGGCGGCGCAGTCCGAAGCCGCCGCGCTGGCCGAGCGCCAGCGCCTGGCCCGCGAGATGCACGATGTGCTCGCCCACTCGCTGTCCGGCCTGGTGCTGAACCTGGAGGGAGCCATGCTGCTCGCGGGCCGAGGCGGTGCCGACCCGCAGGTCAGCGACGCGATCCGCCGTGCCCACGGGCTGGCCAAGACCGGGCTGCAGGAAGCGCGGCGCGCTATCGGCCTGCTGCGGGATGACGCGCTCCCTGGCCCGCGGCGGCTGGCCGGCCTGGCCGCCGAGTTCGAGGCCGACACTGGCGTAGCGTGCCAGGTCACGGTCACCGGCGCCGAGGCCGAGCTTGGCGCCGACGCGCGGCTCACCGTGTACCGGGTCGCGCAGGAAGCCCTCACCAACATCCGCAAGCACGCCCGGCCCAGCCGCGTGGAGATCTGCCTCGCCTACGAGCCATCCGGAATCCGGCTGGTTGTCGAGGACTTCGGCCGGTGCGGCGAACGCCCCGTTCCTGATGAAGGCACCGGTTACGGCTTGACCGGCATGAGCGAACGAGCCGAGCTGCTGGGCGGAACGCTCACCGCCAGGCCCACCGACGACGGGTTCCGGGTCGAATTGCGGGTGCCCGCGTGACCGGCCCGATCCGTGTCGTGGTGGCCGACGACCAGCGCGTGGTCCGCGAGGGGCTCGGCACCCTCCTAGGGCTGATCTCCGGCATCGAGGTCGTCGGCACCGCGGCCGACGGCAACGAGGCCCTGGCCCTGGCGATCAAGCTCCGGCCAGACGTGGTGCTGATGGACCTGCGCATGCCCCGCTGCGACGGTATCGAGGCCACCCGCCGCCTGCGCGAGCACGACGCGGGCATCAAGGTGCTCGTGCTCACCACCTACGCCGATGACCGGTCCGTCATCGACGCGCTGCGAGCCGGCGCCCGCGGCTACCTGACCAAAGACGCCGGCGCCATGGAAATCCGCCGGGCCCTCGAACAGGTCACCGCCGGCCAGCCCGCCATTGACCCAGCCGTTCAGCAGCACCTGCTCGACGTCATCACCGCCAGCGAGCCCCGTGACAACCCCGGGCCGGCGCCCCAGTTCCCCGGCGGGCTGACTGCCCGCGAAGCCGAGGTGCTCACGCTCATTGCCCAAGGGCTCTCGAACAGCGAGATCGCCGGCCGGCTGATGGTCAGCGAAACCACAGTCAAGAGCCACATCAATCACCTGTTCGCCAAGACCGGCGTGCGCGACCGGGCTCAGGCAGTCACCTACGCCTACCAGCACGGACTCACCTGAGATCCGTTAGTCGCGAGCCGGCTGCTCGGGGGAGGCGGCGGCGGGCACGGGCGCCAGCTCGCGGGACCGCGCGGGGGAGCGGGCCAGCGTCACGAGGGCGACGCCGAAGGCGCCCAGGCCGGCGGCGATGAGGAACGACAGCCGGTAGCCGGCCACGACGTCGCCGGCCGCGGCGGCGGTCCGCGCGGCGGCGGCGGTCGCGAGCACGGCCAGGCCCACGGCCGCGCCGACCTGCTGGCCGGTGGTGAACATCGCGCCGGCGATGCCCTGGTCCCTGCCGTGCACGCCGGTGGTGATCGCGACCGACGCGGCGGGCAGCGCCAGGCCGATGGACACCGCGGTGAGCAGCAGGCCGGGCAGCACGCCGTCCGCGTAGCCGGACTGGCGGGTGATCATGAAGGCCAGCCAGAGCTGCCCCGCCGTCATGATCACCAGCCCGCCGAGCAGCACCGGGCGGGCGCCGAACCTGGTGAGCAGCCGCCGGGTGACCAGCGTGGACATGAGCACCACGGTGAGCGTCGCCGGGAGCAGGCCGAGACCGGTCTGCACCGGGCTGAAGTGATGGACCTTCTGCAGGTAGAGGGACAGGAAGTACACGTAACCGGCCAGGATCGCGCCCATCAGCAGCATCGCCGCGATAGCGGCGCGGCGGGCCGGCGCCGCGAGCAGAGACGGCGGGATCATGGGAGCCGGGAGCTTACGTTCCGAATAAATGAAAGCAAGAGCCAGCACGACAGCCGCCACCAGCGCGGCGACGCTCGCCGGGCTGCCGAAACCGTGCTGCTGGCCCTCGGTCAGGCCGTAGATGAGCGCGGCGATCGCGCCGGTGACGAGGGCCGCGCCGCGGATGCCGACCTTGCCGCCGCCCGTGGTGGTGCCCGCGGGCAGCCGGGGCACGAAAGCGAGCAGCAGCGCGATCAGCGGCGGGTTGACCAGGAAGACGGCCCGCCAGCCGAGGTACTGGGTGAGCAGGCCGCCGGCGATGATCCCGGTGGTCGCGCCGCCGGCGGTGGACGCCTGCCAGAGGGCGAGCGCGCGGTTGCGCGCATGGCCTTCCGGGCTGCCGGTGGTGAGCAGCGACAGCGCCGCGGGCGAGGCGAGCGCGGCGGCCGCGCCCTGCACCATCCTGGCGACGATCAGCATGGCCGGCCAGCGGGCCAGGCCGCAGGCGAGCGACGCGACGGCGAACAGCACCAGGCCGATGACCAGCAGCCGGCGGCGGCCGAGCAGGTCGGCGAGCCGTCCGCCGGCCAGCAGCAGCGAGCCGA
>Ga0207693_10005505_pt1 | contig 10546 bp, 8 predicted proteins | sample LARL81metaG_FD_184347 | JGI IMG/M metagenome (GOLD analysis project Ga0207693, IMG submission 184347) | Corn, switchgrass and miscanthus rhizosphere microbial communities from Kellogg Biological Station, Michigan, USA - LAR L8-1 metaG... | ecosystem: Host-associated > Plants > Roots >... | reverse complement strand
CCGGAAACGATCTTCATCCGCAGCCCCGCCGCCGACTCCAGCCACTGGAACACGTGCGGTCCGTCGTCGATGAAGGCTTCAGCGAATCCGGGGCGGATGTGCCCGAACGACAGCGATGCGAGGTAACGCAGCGCGTCGTCCCGGCTGTCGGCGATCCCGGTGGCGGCCATCTGGGCGCTGCACGGAACCCAGCATCCCCCGCCCGAGATAGCCGTCGTGCCGCCGACGCGGTCTGCCTTCTCGAACAGCCCGACCGAGGCGCCGTCCTCGGCGGCGGCCACGGCCGCCACCAGTCCCGCCGCGCCTGTGCCGAGCACGACGACATCGAACTGCGGCTGCCCGGCCGGGACGGAGGTCACGAGGCCGCGCCCCTGTCTCCCGCATTCGGCGCCATGATGGTGATTGTTCCCGCGGTTCCGTCCACGGTGACGAGGGCATCGTCAGGGATCCGGGAGGCGGCGTCCTGCACTGACACGACGCAGGGGATACCCAGTTCGCGGGCCACCACCATGGCGTGGCTGTTGATCGCGCCGAGGTCGACCACGACCGCGCCGGCCACGAGGAACAGCGGTGTCCAGGCGGCATCGGTGAACGGGGCCACCAGGACATCGCCGGGCTCGATCTTGCCAGCCTCGTCCAGGCCGGTGATGATCCGGCTCCGGCCGGTGTAACTGCCCGGACTCCCGCCCAGGCCGGTCAGGACCGTCTCGGCGGCCGCGGAGCCGTCCGGCTGTCGGCGGCTCTTGCGCGGCCATTCCGCCAGCGGCGGAGGATCTGTCGTCAAGACGAACGGCGGCTCGATGTCATACAGGTCGCGGAAGGTCTCCAGCCGCCCGGCGATGACCGGCGCGAAGCTGGCCGGATCCGCGAGATACGCGTCGAGCTCGCCGGCGAGCAGCATCATCACGTCGGCGGGTCCGGCGAACCAGCCCGCGGCGGCGCCACGCCGGCCGAGCTCGAGGAACGCCATCCTGACCTCGCCCAGGTCCAGGACGCACATCAGCTTGGTCTTCTCCCGGGCGGCGATGCACAGCGCCGCGGACGCCAGCGCGGCATCGAACTGGGCCAGCGTGTCGGGCGCGCCGGCCAGCAGCTCCCGCATCCGGCGGGCCGCGGCCTCACGGCGTTCCTCCTGCGCCTTCATCCGGCTGGCCGGGGCCTCGCTGTCCGGCGAGTGCCGCATGCTGGCGACCAGCGAGAGCGGCTGGCCCGGGTCCACTTCCCACGACCTGGTGTACAAGTCCCACTCGTTGGGACCGCGGCAGCCGTACTGCGCCATGAACTCGTCGAACGCGGCCCCGAACCCGGAGAGGTCACCGGTCCGCGTGTCCTGCAGCGAGCGCCGTGCCTCACCGGCGCCCGCATCGAACAGCGCGGAGAGCACCGCGGATGCCCTTACCTGCCGCGACAGGTCCCACAGCGCTTGCGCGGGAGAGGCCGACTCCAGGTCACCAAGCCCGGCGATGAGGTCCAGGGACAAGTCCGCTGCGTTTGCCTGCGCCGCCAGGCCGGCCAGCATGCCCGGTCCGAGGCTCGCCGACAGCGACGAAAAGACGTGCCAGATCCAGTCCTGCTCCAGCTCCGGCTGGAACTTCCGCGCGTACTGGACCAGCTCCGCGTCGCGCAGCGCGCCCAGGTCCGGCCGGGCGGCACGTCGTCCCCACGCCTTCTCCAGTGCCTCGTCGATCTCCGGCCACGAGGTCTTGGCGAACACGTCGGCCACTGTCGCCCCGGCCTTCGCTGACTGCTCCGGGTCGTCGTCACGTGGATGTGGCGCGTAGGGCGGGACATCAGCCCGGGATCCGACCCACGCCGCGTCGGCCGACTCGGCCGACCCGCCGAGCCGCAGGGTCATGACCCGCATATGCGACAGGTTGATGTAGAAGTAGCCGCCGAACATGCCGAGCTGGGCCGGCCGCTCCCGCGGGAATTCACCCTCGGGGTAAATGCCCATCAGCTCCATGCCGCGGACCCAGCCGGGCACGAACCCCTGTTCCCAGGCGAACGTCCAGCCGAGCGGGCTGGCCGGGTCCGGCAGCGTCTCCCCGGCGTTCGCCCGCGTGTAGTACGGCATCCAGTCCGGCTCGCCGCGCTCCCAGTCGGTGATCCATCTGTCCATCACGAGCCTCGTTTCGCCGCGGTCAGGGGAAGGGAACCGGATCGATCCCACGCATGACGGCACCATCCGGTACGGGACACGGAGACTTTCTTAAGAGCAGCTATCGTAAGGCCGCGCCGGGGGCTCGACAAGCTGTCGGCCACGGCTCCACCGGCCCGCGTGTCATGACCAGTCGGCCAGGCGTCTTGCCAGGGCTGAGCCTGCCGTTTGTATATTTATGTCATGTCCAGTTACCCCGCCTTCGCTGAGGCCGCCCCCGGAACGGTGTGGTCGCTACCTCAGGCCCTGGTCCGGCTCCGCCCCGAGGCCTGCGGCCTGCTGGCCGCGCTGAACGAGCGGACCTGGCAGGTCGGCGATCCCGTGCTGCTCGAGCTGGTCCGCGTGCGGGCGGCGCAGCTCATCGGAAACCCCGCGGCCCTCCGGGTGCGGTCCCCGTACGCCGACGTCAATGTCGTGCCGGAGGCCAAGATCCGCGCGCTGCCGGCCTACCCGGACTCGCCGCTGTTCTCGGCGGCCGAGCGCGATACCGTGGCCTTCGCCGAGCAGTTCCTCATCGATGTCGGCGGGACTACCGAGGCGGCGCGCGCCGGGCTCATCGGACATTTCGGCGCGAAGGGCGCTAAGGCGCTGGTATCGGCGATCTACGTGGTCGAGTTCACCCAGCGGCTCCAGATGATCGCCGGACACGTGCTGGACGATGACGGATGGCCGGCGCACTTGGCTGGCCCGGCCACCGCAGGCGACGCGGCGCCGGCCGACCTGCTCACCGCGTACCAGGAGGCCGTCATGCGGGGGAGCACGCTCGACCCGATGACCACCGAACTCGTCAGGTTGCGCTGCGCGCGCACCCACCGGTGCCGGATCTGCCAGACGCTGCGCCTCGCCGACGCGCGCGCGGCCGGCGTGGACGAGACGATAACGGCGCAGATCGACTTCTATGAACGCAGCGACCTGCCCGGCCGGGCCAAGATCGCGCTGCGGGTTACCGACGCGTTCATCACCCGTCCGGACCTCCTCTCCCAGACGTCGGCCGAGCAGGCCCGGACGGCCTTCGAGCCGGCCGAGCTGGCCTCACTGTGCCTTGACATCACGAAGTGGAGCACGCAGAAGATCCACGTGGCGCTGGGCACCGACGACGCCGACGGGCTGGAGACCGACGAGGACGGCGTGGCCATGTTCGGCTTTGACGAGACCGGTCGCGCGACCGGCTACCGGCGTCGGTGAGCTGTCACCGGATGGACACATGACCGGGCAGATCGGCCCGTTCGAGGCGCACGTTCCCCAGGCCGAGCTCGATGACCTGCGCGAGCGGCTGGCCCGCACCCGGTGGATCGACGAGTTCCCTGACCGCGACTGGTCCTACGGGACCAGCCGCCAGTACCTCCAGGTGCTGTGCGCGTACTGGCGGGACGGCTTTGACTGGCGGGCTTGCGAGGCGCGGCTGAACACCTTCGGCCAGGTGGCGATGGACGTCGACGGACAGCGCATCCACGCCGTCCACGCCAGGTCGCCCGAGCCGGGGGCGCTCCCGCTGCTGCTCGTGCACGGCTGGCCGGGCTCGGTCTTCGAGTTCGAGAAGGTCATCGACCCGCTGCGCGACCCGGTGCGGCACGGGGGCCGGGCCTCAGATGCCTTCCACGTCGTCTGCCCGTCCATCCCCGGGTACGGGTTCTCCGGGCCCACCGTCGGCCCCGGCTGGAACGTGCGGCGTATCTCGACCGCGTTCGCGCTGCTCATGCATGGCCTGGGCTATCAGCGGTACGGCGCCGCAGGCGGCGATTGGGGCTCCCACATTGTGACCGACCTGGTCTACTCCGGCAGCGGCGCGGGCGTGCGCGGGCTGTACCTGACGATGCCGCTCGGCGAGCCGCCCGAGGGCACCGGCGATCCCGAAGCCGGGCTGACCGGGACCGAACGGCAGGGACTGCGCGACTGGGCCGCCCACCAGGCGGCCGGCACGGTCATCCATCACCCGCTGAACACCACCCGCCCGCACACCATGGCGCACGCCATGAACGATTCTCCGGCCGGGCTGGCCGCCTGGATGGTCGATATGTTCCGCTCCTTCAGCGACTGCGGCGGAGACGTCGAGCGCAGCTTCACCAAGGACGAGCTGCTCGCGAACGTGACCACCTACTGGCTGACCAGGACGATCGCATCCGCCGCCCGCCTGTACGCCGAATGGGCCACCCAGAAGCAGACCTTCCCCCGCCCGCCCCGGGTCGAAGTTCCCACCGGGTGCGCCATCTATCCGCGCGACGTGCGGAGAGTCCCCAGGTCGTGGGCGGAGCGGCGGTACGCCGTCACGCACTGGACGGAGATGCCTGCCGGGGGTCACTTCCCCTCCCTGGAGCAGCCCGAGCTGTTCGTCACCGACCTCCGGGCGTTCTTCCGGCAGCTCCGGTAAGGCCGCCCCGCGCCGCCGGTCCCGAGGTCATCCGACCGGCACGGTGCCGCCGTCCACGCCGAGGACCTGGCCGCTGACGAACGTCGCTTCCCGTGACGCCAGGAACCGGATCACGGCCGCGATCTCCGCTGGCTGCGCCGGCCTGCCCGCGGCGATGCCGGCCACGATCCGGTGGTGGCGTCCGGCTGGCATCCGCCCGGTCAGCAGCTCGGTGCCGGCCGTGTAACCTGGCGCGACGACGTTGGCCGTGATGCCCTCCGGGCCCAGTTCCGCGGCGAGCGAGAGGACCCACCCGTTGAGCGCCGCCTTGGCCGCCACGTAGGGCGGGCTGGCGCCACCCGTCACGGCCACCCGCGAGCCGACGACGATCACCCGCCCGCCCGGCCGCCGCACCATCGGCAGCAGCGCGGACGTGAGCAGCACCGCGGTGATCACGTTCTTCCGGTAAGACTCCATCCATGCGGCGGCTAGCCCGCCCAGGTCGGTGCCGGCCGGGACAGATCCGCCCGCGTTGTTGACCACGACATCGACAACCGGATAGCGCTGGCGGATCGCCTCGATGGCCTCGGCTAGCTCAGCCGGATCGCTCACATCGGCCCGGACCCAGCTGAGCTCCCCGCTTCCGGACGGCCGGCCGCGGTTAACGTCATCGGTGGCGGCCCGGAGGACATCGGCCCGCCGGCCCACGATCACCACATCCATCCCGTCGGCCGCCAGCGCGGCCGCGGCGGCTCGCCCGATGCCCGTCCCGCCGCCCGACACGACGGCGACGGGCGGTGACGGCCCGGCCGGCATGACAGTCTCCTTCCCGCTCGCTGCCATCACGGCGCGGCGAGCACGGAACGTACCAGCTCGCGTGCCTGGCGGGTGGCGAAGGACAGCCGCCGCGGCGCATAGGCGTCACCCAGCACGTGCACCGCCGGGTGCCGGTGGCGCAGTTCGTGATACAGCGCGTCATCGGAGACGGACCCGCACGCGAGGACGACGGTGTCCACGTCGGCGAGCCTCCAGCGCCGGCCGCTGTAGCAATGCGACAGCTCCACGACGCCGGGCGCGAACGCCACGGCGCGTGCCATCGGCACGAGGCGGACCCCGTCCGCGTCGAGCCGGGCCAGCATCGAGCCGATGGAGTATTTGCCGACCTGAGGCGACGGCGCCGGTGACTGATAGACCAGCGTCACCTGACGCCCGGCGCCCGCCAGGTGATCGGCCACGGCGAGCGGCGCCGCGCGGTCGTCTTCGGATACCACGACAACCCGGTCACCGAGCGCCAGGCTGCCGTTGAGCGCGGCCACGAGGCTGACCACCTGAGGTAGCTGCACGCCGGGAACGTCCGGGACGCGCGGCCGGGCACCGGTGGCGACGACGATGACGTCCGGGCTGCGCTCCAGCACGTCGTCGAGACCTGCCTTCACGCCGAGCTCGACGGTCACCGGCAACTTCTGGAGACGACGCTCCTGCCAGCCGAGCCAGTCGGCGTACTGCCGGTTGACCCGTGCCCGCGCGGCGACCGCAAGCTGCCCGCCGACGTGGTTGTCGCGTTCGAGCAGCGTCACGCGGTGTCCCAGCTCAGCGGCGAGCGCGGCCACCTCGGTCCCGGCCGGGCCGCCCCCGACCACCAGCACGTCGCGGGCCGCCCCCGCCATCGAAGCTGACGGCTCGAATTCCCGGCCCGCATCCGGATTGACGGCGCAGGCGAAGGGCAATCCCTCGCCCGACCGCCGGTTGATGCAGTCGTTGACCACAATGCACGGACGGATGTCGGGGCGGTGGCCCCTGCGGGTTTTCTCGACGAACTGCGGATCCGCGATCAGGGCCCGGGCCAGCCCCACCAGGTCGGCCTGCCCCTGAGCCAGGATGGTCTCGGCAACCTCAGGGTGGACCACACGGCCTACGTAGACGGTCGGAAGATGGGTTGCCGCCTTGGCCTGGGCCGCAAGGTCTGCCCACTCGCCCTCGCGGTGCAGCCCGATCGGAACGTAGCTCGGCGTGCCCCAGTTGTTCCCCACGTCGAAACTGAAGTAGTCGACGGTGCCGTCCTCGGTGAACGCCGAAACGAACGCAGCGCACTCCCCGATCCCGTATCCGCCGTCGACCATCTCGTCCAGGCACAGCCGCAGGCCGAGCGTGATCGGCCCGCCAGCCTGGCGGCGGATCGCCTCGCACACCTCCCGCACCAGCCGGCGGCGCCCCTCGGTGCCGCCGCCGTACCCGTCGTCGCGCCGGTTCGTCCGCGGCGACAGGAACCACTGCAGCACGTCGTCATGGTTGCTGTGCAGCTCGATCGCGTCAGCGCCCGCTTCGGCCGCGCGGGCCGCCGACTCCCCGTACTCACGGACCAGCCACGCGATCTCGTCCGGGTCGAGCCGGTGCGGGATGGTGTGATCGAGATAGCCGGAGAGAGTCTGCGACGGGGCGATCGGCATCCCGCCCTGCAAGACCATCTGCACGGTTCCGAAACCGCCCGCGCCGTGCAGCCGGTTCATGTACCGTCCCATCCGCTCCACGAATAGGGGATGCCGGAAGAAACCGTCCGCGTTCGACCCGATGCCGGTCGGCTCGAACCCCGGGATGAGCGGATTGCGGACGAATACCGGGCCCCCGCCCACCCACTGCATGCCGCCCTGCACCCGCGTCAGCCAGTAGCGGCACATCCGCTCGAACTGCTCCTCGGTACCCAGCAGCGCACCGCCGCCGCCGCTGTGCGGCGGGACGACGAGCCGATGGCCGAGCGACATGGTGCCCACCCGGATCGGCGTGAAGATGCCGGTGCCGGCCGTAGTCATGTGAACTGTATGGGCAGCGTCCGGAACGAGTAGAACAGGAGTCCCTCGTTGCGTTCCGGTGGCTGGCCGCCGTCACGCTGGCCGCCGTCACGCTGGCCGCCGTCACGCTGGCCGCCGTCACGCTGGCTGTCACGCTGGCCGCCGTCACGCTGGCCGGCGTCGAGCCGGATGTCGTCGAGCCGGTCCAGCAGCCGCTCGAACGCGGTCACCATCTCCTGCCGGGCCAGCGGTGCACCCACGCATGCGTGCGGTCCTTGCCCGAACGACATGTGCCGCATGACGTGCTCCCGGGCGACATCGAAATGGTCGGGATTCTCGAACGCCCCGGCGTCGCGGTTGGCGGCGCCGTAACGCACGTGCAGGATGCTCCCGGCCGGGATCGTGACGCCATGGATCTCGACGTCCCGGGTGGCCTTGCGGAACAGGCCCTGAACCGGGGCCAGCATCCGCAGCGATTCTTCGGCGAACGCCTTGATCAGGCTCCGGTCGGCCCGCACCCGCCGCATCTGATCCGGGTTCTCGATGAGCAGCCACATGGCGGATGTGATGCCGTCGGCAGTCGTGATGTAACCGCCCGTGATCAGCTGATGCATGAGATTCTGCAACTCGTGCATCGTGAGCGGGCGTTCTTCTTCGCTCGAGGCCGCGACCAGGGCAGAGATCAGGTCACTGCCCGGATGCGCCCGGCGGTCGTCGAACACGTCCGCCAGGTAGTGCTGTGCCTCGGCCTCGATGTCGGCGTACCTGATCACCGCGTCCTCGTCGGTCAGCAGGCCCTGGGCGGGCGCCAGCATGGCGTCAGCCCAGAGCCGGAACGTGCCGATCTGGCCGGGTGCCAGCCCGAGTTGTTCGCTGATCACGATGCCGGGCAGGGGGAATGCGAATTCCGACACGAACTCGCAGCGGCCGCTGTCGATGAAGGCGTCGATGAGCCGGTCGCAGATGCCCTCGACGCCGGGGACCATCTGCCGTACCCGGCCTGGCGAGAACACTTTGTTGAGCAGGCGGCGGTACCGGGTGTGTTCGGGCGGATCCGATTGATGCAGGGTCGGAACGTGACCCCAGCCCTTCTCCGCCAGGCGCTCGTTGAACAGCGCGCCGAGCCTGCTCGCCCGTTCCCCGGAGAGTTCCTCCAGGTCGAGCGTGTTGGAGAACGTCTCGGGGTCGCGCAGGACCGTCCGCAGATCCTCGTACCGGGTCAGGACGTAGAAGCCCGTCCCCGGCATCCGGAATACCGGCGCATGTTCGCGCAGGTGCTGATAGTAGGGAAACGGATTCTTCTGCACGGCCGGATCCAGCAGGAGGTCGCTGTCGACGCCGGTCATCTCGACTCCCTTGCCCTGAACAGGGCCCATCTTAATCCGTCATCGCCCAGTTTTTATAGTGCGTGCTAAGAAACTAAGGCGGCCAGCCGGGCTAGCCCGTCGGCCAGGAGCGCCCGCTGCGGCAGCGACGCAGTGACGGCCGGTTCGAAGACCGCCTGAACCGCGATCCCGAGCGTCAGCGCCAGAATCTGCTGCGCTAGCCTCGCCCGGTCCGGCGGCGTCTCGCAGCCGGGTCCGCCCTCGTCGTGCAGGAGCTTCTCGACGCGTGCGCGGGCCCGGCTGACATGGCCGTCCTGGACCCGGGCCAGCTCGGCGTCCGCGACCGCCACGCCCCAGAACGCGATGATCACCCGCCAGTCGGCCAGCCGGTCCTCGTCGAGCGGAAGCCATGCCTCCAGGCAGTCCCGCAAAGTGCCGCCAGCGTTCATCGCAGCCTCGAACCGCACCGTCGTCCTGCTCGCCGAGGCGCGGAGCGTGGACAGCAGCAGATCACGCTTGCCGGTGAAATAGGTGCTGACGATGGCCGTGCTGGACCCGGCCGCGTCAGCCACGCGGCGGAAGGTGAGGGCGGCGACGCCCTCCTGGGCGACCAGTCGCGCGGCCAGTGCGGTGACGTGGTCGCGCTGGCGCTCATGATCAACCTGTATGGGCATGGTGCGAGCATGCCGCATCGCCGACCACATGACAACTGTCAGATGACGCTTGTCATGTGACAGCTGTCATGTGATAATTCTGGTGACCCGGCGGAGCCCGACTCGCATCCTCTCGGAGAATGACATGGTTCACGTACCTACTCGCGGTGACGGTCCGCTGCGCTTCGGCCCTGGCGTCCCGATGGTCCCGGATGTCGGGACCGGAACGGTCGACGCCGAGGTCTACACTGACCCGCGACGCTACGAGCGGGAACGAGCCACCGTGCTGCGAAGGAGCTGGCAGGTTATCTGCCGCTCGGCGGAGATCCCGGATCCGGGCGACTTCATCCGGTGGGAGGGTCACGGCGAGACGATCGTGATCACCCGGCGCAGGGACGGGGGAGTGGCCGGCTTCCACAACGTATGCCAGCACCGGGGCGCCCGTATCGTCAAGGAGGCCTCGGGATGCGCCCGCCGGTTCACCTGCCGCTGGCACAGCTGGGTGTACGACCTGGAAGGCTCCGTGATCGGCGTGCCCGACCGCGAGGACTTCGACGCCAGCGCCCTGGACGGGCTTGCGGCCCCGCCGGTGGAGTGCGCCGAGTGGGGCGGCTGGGTGTGGGCTGTCCTGGCCGGGCCGGGCGCCGCCCCGCCGCTGCCCGAGTGGCTCGGCGACGATATCACCGCCGACCTTGGCGCATACCGGATGGAGGACATGCGGCTTGTCGAGAAGCTGGTCTGGGACGTGCCGGTCAACTGGAAGGTCATCGTCGATGCCTTCAACGAGAACTACCATGCCGCGCACCTGCACGCGAAGAACACTAAGCCGCAGGACGTGCGGGATGGCCGGTTCAGCACCTACTTCGTCCTGGGCCGGCACGGGATGATGGTGATCCCGTACAAGGGCGTGCTACCCCAGTTGCGCGAGACCCTGGACCACCAGAGCCTGGCCATCTGCCACTACACGCTCTTCCCGACCGCGGTGTTCAACTGCAACCCGACGCACATCCAGCTGTTCCGGTCCGTGCCGCTGGCCGTCGACCGGAGCCGCTTCGAGTGCTGGGAACTGCAGTACCCCGATGGCGACCAGGAATACGTGGCCACGGTGAACGAGCACTGGCAGCGGCTCAAGGGCGTGGTGGCCGAGGACGTCGAGATCTGGGACGAGGTCGCCGCCACCCGCGACTCGTCCGCCTACCGCCGTAACATCCTCAACAACCGGGAATGCAAGATCACCGCTTTCCACCGCAGCCTCGAGCAGATGCTCGACGGCTGAT
>Ga0207693_10005504_pt1 | contig 10546 bp, 11 predicted proteins | sample LARL81metaG_FD_184347 | JGI IMG/M metagenome (GOLD analysis project Ga0207693, IMG submission 184347) | Corn, switchgrass and miscanthus rhizosphere microbial communities from Kellogg Biological Station, Michigan, USA - LAR L8-1 metaG... | ecosystem: Host-associated > Plants > Roots >... | reverse complement strand
AAAGATTAGGCGTAAATTCGCGACGCCGAGCATGACATTATCGTCATCGCTTGAGGCAAATCCTTGATGACCAACGTAAACGTCATCCGGAGTGATGATGCGACGCGACACGCGTTGTGGCTAGAAGCCTATCGCGGGCTTTGCAGTCTGGACAGGTGCGGCGGATAGTCGCGTTCAAGCCTGCTGCTGTGGCGATGCATCGCTGCGCCAGAGCCAGATCGCGAGCGATCCCGAACGGCCGCGAATCTGTGTCTCCTGAGGTCCGGTCAAGGCACCCGATCTGAACAATGCGCAATCGCGCCCCGCCGCACGCACCAGGTCGTCGCTCGCCGCAATCTCGACGCCATGACTGGCAGCGACCTCCATCAGGCGGCTCGCGACATTCACCGTATCACCGGTCGCGGTAATGTGGTGATGGCTGGCGCCGCCGAGACGCGAGGCGACGATGATTCCGAAATGCGCGCCGACCTTGAAGCCGAGATTGGCGGCAATGGCTTGAGGCAGCGTGACCAGCCATCGCGCCGTGCTGACGGAAAGCCGCGCCGCGCAGTCCGCCGCTTTGAGCGCATCGTCGTGCGCAGGCTCCGGGAGGCCGAACAGGATCATCGCTCCGTCGCCAAGAAAGCTTGTGATCATGCCACCCGCGGCCACCACCTCCCGATCGACCAGAGCATGAAACTCCTTCAGCACTTCGCGGACCCGGTCGGGCCCGAGCGTTTCGCTGAGCGACGTAAAGCCGGACAAATCGATGAAGACGATCGCCGCATCCTGGCGCACGGGTTCGGCAAGAAAGCGCGGGTTGGCAGTCAACCATTGCTGGATGATCGGGGCCTGGAACTCTCCGAGCAACTGGCTTCTGGTGGCGAAATACTGCGCACGCCGCCGGCCCGACCAGAGCTGGACGGCGCCGAACAGGATCGTAGGCACCGCGGTCGCCATGACCGGCAGCACAGCGCTCAGCCAGATGTCCCGCGAGAAGGCCAGAGACGTCACGCTCATCCAGATCACGATGACGGCGGCCGCCGCAAACAGGCCTGCGATGCTGCGGCGCCACGCCAACAGACCAACAAGGATCATCGGCAGCAGGACGCAGATCAGCGCGTCCGCGATCCGGACCGATCGATCGCGCAGCACGACCTCTCCGGTCATCAACTGCGTGATCGCGGTTGCGATCACCTCGACGCCCGGCATCAGCCGCTCGAACGGAGTGGGGAAAAAGTCGCCGCCACCGCTGACGGTCGCCCCCACAACCACAATACGGTCCGCAATGGTGCCGGCATCCGCCTTGCCGTCCAATAGCGCAGCCGCATTGACGGTCTTGATGGTCCGGCGCGGTCCATAATACGTGATCGGCACCGCATAATCGGCATCGGTCGGGATCGAACGCTCCCCCAGCACGAGGCGGTTCGGCTCGATCGCGGATTTTCCTCCGATCGCGAGCGAAGCGATCCTGAACGGAAACGACGTGGCGATCCCCTCATCCGTGCGGAACAGCATCGGAATCGAACGCGGCGTCCCGGTCTGATCCGTCGTCACGTTGACGATGCCGACTTGGGCCTGGTCGGCGAACTTCTGCAGCGGGAATAGAAACCATTCGGCACGCGGCAGCCGCGCCAACGGATCTTTGCTGTCGTCGACTGCGAGCGACTGGCTGGACGCAGGGAAGATAGCCGCGCCGCCGATGACGGCAGGACCAGCGCCGAGTGCCTTCGCGAGGGCGTCGTCGCCCTCGCCGGCTCCCTTGTCGAGCAGTAGAAGATCGAGTGCCAGCACGCGCGGCTTCAGTCCCGCGATCGCATCGACGATCTTGGCGAGATCGGACCGCGCGAGCGGATAGCTGCCGAACTTGTTTGCAACCGCGTCGTCGATCTCGACGATCGTCACGAGGTCCGGCGGCGTTCTCACGCCGCGCAGAACGGTTCTGAAGTCGGTGATTGCGGCTTCGGCCCGGTCGAGAGAACGCAGGCGTCCATGCGAATGGGCAAAATAGACGCCGCCTCCCCAAAGCCCCGCAAGAGCGACGGCGAGAAGGTTCTGCAGGCGCCAGCGCATTCGATGCTTACTGTCCCAGTCGCGCCATCAACGCGGCCACGCGGGCGGGCGCCCAGCGTTTCACCGTCAGAGGACCGGTCGCCTCGACGTCCACCCCTTCGCCGGGCCCCAGCACGACCTGCGGCCCGCCTCTGGCCGGACGCCGCACCGCGACACGTCCGCGGGCGACGAACACGGAGGTCTTGTCAGCCGTGGTATCAACGGCCCATTTGGTGCCGCGCACCGCCGCGATCGCCTGCGGCGTATTGACCTGAAACGCCTTGCCGCCCGATTTCTTCGGGATGTCGATCAGCAAGGCCTTGCTGCTCAGTTCGGCCTGGTCGATGCGGCCATCGCGATTGGTGTCCGTCAGCGTGTAGCTGGCGCCATTTTCGGCAACGACGGTGATACCGCCTTCACAGCGCAAGGTTTGCGCAGGGCCCGCTGACGCGACCGGCGTACATCCGGGGATGGTCGCTTGGGCGGCCGCCGCCTCGAGCGAAATCACATAGAAAAACAGGATTCCTAAAAATCTGACGATAACCCTCACGATACTCTCTCCTGACCTCGAACATGCGGAATCGCTGGGCGCGGCCCCGGACAGCCTTATCATACTCCGGGAGGGGCAGCATGGGCCACACCGGGCCTGCGGACCGAGCGTCGCGGGAAGATTGGTTGCCGGGAGATGCGATAAAGGCCGGCGCTGCCGGGCTGCATGGAGCTGAGCAGATCGCGCGCGGCGCTCCAGTTCAGGCCATAGGCGTTCGAAAGCAGCGGCCCGGCATCAATTCCCACCATTTGTCGATGACCTTCTGGTCTCGCGACAAGCGATGAGGGCCTCAGGCAGGCGAACGGCACGACAAAATGCCTCCATTCCTGCCATTCACATTTCCCGGCAAATGATCACGCGGCGCGGCTCGCTTTGCGATGCCGATCAATATTCCGCGACACAGACGCGGCCGAGATGTCCAGCGCCGTCGCGCCTCTTCGCAACTATCTCTGGTGGAATGTCGGAGAGCGGCGCGTGCGCCGACCACGCCGGAGTCTTGCACGCTTAGAGCCTTGCACGCTTAGAGCCTTGCATGCTTAGAGCCTTGCATGCTTAGAGCCTTGCATGCTTAGAGTCTTGCACGCCCGGAGTCTTGGCGAGACAACGGAATCAAAAACAAATTGAATCAACCGCGAGTTTGAAGCTCGGTCGGTTCAATTCAATGCGACAATGCCGCGTCAGCAGGCCGAAGACTGGCGCGCGGCGCGAAGATCGTGCTGGGAAATTTTCAAATCGATGCCGAGTTGGCGCGCGCGGTCCCGGCGCTCCTCGGCCTTGAGGTCCATTTCCTGATCGAGACAGCGCGCGATCTGGGTTTTCAGTTCTTCCAGATGGCGACTGCGCCGTGCTTCAAGCTGCGTTGCTTCGACTACCATTGAGCGATTTCCCGGCCAGTTTTCCGACGTGTCGATTTTATGACACTAGCATCGTGCGCGCCGCGATGAAAAGCCCGCGCAGGATCACAACGAATTCAGGACGAAATTCTCTTTTTATTATAATGTCTCGCTGAGGGTTTTCCCGATCAGCCCGCGTCAGAAAATAAAATGATCGGCAGCATACCCCTTGATAATCTAGCAGAAGCGCGCTGGCGTTCCCTGAATTTTTCTCCTGTTCTGCGAATGTGGTCCAAAGGTCCGCATATGTAGTCCAAAGGATTTCACGCAAACAAAAGCGCGCGGGCCCGGCTCCCGGAGTTCGCCGGCATACCGCGCGCCTTCGGTTACGCCGCCAATTCCTTGCGGACGGCGGCGGCCGAATTCCCAACCTTGTCGACGACCTGCTGCAGCTTCTCCCTCGAGACCCCGAGGGCGTGAGTCCAGTATTTGACCTCAAAATCCTCGTGCATGTTGATCTTGCTGCGGTCGCGCTGGTCTTTCTTGGTCAGATTGTCCATTCGTCTCCTCCAGATGTTGGAGGGTTAACGATCACACCCGGCGGACAGTTCCTCGGGGGCACAGAGCGCGATCCCAGGGAACTTCATAACCGCGCCGCTTGTTTCATGCGTGCTTCGCCGCCTGCTTCACGACTTTCGCAGCCTTCTTGTCGGCACCCTTCCCTTCATGCTCGAGGGCCTTGCGCACCTCCTCGAACTCCCGCTTGGCGTCCTTATCGACACGCGGAAACTGCAGATCCAGGTCTTCCAACGCGGCCACGATGGCCGAGCCGATCACGACGCGCGCAAACCATTTGTGATCCGCCGGCACCACATACCATGGTGCGGCCTTGGTCGAGGTGTGGCGGACGATGTCCTGATAGACAGCCTGATAGCGGCCCCATTTCGCGCGCTCGGTGATGTCGCTCATCGAGAACTTCCAGTTCTTCGCCGGCTGCTCCAGCCGGTCGAGAAAGCGCTCGCGCTGCTCTTTTTTCGAGACGTTGAGGAAGAATTTCAGGATCACCGTGCCGTTGCGCGACAGATAGCGCTCGAAGGCCGTGATGTCATCGAAGCGCTCGCGCCAGATGTTCTTGGTGATCAGCTCCGGCGGGATCTTCTCCTTGTGCAGGATTTCGGGATGAACCCGCGTCACCAGGCATTCCTCATAGTAGGAGCGATTGAAGATGCCGATACGGCCGCGTTCCGGCAGCGCGATCGTGCTGCGCCACATGAAGTCGTGGTCGAGTTCGTGAGATGTCGGCTGCTTGAATGAGGTGACTTCGCAGCCCTGCGGATTGACGCCGTCGAACACGGCCTTGATCGCGCTGTCCTTGCCCGCCGCGTCCATGCCCTGGAAGATCAGCAGCAGCGACCAGCGGTCCTGCGCATAGAGCTTCTCTTGGAAATCGCTCAGGCGCTTGCGGTTGGCGTCGAGGATCTCTTCCGCGCCGTCCTTGTCGAGCCCGCCTTTCTCGTTGGTCTTGTGCGATTTGAGATGGAATTTGTCCGAGCCGTCGACGCGGAACGGCGAGATGAAGGGATCGAGCTCGGCTGCGAGTGTTTTTGAGGATTTCTTGCTCATCGGTGATCACGTTCCAATTGTTCTGACATTCGTCACCACGTCATTGCGAGCGCCAGCGAAGCAATCCAGAATGTCTCCGCGGAAAGAAGGACTGGATTGCTTCGGAGCTTACGCTCCTCGCAATGACGGAGATAACAACCAGGCGAATTGCGACTAGGCGAACTGCCGCTCGACAAAGGCCGTCACGAAGCGCGGCATCGCGGCGGTGAGGTCGCCGACGCTCCGCACCAGGTGAATCGCGGCCAGCTCCGGCTCCGTCTCCCGAGCCAGATTGGCCTCGATCCGCGCGCGGACCACCTCGCCCGGAGCGTCCACATGCAACAGCCGCATCATCGCAATCGACGAACCCGTGACGACGCAGTCCCAATATGTAGCCAATTGATAATCCGCAGACGTCAGTCCGGTTTCCTCCTCGACCTCACGCATCACGTTACCAGCAATATCGACTTTCGTGCCCTTGATATCGTCGAGATCAGGCGTGCCGGCCGGGAAATAGACGCGTCCCGCATTTGCCGTATGATGCCCCATCTCGCCCATGACGAAGGCGCCATCGGAGGCGCGGAGCGCACCCATGCCGAAGATATTGAACACATCCCTGTCCGGATAACCCCAGTCGCGCCACGCCAGAAGGCTTGCGAAATCAACCTCGAAATAGCGCGCCGAAAACTGCTCTCCGGCGAATTCGGGCGCGCGCGCCAGCAGCACGCGCCCGTTCCAGAGACCGGGCTTCTCGCGCTGCTTGGCTTTGAAATGCGCGTCGATTTCAGCGCGTCGGGCCTTGGCGAACGGCCAGTCCCAGGGCTCCAGGGCCAGATCGAGCGCCGTGACGCGGTGAATGACGGGAGGCGTCATGCCGCGCTATTTCGCATTCATTCCCGTCGTTTTCTTGACCTGATCGACGAACTTGTTGGTCCAGGTCTTGCTGACGTCGATATTGGCCTTGGCGACCTCGGGCGAGCTCTCGCTGAACACCGCAAGCACCGCGTCCGCGCCCTTCGGATCCATCTTGCCGGTCTCCGAAAACATCGGAATGGTGTTCTTCAGCGCAGCAAGATAGAGCGCCTTGTCCTTGCCGACCATCTCCTCCGGCATCTTGGCCATGATCTCTTCGGCCGAATGCGAATGGATCCAGGACAGCGTGCCGACGATCGCGTTGGTCAGGGCCTGCACTTCCTTCTCATGCGAATTGACCCACGCAGCGGTCGAATAGAGCGCGCCGCCCGGATACTCGCCGCCGAACATCGCGAGCGTGTCCTTCTGCGTACGCGTATCGGCGAGAATCTTCAGGTCCGGATAGCTGCCCTGCAGCACCGTCACTGACGGGTCGAGCATCACGGCCGCATCGATCTGGCCCTGCTGCATCGCGGCGACCGCGGTCGCGCCGAGGCCGACGCCGATCACGGCGGCGCTGGTGGGGTCGAGGCCATTCTTCTTGAGCAGATACTTCAGGAAGAAATCGGTCGAGGAGCCCGGCGCGCTGACGCCGACCTTCTTGCCGGCAAGATCCTTGATCGACTTGATCTCGTTCGTATGCGAGGGCGAGACCACCAGCACGAGGCCGGGATAGCGGTCATAGACGACGAAGGATTGCAGCTCCTGCTTCTTGGCGGCAAGATTGACGCAATGGTCGAAATAGCCGGAGACCACGTCGGCGCTGCCACCGAGCACGGCCTTCAGCGCGTCCGAACCGCCCTTGAGATCGACGAGCTCGACCGCGAGCCCGGCCTTCTCGAATTCCCCAAGCTGCTTGGCCAGCACGGTCGGCAGATAGCACAGGCAGGCGCCGCCGCCGACAGCGACCGTGATCTTGGTCTGCGCCGCGGCAAGGCTCGACGTCAGCATCAGCGCCATCAGCGTGCCGGCGAGCCTGCTCAGGATTTTTGACATGGTTTCCTCCGTTCGGTCGAGGCCACGATAATGCAGCGCACACGCCTTGAGAAGGCGACTTTGGTGCCGGGGTCAAGCCGCTTCCCGCCATGACTGGGGCCAGCACGCAGCCAAACGCGAATGGATGCAAGCTTTGACGAGGGCCAGGAGAGTCACTGCTGCGCTCCCGGGCCCAACAATCCCAGTAGCGGCATCAAGGGTCCGACCGGAATATATTCGTGATCCACCAACTGTCCTCTTGAGAGCGGCAGGGTTTCCATGACCGCTCGCGCCTCGTCCTCGGTCTTCGCGTCGATCAAAAAGATGACGCCCTTGCCATCACCCCGCGAATACCACTGGCGGATTTTTCCATCGAGATAGAGCTTCACGGTTTCCCGAATCTCGGATGGCATGACGGCCATGATTTGCTGGCGGGTGACCGTCTGCTTGGCAGTCAAAATGACCATCACTTCGGTGGTTTTAGGCAGCGCCACGCCGGACGCGCCTGAGGCCTGCCCGGATTGTGATTGCGCAAAGGCCGCTACCGGAAGTGCTGCAACGAGAAATGGGATTATGAATTTCATCGGCTCACCTCATTCGGTCTGGTTAGGTTCTCGGGTTGATCGTTCATGTGGTTCTTTTGAAATGACTGCGCGAACCGGCGAAGCCGGTTGCCGAGGGTCCGCTGGTCGCCGGGCAGCACCACATGACGACGAGCGATCGTCTCGAAGTCGCCCGGCGGCGGCCTGTCACATAAGGACAGGCGCGAGCCTACAACTGCCGAAGGAAGTCGATCATGGCGGCGCTTACCTCCGGAGCACGTTCCTGCTGGGTCCAATGACCACAGCCCGGCAGCACTATCGGGGGCCGGAGCTTGGGGACCAGTGCCGACTGCTTCGCGACGTCCTGGGAGAAGACGGTGGCGACAAAATCCCGGTCGCCCGCCATGTACAGCGCGGGAACGGTCACCGCCGCTCCGGCGAAGGGAGCCATCAACTCCCAGCCGCGATCGATGTTGCGCCACCAGGCGAGAGGACCATGGAATCCGCTCCGCGCGTATTCCTTGACGTAAACATCGATGTCGGACTCCGTGACCCAAGCCGGCAAGGACGGCGGATCGGTCATGAAGCCGCCGTTCCGAGGCATCATCCCGGGCGGAAGCCCTCCAACGCCCGCGGAGGGTGGCCTGTCGCCCGACAATGTGTAGAACTGGTAACGGAAGGTGAGACGCAGGTCGCGCCCGAGCCCCGCCTCCGCCGCGGGATTCTGGAGGAAGAGCTGGTAGAACACCGCATTCTCGGTCCGCGGCATGAGCGTGGTCGGTGGCCCCGCGTCGCCAAACCCCCGCGCGCGGAACGGCGGGCTGAGCGCGATAACAGCGCGGAAGCGGTCGGGACGCAGTAGCGCCGTTTGCCATGCTATCGCGGCGCCGATGTCGTGGCCGGCGATGACAGCTTGCTTGGCACCGAGAGCATCGACGAGATCCACGATATCGCCGATGTCATCGAGTATCGTATACTTCTCCACGCCCTCCGGACGGTCGCTTCGCCCATAGCCACGCAAGTCGGGAGCCACGGCGCGGAACCCGGCCTTCGCCAGCGCCGCGAGTTGGTGGCGCCAGGAATACCAGCATTCGGGAAAGCCGTGGCAGAGGATGACGAGCGGGCCTTCACCCTGCTCGGCCACATGCAAGCGAATGCCGTTGGTCTCGATCATCCGATGCGTCACCTCGGGCATCGCCGAATCCACCCAAGAGGTCGGCTCTGGGCCTGCCCCGCCGGGTTCGGCGGCAACGGCTTTAAGCGGCTCCGCGAAAGCCGCGCCGACGGTGAGCGCGCCGACCGCCCGGAGCATGTCGCGTCGGGATAATGTCGCGTCTCGCATGGCGTTGTTCCCTTGATTGTCGCGCATCTGGGGCTTCGACATCATCGTGACTCCCGATTTGCAACGTGACTTTGGACTCGCAAGCCAGATGTAGGACCGCTTCCCGCGATCGACTATTCGCGATAATGTCGACGGGTTATGAAGCAGAACTTCACAGTCAGGCAGGGCGCGCTCGACGGCGTTGAGGCGTTCCTGGGCGTTGCCCAGCACCGCAGCTTTCGCAAAGCGGCCGCGGAGCTCGGGGTGACACCATCGGCTATCAGCCAGGCGGTACGCGCACTCGAGGCGCGCGTCGGCGCAGCACTTTTCATCCGCACGACGCGCAGTGTTTGCCTGAGCGAAGCCGGCGAACGATTTCACGCGCGCGCAAAGCCCGCTTTCGAGGAGCTTGTCGCCGCAAGCGAGGTCGCGCGCGACCTAGGGCAGCGGCCTGCCGGATTGTTGCGCCTCACGGTGCCACGGGCGGTGGTGCCCATCCTGCTGGAGGCACGGATCGCATCCTTCTGCCAAGCCTATCCCGAGGTCGAGGTGGAGCTCGCCGCAAGCGGGGAACTGGTCGACCTTGCAGCCGGAGGATTTGATGCCGGCATCCGACTAGGACAGTTCATCGCCGCCGACATGGTTGCGGTCCGGCTCTCGCCGCCCTTCCCCTTCGTGGTCGTCGGCAGCCCCGAGTATCTACGCCGGCGGGGAAGGCCCGAGCGTATCGACGATCTGCGTCAGCATGCCTGCATACGCATTCGCCGCTCGAACGGGTCGATCGCGCCTTGGTCCTTTGTCAACGGCAACAAGCCGATCGAGGCGATCGTCTCGGGACCACTCATCGCCCACGATTTTCCCACCATTCTTGGCGCGGCCGCGGAAGATATGGGGCTTGCGCAAGTGCCTGGGCCGATTGCTGCCGGGCTGGTGAAAGCCGGCAAACTCGTGCACGTTCTGGAGCCGTTCGCACCGACGGCGCCGGGCGTCTTTCTCTACTACCCGAGCCGCCATCAAATGATGCCGAAACTGCGAGCCTTCATCGATCACGTGAAGAGCCGCTCGGGCGCGACCAACAACAAAACCCGAAGTCACATTGATGACAAGCGAACCACACGGCGCAGAAGCTTCTGATGCTTCCAGGTGATGCCTGAAGTACCGCCTGTCGCTGAGCGGCACCAAGTCAAACCCTCATGGTGAGGGCGCGGCGAAAGCCGCACGTCTCTGGACGACGTTTCGCATCGCCGGGAGAACCATGAGGCCCGAGACGATCACGGCGTGAAGATCACTTGGACCATCGAGACTTGGACCATCGAGACTTGGCAAGCTAACCCCGGCCGTCGGCCGCGGCCGGGCGCCATACCAGGAGCCGCCGCTCGACCCACGTCACGCCCATGTCGATCAGGATGACGAAGGCTGACAGCACGAACATGCCGGCGAACACGCCGGCGACGTCGAACACGCCCTCCGCCTGCTGGATCAGATAGCCGAGGCCGGCGGCCGAGCCCAGATATTCGCCGACGACAGCGCCGACCACGGCGAAGCCGACCGAGGTGTGCAGCGAGGAGAACATCCAGGACAGCGCCGAAGGCCAGTAGACGTGCCGCATCAACTGGTGCTCGCTCATGCCGAGCATGCGGCCATTGTCGAGCACGGTCCGGCTGACCTCGCGAATGCCCTGATAGACGTTGAAGAACACGATGAAGAAGACGAGCGTCACGCCGAGCGCGACCTTGGACCAGATGCCAAGCCCGAGCCACAGCGTGAAGATCGGCGCCAG
>Ga0207693_10005503_pt1 | contig 10546 bp, 6 predicted proteins | sample LARL81metaG_FD_184347 | JGI IMG/M metagenome (GOLD analysis project Ga0207693, IMG submission 184347) | Corn, switchgrass and miscanthus rhizosphere microbial communities from Kellogg Biological Station, Michigan, USA - LAR L8-1 metaG... | ecosystem: Host-associated > Plants > Roots >... | reverse complement strand
GACCTGAAAGTATCATGAACCTTGGCCCAAGCCCATTCCTTAGCAGGGTACATGTACTGAAGTTGAAGCGCAAGGTTGGGAGGTACTACTCGGGTTTACTTGCTGGCTTCCAGCCGGCCACTCTCAGGACGCAGCAGGAAACCATCGGCGTGGCCCAGCGCAAAACCGCGGCGGTAGCCATCGCAATAGCTTTCCTCGGCGCGGGGGGCGCCGTGCCTGGCGGGATGGAAATTCGCACAGCCTACAAAATGGAAATCGACCTGAGCGGTGGACGATTGGTCGGACCCGCCGCGATCAAAGCCTTCGTTATAGCCGGAGAAAAAACCGTCGTCAAAGTAGATGAATTTGGGATCGGCGCGCGGGTCCGTCTCTTGCAAAGAAGCGGCCACGGAACGCAGTGAGTCTACGGCGCGGAACAGCCGTCCTAAGTAGCCATCGCTGTATCCGGCCTTCAATCCTGCCTGGAAGCCTTGCTCGAAAGCGTGACGAGGACCGAATTGCGGCGCATAGCCAAGCTTCAATCCGCGGATGTCTTTCAGTTTCGCGCGGGCCGCGGTGCCCAGGCTAACATCCACATTGCCCACGTGATAGCCCTCTTCATAGCCATGCCGGTAACCGTGTGCAAATGCCGAATGGGAGAGCACGACAGCTGTACCGGCCTCGCTCAAATGCTGGTCCTGCGCTTGCGCCGAAGCAGCGAGCCCCGCAGCCACAAAAAGAGCAAGCATCATCCGGGCCATTGAACCGGTCAACCTCCAGAGTCGTTCAATCAGATGAACCTACGTAACCTGGGGATGTCATCGTCTTCCCCCTTTCCTAAGGTCTATTTACCTACCCTCTAGGTTTTTCGATCAATGGCTGTAAATCGTATGTAGCTTGATACTTATCTCACCTTAACCCCAATCATGAAGAGTTGAGCTGACTCTCCGGCTACGGCAGATTAAAACCTGGGGGAAACGGAGCCAGGAAGAGGCGAAGCGACTTAGATTGATTTGCGATTTTCCCCGGGCGGCCAAACAGCCGCCTGGGGCATTCGTACTCCCCCGGCGGTTCAGGAGTTTCCGGAAATATCATGCGAAACCTGCTGCGTTACATGCCGCTGGTTTGTCTGCTGGTGCCTTCATTAGCGCTCTGCGCACAATCTCGCAATCCTTACGATCTTGACCTTGAAAATCTGCGCTCCAAATGGACTTCCGCGAGCAAACTGGAAAAACTGACTCTGCTGGAGCGCGCACTCGGACTACGCGACTACGTTGACGATCGCACCCAGGTGCAACAATTTTTTGAAAACGTACGCCAATCAGCCGCGGAAAATGATCTGGTCAGGAGTGAGGCCGCCGCCTACATTGATGATCTTCGCGCCTTTAAGATGCCGTTACAGCCGCGCACGCAGCACTGGTACGCTGTGGAGGCATCGCGGCAGCGCATATTGTCAGAAGCGCGCGACAGCGCAGAAAAAAGCGCAACCCTGGCAGAACTGGAACACGCGTCCGGCGCTCCTGAGGCGGCTGACCACATGTTGCAGGCTGCCGGCATTGATCCAACAGCGCAACACTGGCTCCATGCCGCCCAATTTCTGGATGATCCGCTCCGCAAATTTACCGCCCTGCGCAATGGGCTGGCCCTGGAACCCTCCAATGCCCGCCTCAACGTAGAACTGGCCGCTTACTACGTTGGCCGCCAGCAGCTTGAGAAAGCGCGTGACGTGCTGGCCGCCGCGGCGGAATCCGCGCCCAACGATTTTGTCATCCGTGAGCGCAAGGCGAGCCTCTTTCTGAACCTGGGCCTGCGTTCCGCGGCATTGCCTGAACTGCGCCGCCTGGAAAAGCAATGGCCCGCTCCTCTGTGGCTGCGGGCACGGCTGGCTTTCGATTACGAGCAAATAGGCCTGCTGGACGATGCCGCCCGGCTGGCGGCTTCAGTAGTCGCCGAAAAGACTGACGATCGCGAGCAGCTTGCGCTGTTGGCCCGTTTTCATGAGCGCCGGCGAATGAAATATGACTTGCAGGCCGACTACATTGCTCTTTCGCGCCTGGAACCCGGCCAACCCGACATATGGTCGCGCCTGGCGCAGGTGCAGATCGATTGCGGCGACGCCGAGGGCGCGAAAAAATCCCTGCTACGCATGATCGCGCTGGATGAAGAGAATGCGGACGCGCATCGCCGCCTGGCCAAGGTTTACGAAACCCTGCACCTGGATCGTGAAGCCGAGCAGGAGCGCGCACGGGCTTCCAGCGCGGCGCGGCCGGACATCATGGCCACAGACGCTCAATACCTGGCTGATCCGGGGCTGCTGGTCAAGGAAGCATTCAACAACCCGCCGGCCCCGGCCGATACAGCGCTGGCCGATATTCGCGTGCAGGAACTTCTATCCAGCGGACTGGACCGCGTGCACGTCCAGCAGCTTTATTATGTGGGCTCTGAATCTACCCTGGATGCGCACCGCGTCAGCACGATTCGTTATTCGCCGTCCACGCAGGAATTGCGTGTGGTCCACGCGCGCGCATGGAAGCCCAACGGCTCCGTCCTGGATGCGCAGGAGTTGGGCGATCGCGAATATGACGATACGCTGGTCTCCACGTATTACGACGCCCGGCTGCGCCAGCTTCGCTTTAGCGGGCTGGAGCAGGGTGACGTCGTGGAACTGGAATACTCGCTCACGCCAAAGCGGCGCTCTGCTCCCTACAGCGGTTATTTCGGCGAGCTTGTGTTATTTGCCGGCCGAAGCCCGGCGCAGTTGAAACGATATGTGCTGATCGCCCCCGCGGCACAGAAAGTTTTTGTCCACGCGGAAAGAATTGCACCGGCCACGGTTTCCGCCAAGTCCGGGTCCCAGGTCTTTGTCTGGGAGGCCCGCTCTGTTGCCGCATTGCCGCGCGAGCCGCGCAGCCCCGGCGCGACTGAGATTTCTCCTTACGTGCACGTTTCAACGCTGGGCAACTGGCAGCAGCTTGGGGCCTGGTATGCCGACCTTATTCGTCCCCAGTTTGCGCTGGACCAGTCGCTGGAGAGCGAACTGGCGAGGGTAACTAACGGCCTGCGCAGCGACAAGGAAAAGATCGACGCAATCCAGAAATTTGTGCTGCGCAGCACGCACTATGTCGCGCTGGAGTTCGGCGTTTACAGTTACAAGCCCTATCCGGTAACGCAAATCTACGCGCGGCGTTTTGGCGACTGCAAGGACAAAGCCAGTCTCATGATCGCCTTGCTGCGCGCCGCTGGCATCGAAGCGGATATAGCGCTGGTCCGCACTCGTTCCCTGGGCGATGTGGTGGCTGAGCCCGCATCCATAGCGCTGTTCAATCACGCTATCGTCTATGTCCCGAAATATGAGCTGTGGCTCGATGGCACCGCCGAGTACGCCGGACGCGAGCTGCCTTTGGAAGATCAGGGCGCGTTGACGCTTACCGTAAGCCTCAGCGGTGCTGCGCAAATTCGCCATGTACCCATGAGCCGCGCCGGCGACAATTACACGCGGCACGTTATTCGCGGCGAGCTTTCGGCGCAGGGCGTGATCCAGTTCAGCGGGTCCACTACCACTCGCGGTGAAGATGCGCCGGGCCTGCGCCATGACCTTGCCGTGCGCGAGCAACAGTTGGATATGTTCCGCCGCGAACTGGCTGAGGTCTTTCCCAGCGTGCAGGTCGATAGTGTGGCGGTACATGGCGCGGAAGTGCTTTCCAACAGCGTCAGCGTGGACTTTCAGGGCGCGCTGAACTCCGTGCAATACAAACGCGTTGTGGCGCTCAGTTCATCGTGGATGCCGCGTTCCTATGTCGCCGCGCTTGCCGGCGCCAGCACGCGCAGCCAGGATCTGGTGCTGCCTTCACCATGGACCACGGAAGAGGAAATTCACATCGCGCTGCCGCAAGATGCTGAGGTAACGTCATTGCCCCGCGACCAGAACATCAGCAGCGGCTTTGGCTCGCTGCGCCTGCACTATAAAAAGGCGGCCGGCGAAATCGTGGTGCAAAGCCGGATCCAATTTGAAAAAGCGCGGGTAAGCGCGCAGGAGTATCCGGCATTCCGCCAGTTCTGCGCCCAGGCGGAACGAAGCTTCCGCAATGAAATCACTCTGAGTCTGCCCCAATGAGGTCATTGTTTCGCATTCTTCCACTGGTCCTTTTCTGCCTGGGCGGCGCGGCATTATCACAACACGCCCGGCCTGATAAGACCGGCGACTCCCTGCTCAGGATATTTTTCTCTGACTTCAATCTTCCGGCCGCCGCCGAAGACGCCAGCCTGCGATTGCGCCAAACGCCCCAGAACGCTACGGCTCTCTTCGTGCGGATGGAAACAGCAGAACTCCAGGAAAAGCCGGAGGTGGTGCTGGATTCCGCTTTGCGGCTCTGCGCGCTCCGCACCTCGCCGGAACTGCATGATGTGGCCTCAAACCGCGTCCTTCAACATGCCGGCAATACGTCGGCCTTCAACTCAGTCTTGCGGCGGGTAAAGTCCGCCGCGGCGGCCCAAAACCGCTGCACCTTCAACCTTCGTTTGGCGCTGGTAGCTGCCGCATGGGACGGAGCGAAAGTTGATCCGGACCAGGCCGCGCGCGCCGCTGGGCTGCTCACGCGCTGGCGGATCGTCGGGCCCTTTGGGAAATACAACAACGTCGATTTTGAACGCCGCTGGTTGCCAGAGGCCGATCGGTTTTTGAAGTCACGGTATTCGTCTGATCCGGATTCAGGTGGTCTCCAGCATGACCGCAAAGCACATGCGGACGCATCTGGAGGGCCTTCCGCGGCAATCGCTCCGGAGCGTTTCTGGTTCCGTGATGGAACCATCACCATGCCGGAGTATTTTCCTTCCTCGGGAGTGTTTTACGCTGCGGGCGAGGTTGATCTGGCGGCCGCAACGCGCTCGCGGATTGATGTCCTGAGTTCCGGCAGCTATGAAATATTCGTCGACGGAAAGCAGGCGCTGTTGCATGACGTGCGTTATGCCGCTGGCCCAAGCAGGGACTCAGGATCGCTGGCGCTGGCGGCCGGGCATCATCGCATCCTGGTCAAGTTCACGCCGGACGCCGCGCCTCTAAGCGTCGCTGTGCATCCTGAATTCAGGCCGTCGCCGGAGAGTCCTTCCCTCGCACAACCGGTCAAGGAGTACGCTCAGTCCCTGGTTTCTTATTTCCGCGGGGACTTCCCGGGAATGGAGAATGCGCTCCATAGCGGCGTGCTTCGCAATGCCGGATACGCTCAGTATCTGCGTGCTCTGCTCTATTCCGCTGCGGAAGACCATTCACCCCGGGCTGATGCAGCCTGGAAGGCCGTGGCTACGGCGCAACCATCCGCGTTGCTGGCGCGGCTGAAGATAGCGGAAAGCGCAGCCGAACGCGGCCAACAGGATACCGCCCGCCCTGATGTAATGGCCCTGCTGGCGGAGCGCCCACAGTCTGAAACGGCCTTGCAACTGGCTTTCAGTCTTTCCCGGCGCAACCAGGCGGAAGCGCCCGCGCTTCTTGGCCGCCTGCTGGAACTGCATCCTTCATGCGCGCGGCTGGGTGAAGGAATCAAATTTTTTAGCTCGGCCGCAGAGCAGGACAAGACCCGCCGGCTGGAGCAGCAATTGACGTCATGCGCGCCGGAATCAATGCAGTATGCCCGGCTCATGGCGGAATCGGGCCGCCACAGCGCTGCCGCCGCTTATCTGCGGCAGATGGTCATGAGGAACCCGCTCCATCGCGCTGCCCGGCGGTTCCTGCTTGAGCAGCTGCTGCTCGATAGCCAACTTAGCGCCGCGAAGCTTCAGGCGAAGCAACTGAAGGACATCGCTTTGAATGCACGCGACTACACCTCTCTGGCCGATGATCCGGAGGTTGCGCAGGACAGCCGAAGCCAGCGTGCGGAAGGGTTCGCGAGCGGCCGTGAATTTTATGTTCCCTATCGCCGTGACGGCATGGACCTGGTCCGCAGGTCGGCACAGAGGAGTTTCTCGGGAGGCCCGGCAGTGATCCTGCTGTCGGATAAAGTAGTCATGCTCCGGCGCGAAGGTCCGGTTTCGATTTACGTGCATCGCATTACCCGTCCTATTAACAAAGAAGGCATCAGCCGCTACGGAGAGGTCACGCTGCCTCGCAGCGCGGACCTGCTGGAACTGCGGACCATCAAAGCCAATGGCGAGATCATTGAGCCTGAACTGGCCCAGCAAAAACCTACAATTTCCATGCCCGCCCTGGAACCGGGAGACGCAATCGAAGAAGAGTACGTGATGCATTACCCCGAACTGGACCAGACACCGGGGAACGCCATGGTCCATACCTTCGGATCATTTGCCGCTCCCATCCTTCATTCGCGGCTGGTAGTCCTCAGCCCGCCTGACGCAAGCGTTCGCCTGCAGGAACAGGCTGGCCCGCCACCCGCATTGGTGGGAGAGAACAATGGCGTGGTCGTGCGGATATGGGAGCGCGACAATATCGCCCAGACGATTACAGAGTCCTCCCTTCCTGCGATGAACCTGCTGCCCACGGTCGCGGTTGGGCCGCCGGAAAAAACCAGTGACCCGCTGCGCGATCAGTTGATCGATGCCTCGCGCACTGGCTTGCACGTAACCGAAACCGCGGCGGAACTGCATCTGCCGCAAAATGCGAGTGAGGCTGACAAGGCAAAACAGCTGTATCGCTTTGTCACCAGCAAGATCGATTCTACCGGTCCAGACTGGGCCGCCAGCCCAGCGGAAGACACACTGGCCTATGGGCAAGGCAGCCGCACCATGGCGCTGCTGGCGCTCTCGCGGACCATTGGACTCAAGGCCGGCCTGCTGCTGGCGCGGAGGATCGACCAGGGCTGCGGGAAACCGCGAGACCTCTCCTGCTATACGGAGCCGCTGGTACGTTTCTGGCTCCCCGGCTCTGAACCGGTGGATGTTGACGCCGAATCTGACGATCTTCCTTTTGGTGAAATCCCGCCATCGCTCGATACCAGAGACGCGCGTTTCATCCACTTCCTGTCGCAGGACGAGAAGAAACCAGAGACGGTGCCCTTGTCATCCCGCCCAGCCACAGAAAAAAGCATCGCCGAGGCCGACCTGACATTCCACGAAACGGATTTGCAGGCCAATATTGAGGTCCAGTTAGGCCCGGCCCGGGCGCAGGAGGTCCGCAGCATGCTCCGTAACTCAGCGGAGCGCGAACGCCAGGCCTTCTTCGAACAGCTTGCCATGCGCACCTTTCCCGGCGCAACGGGGGTCACCGGGACCGTTGCACATGAGAATGATCCAGAGCAGCCGCTGAAGCTTTCAGTCCGTTGTACCGTTCCGCAGTTCATCAATTTGCAGAACGGCTCAACAGAAATCGATCAACTTGCTCCGGCCCTGGGCCTGGCGACTCTTTATGGCAAGACAGCAACGCGGAAGTTTCCGCTTTTGATTGAATCGCTACTCTTTGAAAGCATTGTCTTTCACTTGCATCTGCCCGACGGCATGGACGTAAAGGGATTACCCTCTGACTTTACCGAGAGAACGGAGTTCGGGGAGTATGCGTTGCATTTTGCGCGCTTGCCGCGCCAGATCGATATTCATCGGGACTTCCGCGTCCCTGTACAGGTGGTTGCGCCGGAGAAGTATCCTGCGTTCCTGACCTTTGCGCTTCGAATCGACGACGCCGAGCGTCAGCGTATCTCCCTGGAAACGGTAAAGAGTACCGCAGGGACGCAGTCGAAGACCGGTCTGCAACCTCTCGCGAGCAAAAGATAAGGGCCGGAAACGCCCGGCCCATCAAATATCACGTCAAGAAAGAATCTGCCTCAAAGAAACATTCGCAGCGGTCCGTGGTGGGAACTTAAAAACGGGAACCGCCGGCGACCGGCATATTGCGATAGCCGCCCTTCTCTTCCCCAAGGCGCTCCAGGAAAGTCGACGCCATATCCACAAACTTGCTGCCCTTTTCAATGTATTCAGGCATGCGATGCCAGAGCTCTTCAAACTTTTCCGGATGCTCAGCGGCAAAAGTAGCCACGCCAATTCCGGCAACCGCCAGGCCGGCTGGCCTGCGTCCGGTCAGGAACAGTATTGCGCCCGCCGCAAACGAACCATACATCAGCGTCTTCTTCCAATCCATTTTCCTCCTCCTGAATTGTGTACCGTGGATGAAACTCTAACTTATTTTTGCCGCTCATGGAAGCCATCAATTATTTTGTCGGCCCGGTTGGTTAGAGCAGCATTTGCTGCCTTTCCGTTGCCCCTGGCAATTTTGTGGCAGGCGATTAGCTCCCGCGCATTCTCGCAACCGTCTTTACCTGGCGGCATTTTGGTCTATCGATCTGGGATTCCGCCAAGGCTAATTTAGACCCAGTTGCTGAAAGAAGAATGCCGGGAAGGATTGCGATTGGCGAGAGTCCCGCTAAAAAAGAGAAAGTGGGCGCCGGTATAGGGGCGACGCCCACGTGGGGGTACTGCGTATGTTGTTATTAGAATAGACGTGAAAGAGAGAGAAAAGTTTCACCTTTCGTGGAAATTAACATAACTAAATATCCCAAAGTTAATAGCTGGTGAATCCACATTTGTAAAATCTTAAAAAAACCCCTCGCCAAGGCGAGGGGTTGGAGAGAGAGGAGAGATGAGGAGATAACAAACTGCGTTACGACATGCGCGAAATCAATTCCCGCATTTGCAAACGTGCCTGATGAAGACCAAACTGTGATTCCTGCACGGTCAAGCCAAGAAGGTGAGCAATTTTTTCGTGCTCATAACCTTCAACGTCATGCAGGAGAAAAATCATTTTTTCAGTGGATGGCAGCTCGACCACGGCGCGCTCCAGATGGACGCGCTTTACGTTGCCGCGGACACTCCGGGTTTCAGCGCATGCGCTGCTGTTCAATGTGAGCGTACCGATCGTCGTGATCTCACGGATTTCAGCCAGAAACGCCTGGTCAATCTGCTCGGTCCGGGGCTCGGCTGAAGACGCAAACGCGCGCAGGAACGTATTGCTGGAGAGCTGCTCGGCGGTGAGCTCGTTGTCTGTCATCCAGAAAGCCAGGGAGTAAATTCTGTGGCAATGCTCACCGTAAATCTCATCGTATTTGGCTGTGCGATTTTCGACTGCGGGAGCAAGTAGCCCCAGATTGCTGATAACACTCACGCTGCTAGACATGGAAACCTACCTCGTTTTCGGCCCTCTGCGGGTCTCTTTTTTGGATTACCGTCAGTCAATCGAACACACTGAAGTACAGCAATCGAGTTGCCCAAAGAACGCGCCTGCCCGTGAAGTTTTGCAAGGTAAATTAAGTTGTTGATTCTGAACGTAGAACACCGGTTCGAAGCAAACCGCCGTGTAATCCACAAGGGGTGGGGTTAAGGTTGGTTTCAGAGCTGGATATAGTTTATGGGTATCCGGATACCACTTCTTATCACTGATGTACCAACAAAAATTTCGTAGGGCAGGTAATTTTTACAACCGATACGCCAACTGGAAGGGGTTGAACGGCGTTATTTAGCGGACCATCAGTACTTCACGGATATTGTCTCGCCCTAAGAAGAACTTTCGTGAGGCAAAATCCTTGAACAGATTCTCAATATGGCGGTTGTTAAAGATTCGCTGCAACTTAAAGCCCTGGATCGGCTCCAGTTCGAGGATGTCTTTCTGCACGATATGGTGGCGCGAATAGAGTGACTCAGCTCCGGCATCCTTGGTGTGAAAGAAGGCAAGCAGATGGCCTTTGGGTTTCAGCATGGTTTGCAGGCGCTCGACCAGAGGCTTTACCAGCGTCTCCGGCAGATAGTCGGCTATGTCCCAGAACAAAATGGCGTCAAACTGGCCGGCGGGATAATCCATGTTCTCCGCGAAGAACCGGGTGGGATCAATCTGACTGGACCCATCTTCCTGCGCAACGGCGTAGCTGGAGTCCTGGGATTCGCTCAGAACATCTTCGTTAAAGACGCGCACGCCAAGTTCTGTGAGGAGGGTGATGTTGGTGGGCGAGGTCGGTCCCAAATCAAGGACACACAGCTTCTGTTCGCCGCTGCCGCTCAGGTTGCGCATAAATTCGCCCAACCCAATGCAGGTGCGTCTGGTCCGTGGCGCACCTTTGGCGCCCTCTTGAGACTTTGCCGGAGAGCTATCTGCACCACGGAACCATCGCATTAAGTTATTGCCGGAGGAGCCCACGCTCCGTTAACTCTACCCTATTTGCCGTCTAAAAAGGAACCCTGCGAGTCTGAACTGGCGCTGTAGCTGACTGCGCTCGAACTTGACGCGGACCCGCTGCCGGCGCTCATCCCCGCGCTAGCCGCGGAAGCCAACGGCTTGCGGCTTTCCACATTCTGGGTGTTCTCTTTGATATCGATAGCGCCCTTGAAGAACGCGCCGTCTTCGATCACGATGCGCTGCGTGCTCACATCGCCAATCAGCGTGCAGGACTTGCGCAGCTCCACGCGTCCGGTGGCGGTGATATTGCCTTCAACCCGTCCGTGGACAACGAGATCGCGCGCTGAGATTCCCGCCTTGATTTTTCCGTTGGGTCCGATGATCAGGCTGTGATCGCGCAGGTCGACTGTGCCTTCGATTGAACCATCCAGATAAAGGTCTTCGCTTCCGGTGAGCTCGCCTTTG
>Ga0207693_10005502_pt1 | contig 10546 bp, 9 predicted proteins | sample LARL81metaG_FD_184347 | JGI IMG/M metagenome (GOLD analysis project Ga0207693, IMG submission 184347) | Corn, switchgrass and miscanthus rhizosphere microbial communities from Kellogg Biological Station, Michigan, USA - LAR L8-1 metaG... | ecosystem: Host-associated > Plants > Roots >... | reverse complement strand
TCGTACATCGCACGGGACTTGGGGGTGCGCTCGTTCAGCGTTCGCGCCTCGCGGTCGGTGAGCTCTCGAATCAGCTCGCGATCGATCTGGATCGGCGTTTTCACCGCCATGGACCCGACCCTACACTCGAATGCAGGCGGCGCGATGGTCCGGCGTCCGGGCCGCGGCGGGACGCTCCAGCGACGGATCGACGGACTTACAGTCCTCGATCGCCAATGGGCAGCGCGGATGAAAGCGGCAGCCGGGCGGAATCGAGATCGCATCCGGAGTTTCTCCGTGAAGGATCTGGGGTTGCCGGCGGTCGCGCGGATCGCGGCGCGGGACGACCGATAGCAGCGCCCGCGTGTACGGATGCTGTGCGTTCTCGACGATCTCGTGCGCCGGCCCTTCCTCGACGATACGGCCGAGATACATGACGGCGATCCGGTCGGCGAATCGAGCGGCGGTCGATAGGTCGTGGGTGATCATCAAGATGCCGAGACCTTCCCGCTTGAGGCCGTCGAGCAGGCCGAGGATGCCGGCGCGGACGGAGACGTCGAGCATCGAGACGGGCTCGTCGGCGACAAGCAGCTTCGGCTCGAGCACGAGCCCGGCAGCGATCGCCACGCGCTGGCGTTGGCCTCCCGAAAGCTCGTGCGGGTAGCGGTCGAGAAAGAGCTCAGGCGGCGACAACTCCGCTTTCACGAGCGCCTCGCGCACGCGTTCCTCGCGGTCGGCCTTCGAGCCGCCCAGGCCGTGCACGCGCAGGGGCTCCTCGACCGTCGCCCGGACGCGCAGGCGCGGGTCGAGCGACTCGTAGGGATCTTGATAGACCAGTTGCATCCGCCGGCGCACCGGCCGCAACTCCCGCGCGCCGAGCCCCGTTATGTCGCGCCCCTCGAAGCGGATCGAACCTGACTCTGAGTCGACAAGCCGCAGCACGGCCTGTGCAGTTGTCGTCTTGCCGCAGCCGGACTCGCCGACGAGGGCGAGCAACTCGCCACCCTCGACCTTCAAGGTGACGCCCTCGACCGCGTGGACGTTTCGCTGCGGCCGCCGGGCGATCGAGCCGACGAACCCACGACTGATCGGGTAGCGGACGACGAGATCCTCGACCTCCAGCAACGGCCTCCGGCCGTTCGTGCTCACGGTGAGGTGACCGCGGGCACGTCGTTCAGGTGACAGGCCGCCGCGTGACTGTCGCCGACCATCTTCAAGTCCGGATGGATCGTCGAGCACGGCTCGAAGGCACGGTCGCATCGGGGTTGGAAGGGGCAGCCAGCAATCGGCCGGTCGAGCCGCGGCGGCGCGCCCGGGATCGAGACGACCTCACCGGTGTCCACGAGGTCGGGCGTGGCCTCGAAGAGCAATCGCGTGTACGGATGCCGAGGGGTGTGGTAGAGCGTCTCCACCGAGCCGCGCTCCACGATCTCGCCCGCGTACATAACCGCACCCCTGTCGCAAAGCTGCGCAACGACGGGGAGATCGTGAGTGACGAGGATCAGGGCCAGCCCGAAGTCGCGGCAGAGCGCGTCCAGCAGCTCGAGGATCTGCGCCTGCACCATGACGTCGAGCGCGGTCGTGGGCTCGTCGGCGATCAGGACCCTCGGGTTGCACGAGAGAGCCATTGCGATCGCGGCCCGCTGGCGCATCCCGCCGGAGAGCTCATGCGGGAAGCGCTCGGCGCGCTTGGCCGGAATGCCCACAGACTCGAGCAGCACGCCTGTCTGCTTGCGTGCCTCCGGGCCCTTGCCTAGGCCGTGGAGCTCGATGGCCTCGACGATCTGTGAGCCGACAGTCTGGACGGGGTTGAGCGCGTTCATCGCGCCCTGGAAGACGATCGCCAGATCGACCCAGCGATGCGGCCGAATCGTCTCTTCCCCGCCGGCGAGGATCTCCTTGCCGTCGAGCAGGATCCGGCCGGAGACGCTCGCGCTGGGCGGCAGCAGGCCCATCACGGCCAGCGCGGTCGTGGTCTTCCCGCAACCGGACTCCCCGACCAGCCCGAGGCGTTCGCCGGGATCGAGCAGCAGATCGACGCCCTTGACCGCGTGGAGCTCGCCACCCTCGCCGAGCTCGAACCACACGTGCAGGTCCCGGATCTCGAGGAGGCTGCTCACACCGCCTCCTCGCCACGCCCGACGAGTGGCCTCAGCCGGAAGGTGCGCGCCGAGAGGTGGGCGACGCGAAGCCGCGGGTTGAGCGCGTCCTCGAGCGCGCCGCCGATCAGCGAGCAGGCGAGGATGATCAAGGCGACGAGCACGCCGGGCGGAACGATCGCCCACCAGGCCCCGGTCGAGATCGCCGCCCGCTGGAACGCGTTCTCGATCATCTTGCCGAGCGAGATCCGCGACGGATCGCCGAGCCCGAGGAAGGCGAGCGCCGTCTCGTCGAAGATCGCCACCGCGATCGTCAGGACGGTGCTCGCGATCAGGAGCGGGGCGACCTGTGGCAAGACGTGGCGCAAGACGATCCGTGTGTGAGAGGCGCCGAGCGAGCGGGCCCGCTTGACGTAGACCAGCTCACGGACGCTCTTCACCTGGGCGCGGAGCACGCGAGCCGTGCTGGTCCAGAGCAGGATTCCGATCACGATGATGATGTGGAAGAGGCTCGGTCCCCAGATCGCAGCGACGACGATCATCAGCGGAACATCCGGGATGACGAGGAAGTAGTCGGTGATCCGCATCAGGATCGTGTCGGTCTTGCCGCCGAAGTAGCCGGCGAGGAGCCCGACCGTGCCGCCGATCAGCATCGAAACGAGCGTCGCGGCGAAGCCGACGAGGAGGGAGACCCGTGCTCCCCACATCAGCAGGGTCACCATGTCGATGCCGCCGTCGTCGAGCCCGAGCGGATGGGCCCACGACGGGGCGCCAAAGACCGGTCCAACCTGCGTGTGCAAGTCGTACGGGGCAATCCAGGGCGCCAGGAGAGCGCCGAGAATGATGACGGACAGGATCACCGCGCCGGCGAGGGCGGATGGGCGCCGCCGGATCGTCTCCCAGACGACCCCGCGACGCGAGCGGATCGGCTCCGACTCGATGACCGCGCCGGGCTCGCGGAGGGCAACGCTCATTCTGAGATCCTCGGGTCGAGCCTGAAGTAGAGGAGATCCGCGACCAGGTTGAAGAAGACGACCGAGACCGTCAGCAGCAGGAAGGCGCCCTGCAGCATCGGGTAGTCGCGCTGGAGCACGGCGTCGTACACGGCGCGTCCGATCCCGGGCCACGAAAAGACGGTCTCGACGAGAATCGCACCGGCGACGATGTAGCCGAGCGAAAGCGCAACGAGGGTCGCGATCGGCAGCAGCGCGTTTCGCAGCGCGTGCTTGCGGAGGATCGCCCCGGGCCGTAAGCCCTTCGCGCGCGCAGTGAGGATGTAGTCCTCACCGAGGGTCTCCAACATCGCGGAGCGGACGATCAGCGTGTATTCGCCGAACAGGACGAGCCCGAGCGTCAAGGCCGGCAGGGTGATGTGCGCGGCCAGGTCTTTGACGTGCGTCCAGAACGGAGGATTGATCAGGAACTCGTTCGACATCCCGCCGGTCGGCAGGATGCCCGCGAAGAGGATGACAAGCATCAGCCCGAGCCAGTGCGTCGGCATCGAGTAGAAGCCGAGCGCAGTCGTCACGCTTGCCGCCTCCGCGCCCGTGCCTCGGCGCCACGCCGCGATCACGCCGGTCAGCGTGCCGATCACGATCGCGAACATCGTTCCGAGCAAGACCATCGGGATCGTGTTGATCAGCGCGGTCTTCAGGTTGTCGCGGACCGGCTGGCTGTTCGCAAATGAGACCCCGAGGTTCCCGTGCATCAGCTGGACGAGGTAGATCCGGTACTGCGTCAGCTTCGACTTGTCGAGCCCGAACTGCCGCTTGATCGCAAGCCGCGTCTCGGGTGTCGCGTGCGGAACCCGGGCGAGGTTCGTCACGGCGCTCCCCGGCGCGAGCCGGAACAGGGCGAAATTGATCGTGACGGCGACGAAGATCGTCACCAGGGCGAAGCCGACCCGCTTGAGGATGTAGTCGGCGCCTTTCATCAGCTGTTAGTTGTGGATTAGAGCTGGTGAACCCTCGTCAGGCTGAGCTTCGAGATCGAGTTGAACGGGCCCTGCGGCGAGGCGACCAGGCCGCCCCAGTTCTTGGCGACTGCCCAGACGTGGTCTTGCGCAGCCAGCCAGATGTACGGCCGCTGCTTGTACAGATAGGACTGCATCTTCCAAACGAGCGTCTTGCGCTTCGCCTGATTCGGAGTCAGCTGCTGCTGCGAGTACATGCGGTCGTAGGTCTTGTTGCAGTAGCCGCTGTCGCTCCACCCGCCGTACTGCGCGCAGGTGACGACCGAGAGCATGAAGTCGGGGTCGATCAGGGCGACCCAGTCCCACATCGCGAGGTCGAAGTTCAGGTACTGGTTGTTCGGCCCCGAGATCACGTCGAAGGCCGCCGTCGAGTCGAGGGCGCGCTGCGAGAGCTGCACGCCGATCTTCTTGAAGTCCGGTTGGAGGATCTGGAACGTGCGGTTCGTGCTCGGAACGTCGGTCGGCGTGATCACCTGGTACGACATCTTGTGCCCGCCCGCGACCCGGATCCCGCCCGGCCCCTTCTTGAAGCCGGCCTGGTCGAGCAGCTTGTTGGCGAGCGCCAGGTTGAAGTTCTCGGGCTTCACGTTCGGGTTGTGCCACGCGCCGGTTGCCGGCGGAATGATCGAGCTCGCGGGTTTCGCGTGGCCAAGGAAGACCACCTTGATGATCTGCTGGCGGTCGATCGCGTGCGCGAACGCCTCCTTCACCTTCAGGTTCAGCAGCTCACGGTGAGCCTTTTTCTTCGAGTTCGAGTTGATGATGAAGTCGGTCTGGTCGACACCGGGGACCGAGCGGATGTTGAAGCCGGTCTGAAGAGTCTTGATCGCGGTCGAAGGGACGTCCTCGATCGCGTCGATCTCGTGCGCCTTCAGCGCCGAGACGAGCGCGTCGGAGTTCGAGAACATCCGTAGCCCGAACGCGTCGACCTTGGGCTTCTCGCCGTAGAACGAGCTGTTCTTCTCGAACAGCGCGATGTCGTCCTTCTTGAACTTGGTCAGCTTGAACGGCCCTGCTCCGACAACCGGCGCGTTGTTGGCAAACGTCTTCAGGTCCGCGCCTTTGTTTCCGGTGTGCGCGCTCCAGATGTGCTGCGGCAGGATCGCGAACTGCTGGAACTGGCCAAGCACGTTGCCGGGCGCCTGGACGTAGTTGACCACGAGAGTCGTGGCGTTCGGGGCCTTGGCGTTCTTGATGTGCGCGATCAGGCCGGCGGCGTTCGCGGCGCCGGTGCCGGCGTACTTGATATCGGTATTGATCGACCAGGCTGCGTCCCTGGCCGTGAGCGGCTTGCCGTCCGTCCACTTTGCGCCCTTTCGCGTCTTGAACGTCCAGGTCTTGCCGCCGTTCGAGGTCGTCCACGAGGTGGCGAAATCAGGGATGAACTTCGAGCTCGTCTTGTCGTACTGGACGAGCAGCGGATAGATGTACTCGAAGGTGTTGTAGGCATCCTGGTTGAACGCCACGTACGGATTGAGCGAGTCGATGCGCGAGCTCGTTCCGATTCGGAACGTGCCACCGCTCTTGAGGGTCTTCGTCGTCGAGGTTTGTCCCGCCGCCGCATACGCGGCCAGCGCCACGACGGCGATGCCGATCACCAGGGCCGCCAGCCAACGTTTCGTCATGTCACTCTCCTTTATGTCTCACGCGCGGAAGGGGGGTTCCTCGAGCGTGAGGGTCCGCCGGTCGGCGTCGAGCGTATACGGAACGCCGAGCGGAAGTGAGGCCAGGTGCTTCCCGTGCCCGAGCGGCAGTTTGTAGAGCACGGGCACTCCGAGACCACCGAGGCGCTCGTCGAGGACATCTTCGAGCGAGCGTGACCTGGCCCAGTCGGACGCTTGCCGCTGATCGCCCCAGTCGCAGTCCTTCATCTCGCCCACGACGACACCGGCCACGTTCTCGAGCTTGCCCGCATGCGCCAGCTGGGTCAGGAAGCCCTCGATGTAGTAGGGCGGCGCCTTGACGTCCTCGAAGAAGAAGATCGCGCCGTCGAGATCGATCTCCCAGGGCGTCCGTAACGTCTGCATCAGCAGCCAGAGGCACCCGCCGACGAGCGGAGCCGTGACCTTGCCAGGGGCGATGGCACGTACATACGGATCGTCTGGATCGCGAGGCACTTCGGCGTTCGCAGTGCCGCTGAGAACCGCCAGCAACCGATCGCGGGAGAACTCGGTGGTCTCCGGATCTCCGACGCCGACGAGGCCGTTGCCGTAGACGGTCGCGAGCCCGGTGTAGCTCATGATCGCGGTGTGGAGAGCTGTGATGTCCGAGAAGCCGACGAACGGCTTGGGGTTTTGCCTGACGATGTCGAAGTCGATGTGCGGGATCGCCTGAGCGGAGCCATACCCTCCCTGGAGCGTCTGAACGACATCGACCTCCGGATCGGCGAAGAGCTCGGTCAGGTCCTCCCCGCGGCGCCTCGGATCACCGGCGACGTAGTCATCGCGTTCGTAGGTACCGGCGGCGAGCTTGACCCGGTAGCCCTTCGATTCCCACCACTCGACGCCGCGCAGGACCTCGGAGCGCGCGTCCTGGGGGCTCGCCGGGGCCGAGACACCGATCGTGCCGCCGGGCGGAAGCGGTTTCGCAAAGAGTGTCGCCTCGGTCATCGTGCTTTTCTACCTTGCGGCAGGTCCTGGGGTCGCGGCTTGGGAAGCGAGAAGACCTTCCCGCGGGCCGCCGAGCTCATTCGCCGCAGCCGGCGTTCGAGCTCCGCGCGGGATGTGGCGAGCTTCGCCTCGAGGCTCTCCTCCAACCACGCTCCGCGCTCGCGAGCACCGGTTTCGCCACGAAGGGAAGCGAGCTCGTTCCAGAGATCCGGCCCGATGTCCGGATCGCCCTGCGCGCCCCAGCAGGCACGCGGCGCGTCGCGACCGCGGCGGCTCCGCTCGATCGCGAACGCTTCGGAGCTGAGATCCGCGCAGAGCCAGTTCAGCCCCACCCGGGCCAGCACGCGAGTCGCCTTGTCGACTCGGCCCGCGCGAAGGTCGCCAAGCGCGGTTTCGAGCAAGGCCATGTCCGCGGCAGTCTGCTCGTGCGGGTACCGGGCAGCCTCCCGCGCATCGAGACCGTGGAGCCCACGGCCGACCGCTGTGAAACGTTGCCGGCCCTTCGCCCCGGCGAGCGCTGCGACCGCGTCGGGCTCGAGCACGCCGCGGAGCTCCCGCGCACGAGCCTTGAACTCGAGCTCGTCCGCCGCGCCCGCATCGGCCTCGAGCAAGAACCGCGCCGCGACGCGGGTAAGCCGGGCGAGATAGCCGAAGTCCACGCGATCGAAGGTGTCATATTGCGTGTGGTACTCGGTGCGCTCGAATTCGGCGGTGAACGTGGAGACGTTCATCCCTGGGATGCCTGCCGCGAGAAACGGCCAGACCTCGGTCCAGGTTGCCGGCCGCGCGAGCTTGTAGCCATGGGGAAGGAGGCCGTCGCTTGCCGCACGCCTGCAGACGCGCCGCGACCAGGCCGCCAGTTCGGGCGGTGTGTCGACGGTGAACGGGTCGCCCGCCCAGCCGCAGCCCTCCAGGTTGAGGTAGAAGCGAGCTTCGGTCGACCACTCCGGGTGCTCCTGAACGATCTGGTACCAGGCGCCGTAACACCAGTCGTACGCCGAGCCGGCGATCCCGTACTCCTCGGCTGTGTGCGAGAGGAAGACGATCGGCCGCTCCGGCGCGACCTTCGCCTTCGTCAAAGCACGCGCCAGAGCGAGTGTCATGGCCACGGCGCTTGCGTCGTCGAAGGCGGCGCCGAACCAGCCGTCATGATGGCCGCCCACGATGCAGGGAGAGCCTGCCCGGCGTCCCGGCAACACTCCGACGACGTTTGCCGCCTCGGCGCCCGGCGTGAGCGGCGCGTCGAGCACCACGCGCACACCGGCGCGGTCTGGCAGCTTCGTCGCGTCCTCCTTGCGGATCGTCACGCAGGGCGGCGCTTGCGAGTGCCAGAGACCGTCGAAGGTGCCGAGCGCATCGGGTGCCTGGTAATACGGGCCCCCTTCGGGCGAGCACACGATCATGGCAACCGCGCCGCGCAGCCCGAGCTCGAGGCCGACGTGGTAGGGCCAGAGCCGCTGGACGACCCAGTCGACGAGCACCACCTTGCCCCCTACGTCGAGCCGCTCGAGCTGCCGGCGACCGCCGCGTCCGACGTGGACGAGCTCGCCGCGGACGCCCTCGATGCCCGTCTCCGGCACTCCGCCGAACGAGGCGCACTCGAAGCGCGTTCCGTCCCCGAGCTCGACAAAGGCATCCTTGAGCCGCCATCCGTCCACGGGAACTGTCTCCTCGACCACCGTGCTCAGGCCCGACTCGCGGAGCTCACCCGCGATGAAGGCTGTCGCCTCCCGTTCCTCCGGGGTGCCGGCAACCCGGAAGCCGAGCGGGTGCGACCGGAAGCCTTCGAGGCGCTCGACCACATGGCGCAGGTACGCCTCGTCGATCTCGATCGCCTGCTCTTCGATCATGGTCGTCCTTCCTCGAGTCCGACGAGGGTCTCCAGAACGAGCCCTCCGATCGTCTCCAGGTCGTAGCCGCCCTCCTGAACCACTACGGTCGGCAAACCGAGCCCGCCGAGAATCCGGCCCGCCTCCCGGTACCCGGACGCGCTGACTTCGAGAGGGCTCTCCGGATCCCGGGCGGCCGCGTCGACGCCGAGCGCCACGACGAGCGCCGCTACCCCGGATGTCCAGTCGGCAAGCTCGCGGACGGCTTCGAGCCAGGCCTCGTCCGCCGAGCCCGGCGCCAGCGGCAGATTCCGGTTGGCGCCGTTGCTTTCGTCCGCGAAGCCGACGAAATGTGGGAACCAGCCGGCGCCTGGATCGACGTGCACCGAGCCGACGAGCACGTCGTCGCGTTCCCAGAAGATCTCCTGCGTGCCGTTGCCGTGGTGCGCGTCGATGTCGATCACCGCCACGCGACCGTCGGTTCGACGCGCGAGCTCGGCGGCAGTGATCGCCGCGTTGTTCAGGTAGCAGGACCCGCCGAACCGGGAACGGGAGACGTGGTGGCCGGGGGGCCTGCACAACGCGTAGGCGGCCCGGGCTCCGTCGAGCACGTACTCGACCGCGGTCAGCGCAGAGTCTGCCGCCGCCCGCGCGGCCTCCCACGTGCCGGGCCCGATCAGCGTCATCGTGTCGTAGGCGAAGTAACCCGGTAGCGCCCAGACTGCCTTCGGCAAACGCGGTTCGGCACCCGGCCCGGCGTGGGTGAAGACATAGGGAACGACCCGATCCTGGCCGGGGTCACGGGGTAGTCCGGCCGCCGACCAGGTTTCCCACGCGGACTCGAGATACGCCAACAGCTCGCCGTCGTGAACCGCCTGCAGAGCGGCATCGGGATGCGACGCGGGCTCTACGACCGGCGCTCCGGCCTCCCTCAACGTGTCGAGAATCGCGTCCGCTCGCGCCGCAACTTCAGTCGCCGGCGTTGGCACGCCGACGAAGACTTCGGCCCGCGGATCGTGCGAACGGCATTGGTCGCTCCACACAACAGGCATTGCGAGCCGCACCCTGCGACCCTACAACGGCGTCTCTCGGCCGATGCATAGCTTCTCGGCGTACTTCGTGGGAAGATCGTGGGCGGTGAGATCGTCCTGTGGATGGCAGGCGACCCGAACGATAGGAGCCACGATGCCTGACCTGAACAAAGTGAAATTTGTCGGCGCCGGGGAGTTTGCTGGACGGGGGGTCTCGACCACGATTGCGCGGACAGAGGTCCAGAGCGCGCTCGACTCGGGTGAAGAGCTGGAGCTGGTGCTCGACGTTGCCCGGGTCGCAGGCGACGCCGAGGTCGAGGCTCACACGCTTGCTGTCGCGTTGGACCGAGTCGACCTAGAAGAGCTGCTCCGCGCAGACGAGGGCGAGGAGATCGGCTTGCAATTCGACGCCGAGGAGCTCGAGGCAGCCCTGGTAGACGACGACGTCGAGGCCCACGGGCTCCGTCAGAAGGCGGCGGTGCTTGCTGTGGCGGTTGTTGGGGCCGGCGCCTTCGTAGGCCATGCCGCTGCCCAGCCGGCGAGCGACGTGGGCGGCCGACCGGCGGCGACCGCGCAAGGGATGACCGCCAAGGAGATCTGGGCGACCGCGCCTCCGTCGGTCCGAGCTCAGTACGCCAAACAGGACGCGGCCCGGGCGGCGAAGCTCCGCACCCCGGCGCCGTTTCACCCGGCGACGGGCGGAGGAGGAATCGAGTTCTCCGCACCGAGCTCGTCCGAGGCGGCAGCCCTCGTCGGCGGAGTCGCGTTGCTGATCACCGGCGCGGCCTTCGCCGCTCGCGGGCACCACCGGCGACCGGTCAAGCCCGCTTAGAGAACCGGAAAGGGGCGGCCCGGCTGGGGCCGCCCCTTTTTCCGAATGCCTAGGCCGGAACAGTCGCCGGAACTGCAAGCTGGGCGAGCTGCTTCTTGAGTCGCTCGAGCTCGGCCGTGTGAGCGTCGAGCTCCGCCTGTGAAGCCCCGCGTTGCTCGAGGATTCCGCGCACGAGCACGAGGCCCTTGATGTGCA
>Ga0207693_10005498_pt1 | contig 10550 bp, 9 predicted proteins | sample LARL81metaG_FD_184347 | JGI IMG/M metagenome (GOLD analysis project Ga0207693, IMG submission 184347) | Corn, switchgrass and miscanthus rhizosphere microbial communities from Kellogg Biological Station, Michigan, USA - LAR L8-1 metaG... | ecosystem: Host-associated > Plants > Roots >... | reverse complement strand
CAGCAGTCACAAGCTGATCGAACATACGAGCGAAATTACCCACGCCTGCAGACTTGGGACCGCCCAGATACTGCCGCTCAATCCCAACCTGTGGATGAATTCGGGTTTGTGGATAAGTTGCTCTGCGTGAGCCAAAGGGTTGCCGAATATGCATAGGCACTGTTCTGTGTACCGACGGGAGAAAGGACAGGCATTGACCGCGCAACGAGACAACGTGCTGCTCGTGCATTGGCACGACCTCGGCCGCTACCTCGGCGCCTACGGCCACCCCGACGTCTCCAGCCCTCGGCTCGACCAGCTCGCCGCCGAAGGCATCCTGTTCACGCGCGCGCACGCCACGGCGCCGCTGTGCTCGCCGTCGCGCGGCTCCCTGTTCACGGGCCGCTACCCCCAGAGCAACGGCCTGGTTGGCCTGGCCCATCACGGCTGGGAGTACCGCGCCGGCGTTCGCACGCTGCCCCACATCCTGTCCGAAGCAGGTTGGCACACAGCGCTATTCGGTATGCAGCACGAGACGTCGTACCCGTCGAAGCTCGGCTACCACGAATTCGACGTGTCGAACTCCTACTGCGAATACGTCGTCGAGCACGCCACCCACTGGCTCTCCGAGCCACCCAAGCCGCCCTTCTTGCTCACCGCGGGCTTCTTCGAAACGCACCGGCCATATCCGCGCGAGCGCTACGACCCGGCCGACGCCGTCGACGTCGTGGTGCCCGACTATCTGCCCGACACCGGCGACATCCGGCAGGATCTGGCCGAGTTCTACGGGTCGATCTCGGTCGCCGACGCCGCGGTCGGCCGGCTGCTCGACACGCTGGAGGAAACGGGACTGGACGAATCGACCTGGGTCGTCTTCATGACCGACCACGGACCCGCGCTGCCGCGTGCCAAGTCGACGCTGTATGACGCAGGCACCGGAATCGCACTGATTGTGCGGCCCCCGCAGAACACCCGCACCCAGCCCCAGGTCTATGGCGAACTGTTCAGCGGTGTCGATCTGCTGCCCACCCTCCTCGACCTGCTCGGCCTCGACATTCCCGCCGACATCGAAGGCATGTCGCATGCACGCAATCTGCAACGCCACGACATCGAACCGGTCCGCACCGAGGTCTACACCACGAAGACCTATCACGATTCCTTCGACCCGATTCGCGCCATCCGGACGAAGGAGTACAGCTACATCGAGAACTACGCCTCTCGCCCACTACTCGATCTGCCCTGGGATATCGCTGAAAGCGCACCCGGCCGCATCATGAAGCCGCTCGTGCTCGCGCAGCGTCCAGAGCGCGAACTGTACGACCTTGTCGAGGATCCGACCGAGTCGCACAACCTGCTGGGTTCCGATATCACCGACAAGGCCGAAGCGATCGCCAACGATCTCGCGCTGCTACTCGACGACTGGCGCAACAAGACCAACGACGTCATTCCGTCCGAGTTCGCGGGTACCCGAATTGCGGAGCGCTACACCGAAACCTACCTACGCATTCACGGCCCACAGGTCATCAGCCGCTCAGCGATCGCCTCGGAGCGAGGCATTCAACACGACCACAGCCCCGGACAATAGTTTTTCTCACGGTGATTGCAATGTTCGCCAGTGCCAAGCTATTTGATTGCAGTTAGGCTCACGCGCATGTCACACCCGACGGCCTATCTGGTGCTTGCTTCACAGCGCAGTGGCAGTACGCTGCTCGTCGAATCACTGCGCGCCACGGGTGTGGCCGGCGAGCCCGGTGAGTTCTTCCAGTACCTGCCGTCGACGAGCCAGTCGCCGCAGCCGAGGCAATGGTTCGAGGGCGTGGCTGACGAGTCGATCCTTCGGCTGCTGGATCCGCTCGACGAAGGCAAGCCGGACCTGGCGCCAGCCGAGATCTGGCGTGACTACATCCGCACCGTGGGCCGTACTCCCAACGGCATCTGGGGCGGAAAGCTGATGTGGAACCAGACGCCACTGCTGGTGCAGCGCGCCGCAGGCCTGCCCGACCGCTCGGGAGAGGGGCTGCTCTCGGCGATCCGAGACGTCATCGGAAGCGATCCTGTTCTCGTGCATGTCTACCGGCCCGACGTCGTGTCCCAAGCGGTTTCGTTCTGGCGCGCCGTGCAGACCCGCGTCTGGCGCGGCAGGCCCGATCCGACGCGCGACTCCCGCGCCGAGTATCACGCGACGGCGATCGCACACGTCGTCACCATGCTGCGCGAACAGGAGAAGGGCTGGCGATCCTGGTTCGACGAGGAAGGCATCGCGCCGGTGGAAATCTCGTACCCGGTTCTCTGGCGCAACCTCACTCAGATCGTCGGCACCATCCTCGAGGCGCTCGGGCAGGATCCGGGGATCGCGCCGGCCCCTGTGCTGGAACGCCAGGCCGATCAACGCTCCGATGAATGGGTCGACCGCTACCGGGCCGACGCGGAAAGGCAGGGGCTCCCGACATGACAACCGCCGCCACCAGCTTCGACACCGTGCACGTCGACGAACTTCGGCTGCTCGAAGCCGAGGCAGTGCACATCATCCGCGAGGTGGTCGCCGAACTGCAACGGCCGGTATTACTGTTCTCGGCCGGCAAGGACTCGATCGTGCTGCTTCGCCTGGCAGAGAAGGCTTTTCGGCCCAGTCCCCTGCCCTTCCCGGTGATGCACGTCGACACCGGGCACAACTTCGGTGAAGTCATCGAATTTCGCGACCGCCGGGTCACCGGCCACGGTCACAAGCTGATCGTCGCGTCCGTGCAGGAATCCATCGACAGCGGCAGGGTGGCTGATCCTGGCCCTGGCGCGTCCCGTAACCGCCAGCAGACGCGCACACTGCTCGATGCGTTGGACGCAGGCGGATTCGATGCGGCATTCGGCGGTGCGCGCCGAGACGAGGAGCGCGCCCGCGCAAAGGAGCGCATTCTGAGCTTCCGTGACGAGTTCGGCCAGTGGGACCCGCGCGCGCAGCGACCGGAGCCGTGGTCGCTGTACAACGGCCAGATCAAGAAGGGCGAACAGGTCAGGGTCTTCCCGCTGAGCAACTGGACCGAGCTCGACGTCTGGCGCTACATCGAGCTGGAAAACCTTGAGCTGCCGTCGATTTACTTCGCGCACCAACGCGAGGTGTTCGAGCGCGACGGCATACTGCTCGCCGTCTCCGAATACGCCCAGCCGGTCAACGGTGAATCAGCGGCGGTCGAATGGGTGCGCTACCGCACCGTCGGCGACCTGACCATCACCGGTGCGGTGCGCTCACAAGCCACCGACATTGAGCGGGTTATCGCCGAGATCTCTGCGGCCACCGTCTCCGAACGCGGCGAAACCCGCGCCGACGACCGAACGTCGGCGGCCGCGATGGAGGACCGCAAGCGCGAAGGGTATTTCTGATGACCACGCGCCAGCTGCTGCGGATCACCACCGCAGGCTCCGTCGACGACGGCAAGAGCACCCTGATCGGCAGGCTGCTGCACGACACCGACAGTCTGCCGCTCGACCACCTCGAGGCGGTCACCGACGAGGAGGGGATCGCCGACCTGGCCGCCCTGTCGGACGGTCTGCGCGCCGAGCGGGAGCAGGGCATCACCATCGACGTCGCCTACCGGTTCTTCTCGACCGAGGCCCGCAGCTACATCTTGGCGGACACGCCGGGCCACGAGCGCTACACGCGCAACATGTTCACCGGTGCCTCCAACGCCCACGTCGCCGTCCTGCTGGTCGACGCCCGCGCCGGTGTGCTGCGCCAGACCAATCGCCACGCGCGCATCGCGAAACTCCTCGGCATCACGCACTTTGTCGCGACAGTCAACAAGATCGACCTGGTCGACTTCGACCAAACAAGGTTTACCGAGGTCGAGAAGGAACTGCGTCAGGTGGCCGCGCGCCTCGGCGGTGTCGACATCACCGTGATCCCGATCGCGGCCAAGCACGGCGACAACGTCGTGCACCAATCCGACCGCACTCCTTGGTACCACGGACCCACCCTGCTGGAGTACCTGGAGGACGTCGAACTATCGGCGCCCCAACCGGAGCCGCGCAAATTGCGACTGCCGGTGCAGTGGGTTTCGCGGCCGTCCGCCGATCAGCGCCGCCGCTACACCGGTCGACTATCGGCGGGGACGCTGAACGTCGGCGACCCGGTCGTGAGCCTGCCCGCGGGCACCCGTTCGACCGTCACCGTCGTCGACGCCCTCGACGACGAGCGCTCCACTGCCGTTGCCCCACTGTCTGTTTCGATCGAGCTGTCAGATGACATCGACGTCGGCCGCGGCGACGTGTTCGTCAGTGCCGCCGAAGACGCGGCTCATCCCGTGCTGGCCCGCGAACTCGACGCGACGGTGTGCTGGTTCATCGACAGCCCGTTGCGTGCCGGTGACCGGCTCGCACTCAAACAGGGCACCCGAACCGTGCGCACCACGGTGCAGGCCCTGCACAGCAGGCTGGATCCCGAAACTCTCGACGAGTTGGACAACCCGGTCGAGTTGGTGCTCAACGACATCGGATCGGTCACGTTGCGGACCAGTTCGATCGTCGTCGCCGACACCTACACCGACAACCGCGACAGCGGCGCTTTCATTCTGATCGACGAGACCACCAATGACACCGTCGGCGCCGGGACCATCACCGAGCCGCGTGAGGTCAAGCCGGGGGTGCAGACGCGCAACGACATCCGTTGGCACCCTTCCTCGCTGGATCGCGAGTATCGCTTCACCGCCACCGGTCAGCGCGGCGCCACGATCTGGTTCACCGGGCTTCCCGCATCGGGAAAGTCGACGATCGCGGTGGCGGTGGAGCGGGCACTGGTCGAATCCGGGCAGGTCGCCTATCTGCTCGACGGTGACAACATCCGGCACGGCCTGTCCGACGATCTGGGCTTCTCCGCGGGCGATCGCGCCGAAAACATCCGTCGCGTAGGGCATCTGACGCGGCTCTTCGCCGACGCAGGAGTTGTCGCGTTGGCCTCGCTGGTGTCGCCGCTGAAGTCCGACCGGGAGATCGCCCGCGCGCTGAACGACGCGGCCAAGCTGCCGTTCATCGAGGTCTATGTGTCGACGCCGCGCGAAGAATGCGAGCGGCGTGACCCCAAGGGCCTGTACGCACGGGCCCGCGCGGGTGAGCTCAAGGGCCTCACCGGTGTGGACGCGCCGTACGAACCGCCGGAGAGCCCCGATCTGGTGCTGAACACCACCGGCGCCGACATCGACCAACTCGTCGCGCAGGTGATCGATCTGCTCAACGCGCGCCGTCAGTCAACCACCGCGGCCGAGCCGCGCAGACCGACCTGAGCGACAACGAATATCCGGCGGAACGGAAAGAACGTCTTACCGTCGGCACGCGCCGGGTACGCCGCGTCGAGCATCGGGATGAGCTCCTGCCGAAACTGCTGCCATTGCGGCTCGGTCAGCCGGCTCTTCACCGGCCGCAGCGCGGTGCCGGTGATCCACTCCAGCACCGGATGCTCGCCGCTCAGGTCGTGGATGTACGTGGTTTCCCATGCGTCGACGGTGCAGCCTGCGTCGCTGAGGAGTTGAGCATAGCCTGACGGGTCGTCGACCTGGCCTTCACGAAACGGAAAGTCCCGCAACGGCTCTGACCATTGGTCGTGGCGGGCGAGCTCGCGCACGGCCTGATGCGACGGCGCGTCGAAGTTGCCGGGCACCTGCATCGCGATCCACGCGCCCGCGGACAGCTCCTCGGCCCACCGCACGAGCAGTTCTGCGTGTTCGGGCACCCACTGCAGGGTGGCATTGGTCACCACCACATCGGTGTCGGGCCGCGGTGTCCACTCCCGCACATCACCGACGTGAGCGTCGACACCGCGTTCGCGTGCCGCGTCGACCATCTCCGGTGAGCTGTCCCACGCCTCGACGGTGGCCTCCGGCCAGCGCTGGGCGAGGGTGGCGGTGAGGTTGCCGGGACCGCAGCCGAGATCGGCCACCCGGCGCGGCGCCTCGGCGCCGACCCGCGACAGCAGGTCGAAGAACGGGCGGCCGCGATGGTCGGCAAAGGCCAGGTAGACGTCGGGGTTCCACATGACGCCAGTGTCGCACCCACAGAACCCACAGCGTGTTCGCAGCCGTGGCACAGGGCTGCGACTGGTACCTACCGGCACCGTATGCGTCGTGACCACCGTCGCCGACCAACCGGTCGCCGCTGAGACCACCGAGTCACCGCGCACCGGCCGCTGGCCGCGGTGGGCTTTGACCGGGCTTCTCGCAGCGACGGCCGTGCTTTACCTGTGGAACCTGTCGGCCAGCGGGTACGGCAACACCTTCTACGCGGCGGCTGCGCAGGCCGGCTCACAGAGCTGGTCGGCCTGGTTCTTCGGGTCGCTCGACGCGCAGAACTTCATCACGGTCGACAAACCGCCCGCCTCGCTGTGGGTGACAGGGCTGTCTGTGCGCCTGTTCGGCATGAGCAGTTGGGCAGTGTTGGCACCGCAGGCGGTGATGGGCGTTGCGGCCGTCGGCATGCTGTATTGCGCGGTGAAACGCACGTTAGGAGACCCCGACCACGGTGCGGCCGCGGGATTACTGGCCGGTGCGGTGCTGGCGGTCACGCCCGCTGCGGCCTTGATGTTCCGCTTCAACAACCCCGACGCGTTGTTGGTGCTGTTGCTGACGGTGGCCGCCTACTGTCTGATGCGCGCGGCGTCAGCCGCCTCGTTGCGCTGGCTGCTGCTCGTCGGCGCCGTCATGGGCACGGCGTTTCTCACCAAGATGTTGCAGGGGTTTCTGGTGCTGCCCGGCTTCGGTCTTGCCTATCTGCTTGTTGCGCCGACATCTTGGGGCAAGCGAGTCCTTCACATCCTCGGGGCGATGGCGGCGCTGATCGCGGCTGCAGGCTGGTGGGTGCTGGCGGTGCAGCTGACCCCGGAGAGCGCGCGGCCCTACATCGGTGGGTCGACGGACAACACAGTGCTGGATTTGGCGTTGGGCTACAACGGGATCAACCGCCTCCTGGGCCACCACCGGAAGGGCACCCCGCTCGGCGACTGGGGCGGCTCGAGTCTGCCGATGTTGGGCGGAAGCACCGGCCTGCACCGGTTGTTCATCGGCGAGATGGGCAATGAGATTTCATGGCTGATTCCGGTGGCGTTGTTCGTCGTCGCGTTCGAGCTGTATCTGGCCGTGCGTCGGGCATTGAGCCGGGACGAATTGTGCGCGTTGGTGATGTGGGGCGCCTGGTTGTTAGTGACCGGTGTGGTGTTCAGCTTCATGGGCGGAATGGCCCACCCCTACTACACGGTCGCGCTGGCTCCCGCGGTCGCCGCGCTGGTGGGCATCGGCGCCGTGTGGGCGTGGCAACGGAGGTCGAGCTGGGATGGCCGCTGCGGGCTGGCCGCAATGATCGTGCTGGCCGCTGTCACGTCGGTGAACTTGCTGCACCGCAACGCTTTTGGCCCGGCGTGCCTGCACTGGCTGATCGTCGTGCTGGCCCTGGTGAGCGCCGTCGGCGTACTGTGGCACCGTCCACTGGTGGTCGCGCTGTTGGCCGGATGCTTGGCCGGGCTTGCCGGTACCGCAGCGTTTTCCGTCGCGACCGCCGCAACGCCGCATCATGGGACGATGCCCAGTGCTGTCCGGACGTCGCGGGTGACCGGCGCATGGATCGACGACGAAGCAACCAATGCCGAACTGGCAGGCTTGCTGGCCGCCACGCACACGACGTGGTCGGCGGCGACGAACGGTTCACAGTCAGCGTCTGCCCTCGAAATCGACTCCGGCACATCGGTGATGGCGGTTGGCGGCTGGAGCGGTGACCCGGTGCCGACACTGCAGCAGTTTATCGACGACGTACATGCGGGCAAGATCTCGTACTACGTCGAGGCAGGCCGCGGGCCGAATTCACCCGCAGTGCACGGCGAGGTCATCCGAAGCACGCTGCATACCGCGGCGCATACCCGCGAGATCTCCGACTGGGTCGCGGCGCATTACCCAGGCATTTTCGTCGGCGGATCGACGCTATACCGCTTGTTCTGACCGCTACCATGCGAATGTGTCCAGTTCGGGGGGCTCCGACAGCGCCGCCGTCGATCCGCCGATCCCAGTTCCGATGTTCCCGGCGCCGACGCCAGCGCCCGTGGGCTTCCCCGCCGCGTCGACCTAACGTTGCGTCAACGGCTGATCGTCGATTCGTCGGCCGTGGCCGACATCGCGCTGCGCACCGCGACCGCGTCGCTGCTAGGGGCCACGATGGTGCCGGCGGTGCTCAGTACCGCGCTGCGACGGTCAGAGCCGCGCGCCGAACACGACCATCTGCGGTTCTACGCCGAACTGGCCAGTGCGCAGGATCCAGAACTGTCCTTTCCGGCGCCGGCGTCAGAGCCCGGATCTCGTCGCGCCCCGCCAATCCGATCGCAGAGTGGATGGCCAAGGGCAGCGTGCACAACATCCGCTTCGACAGCAGTTTCCAGGCCGTCAACCCGGCGTTGCGTGAGCAGTGCAGCGGCTATGCCCGCAATAACGTAGTGCGCGCGCAGCACTGGCGCCACGACGACGGGCCGCACCCCACGCTCTGCGTGATTCACGGGTTCATGGGATCGCCATACCTGTTCAACGGCTTGTTTTTCTCGCTGCCGTGGTTCTACCGGTCCGGCTACGACGTGCTGTTATACACGTTGCCATTTCATGGGGCCCGCGCCGAAAAGGGTTCTCCCTTCAGTGGTTACGGCTACTTCGCGCATGGCTTCGCGGGTTTCGCCGAGGCGATGGCGCAGGCCGTGCACGACTTTCGTTCGTTGATCGACTATCTGGAATTCACGGGTGTCGACCGGGTCGCGCTGACCGGGATGTCGCTGGGCGGATACACATCGGCGCTGATCGCCTGCATCGACGACCGCATCCAGGCCGTGATTCCCAACGTTCCCGTCGTCGCACCGGACCGGACAATCGACGAGTGGTTCCCAGCCAACTACGTGGTGCACTGCGCGAGCTCATCGCCGGCACCGACAACCAATTGGTCCACGCCGCCACGCGGTACCCGTCACCGCTGAACTACGCGCCGCTGGTGCCCAAGGATCGGCGGCTGATCATCGCCGGCTTGGGCGATCGACTGGCGCCGCCGGAGCAGGCCGAGTTGCTGTGGGAACACTGGGACCGCTGCGCCTTCCATTGGTTCCCCGGCAACCACGTGCTGCACGTCAGCCAGCCGGACTACCTGCGCCGGATGACCCGATTCATGCGCGATTTCATGTTCCAGTGAGCGCGTGAGGCCTACCGACTTCGACCGGCCACCGCAGTTGTTCCAGCAGGCCGGGTCGCAGCGGCGTCGAGTCGCTGCAGGTTCTGTGGTCAGTCCTTGATCGCGCTGACCAAGCTGATGTTGCCCGTCATCACACCCGCTTCGGAGTCGGGTTCAGGAACAGGCCGGCCGAGCGAACGCAACTGGTATGGCAGTGGGGTGGCCACGGCCCACCAGTGACGGTTACCGAACCAATCGCGTGCCGGTGCGTGCTGCTCGTTGTACACGAGGGTGAAAAAGGTGCGGTCGTTGCCACCCGCGAGTTCCTCCTCCCGTTTGGCCTCGAATGCGTCGGCGTCCAACGGCACCGATTCCTCGAGAGCGAGGTGGCTGCCCGGCGCGGCCAGTGAGTCGATGCCGGCGAACAGCTGGTGCTGCGCGGTGGCCGGCAGATAGATGAGCAGCCCTTCGGCAATCCAGGCCGACGGTTTGGACGGATCAAACCCGCTGTCGCGCAATGCCTGTGGCCAGTCGTTGCGCAGGTCGACGGCGACTTCCCTGCGCTCCGCGGTCGGCGCGTCGCCGCGCGCGGCCAGCGCCTCATGTTTGAACTCGAGCACCCGCGGCTGATCCAGCTCGAAGACCACCGTCCCGTCCGGCCACGCCAGCCGGTATGCGCGTGAGTCCAACCCGGCAGCCAGGATGACGATCTGCCGCACCCCGACCGCGGCCGCGGCCTCGAAGTAGTTGTCAAAGTACCTGGTCCGAACGGCCTGGAAGTCGACGAAGTAGTTGCCGAACTCGGTCTTCAGCGGGTGCTCGGGAGCATTGCCGTCGAGCAGGTCGGCCCACTCGCCGCCGACTTCCCGGCAGAACACTTCGGCATACGGATCAACCGCCGCCGGCTGGAGCTTCTGCGCTTCCACCGCCCGTGCCGCGGCAACGAATAGCGCGGTCGAGCCGACGCTCGTCTTGATGTCCCAGGTGTCATTTTCGGTACGCACGTACGCGTTTATACGCGCGGATTCTGACAATCCAGCCAGACTTTGTTCATGGCAGAACCGATGAGCCGGTGCTTGAGCGGGCCAAGCAGCGCTTCCCCAGGGCTCCTGTGAAGTGGCTGTGCGGCGACATCCTCGCCATGGCAGACGAGCTGGGGGACTTCGACGCCGTCGTCACGTTCGCCCGCCCAGGCTGGCGCACGGGTGTCGCTACTTAGGTTGGGGCGCGTCTTCATCCGGTGGGACGCGGCCCGCTGATCACACCAGCGGGCGCCCTGTCTTGATCCGCCAGTCAACGTCTTTCAGCAGCACGTTGAACGGGAACTGTCGGACGAATCGCGGCATCAGGTGGTTGATGAAGCGCAGCACGTCGATCGTGCGGTCGAACCGGCGCTGCTTGGC
>Ga0207693_10005497_pt1 | contig 10553 bp, 8 predicted proteins | sample LARL81metaG_FD_184347 | JGI IMG/M metagenome (GOLD analysis project Ga0207693, IMG submission 184347) | Corn, switchgrass and miscanthus rhizosphere microbial communities from Kellogg Biological Station, Michigan, USA - LAR L8-1 metaG... | ecosystem: Host-associated > Plants > Roots >... | reverse complement strand
CGTGGACGCGACATGCTCACCGGCCTGCCGAAGACGGTGATTCTCTCGAGCGAGGAGGTGCGGCACGCGCTCGAGGAGCCGGTGAACCAGATCATCGACGCGATCAAGTCGACGCTCGACAAGACGCCGCCCGAGCTCGCCGCCGACATCATGGACCGCGGCATCGTCCTCGCGGGCGGCGGCGCGCTCCTGCAGGGGCTCGACGAGCGGCTGCGGCACGAGACGCACATGCCCGTTCATCTCGCGGAGTCGCCGCTGACGTGCGTCGCGGTCGGCTCCGGGCGCAGCCTCGAGGAGTTCGACGCGATCCACCGCAGTGCCCGCGCCCGCGGGCGCAACGGCCGCGCCCGCTAGCCGTGCGCGTCGACGAGGTCGACGCGCGGACGGCGCCCGACGATCTCCTGGCCAGGCTCGTCGACGTCGAGCACGCCTGCTGGCCCGAGACGAACCCGGGCGAGCCGGCACGCGGCTACGACGAGGCGATCGCGTTCTACCGGCACCAGCCGGCGACGCACACGAGCTGCTTCTGGCTCGCCGACGGCGGCTTCGCGGGCCTCTACGTCCACGGGCCGACGGCGACGTTCCTCCAGTTGCTCGTTCATCCGGAACGGCGCCGGCGCGGCACGGGCTCGGCGCTGCTCGAGAGGGCGACTGCCCGGGCGCGTGAGCTCGGCGTCGAGGTGATGTACGGGCACCACGCGACCAGCGGGGGAGCGGCCTTCGCGGCGCGCTGCGGCTTCGTCGACGGGCAGCGCATCGTGCGCTCGCTGCTCGACCTCCAGCGAGCCGAGCTGCCCGAGCCCCGCCCGGCGGACGGCTGGGCGCTCGAGACGTGGCGGCGGCGCGTGCCCGACGAGCACCTCGACGCCTTCGTGCGTGTCCGCGGGTCGATGGACGATGCCCCGGACCCCGACGAGATGGACTTCCCGTCGGCGACCGTCGAGAAGGTGCGCGAATCCGAGGAGTCGCTCGCCCGCCGCGGACGGGAGATGCGCGTCACGGTCGCGCTCCGCGCGGACGGAGTCATCGGCTCCTTTACCGAGCTGCGGGTGTCGGCCGGCTCGACCCTCGGGTTCACCGACGACACCGGGACGGTGCGCGAGTACCGCGGGCTCGGGCTCGCGAAGGCCGTCAAGGCGGAATCGCTGCGCATGCTGCGCGACGACCATCCTGCGGTCGAGCTGGTCGTGACCTCGAATGCCGAGGAAAACGCGGTGATGCGGCACGTGAACGAGTGGCTCGGGTTCGTCCCCGCGTCCATCGAGACGACGACTGCCCTGAAGCTGTAGGTAGCCTCGACCGCCTATGCGTCCGGAACCAAACCGGTGGCTCGTGCTCGTTCTCGTCTGCGTGGCGCAGTTCATGGTCGTGCTCGACGCGACCGTCGTGAACGTCGCGCTGCCGTCGATCCAGAAGGCGCTGAACTTCTCGTACGCCGACCTGCAGTGGATCGTCAACGCCTACACGCTCGTGTTCGGCGGGTTCCTGCTCCTGGGCGGGCGCGCGGCCGACCTGATCGGCCGCCAGACGCTCTTCATCGCCGGCGTGATCGTGTTCACCGTCGCGTCGGCGATCAACGGCCTGGCCGACAGCTCCAACGTGCTGATCGCGGGCCGCGCGCTGCAGGGGCTCGGCGGCGCGCTCGTCTCGCCGGCCGCACTCTCGATCGTCACTACGACGTTCGAGGAGGGAGCGGAGCGCACCAAGGCGCTCGGCGTGTGGAGCGCCATCGCCGCAGGGGGAGGGGCCGTGGGCCTCGTGGTGGGCGGTTTTCTCACCGAGACGCTCTCCTGGCGTTGGGTCTTCTTCGTCAACCTGCCGATCGGCATCGCGGCCGCGATCCTGTCGCTGCGGTTCATACCGAACTCGCGCGCGGCCGAGCGGCCTTCGAGCTACGACGCGGCCGGCGCGGTCACGGTCACCGGTGGGCTGCTAGTGCTCGTCTACGCGATCGTGAAGGCGCAGAGCAACGGCTGGGGATCGGGCAAGACGCTCGGGCTCTTCGCGATCGCGATCGTGCTGCTGGCCGTGTTCGTCGTGATCGAAACGCGGTCGTCCGCGCCGCTCATCCGCCTCGGGATCTTCCGCATGCGGTCGCTGACTGGCGCAAACGGGGCGATGCTGCTGGTGATGGCGGGTCTGTTCGCGATGTTCTACTTCGCGTCGCTGTACCAGCAGGAGATCCTCGGCTACGGGCCGCTCAAGGCGGGCGTCGCCTTCGTGCCGTTCACGCTCGGGATCATCATCGGGGCCGGGCTCTCGCAGGCGCTGATCCGGAAGCTCGGCGTGCGCTTCGTGACCTACATCGGCATCGTGCTGGGCGTCGCCGGTCTCCTCTACTTCGCGCGGGTGCCGACGCACGGCAGCTACGTGAAGGACATCCTCCCGATGATCGCCGTCGTCTCGATCGGCATGGGCCTGACGTTCGTGCCGTGCACCCTGCTCGCCACCACGAACGTCGACCCCTCGGACGCCGGCCTCGCCTCCGGGCTCCTGAACACGTCGCAGCAGGTCGGCGGGGCGCTCGGGCTCGCGATCCTCTCGACGCTGGCGGCTTCGCGCACGAGCCACCTGCTCGGCGGCGGCCCCTCGACGATCGCCGAGCGGGCGTCGGCGCAGGTGAGCGGCTACCACGTCGCGTTCCTGGTCGGCGCGGGGATGCTGGCGCTCGCGGGTGTTTTGCTCGCGGTCACCGTACGCGAGCAGGACGCCGAGGCGATCGACCACGGCCACGCCGCGCCGGTGCCCGCAGTGGCCCCGGACTGACGCCCGCACGCAAGGTCGCTACCCTTCGAATCCGTGCCTCGCAACCGGACCGTCCGTCTTGCGGTCCTGGGCTCGTCCGTCCAGCGCGCCGCCCACACCGGGTTCCCCTCGAGCCGCTCCAGTGCCCTCAAGCGCCGGATCGTCGTGGGGGTCCTCGTGCTGGCCTCGCTCGTCCTGATCACCGTCTCCTTCCGCTCGAGCGCCCTCGACGGCGTCCAGAGCACGGGCGCCTCGATCCTGCGGCCGTTCGAGATCGCGGCCGACCGGGTGACGCGGCCGTTCCGCGACACGGTCGGCTGGTTCCGCGGCCTGGTCGACGCCAAGAGCGAGAACAAGAAGCTGCGCGCGCAGGTCGAGGAGCTCCGCAGGCAGGTGATCCTCGACGAGTCCGCCGTCCAGCAGAACGTCGACTTGCAGAACGCGCTCGACTACAAGGGGCCGCCGTCGATCGCCGACTACCGGAAGGTGAACGCGGCCGTGCTCGTCAACCCGCAGAGTGCGATCGACCAGAGCGTCACCATCTCCGCCGGGTCGGGGCAGGGTGTGACCGTCGGCAGCGTCGTCGTCGAGCCGGCCGGCGGGCCCGCGGCCGGTGGCGCCCTCGTCGGCACAGTCGACAAGGTGGCGCACAACGTCGCGCGGGTGATGCTGCTGACCGACAACCAGAGCGCCGTTACCGCCACCGACCTGACGAACCCGCGCGTGGTCGGTGTCGTGCGCCGCGGCAGCGGCTCGAGCGACGTCCTGATCCTCGACCGCGTGCCGAAGAAGCCGTACGTCCGCGTCGGCGACACGATCATCACCGCGGGCACGCTCGGAAGCGGTCCGCTGCGCTCGAAGTACCCGCACGGGATCCCGATCGGCACCGTCACGAGCGAGAGCGACAACGAGGCGAACCTCTTCAAGAGCATCCAGGTGCGCCCGCTCGTCGACTTCTCGTCGATCCGCTCGGTGATCGTTCTGGTCCCGAAGGCCGGCAAGTAGATGGACGGTCTGAAGGCCGGGGTCGTCCTGTTCGTCGCGGCGCTGCTGCAGCTGTCCGTGCTGACCGAGTACCGCCCGTTCCGGACGGCGAGCATCGTCCTCGTCGCGCTGCTTTCGATCGCGCTCCTGCGCGGCTCGATCTTCGGCGCGATCGCCGGTTTCACGATCGGCCTGCTGCTCGACACGGCGACGCTCGGCACGCTCGGCTTCACCTCGCTGCTACTCACCGTCGGCGGGTTCTGGATCGGGCGCTACGGGGAGACGACCGCGCGGGACCGGTTCCACGCGCCGTTCGTCTCGGTGGCGGTCGTCACCGGCCTCTACCTCTTCGGCCAGCTGCTGCTCGAGTTCATGCTCGGCGAGCCGGCGCCCGCGGGCCTTGTCGCGCACGACCTCCCCGGCGCGCTGCTCCTCAACCTGCTGCTCACCCTTCCGGTCTACGCGCTGGCGCGGCGCCTCTTCCCGCCGCCCGAGCTCGGCGACCGCGTGCGCGAGGTGCGCCTCCTTGGCTGAGCGCGTCCCGGGGAATCGCAGCGGGCGCTTCCTGCCCGGCGACCCGCGCGTGGCCGAGCCGTACCGCCTGACGCCGCAGCTCGCGCTCCGGGTCGCGGTGCTCGGCTTCCTCGCGCTGGCGCTCTTCGCCGTGCTGTTCCTGCGCCTCTGGGCGCTGCAGGTCCTCTCGGGCGACCGGTACCTGGCGCAGGCGAACGACAACCGCGTTCGCACGCGGCCGGTGGACGCTCAGCGCGGCGCGATCCTCGACCGGTACGGCCGGACGCTCGTCAGCAACGTCGCCGGCTCGCGTGTGGAGCTCTGGCCGAGCGACCTGCCGAAGAGCTGGCCCGCCCAGCGCGCCGAGCTGCGCAAGCTCGCCGCGATCACCGGCGTCTCCGCGAAGGACATGGTCGTCGAGATGAACGCGCATGGGAACGATCCGTTGTCGCCGATCGTCGTCCAGCGCGGACTGCGACAGGACCAGGTGCTGTACCTGTACGAGCACCAGTCCGAGTTCCCCGGGGTGCATGTCACCGACAGCTACCTCCGCAAGTACCCGTATCAGTCGCTCGCGGCGCAGGTCCTCGGCTACGTCGGTCCGATCTCGGCCGAGCAGTACAAGCAGCTCCGCAAGCAGGGCTACCTCTCGAGCGACGTTCTCGGCCAGGCGGGAGTCGAGCGCACCTACGACACATACCTCCGCGGGCGCGACGGGAGCGAGCAGCTGACGGTCGACTCCCGCGGGCGGCAGAAGACCGGCGCGCGGGTCGTCGTGCCTCCGACGCCCGGCGACGCGCTCCGCCTGACGATCGACATCAAGCTGCAGCGCGCGGCCGAGCGCGCCCTCACCTATGGCATCGGCGTCGCCCGCTCGAGCGCCGAGGGTGCGTACGCGGACGGCGGCGCGATCGTCGCCATGGATCCGCGCGACGGCTCGATCCTCGCGCTCGCGTCGAACCCGACCTACCAACCCTCGATCTTCGCCGGTCAGAAGGACAAGGCAAAGCTGGCGCCGCTGCTCGATCCGACGGCCGCCGAGAAGGCGAACTACCCGGCGCTCGACCGGGCCATCGACGTCGGCTACCCGCCCGGCTCGACGTTCAAGCCCGTGACGGCGCTGGCGGCAATGCAGGAGCGCTTGCTGACGCCGTACCAGCTATTGCACTGCACACCGTCGTACACCGCGTACAAGCAGACCTTCGACAACTGGACGCCCGACATCTCCCAGTGGATGGACCTGCGCACCGCGCTCGCCGAGTCGTGCGACACGTTCTTCTACCAGCTGGGTGACGCGTTCTACAAGCTGCCGCCGAACCGCGGGCACCCGCTGCAGGCGTGGGCGAACCGCTTCGGCCTCGGCGAGCAGACGGGCCTCGACATCGGCCCGGAGGCGTCGGGCCTGATCCCGACGCCGGAATGGCGCCGCACGACCTTCTCGGCGAAGAAGGGCTACGGGATCCTGGACCGGACCTGGAAGCCGGGCTACTCGATCCAGCTCGCGATCGGCCAGGGCGACGTGCTCGTGACGCCGCTGCAGATGGCCCGGTTCTACGCGCTGATCGCGAACGGCGGCAAGCTCGTGACGCCGCACATCGCCTCGGACGTCGAGCAGACGGCGTCGAGTGGCCAGCCGCAACGCGTCCTTCGCCGGTTCGGGGCGCAGCCGCCTCGGTCGGTGAACGTCGACCCGACCGCGCTGCAGTTCGTTCGCGGCGGACTCGAGGAGGCGACGCACTCGTCGATCGGCACCTCGTCGGGCGTCTTCGGCAGCTTCCCGGTCGACATCGCCGGCAAGACCGGCTCGGCGGAGAAGCTCGTGCACGTCCGCAACTATCCGAACGCGCTCAAGCTGAACCAGTCGTGGTGGTGCGGCTACGGGCCCTACCTGTCGCCGACGATCGTCGTGTGCGCCGTGATCGAGAACGGCGGCCACGGCGGCACGGCGGCGGCGCCCGCAGCGCTCAAGGTGTTCGAGCAGTACTTCGGCCAGCAGGCGGCCACGGTCCAGAAGGCGTCGGATTGACGATCGAGGCCGTCGACACGAGGGCCCGCGGGCTGCGCGGGCGCCGGCAGCCGGAAGCCATCGGCCTCTCCGGCGCGATCCGCCGGCTCGACTGGCTCCTGCTCGCCGCGCTCGTCGCCGTCGTCGCCTACGGCCTGTGGGCGATCGACGGCATCACCTTGCGCGACGCGGGCGGCTCCTCGCTGAGCCGCCAGGCGCTCTACGCGTTCGCGGGCGCGCTGGTGTTCGTGGTCATCCTCTTCATCGACCCCGACACGTACCGCCGGTTCCGCAAGCCGATCTATTTCGGCACGCTCGGACTGATGATCCTCGTGCTCGCGACCGGCGCGGCGACGCGCGGGTCGAAGCGCTGGGTCAGCGTCGGCTTCTTCAAGTTCCAGCCATCCGAGTTCGGCAAGGTGCTGTTCGTGCTCGTGCTGGCCGGGTTCCTCGCCGACCGGAGGAACTTCATCCAGTCCGCGCGGACGCCGCTCGCCGCGATCGGCTACGCGCTGGTGCCGATCCTGCTCGTGTTCGTCCAGCCGGACATCGGCACCGCGCTGGTCTACACGGCTGCGCTCGGCGCGGTGCTTTTCGTCTCGGGCGTCCGCTGGTCGCATCTCGCCGTCCTCGCGACTGTCGCGGCCGCGTTGGCACTCGCCGTCCTCTGGCTGCTCCCGGCGGCAGGCGTCAACGTCCTGAAGCCGTACCAGGCGCAGCGCCTGACGGGCTTCACCCACCCGGCAAACGATCCGCGCGGCGCCACCTACAACCTGCGGCAGTCGATCATCGCGGTCGGCGCCGGCGGCCTGCGGGGCCGCGGCGTCGTCGGCGCGACGCAGACCGGTCTCGATTACCTGCCGGAGCACTCCACCGACTTCGCCTTCGCCTCGCTCGCCGAGGAGCGCGGGTTCTTCGGCGCGTCGATTCTCCTACTGCTCTACCTGCTGATCGTCTGGCGCGCGCTGAAGATCGTCGCCGGCGCGCGCGATCTCTACTGCGCGATCGTCGCAGGCGGGATCGCGTTCATGTTCATGTTCCAGGTGTTCGTCAACTCCGCGATGACCATGGGAGCGGCGCCGATCACGGGTATCCCGCTGCCGTTCGTCTCCGTCGGCGGCTCGTCGCTGATCACCAACTTCCTCGCGATCGGGGTGCTCCAGGCGATTCACGTCCGCCGGGTCGGGCGGCGGCGCGCGTGAAGGCCAGGAAGCACGGCGTGCTCGCGATGCTCTCGATCGTGCGGGAGCTCCGCCGCGGCAACGGCGATCCACGGCCGCTGTCGGTCGCGGGCGCCCGCGAGCTCGTGCCGCTGCTCGCGCGCCAGCTCCGTGAGGGGGGCGATCACGCCGCGGTGGTCGAAGGGCGGCTGGAAGACGTCGCGGCGCTCGTCTGGATCGGCCCTGCCGACGAGCAGCAGCTCCGCGCGGCCTCACGTGCCAACGTGCCGATCGTCGCGGTCAGCGAGGAGCAGACGATGCCTTACGTGCTCGAGACTGACATCGTGCGCATCGGGCGCGGCGAAGGCTTTCCGGTGGCGCGGATCGCCACGGCCGTCGCGCACAAGCTCGGCGAGGACGCCACGACCCTCGGCGCCCGCCTCCCCGCGCTGCGGGAGGCGGTCTGTGACGAGCTGATCGCGAGCTTTTCCAGGCGCAACGGCGTGATCGGCGCCGCGACCTTCATCCCGGGCGCCGACCTGCCGGTGCTCACCCTCAACCAGATCCGGCTCGTGCTCCGGCTTGCAGTCGCGCACGGCGAGCCGATCGACAACCAGCGCGCGCTCGAGCTCGCCGGTGTCGTCGGGGCGGGCTACGGGCTGCGTGCACTGGCGCGCCAGCTGCTCGACCCCGTGCCCGTCGCCGGGTGGGTCGTGAAGGGTGGAGTCGCCTACTCGGGCACGAAGGGGATCGGCGAGGCGGCCGTGCGCTACTTCGCCTCGCGAAGCAACTCCGTCCGGACCGGGTCCTAGGCTCCATGCAGCGAGCCTCCCAGAGCGAGGCTCATGGATCGGAGGTGACTCCCGCATGGCGCTGACCGGACACCAGGAAGCCTACGAGCTGTTGCTGATCGAGGAAGCCGACGCGTGGTTCGAGTATCTGGACACGATCCGCGGGCAGTCGGCCGTCCGGTATGTCGAGGTCGAGCCGTGGGCGTGGGCGCGTCTCTCGCAGCGCCTGCGCGCGATCCGCGCCCGCCGGTCGCGGCTGCGCCCCGCTGCCGAAGCGGCGTAACCAACCGCTGATACCCTGCGGGAAGGCCTATGCCAAGGCTTTTCCCAGCAAACCGCGACGCGCGCCCGCTCCCGTTCACGGCGGACGGACCGAGGCTGCGCGCGCGCACGACTACTCAGGAGACATCGTTTGCCACTCCCATGGTTCCGGCGGAAACGCACGGAGGAGCCGGCGCGCGAAACGCGCGCGCCCGAAGCACCAGCAGTTGACGTACTGACCGTCGAGGAGCCCGCCGAGGACGCGGGCGCCGACGGAGACGAGAGCACGACCGGCCCGGCGACGAAGAAGCGCCGCCGCGGCACGCGCGGCGGGCGCAACCGCCGCAAGACGGGGACCGCCGCGGCCGCGAGCGGGACCGTCGAGGCCGACGAGAAGCCGGCCGAGAAAAAGACCCCCGAGCGGAAGCCGCGGACACAGACTCGCCGGCGCACGCCGCCGAAGCGGGCGCCGCTTCCGAAGGCGAAGCGCGAGCTCCTCGTGTCGGTGGACGCGGGCGAGAAGCGCGTCGCGGTCCTCGAGGACGACAAGGTCGCCGAGGTCTACCTCGAGCGGCCGGAGCGGCGGTCGATCGCCGGCAACGTGTACCTCGGCGTCGTCGACAACGTGCTCCCCGGCATGGAGGCCGCGTTCGTCGAGATCGGTCTCGAGAAGAACGGGTTCCTGTACGTCGACGAGATCGTCGGCCCCGAGCTCGAGGGCAGGAAGGGCGCGAGGAAGATCCAGGACCTGATTCAGCGCGGTGAGACGATCCTCGTCCAGGCCGTCAAGGACCCGATGAAGACGAAGGGTGCGCGGCTGACGACCGAGATCTCGCTGCCCGGCCGGTTCGTCGTCTACGTCCCGCACGGTGAGGGCCTCGGCGTCTCGCGCCGGCTCGAGGACGAGGAACGCAACCGGCTCAAGGCGATCTTGAAGGACCTCGCGCCGAAGCAGGGTGGAGTGATCGTGCGCACGGCCGCCGAGGGCGCGTCGGCCGACGACATCGAGCGCGATCTCGACTTCCTGCAGCGCCTATGGAAGTCGATCGAGGCGAAGGCGAAGGGCGCGAAGGCGCCGTCGCTCATCTATCAGGAGGCCGAGCTGCCGCTGCGGGTCGTTCGCGATCTGTTCACCGGTGACTTCGAGCGCCTGCTCGTCGACCACGACCGCACGCACAAGCGCATCGTCGGCTACCTGAAGAAGACGTCGCCGCACATGGCGGAGCGCGTGACGCGCTACCGCGAGCGCGAGCCGCTGATGGAGGCGTTCGGCGTCGACCAGGAGATCCGCTCCACCCTCAGCCGGCGCGTCGACCTGCCTTCGGGCGGCTACCTGATCTTCGACTACGCCGAGGCATTCACCGTCATCGACGTCAACACCGGCCGCTTCGTGGGCTCGCGCTCGAAGAAGTCGGGCGGCCGGCTGGAGGACACGATCACGAAGAACAACCTCGAGGCGGTGAAGGAGGTCGTGCGCCAGCTGCGCCTGCGCGACATCGGCGGCATCATCGTCATCGACTTCATCGACATGGCGAGCCCGAAGAACCGGGCCGCGGTCGAGAAGGCGCTCGGCGAGGAGCTCGAGCGCGACCGCACCAAGACCTACGTCGTCGAGATCTCACCGCTCGGGCTCGTCGAGATGACGCGGCAAAACGTCACCGACGGGCCGCGCGAGGTGATGACGCGGAAGTGCCCGACCTGCGGCGGCGACGGGATCATCATCTCCGAGCACACCGCGGCGGTCGACGTCGAGCGCCGCCTCCGTGCCCTGGTGACTCCGGGCTCGCGCGCGAAGGCCTTCCGGGTCGAGGTGGCCGCGCGGGTCGCCTGGCTCGTCGCCGGTCCCGGCGGCACGCGGTTGCGCGAGCTCGAGGAGACGACCAAGCGGCGGTTCTTCCTCGTCGGCAAGGAGGACGAGCACCTCGATCACTTCCGCGTGCTCGACCAGGGCACGCTCGAGAAGGTCGCGCCGAAGCTGCCGGTCGATGTCGGCCAGGAGGTCGATGTCAAGCTGGGCGAGGTCGGTCTGCACGATCCGCAGGCCGGTGTCGGCAAGATCGAAGACGTCGACGTCGTGGTCGCGGGCGCGGCCAA
>Ga0207693_10005496_pt1 | contig 10557 bp, 7 predicted proteins | sample LARL81metaG_FD_184347 | JGI IMG/M metagenome (GOLD analysis project Ga0207693, IMG submission 184347) | Corn, switchgrass and miscanthus rhizosphere microbial communities from Kellogg Biological Station, Michigan, USA - LAR L8-1 metaG... | ecosystem: Host-associated > Plants > Roots >... | reverse complement strand
TGTAGCGAAGGCCTACGTAGTCGAGGCCGTATTGCTCGTGGAAGGCGCGGAAGAACTGCTCGCCTGCGATCTTCGTCGCGCCATACAGCGTCCGGTTGTTGAAGGGATGCTCCTCGGTGATGGGGATCGAGAGAGCTTCCCCGTAGACAGAGGCGGACGACGAGAAGACGACTCTGGCCACGTCGCCACGCTGCGCCGCCTCGATCACGTTGAAGGTGCCGAGCGCATTCACCGTCGCGGCGTCGCGTGGCTGGTGGACGCATTCGTGCAGCCACAGTGCGGCGAGGTGGAACGCGTAGTCGCTTGCCTCCATCACCTCGGCCAGGAGAGGCCCGTCGAGAATCGATCCCTCTCGCACCTCGACCCGCGGATCGCGACTCGCACCGTCGAGATTGGCTCGCGTCCCTCGGACGAAGTTGTCCAGGACGATGACTCGCTCGACCGGCTCCTCGAGCAACTGATCGACGATGTGCGAGCCGATGAATCCGGCCCCGCCCAGGACGGACACGGTCGAGCCTGCGAGCTGAGGCACGAGGCTCATCATGCCGGTCGCGAGGCGGCCGGCCCCGCGGAGACCTCACCCCTTCAGGCTGCTCGCGCCCAGGTCGCGAATCTCGAACCAGGACCGACTGGGAGGTGCGACCGGGCGGGAGACGAACATCGCGATCCCCAGCCAGTTGCCTTTGACGGTCAGCCCGAACGTGTAGTGATGCCAGTGGGGCGTGACGGGAACTGTGGTCTTGACCGGATACCGCGACACCCGTCCCCGAAATTCGTTGAGCTCGACAGAGATCGGGCCCGGGCCGGCCCCTCTCAGCCAGAGGCTGACGAGGTACCCGGTCCGGGGTTTCGGGTGCAGGACGAGCGTGTCGACGAGGGCCCCGTAGCTGGTCTTGTGGACCGAGCGTAGCGGCGTGGCGCGCACGATGTAACCGCGGGCTTTGCCGCGCGGGATGGCGGCGAATTTCGCGGCGTAGGGTGTCCACGGAGCGACCTTGCTCGCCAGGCTCGGGGCGAGCACGGTGACGGGCACAGAAGTGTTGGCGAAGGCCACCGCGAGATAGACCACGAGCGCGAGGAGAGCTAGGGCACCGGCGAGGAAGAGCCGCGTGTCGTTCGTGTTCGGGAGCGACAGGGTTCTAGTAGGCACCGCGGCGCCCGAAGACGGCGGGGAGCGTCATCAGGACGATCCGGATGTCGCGGGTGAGCGAGAGGTTCTCGACGTACTCCCGCTCGACGGCGAGCCGCTCGTCGAACGTCAGCTCGCCACGACCGTAGACCTGCATCGGCCCGGTGATGCCGGGCTTGACCTGCAGCCGGAACTGGTGCTCGGGGGCATACCGTTCGACGAGATCGAGCTGCTCCGGGCGTGGGCCCACGATCGACATCTCGCCGCGCAGCACGTTCACGAGCTGCGGCAGCTCGTCGATGCTCGTCCGCCGCAGCAGCCGGCCGACGCGCGTGACACGAGGGTCGGCCTTGAGCTTGAACATCGGGGCATCAAGCGCCTCGAGCGGGACGAGCTCCGGAAGCCTGGCCTCCGCGTCCTGCACCATCGTCCGGAACTTGAGCATCTGGAAGGGGCGTCCGCCCTCTCCGGCGCGCGTCTGCCGGAAGAGGATCGGCCGGCCGGAATCGACGAGCGTGGCGAGCGCCACGAGGAGCAGGAAGGGCAGCGTGATCACCAGGCCGAGCACCGAAAGGACGACGTCGAGACCCCGCTTCAGGCCGAGCGTCATGCGCGAGATGTCCCACGTGTTGTAGTCGAGGAGGGGCAGCTCGGCGATGTGCGTGAGATGGGTCGCCGTCCCGAACATGCCGCGCGTAGGCGGGACGATCGTCAGCTTCACTGCGTGCACTCGACAGAACGGCAGGAGCTTCTCGAGGAGGTTCTCGCTGAGCTCGCTGCAGGCGATCACGATTCGGTCTACCTGCCAGCCGAGCTCCTCGAGCTGTTCACTCAAGGCGGAGCAACTCCCGACCCTGCCTGCGACCTCGGCGTGGATGTCGGGGAAGAGCTCGAGCTTGCGGACGACCGCCTCCGCGAGCGGCCCGTCGCCGACAATGAGCACACGCTGGGGAGCAGTGGTTCGCCGCCAGAGCGCACGCATGCCGGCGCGGAAGCTGAATCCCAGCCCGAGTGCGGTACCCCAGACAAGCAGCCGGTCGTCAGGCTTCAGGTCGAGCGCGGGAAACGGGACGAGCAGCAGCGTGAGGAGCGCGGTGCTGGTCAGCGTCCACATCACCAGCCAGGGCAACTCGTCGACCGTCAGGTGGCGTAGCGTCCGGTGGTCGCGGTCGTACAGGCCGGCGAGCTTCGCAGTGACGACCCACACGGGCGCGAAGAGGACGAGCAGTAGCGCGGCCCCCGGGCCGCTTCCCCAGAGCCCGACGACGACCGCCGCGGCAGCGATCGCCAGGACGTCGGCCAGGGCGAGCAGACGCCGAAGAAGCGGTTCCGCGCCGTACTGGGACGAGACGCGGTCGGCAACGACGCCCTCTTGCGGGCTACCGGTATGTGCTCCGGGGTCGATGTCGAGTTCAGTCAAACCGGCGGCCTCCGATCTGGCAACGGCAGGACACGCCCGAATCGGCCCTTACACGGTAGCTTCGGTTCACGACGGCTGCCATTTCACGACCTCAGCGGAACACGGGCGAGCTCGGATTGAGTCGCTTCGCCTCGGCGAGATCCCGCACGGCGGAACGGGCATTGCCGTTTTCGACCTCGATGCGGGCAGCGGTGAGCCACAGGCTCCAGTCCCGTTTCGAGCGGCTGATCGCGTCGTCCAGCCAGCGCGCAGCAGCCGAGTAGTTGCCCTCGGCTTCGGAGATGAGGCCAAGCTGGAGATACGGACTGGCCGCCCACGGCTCGATCGCCTTGGCCGCGAGCGCCTCTGATCGAGCCCGCGGTCCGTCGACGGCCTTGAAGGCAGCCTGGCTGTTGCGTATGTGGCTGCCCGTCGCGAGGACGACGTACTGGGGGATGATCGCCGCTACGGCCACCAGAGCGAGTGCCGGCCGGAGAACGCCGAGACGCCCGAGCGCGCTCGACCGCGTGGAGGGAAGGGCGCCGAGTGCGAACCCGAGCATGCCGACACCGACGACCGCTACACCCGCGAGCTGCCAGACCCAGTCGTAGGCGGCAGCGGCGAAGAATGCGATGCCGCAGGCGGCTGCGGCGGCAATCTCGCTGCTCTGCAGCACGAGAGCCGAGCGAACGGCGCCGACCAGGGCGACCAGGACGGCGGCAACGAGCAGCAGCAGGCCCACGATCCCGAGCTCGCCGAGCGCCTCGAGGTAGAGCGAGTGCGCGTACTCGGTGAAGACGCCGGGGAGCGTGCCGTGCTGCAGCCACCAGGCTCCCCAGGATCCGGCGCCGCCACCCTTTAGCGGATGGGCCTGGAATTCCGAGATCGCCGCGCTCCAGAACTGCCACCGGCCGCTGCCGGAGCTGTTCAGGAGATGGTTGGTCGTGGTGGAGCCGTGCGTGTTGGCGATTGCGGCGTTGCTCTTGAAAGCGTCGAACTTCGCGATCGGATGCGCCAGGACGATCGCCACGAGGACGATGAGTACGAGCGCCGCGGCGGTCGCCTGCCCGATCCGCCGCGAGGGCGACGGCAACCGCCTGCCGACCTCCGCCAGTCCGGCCCAGACGAAGGCGGTGACGATCGATGCGATTCCGATCCAGAGTGCCGCGTGATGACCCTGCTCGACGCCCTGCGCGGTGTTCACGTCCCCGTCGACGAGAGCGTTCTTGGGGACGAGTACACCCACGGCCACCGCCCCGGCGCCACAGGCGACGATGAAGGCTGCGAGGACGGGCCACTTCTTCGGGGTGAGCAAAGCGAATGTCAGGACGGCGACCCCGGCGGCGACAAAGGCCCCCCGCGACGAGGTGAGGTACATCACGGCCGCAAGGATCGGCAGAGGCATTGCCGCCAGAGCGCTCTCCAGCCGAGACCGTCTCGACACCATGATCGAGAACAGCAGAGGGTAGGCGAGCGCGACTGCGATTCCCAGCCCATTCCAGTAGCCCAGCGGAAAGCTGAGCCGGCTCTTCAACGCCGAGAGGATCGTCGAGCCGGGCTGAAGGCCGAACGTGCTCGGAAAACAGCGGCTAACGAGGGCGACCACCGCGACGCCACTGAGGGCCAGCGCGACGCCGGCGACGAGCACCCGCCCCGGAACCAGTCGCCCCAACACGACCCCGATGGCAAGCACCGCAACGTAGAGCGCCACCTGATTGAACTGAGCGAGGGCGCGCTCGGCGTCGGAAGCCCAGCCGATCGAAACCAGGATCCAGATGTCGAACGCCGCCAGCAGACCGACCGCGGCGAGGGCGAACCGATCGATGCTTGACCAGGCCGACGCGATACCGAATGCGGCGCCGATGCCGAGCAACCACCAGGCTGCGATGCCCGCGTAGGCCCGCGTCGTAGGCGCGAAACCGCCGTTCGCATATAGGAGCGCGAAGATGGCGGCGGCGACCGATACGGCAAGGGCAGCGTCGCGCAGGAGCACGCTTTGCCGTCCCTTTACGCTGATCCGGACCAAGCCTCGCTACAGTAACGGCCGTGCTCACAGGGCTGAAACGACTGCTGGTGGGCGCCTTCGTGGCAGGCGTCCTTCTCGTGGCGCCATCGGCCGCGCTCGCCTGCGGTGGCGGCCCGTCGGCGCAGAACGTCTACAGGGAGTGCTTGCCAACCGGAGGCGGCGGAAAGCCGACGACCGGCGGCGGCCCCGCTGGTGGTGGAAGTGGCGGAGGCTCCTCGTCGATCGCGCCCCAGACCGCACTCGCGCTCAAGCACGCCGGAAAGGACCGCCGCGTCCTGGCCACACTGGTTCACAGCCACGACGACCATCGATTCCTCGGAACGGCGGCCTCGACCGGCGGCGACCCTTCGCCGAGCGCCCTCGCGTCTGCTCTCGATCTCGTGGGACCAACTGCACTTCTCCTGGTGCTCGCGGGGACCGCCGTCCTGCTGCTCGGCGGCAGCGGAATGCGCGTCTGGCGTAGGCGAAACCACCCGTAACGCGACTCGACCACCTGGGCGCCGGTCACCGAGCCGGAGCCAGTGCCTCGTAGACGAGGAGCGTGCGCTCGATTACCCCATCCCAGCCGAAGCGCTCGCGGGCGAACGCACGGCCCGCGCAGCCGAGCCGTTCACGTAACTGCGGGTCTCGGAGCAGCCGCTCCACGGCCGCGCGCATGGCCGGCGCGTCGCGCGGGGGCACGAGCAGTCCCCTCTCGCCGTCGACGACCAGGTCGAGCAGCGCGCCGCCGGCCGCGGCGACCACCGGCCTACCGAACGCCATCGCCTCCGCCGCCGCGAGGCCGAATCCCTCCCGCTCGCACGGCGCGACGACGACGGAAGCACGCTCGAGCAGCCGCTCGACCTCCGCGTGCGGAACGGCTCCGAGGGCGTTCGGGACGCGGTCACGCAGAGGCCCGTCGCCCGCGACGACGAGGTTCAGGTCGCCCACCGCCTCGACGAGTGTGTCGATGTTCTTCTCCGGAGAGAGCCTGCCGACGTAGAGCACCTCCGGCGGCTCGGCGGGCGGTCCCACCTCGTCGGGGACCCGCACCCCGTTGGGGATCACGACGGCGTCGAGTCCCGCCGTGCGCACCGCCGCCGCGAGGGTCTCGGAGACGCAGATCACGGCGGCGGCCGGGCGCAGGAGCCGGCGCACGAGGCCCGGCCGCTCGCGCGCTAGCTCCTCGTCCGAGAACCGCCCGGCGGAGCCGGAGCCGTGCAGCGTGACGACCCACGGCCTCCCGGCGAACCGCGCGACCGCCGCCGTCAGCAGCCAGTGCGCATGGACGAGGTCGGCAGAGCGCGCCGCGCGCCTCACCGCGAGCCACATCGAGAGGAGCATGAGCGGCGCGAGCCAGGGCCTGCGCCGGACGTTCGCCGCCATGCCTCCGCCGTACGCCAGGCCGTAGTCCCGGTAGCCCGATCCTGGCGCGAGCACTTCCACCTCCACCCCGCGCTCGCGCAGACGCTCGACCGCATCGGCGACGAAGCGGCCGGCGAACTCTCGCTCGGTCCGCGGCCACGACGTCGTGAGGACTACGACCCGCACCTATGAAAGCGGGTGCCCGCGGGCCCGTCCGCCGAACACCACGGGCAGGGCGAGCGCGAAGGCCAGGAAGGCGTAGAAGTAATAGAACTGGATCGTGAGGTAGAAGAAGTTGGCGACGATCGTCCCGACGAGCGCGGCCGTCATCCCGTACGCGAGCGGCCGTACGTGCGGACCTGCCGGGTCGCCGGTCCGGTCGAGCAGCCGGCCGAGCCGCCGCGCCGCCTTTAGCCGCACGAAGACGTAGCGGAGGAAGACGATCCAGAGGACGAGGCCGAGCAGGCCCGACTCGACGATCACGGCGACCCAGTACGAGTGCGCGCCGAAGTTCGACTTCCCGGTCACGAACTCGTAGTAGACGGCGAAGTTGTTGTTGCCGAGCCCGAGCAAGGGATGCATGTGCAGGACCTGGCCGATGAACGAGTAGACCGCGAAATGCGCGTTGGCCGAGCTGCCCTGCGTCGAGACTCGCTGTCTCAGGAACGTCTCGAAGAAGTGCCTGTGGGTGTAGAGCACGCCGAGGAGCACGACCGCTACGAAGCCGAGCGGGTAGAGAAACTGCCGCGAGCGGAAGAAGCGGCGATAGGGCACCACGAGCACGAGGGCGCCGGCGATGAGCCCGACGCCGCCGCTGCGCGAGAACGTCGCAATGTCCACGAGCAGCAGGAAGACGAGCGCGATCGCCAGCGGCCACCTGAGGCGATGACCGCGAGGCAACCGCAGGTAGACCGGCGTCAGCATCAGCAGCGGCACGATCAGCATCACGCCGAGGTGGTTCGGATCGCCGGTGAGCGCATTGACCCGATAGATGTTCTGGCCGCCGATCGCGCCGTAGATGTTGATGCTGGCCGCGCCGCCCGTGAGTGGGTTGAGGAGGAGGTTGTCGAGGCTGTGACCCGCGAGCTGGGAGCCGAGCTGGAGGATCCCGTAGACGGCGTTCGCCACGAAGCCGACGGTGAACCAGCCCAGCGCTCGCCAGAAGAAGCGCTCGCCGCGCTGCGCGAGGTAGCCGATCGCCGCGACGAGGAAGGCGAAGTGGATGACGAACTTCGCCATCCCCTTCGTGAACTGGGTCAGCCCCTGCTGCGTGTCGATGTTCCAGAACCCTGCGAGATAGACCATGGCGAAGGCTGCGAAGAATCCGAGCACGATCGCGCTCGTTCGCGGCAGCGGGCGGCGCTCGGTCGCCACGTACGCGATGACGAAGAGGATCGTCGTGATGTCGTTGAGCCCGATGTTGCCCGCGACGTTCCAGTGCACCTTCTCGAACGTGGCCACGAAGAGGGAGGCGAAGAAGAGCCCCGTCACGATGCGCTCCTGCGTGCGCGGCACGACGACTGCGTGATCGGCGGTGAGGGCGGCGGCGGTCACGTCAAGCTCCTCAGCAACTCGGCGAGCTCCTCGACGCGCTCGCTGCGCGAGAGCCGCCTGCGCCAGTCGTCCGAGAGCGGCGTGCCGTCGAGGCTTCCCGCCTTCCAGCGCCGGTGGAGGTCCAGCAGCGCCTCACGCAGGGCGCCCTCGTCCTCGGACGGGACGACCACGCCCGCCCCCGTGTCGCGCACGAGCTCCGCGGCCGCGCCGTCGGGCGGGACGGCGGCGAGGATCGGCCGCTCGGCCGCGAGGTACTCGAAGATCTTCCCGGTGAGAACGCCCCGCCCGCGGCCTCCCGACTCCGGGATCAGGAGGAGCAGCGCCTCGGAGTCCCGTTGCAGCTCGAGAGAGCGGCGGCGCGAGAGGTCGCCCAGGAACTCGATCCGGTCGCCGAGGCCGAGCGACTCCGCGTACTCGCGGTCGGCGGCCCGGAAGTCGCCGGCGAAACGCGCCACGACGTCCTCGAGGCCGGAGTCGGCTAGTGCGCGGAGGAACGGCTTCGGGTCGCGCTTGCCGTGGAAATGCCCGGCGTGCGTGATGCGCAGGCGGTTGCTCTCGTGATGCACCAGGCCGGCAAAGTCGTCGAAGTCGCAGCCGTTGGCGATCGTGACGACCCTGCCCTTCGGCTGGAGCGCGCGCATCTCCTCGGCGATCGCGTCGGACACGGCGACGACCGCGCTCGCCTGCGACGCGACGAGCTTCCCCACTCCACCCGTGGTCTTCTCCTTCAGCCGCGCGAGCTGCGACTCGTAGCCACGGCGATGAGGATGGGAGGTGAGCGGGTCGCGCAGGTCGGCGACCCAGGCCGCGCCGGTCGTCCGCTTCACGGCAGCGCCGAGGAGGTGGAGCGACGGCGGCGGCGAGGTGGTGAGGACGACGTCGATCCCCTCGCGCCGTACGAGCCGGATCGCGACCGGCGTCGCGAGGGTGCTCCAGGGAGCGTTCTCGTCCGGCACCAGCAGCTTGCGCCCGAGCAGCGCCGCCTGCGTACCGAGCCGCGAGACGCCCTGCTTGTCGAGCAGCTGCTCCGACGGACGGCCGGCGCGCGGCCCGACGTAGCGCACGCGGTGGATCCACGCCTGCGTCGGCAGCTCGAGCTCCTCGTCCGGGACGGAGCCGGGCACGTCCGGCGCGAGCACGTGGGTCTCGATCCCGAGCGCCGGGAGGTGCGTCGCGAACTTGAGCGGCCTCTGGACGCCGCCTCCGCCGCCAGGCGGGAAGTGGCGCGTCACGAGCAGAACTTTCAACGGCGCAACGGTACTAGCCGACGGGCACGCGGAAGACGACGAACCGGTTGTCCTCGTAGCGTGGCTGCAGGCCGTCGCGCTCGATGGTGCGCACCGGGCCGGACCGCGTGAGCACGAGCCATTGCGCGTCCCAGCCCTGCGGCTCCTCGAGGCTCGGATGCGTGAAGAACCGGAGCACCCCCCGCCGCCGCTTGGCGAGCTCGTTCGGCCGGGTGTTCGCGGCGTGCGTCGGCGGCACGGCGACGACGTAGACGGGAGCGAACGCTGTTGCCCGGTAGCTGGTGGCCAGGTCGGAGAAGAGCACCGAGCGCGGCGTGACGTCGTGCTGCAGGAAGTGGATCAGCCCCGGCGTCAGCGCGTCCCGGTCGTGCTTCACCGCCGGCGTCCAGTTCGAGAACCCGTGGACGGCGACGGGCAGAACGAGGAAGAAGACGGCAAGAGCCGCCGTGCCCCCGCGCAGGCGAGGGCTGCGCGGCGGTGGATCCCCGTAGCGCCGCCAGGCGAGAAGCGCACCGGCGATCAGCGCGGCGATGCCTCCGTAGAGCGCGATCCACACGACGATCGCGGGCGCGGTCCTCGAGGCGCGCAGCCCGAAGTCGCCCGCGAACGCGACCTGGAGCCAGATGCCCACCGCCAGCGCACCCACGAGCGCGAGCGTCCGCGAGAAGCGCGCGACGATCGCCGCGCCGCCTGCGAGGGCCACCGAGAACGGGATGAACCCGGACAAGCGCCGCGACTGGGAGAGCGAGACGAGGTTCGAGAAATGCGGGAAGACGAGCGGCCACAGCTCGACCGCGAGCACGGCGACCGTCCCGCCGAGCACGAATGCGGCCCAGCGTCGTCGCCGGGCGAGGAGCGCAAGGGGCACCATGAGCAGCGCGACGATGGTGACGGCACCGTTCCGGTCGATGCGGTTCGGGGCCAGGCTGTAACGCGCGAGCGAGTGCACGACGAGATCGCTGCGGTAGTGATGCAGGTTCTGCGCGAGCTGGGCCGGCCCGGGGGAGACCGGAATCGTCTGCTGGACGACCGGCTCCAGCCAGAGGAAGGCGAGCGCCATCGGGAGCCCGAAGACGGCGAACGCGAGGACGCCGGAGCGGAAGTCCCTGCCCCACGTGAGGAGCGCGCGGGCGATCACGAACGCGCCAAGCGGAATCGCCACGAACAGCGCGTACGTCGGGTGGACCAGCGCGAGCGAGCCGGACGTTGCGGCGAGCATGAGCCCGGTCGGCCACGTCGGTTTGCGCACGAAGTAGAAGAAGAATGCGACCGCGGCGGGAACGAGCAGTTGGGTGGCGACGCTCCCCGGCTCCCAGAGGAAGCGATAGACGCCGCCGTGCCCCGGCGCGAACACCTTGAAGGCGAGCTGTGCGAGGACGACGGCGACCGCGAGCCCGACCGAGCGGAAGATCGCCCAGCCCATCTCGAAGACGAGCACGAGGGCGAGGGGCACGAGGATGCTCGCCTCGTGCGCCGCGACGCTCGTCGGATCGACGCCGGCGAGCCGGGCCACGAGCGCGAGCCAGGCGTGCCACATCGGGAACGCGTAGCCCGGATGCAGCCCGGCGTGCCTGAACTCCCCGACGTTGTGCAGCGAAAGCGAATTCAGCGCCTCGAGCTTCCGGATCCGGCCGAGGTGGAAGAAGACGTCGCCCGTGAGGGCGCCCTGCACGAACCAGATGCCGACGCCCAGCCCGACACCCGCCAGGCCGACGGTGCCCCGCGCGAAGCGCGCCTCGCCGGGCAGCGGCACGCCCCGCAGCCCGCGACCCAGCAGCGACCAGACGAGCGCGACCGCGCCCGCGGCGAGCACGAAGGCGAGCGTCACGTCGAGCGACGCGCCGAGCGCGAACGTCAG
>Ga0207693_10005495_pt1 | contig 10558 bp, 6 predicted proteins | sample LARL81metaG_FD_184347 | JGI IMG/M metagenome (GOLD analysis project Ga0207693, IMG submission 184347) | Corn, switchgrass and miscanthus rhizosphere microbial communities from Kellogg Biological Station, Michigan, USA - LAR L8-1 metaG... | ecosystem: Host-associated > Plants > Roots >... | reverse complement strand
AGTGTTCGGCTGATCGCCGAGTGCGCGCTGGATAGCGACGGCAGCCAGCAGTGCACGCCGGACATGGTCTTCCTGCGTGACAGGCGCGCCGAACAGCGCCATGAACCCGTCGCCGGTAAATTGCGGCGCCGTGCCGCCGTAACGATGCACCTCGGCAAGGCTTTCCTTAAGGAACGAGCTGACGAGGTCGCGCATCGCCTCGGGCCCGAGGCGCTCGGTCATCGGGGTGGAGCCGACGATGTCGCAGAACAGCACCGTGACCTGCTTCATTTCGCCGGGCAGATTGCCCCTAGCGTCCGCGGCTCGGGAGACGCTTGGCCTGGGAAAGTAAGGCTCGGGTGAGACGGAATCCTGCAGCCCCAGCCCGTCGAGCGGCGCCCCGCACTGGCCACAGAATTTGTGCTCGGCAGGGTTGCTGGCGCCGCATGAGGGACAGGCGGAGCCGAGCGGCGCACCGCACTGTCCGCAAAACTTCATGCCGGCGGAGTTTTCGGCGCTACACCGAGGGCACCTCATGCCGAACCTCCGCGGAGCGCCGGAAACCCGATTTCGAGACGTTCAGCCTAGTCTGCTCGCGGTTCGGCGGTCAATATTCGCCGCTGGCGATGCCGCTGATATCTCTTTTGCCGGTCCTTCGAGGCGCGCCACGTAAAAAGGATTAATGCCGGGAGCCGTCGTGAGTCCCGCTGGTAAACTGGACCGTCTGGAGCGGTATCAGAGCAGACCGGTTGCGGCCGTACCGGCCGGTTTTGCCTGGCGAAAGTACACCCGGCGGGCGTCTCGATCAACGGGATTGCCGCCTGAGGCGACGCAACCTTCCCCTTCTCTGTGCCCCTAAACCGACAGTTGATCGCGATCATCGGCGAGCAGCGGGATTTGACCCCCGTGATCGAGCGTAGCGATTGCTGATCGCACTTGAGCGCCCCCATCCAGAGTGCCGAGCGCCTCGAAGATCTCCCGAGCTTTGTCGAGCAGGCGGTGCGCCCCGTTGACTTCTCCGGCACGCTGGCGCAATGCCGCTTTCGTGACCATAGCCTTAGCTAGATCGTTCCGTGCGCCAATCTCTCCTAGAATCCGCATCGCGGTCTCAGCATAGTCCGCGGCAGCTGCAGGCGCCTCGGCGGCAAGACAATCGGCCATCAACCAGCATGCCCGACCCTCCAGCTGCAGATAGCCGTTATTGCGGCATATGTTGAGCAGCTCTTCGATAAATGGTCGGGCGGCTGCGCGATCGCCGCGACGAAGGTAGGCCTCAGCGAGCCACAAGGCATAGAATTGGTGAGTGTATCTAAGGTCTGAACGATCTACCCACGCCAGCGTTTCGGTCAGTCCCGTAATTCCGGTCTCGTACCGGCCCGCCTTGATCTCCGCATAGGAGCAAGCCGCCCTGGCCATCACAGCGTCGCGCGGGATCGGTGTCAGCGCAAGTGCCTCTTTGCAACACTGCAGGCCGCGTTCGAGATCGCCCTGTTGGATATAAGCCGATCCCATGCGCCACCAGCCGACCGTCTGCACCGACTTGAAGCGGAGTTCTTCGAGAGCAATCCCGTAATCGACCCCGCGGCGGCAGTATCTCACGCTCGCTTCCCAAGCGCCGAGCCCATTCGCCGCGACGGTCAAGAACCAGAGAGTCCGCGCGGCCCACCACAGATTCCCCTGGGCTTCAAAGCTGGAAAGGGCGCGTTCGCCGGTCTCGATCGCGTCGTGCAGCCTGCCCGCCACTACGTAGATCTGGGCCAAACACGACTCCGCAAACGCATGGATGTCGTCCAGGCCTGCCGTCGACGCAATCTTTGCCGCCTCGCGGCAATAGTCTATTGCTACCTCTAGCCGCCCTCCGCTCACGCTGTGCAGGAAACCGGTCCAGTAATGCCAATCGGCGCGGCGGCGCGGGTCACCGGTCTGGTCCACAATGCCGCGGATTTTTTCTAGCGCCTGAAGGTGCTCGGTGTATTGTCCCAGCGCATATTTTACCTCGGACTGCTTGAGCACCGCGTCGATGCGGCGCAGCCGGTTCGCCTCCGTGTCAGGCAGCCTGTCGAGCCGGTGAAGCGCGTCGTCGAAATATGTCAGTGCATCGCTATTGGCCCAGTGCCGTTGAGCTTTCTCCGCGGCCAGTATTTCGTAATCGACCGCCTTCTCGGCCTCCTCGCTGCGCCCGAAATGAAGGGCGAGCAGTTCGGCCACTTCGTCGTGGCGATCACGGTAGAGTTGTTCCAAGGCGCGGCCGACAGTGCCGTGATGCGCCCGGCGGTGGCGCTCGAGGAGGCTGCCGTAGGCGGCCTCCTGGGTCAGTGCGTGGCGGAAAACGTACATAATCCCGTCGCCGACGACGCGCTCGTAGACGAATTCGAGACGATTGAGCTCGCGGAGCAGATTTTCGAGCGGCTCCGCTCCCCTCCATATTGCGCTCAGCAGGCGCAGCGAAAATTCACGGCCGACGACCGAGGCCATCTGCAGAAATTGCTTCAGCTCATCCGGCAGCCGGTCGATGCGCGCCATCACGACATCGTGGATCGTGTCAGGCACCATCAGGCCCGATCGAAGGTCCTTCGCCTCGCCGGCGTGCAGGGTCAATTGCTCGAGGAAGAGGGGATTGCCGTCCGCCTTGGCAACGATCTCCTCGGTAGCCATTTGGATGAGCCGCTCGGCGTTCAGCACCGAGCGGACGACGTCGATACTGTCGTCGCGCGACAGCGGCTGCACCGGCACCTCTCCGGCGCACGGTTTGTCGATCCACGGCGGACGGTACCCCGGCCGATAGGTCGCCAGCATCAGGATGCGGGCGTCGCCGATGTTTTCGGCCAGAAACCCGAGGAACTCTTCCGATATCTTGTCGATCCAATGCAGATCCTCGAGCACCAGGACGAGCGGCCGCTCCAGACTCAATTTGAGGCTGACCTGGCGGAAGATCTCGAATGTTTTGGCTTTGACGGCTTCGGGATTGGCGAGGGCGGGCGGCGGGTCGGCGTCCTTTACCCCCAACAGATGCAGCAGGACGAGGCTGTCCTGATCGGGAGCCATTCCGACGCGCTCCAGACCTGAGCAGACTTTCTCGATGATCGACTCCGGGGTGTCGGTCTCCAGAATACCGCAATTGCTGCGCAGCAGATCGAGCATCAGCAAATACGGGATCGCGGTGCCGTAGGAAACACACCGGCCTTCGATCCAGGTCACGCGTTCGCTGGCGAGTTGCCGCAGGAATTCGGAGAGAAGGCGCGACTTGCCAATGCCGGGGTCGCCGACGATGCCGACCGCTTGCCGCTGGCCGCCTTCGACCTGCCGCAAGAACTTGCCGAGGAGCGCCATGTCGCTGTGCCGGTCGACGAACGTCGTCCGGCGGGCTGCCGTGGACGGCCGCAGCGCGGCACGCGCTTGCGATATTTCCAGCAGACGGTAAGCGGTGATCGGATCGGCCTTACCTTTGAGCACGAGCGGACCGACTGGCTCGACCCGAGCATAGCTCTGCGCCAGTTCGTAAGTCGCCTCGCTCAACAGGATCGTCGCCGGCTCGGCGGCTTGCTGGATCCGGGCCGCAACATTGGCGGTGTCGCCGATAGCCGTATAATCCATCGGAAATCCATGGGTGACTGGGCCGAACACTACCGGTCCCGTGTGGATGCCGATCCGCACCGGCAGCTCCAAATTATCGGCGCCGCGGGCATCCTCCGTCCCGCCGAGCGCCCGCTGGATCGCCAAGGCGGCGAGCAATGCGCGCTGCACGTGGTCCTCCTGCGTCACCGGGGCGCCGAACAGCGCCATGAAACCGTCGCCGGTAAATTGCGGCGCGGTGCCGCCATAGCGATCCACCTCGGCAAGGCTGGTGGCCAGAAACGAGCTGACGAGATCGCGCATCGCCTCGGCCCCGAGGCGCTCGGTCATCGGGGTGGAGCCGACGATGTCGCAAAACAGTACCGTAACCTGCTTCATTTCGCCGGGGAGATTGCCCTTGGCGTCCACGGCTCGGGAGACGCTTGGCCTGGGAAAGTAAGGCTCGCGTGAGACGGAATCCTGCAGCCCCAGCCCGTCGAGCGGTGCCCCGCACTGGCCGCAAAACCGGTGTTCGGCGGAGTTGCCGAAGCCGCAGGACGGACACGGGACACCCAAGGGCGCGCCACACTGTCCGCAAAACTTCATGCCGGAGGGGTTTTCGGCGCTACACCGAGGGCACCTCATGCCGAGCCTCCGCGGAGCGCCGGAAACCGAAAGTCGAGAATTTCAGCCTAGTCCTCTCCCGGTTTTGCGGTCAACATGTGCTGCCCTGGCGGTGAACGCAGTTGGGCAGCCCACCTCGCTTGAAAAGGGTTAATGCCTCGGCGTGTAAATATGATAGGTTGCTACTAGGCATACGCGGTAGATGTCAACTCGCGGGTGAGTGTCTGGCGAGGCAAGAATTTCCTTTAACTTCTTGATTGCGCGCAAAGAGGGAACCGAAATGAACTCCCCAACGCACCAGGAAAAACGGCAGATTTTCGAGCGTCATTTTCTGTTCGGGAAGCTGAGCGCCAGCGAAATAGACTCTCTGATAAGTTATGCCCGGGTCGAACGTTATGCGGTCGGCCGCGAGATCTTTGCCAAAGGATCACCCGGCCATAGCTTGATGGCGGTATTGCAGGGAAGCATCAAGATCAGCTCGCTTTCCAACGATGGCAAGGAAATCGTATTTGCTATTTACAATGCCGGAGAAATCTTTGGCGAAATAGGGGTTCTCGACGGCGAAGAGCGCAGTGCGGATGCGACGGCCATGACCGACTGCGAGCTCTTGGTGCTGAACCGCAGGGATTTTTTGCGGGTCCTCGAAAACCGAGCGGATCTCTGCATGATTCTGCTTCGGATCCTGTGCCGGCGGCTTCGGCAAACGAGCGAACAGGTCGAGGATGTCATGTTTCGGCACCTCGAGTCGCGACTCGCAAAAAGGTTGCTGCAACTCGCCGAGAGCGTCGGCCTACACGGGCTGCAGAGCGTATCTGTGGAGCTTCACGTCTCCCAAAGAGAGCTCGGCAACATGGCCGGAGGCAGTCGGGAAAGCGTCAACAAAATTCTTCAGAACTGGCATCGCCAAGGCCTGATAGATCTCGGCAAGGCGTCGGTTTTGATCCGCGATCTCGAAGCGCTCAGGCGCTTGATCTGAGCCGATCGCCGGTCCTTCGCTAACGGAATAGCCGAGTCTGCTGTTCACCGCGTGGGGCTCAGCTCCTATATCGGGGAGGTGCAACCACCAGCTTGCGGTTGATGCCGTCTCTGCGGCCCGAGACCTGGATCAAAACAACGCCGGCCGGGCTCTATTGCGAGCCCGGCGGGTTTCATATCGATCCGTTGATTCCAGTGCCGCGCGCCGTCGTCACGCACGGACACGGCGACCACGCCCGCCCGGGCAACGAGCGCGTATTGGCAACCCGCGGCACGATCGCGATCATGCAGTCGCGTTACGGCGAGCTGGCCGGAGCTTCGCTGCAGCCGCTCGACTACGGCGAACCTATCGCGATCGACGGTGTCGGAGTGCGTCTCATTCCCGCCGGCCACGTATTGGGCAGCGCGCAGGTCGTGCTCGACTACGGCGGCGCGCGGGCCGTCGTTTCCGGCGACTACAAGCGCCGCGCGGATCCGACCTGCGCACCCTTCGAGCCGATCAACTGCGACCTCTTCATTACCGAGGCGACCTTTGGATTGCCGGTTTTCCGCCATCCACCCGACCGGCTCGAGATCGACAAGCTGCTGCATTCTCTGACCCTTTTTCCCGAGCGCTGTCACGTCGTCGGGGTCTATGCGTTGGGCAAGTGCCAGCGGGTTCTGGCTCTGCTGCGGCGAGCGGGATACGAGGAGCCGGTCTATCTGCACGGTGCGCTGATCGGCCTGACCGAACTGTATGAGCGCTTCGGTGTGTCGCTCGGCCCGGTGCTGCCCTGGGCCGGGGCGACGCGCGACGCGCTCAGGGGCCGCATCGTTCTGGCGCCGCCCGCCGCGACCACCGACCGCTGGTCGCGACGGCTTCCCGAGCCGCTGGTCGCTATGGCGTCGGGCTGGATGCGAGTGCGCCAGCGCGCCAAGGCGCGCGGTGTCGAGCTGCCGCTGGTCATCTCCGATCACGCCGACTGGGACGAGCTGACGGCAACTATAGATGAGGTCGCCGCCGCGGAGATCTGGGTGACGCATGGCCGCGAAGAGGCGCTGGTCCACTATGCGACAAAGCAAGGCTACCGCGCCCGCGCGTTGGCGCTATCGGGCTTCGAGGAAGACGAGTGAACCGCTTCGCGGCGATGCTGGATGCGCTGCTGTTCACGCCGTCGCGCAACGGCAAATTGAGGCTGATGCAGGAATATTTCGCGACCGCCCCCGACCCCGAGCGTGGCTGGGCATTGGCGGCGCTGACCGGCGAATTGGTGTTCGACGAGGCCAAACCCAGCCAGGTGCGCGCCCTCGCCAGCGCTCGCGTCGATCCCGAGCTGCTCGGCTGGTCCTATGACTTTGTCGGCGATCTCGCCGAGACCGTATCGCTGATCTGGCCCGCCGCACCGGGCGGGGAAGGCCATGTCCCAAGCCTTCCCGAGATCGTCGAGCAACTCAAAGCGGCGAGCCGCGGCGAGGTGCCTCGGCTGCTCGAACCCTGGCTCGATGCGCTCGATGCGACCGGACGCTGGGCGTTGCTGAAGCTCGTCACGCGCGAGCTGCGGATTGGCGTCTCGGCGCGGCTCGCCAAGACTGCGCTCGCCGAATGGAGCGGTGTCGAGCTCGATCGTATCGAAGAAATCTGGCACGGTCTCGCGCCGCCTTACCAGCCGCTGTTCGATTGGCTCGAGGGTCGCCGACCGCCGCCAGAGACCGGTGATTTGCCGACCTTCACCCCGCTGATGCTGGCGCAGCCGCTCGAGGACGCGGACATTGCTGGGCTCGACCCGCGCGACTACCTCGCCGAGTGGAAATGGGATGGAATCCGGGTGCAGCTCGTCGCCCGCGCCGCCGAAAAGCGCCTCTATTCGCGGTCCGGCGACGATATCGGCCCTGCCTTTCCCGATATCTGCTCGGTGATACCGGCGGATGTGACATTGGACGGCGAGCTACTGGTCGTGCGCGAAGGCGAGGTCGCGCCGTTCAACGATCTGCAGCAGCGGCTCAACCGCAAGACCCCGAACCCGAAGGTGCTGCGCGATTTTCCGGCCGCGGTGCGGCTCTACGACATTTTGCGGGAGGGGGCGGAAGACCTGCGCGGCCTGTCCTTTGCAGAGCGGCGGCGGCGGCTCGAAGCGTGGTATGCGCGGGAGCCGCGTCCGGCTCTCGACCTGTCGCCGATGGTGCCGTTCACCAGCTGGGACGAGCTCGCGGAATTGCGCGACGGGGCGCGCCGGCGCGGCATCGAAGGGCTGATGCTGAAGCGCGCGGATTCGCTCTATGTCTCCGGCCGCCCGAAGGGTCCGTGGTTCAAATGGAAGCGCGGCGCGCTGACGCTCGACACCGTCTTGATGTATGCCCAGCGCGGGCACGGCAAGCGCTCCTCGTTCTATTCCGACTATACCTTCGGCACTTGGCGCGGCGACGAGCTGGTGCCGGTCGGCAAGGCCTATTCCGGCTTTACCGATGAGGAATTGCGGCGGCTCGACCAGTGGGTGCGCAACAACACCGTGCGGCGCTGGGGCCCGGTGCGCGAGGTCACGCCCGAGATCGTCCTCGAAGTCGCCTTCGACAGCGTCCATCGCTCGACCCGCCACAAATCGGGCGTAGCGATGCGCTTTCCACGCATCCACCGCATCCGCTGGGACAAGCCCTTCCGCGAGGCCGACACGCTGGACGCACTGGAAAAGCTGCTGACGTAAACCGGCCTGGGCGCCGGCTATTCATCCAGCCAGAGATCTTCGAAGCGCCAGCCGTTGTACTGGCTGTTGACCATGATGGTTAGGCCCTTGACCTTGGGTTGCCAGCATGTCGCGGCGCGGAAGTGGTAGATGATCGGGCGCGCCCCGTCTTCCTGTAATTTCTTGTCGATCTCCCAGACGAGCTTCCGTCGCTTCTCCTGGTTGGCTTCCATCGACTGCTGTGTGAACTGTTTTTCGAGCTCGGGGTTGCAGTAACCGGTGTAATTGCGTTCCGAGCCGCAGCCGTAATTCTCGTAAAATTGCTGATCCGGGTCGTCGACGCCGCTCCCCGTATTGTTTTGACCGATTTGGTAGTCTTTGCGCGCCACCTTGGGAAACCAGTTGGCGGTCTCGACCGGATCGAGCGCGCCGTCGATATAGATTTCCTTCAGTTGATCTATCAGGATGACGGCCGGATCCCGAAAGATCGCTATGTTTCGTGCCGAGACTGTCAGCTTTAGCCGGTTCTCCGGTCCATAGCCCAGCTTCTCCATGATCTGGCGGCCTTCCGCTCGGTTTCTCCGCATGTCGGGATCATAACCAGGCACTGTCTTCAACAGCTCCGGCGGCATGCCCCAAATCCCGCCGGGCGGCGGCTGCATCGCCCCCCCGATGTCGCCCTGCCCCTCGGCGAGAATGTCTATGAAAGCGTTCCGGTCGAGGCTCAGCATCATCGCCCGCCGAATTTCCGGATTGTCGAAGGGCGGCTTGTCGCGATTGACGATCAGGTTGGTGCTGGCATTTCCTGGTGCCAGATCGCAGACCGCCTGCGGCGCCTGGGTCTTGATGTCCTTCAGTAGCGGGATCGAGACCTCGAACGGAAAGGTCATGTCGAACTTTCCGGCAATAAAGGAGAGGATCGCCGTCGAGCGGTTCGGGATGATCGTGTATTCGATACCGTCGAGATACGGGCGCCCCTTTTTCCAATAATCGGGATTGCGCGTCACCGTGATCCGCTCGTTCGGCTTGAACTCGCCGAATTTGAATGGGCCGGTGCCGATCGGGTGGGTGCGCATGTCGCGTGGCGGGACATGGCACGGATAGACCGGCGCATAGCCCGAGGCGAGCAGCGCTATGAGCCATGGCTGAGGTCGCTTCAGGACAAAGGTGACCTCGTGATCGCCGTTCGTCGTGATTTCTTCGATGTTGTTGTACCAGGACTTGCGCGGATTGAGGCGGAGTTTCTCGCTCGACTTACCGGTCAGCAATTCCCAAGTGCACTTGACGTCATTGGCGGTGAAGGGCTCGCCGTCGTGCCACTTGACACCTTGGCGCAATTGAAAGGTCAGCTGCTTGCCGTCCTCGCTCGTCGACCAGTCGGTGGCCAGGTCAGGCACGATCGTAGAGAGACTGTTCTGCGCCACGTGCTGGTCGTACATGACCAGGTTGTTGAATACCCCCATCATCGGGATCTCGGTGGAGTTCGTGCCCTCCTCGAGGATCGACATGCTCGCCGGGCTGTCGCGGTGGTAGACCTTGAGAATTCCGCCCGATTTCTGCGCAATCGCCGCATCCGGACCGAGCATGCCGAACGACAGCCATCCAAGCACGACAAACCCTCGAACGAGACGCTTCATTAGCCGTTCGCCTCCCCGTCCTTTTTCGCTCGCATAGCGGCTTCTCCGCCGCCTCGTTGTAGCCTAGCGAGGAGGGCTGCAAAAGAGGTCAACGCGGCTTTGCGTTTCGCAGCAGAACCGTCAGTAAGCAAAGTGACATCGTTCAGTGACTAATTATGATGCATCGCAACAGAATAATTCTCATTTCTTTCAACGTAATTGACATTCATATGCTGCGTTGCAACATAATCGCCGGTACCCGCAGCCTGGAGATGCAGGGGATGCGTTCCAAGGAAAGGCGACGGAATTCGATCGCTCCAAAGGGCGAGTTGGCGTCGCGCACTCTCGCGATGCCGGCCGACTGCAATCCCAGGGGGGACATCTTTGGCGGCTGGATCATGGCGCTGATGGATTCGGCCGGGAAAATGTCGGCGACCCCGCATGCCGGTGGGCGTGTGGTGACCGTTTCCGTTTCAAACATCACCTTTCTCGAGCCGGTGCACGTCGGCGATACAGTGTGCTGCTATACCGAAGTGAAGCGCACCGGGCGCACCTCGATCACGCTCGATGTCGAGGTGTGGGTGCTGCGCCAAGGCCAAGGCGAGCGGATCAGGGTGACGGAGGCAGAGTTCACTTTTGTCGCAGTCGGCGATGATGGCCGCCCTCGCGAGATCCATGGCTCTATCGGGCCGGCCGTCGCCAAAAGAGCGGGACAACCGCGCGCTTCGCGCTAATTTATCCCGCAAGCACTCCAGGAACAGGCCGATGCCGGATCGCATTCTCGTGATCAACCCGAATTCCACCGACGCCGTCACACGCGCGATCGAGGATGCGATGGTCCCGCTGCGCGACCCCGGCGGGCCTGAGATCGATTGCGTGACCCTGCGTGAGGGTCCGCCTGGCATTGAAAGCCAGATGGATGCGGACAGCGTGATCCTGCCGCTATGCCGGGTGATCCGCGAAGCCGATGCCGCCGCCTTTGTCATCGCCTGCTTCAGCGATCCGGGCCTCTTCTCGGCGCGCGAGGCAACGGCGAAGCCCGTGCTCGGTATAGCCGAGTGCGGGATTTTGACTGCGCTGACCTTCGGCCACCGTTTCGGAGTGATTTCGATCCTCGCCCGCTCGGTGCCGCGTCATTTGCGCTACATTGCCGCG
>Ga0207693_10005494_pt1 | contig 10558 bp, 5 predicted proteins | sample LARL81metaG_FD_184347 | JGI IMG/M metagenome (GOLD analysis project Ga0207693, IMG submission 184347) | Corn, switchgrass and miscanthus rhizosphere microbial communities from Kellogg Biological Station, Michigan, USA - LAR L8-1 metaG... | ecosystem: Host-associated > Plants > Roots >... | reverse complement strand
CGATCGCGGCGGCGGGGTCGCGCGGCGGCCCGAAGACGCCCGGGCCGGCGAGCTGCATCGCGCCGTAGCCGATCCGGTTGAGGTCGAGGTCCCCGACACGATAGGAGCCGGCCTGGGCGGCAGGTGGCTTGATGACGGTCATGGATTTCCCTTTCGTACGGGGGTTAATCTGCGTTCCCATGTCATGGGACGGAACCGCCGGAAGTTGGCGCACCGGTTCCGTCCCAGAAGGCTTCACGTTGGGCAGGTGAGCGCGCCTCACAAGGTTTAGGTGATTGGGGCGCTCGCCGGCGTCTGCTGTCGGTGGTGTCGTTAACTCATCCGTCGGTAGCGCCAAACCGAGAGCGGCACAAAGACCGCCACGATTCCGGCGATCCAGGCGAGCGAGCCCCAGAGCGAGTCCGGCACGCCGCCGGTGAGCGCAAGGGTGCGCGCCGCGTCCGCCGTCAGCGTCACCGGCGAGGCTTCGGCGATCGGCTGCAGCCAGCTCGGCATGCTCGAGACCGGGACGAAGACCGAGCTTGCGAAGACGAGCGGAAACAGCAGCACGAACCCGGCCGTCTGGGCCGTCTCGGCACCACGGACGACCAACGACACGAAGGCGAAGATCCAGCTGAGGGCAAACCCGAAGGCAGCGACGAGAGCGATGCACGCCAACGCCGGGATGACGCCCGCCTGAAACCGGAAGCCGACCAGGTAGCCGACGACGATCATCAGGACGATGATCAGTACGTTTCGGACGAGGTCCGCGATCGTTCGCCCGAGCAGGACCGCCGACCGTGCCATCGGCATCGAACGGAAGCGGTCGATGACGCCGCGGCGTAGGTCCTCGGAGAGGCCGACCGCGGTGTTGGACGCGCGGAACGTCACCGACTGGACGAAGATCCCAGGCAGGAGATAGTCGACGTAGCTGACTCCCGGCGGCAGCGCCAAGCCGACCGCACCGCCGAACACGTAGACGAACAGGACGACGAACATGATCGGCTGGATCGTCGAGAAGACGAGAAGGTCGGGCTGTCGCCAGAAGTGCCGGAGGTTCCGCGTCGTCACGACTGCGGTGTCGGTGACGCCCGCCTCCGCGTCTCGCAGCGATGGGGCATGCAGAGGCCGGAGTCGCGGAGCATGCTCGATGAGCTTCTCGTCGGGCCCGGCAGCGGCTTGGTGCGGTTTGCCGTTCTCGCTCGGTGGCTCGCCGGTCAACTGCAGGAAGACGTCGTCGAGCGTCGGTCGGCGCAGGCCCATGTCGCTGACGCCGATCCCGGCGTGACGCAGCTGCGCGGCGGCTTCCTCGACGAGGACGAGGCTCTCGCGCGGCGCGGGCAAGGTCAGCCGGTTCGGCCGCTCGTCGTTCTCCGGAGGGCCACACCCGACGCGAAGGAGCGCGGCCTCGGCCTCGTCACGTTGTCGGACGTCGGTCAGTTCGACTTCGAGGATTTGGCCGCCGACGCGGTCTTTGAGCTCGTCGCCCGTCCCCTCCGCGATCACGCGGCCGTGGTCGATGACGGCGATCTTGTCGGCAAGCTGATCCGCTTCTTCGAGGTACTGGGTCGTCAACAGGATCGTCGTCCCCTCGCGGCGCAGGTCGCGGACGATCTGCCAGATCTCGTTGCGACTTCGAGGATCGAGACCTGTCGTCGGCTCGTCGAGGAAGAGCACGCGCGGCTGGGTGAGCAGGCTGGACGCTAGGTCGAGCCGCCGTCGCATGCCGCCCGAGTATGTCTTCGCGGATCGGTCGGCAGCGTCGGTTAGCTCGAAGCGCTCGAGCAGCTCCGATGCACGCTGGCGCGCCTCCTCCCGGGAAAGCCGGAACAGGCGCCCGAACATTTCGAGGTTCTCCCGGCCGGTCAGTAGCTCGTCGACCGCGGCGAACTGACCGGTCAGGGCAAGCAGCTCACGCACGCTCGACGACTCGGTGACGACGTCGTGACCGAGCAGCTCGGCCCGTCCCGCGTCCGGCTCGAGCAGGGTCGCCAGGATGCGGACGAGCGTCGTCTTGCCAGCGCCGTTCGGGCCGAGCAGGCCGAAGACCATGCCCTCCGGAACCTCTAGGTCGACCCCGGCGAGGGCCGTCGTCGACCCGAATCGCTTGACCACGCCCGCGACCCGGACCGCCGGCGCCTGGCTGAGCCGCCTATCCATCGATGTCATGCTGCGACCATGTCACGCCGGTCCGGGTGACTCGGCGGGAAGGAATGACTGGTTCGGTCTTGGGGTCACGCAGGAAGCCGTTCTCGCCGACGAATACGGCGGGTCCCTGCGTCACCGAGATGCGGTCGACGGACGGAGAAACGATTCCGCCGGCACGGCTCCCATAACCCCTATCCGACCCGCTGACGCCGGTCGGTCGAATCCAGGAAATCCGTAGTCCGTGACCCAGATGGCATGCTGCCAAGATGGTCGTCGGCCCAGGAGCCGGGCGGTTGCTCGGCCGGCAACGCGAGCGGGCGGTGCTCGATCGGCTGCTGGATACCGCGCGCAGCGGCCACAGCGCCGTCCTCGTGGTGCACGGAGACCCCGGCATTGGCAAGACGGCGCTGCTCGAGTACGCCATGGAGGCCGCCGAGGACTTTCACGTCGTCCGGACCTCGGGCGTCGAAGGGGAGCTCGATCTCGACTACGCGGCGCTGCACCAACTCTGCACGCCGATCCTCGAGTTCATCGATCGTCTGCCCGACCCGCAGCGCAACGCGCTCGGCGTCGCATTCGGGCTGAACACGGGACCGGCGCCGAGCCCACTCCCCGTCGGGCTCGCAGTACTCGGTCTCCTCTCCGAAGCCGCTGACCAGCAGCCGCTCCTATGCGTGATCGACGACGCGCAGTGGCTCGACGACGCATCGGGCGCAGCGCTCGCATTCGTAGCTCGCCGCTTGCTGGCGGAGCGGATCGCGCTGGTATTTGCGACGCGTCAGGTGGGCCGTGGCTTGGCCGGCTTCCCGCAGTTCCCCGTCGACCCGTTGGGCCGGCGGGATTCACGGGCGCTGCTGGAGTCCGTCCTCGTGCTGCGGCTGGACGAATCCGTGCTCGAGCGAATCGTCACCGAGACAGCCGGCAATCCGCTCGCGCTCCTTGAACTGCCACGCGGGCTGACCCCCGCCCAGCTCGCGGGCGGCTTCGGCCTGCCAGCGGCGCTGCCGCTCTCCACCGGCATCGAGCAGAGTTTCCGGCGGCGGCTGGACCGGCTCCCCCACGACGCCCGGCAGTTGCTGCTCCTGGCGGCGGCCGAGCCGCTCGGCGATACCGCGCTGCTGTGGCGGGCCGCGCAGCAACTTGGGATCCCGGAGGGAGCCGTGCAGGCCGTGGAGTCAGACGGCTTGCTGACTCTCGACAGTGTCGTGGCGTTCCGCCATCCGCTTGCGCGGTCCGCGGTGTACGGCTCGGCCGAGCCGAACGAGCGACGCGAGGTTCACCGCGCGCTGGCCAACGCAACCGATCCGCGGACGGACCCGGATCGCCGAGCCTGGCACCGTGCACAGGCCGCGGCCGGGCCGGACGAAGAAGTAGCCACCGAGCTCGAGCGCTCGGCGACGCGGGCGCAGGCCCGCGGCGGCTTCGCGGCCGCCGCCGCATTCATGGAGCGATCCGTCGCGTTGACGACTGACCCGGTACGTCGAGCCGACCGAGCGCTTCGCGCCGCCGAGACGAAGCGCCTTGCCGGTGCCCTGGACTCGGCGTTGGTACTCGCTGCCGTAGCCGCTCGCGGACCTTTGGATGAGTTACAGCGTGCCCAACTGGACGTGCTGTTGGGCCGGATCGCCTTCGCGGGCAATCGAGGAAACGACGCCTCCCCCCTCATGCTCAAGGCGGCCTCTCGACTTGAGCACGTCGACCTAAAGCTCTCTCGTGAGACCTATCTCGATGCGATGACAGCTGCCTTGTTTGCCGGCCGACTCGCTGTGGACGCGAACGCGCAAGTGGTAGCCAGGGCGGCACGTGCAGCCCCACGCGCTGATGCACCAGTTCGGGCATCCGAACTATTGCTCGACGGTCTAGTGCTGCTGATCACGGATGGGTACAAGTCCGGAACCTCCGTTTTGAAGCAGGCGATGAGTGCATTTCGAGCCGACGACGTTGGTGTGGACGAGCGGCTGCGGTGGTCGTGGTTGGCCGGCGGAGCAGCCGGCCTCATCTGGGACTACGAGAACTGGGATGTACTCACCGCACGCGAAGAGAAGCTCGCCCGCGATGTCGGCGCCTTGACCGTGCTACCTATCACATTGAGCAGTCGAGCGGGGCTATACCTGTTTGCCGGTGAGGTCGCGGAGGCGGAATTCCTCGTCGATCAGGTGACGATCGTGACAGACGCCTCGGACAACCAGCGTCTCCCGAATGCTGCACTGGTAGTCGCAGCCTTCCGCGGCGAGGAACATGAAGCGCGTCAGCTCATTGAGGCCACGACCAAGGACTCATCGGCCAGGGGTGAAGGACTGGCGCTGGCCGTGACCTTATGGGCGACGGCGGTCCTCAGCAATGCACTCGGCCAGTACGAAGACGCATTTCGCGCTGCGATGGAGGCGCTCAAGGACCCCAACGATCTCTGGTATTCGGGGTGGGCGACGGTCGAGTTGATTGAAGCGGCCAGCCGCACGGGTAACACAGCGCAGGCAATGCCTGCTTTGGAGCATTTGACGGAAGCCACGGACGCAAGCGGAACGGACTGGGCTCTTGCCGTTCAAGCGAGGTGTCGTGCATTGCTCTCTGACACTGAGCAAGCCGAAGCTCTGTACCGAGAGGCAATCGACCGGCTTCTTCCGACTCGGATGCGACTCGACCTTGCCCGTACTCGACTGCTGTACGGAGAGTGGCTGCGCCGACAGCGCCGGCGGCGAGACGCTCGGGACCAGTTACGTGGCGCCCACGGTCTGTTCTCAGAGTTCGGTATGTCGGGGTTCGCCGGCCGGGCGGCGGCAGAATTGCTTGCCACGGGCGAAAGGGTTCGCAAACGCACGGTCGACACTCGCGGTGAGCTGACCGCACAGGAGGCTCAGATCTCCGCGCTTGCTGCTCAAGGCGCCACCAACCAAGAAATCGCGGGGCAGATGTTCATCAGTCCGAGCACGGTCGAGTACCACCTGCACAAGGCGTTCCGCAAGCTGGGAGTGAGGTCGCGGACGGAGCTGGCTCGTCGGGTGACGTAATCCTGTACGGGCTCGGTTGAGGAAGCCGCCGCAAGTCTGTCCCCGTGGTTATCGCCTGGCAATGTGGACGCCCTGCGAGGGCACCCAACAATCCAAACCCGTCCCGACTATGGGTTTCCTGGATGCGACGCAGTCTTGGTCAGCGCAGCATCGAAATCGGTGAGTCCCGACAAGCTGGAGAAGCCAGCAACACGCCTGATCCACTGGCGGTCGTGTCGTGCATACCCGGAGGTGACTGGGTCCTCGGAAGTACGGGCAGTGACGGCCGACTGGTCCGAAAGCTTGCTGTAGAAGGCGATGCCGCTGTCGCATTTGTCGAGTACGCGCTAGCTCCGAACTCGTGAGCAGCCTCGCGCCAGCCGGTTCCGAAAGGAGAAGGGCAGCGACATGACCGGCCTGGCAGCCAGGCAGCGCGGGGACGATGTGCCGCAGCTGATCTCGAGAGAGGTTTCGGCCGCCCGGGGCCTGCTCGACCGGAGAGATCTCCTCCAGCTGCTCGATCGGGCTGTGACCAAACGGGTGACAGTCATCTCGGCGCCGCCGGGGAGCGGGAAGACCTCGCTGCTGCGGGCGTGGTCCGACCGTCCCGGCCAGCATCATCGGATCGCCTTCGTGTCGGTTCCGCGCGACCAGCACGATGCCCAGCAATTCTGGCTCGCGGTGCTGGACGCGATCCGCCAATCGGCCGCCACCGCCGATTCCCGAACCCGAACTACGCCCCTCGGGTTCGACGACGACGCAATGGTCGACACGATCGTTGCGGAGCTCACGGAACACGCCGAAGTCTTCGTCCTGATCCTCGACGATCTCCATGAGCTGAGGTCAGCTGGCGCCCTCACCCAGCTCGAATACTTTCTCGCGAATCTGCCGAGGTCTACGCGCGTGGTCTTGTCGTCTCGCCGGGATCCGCCGATCCGGCTGCACCAGCACCGGCTCGCCGATGAGGTCGCGGAGATCCGGGCCGGCGATCTGCGGTTCACCGAGCACGAGACGCACGAACTGCTTGCCGCGTCCGGGATCAGTTTGTCCGACTCCGGCGCGGCCGCGCTATACCAGCGGACGGAAGGGTGGGCGGCTGGGCTACGCCTGGCCGTGATCTCGCTGCGCGGTCACCCGCATCCCGAACGTTTCGTGGCTGAGTTCTCCGGCACCGACAGGGCGGTCGGAGAGTACTTGATGGCGGAGATGCTCGAGCGTCAACCGAGCGAGGTCCAGAGCATGCTCCTGCGGACCTCGCTGGTCGACCGGTTGAACGGCGAACTCGCGGACCTGCTGGCCGGCCGGCCGGGCGCGGAGCAGATGCTCCTCGCCCTGGAGGACGCCAACGCGTTCGTCATGTCGCTCGACGCGGAGCGCACCTGGTTTCGCTACCACCACCTGCTGGCCGATTTCCTGCGCCTGGAACTCCGCCGAAGGTTGGCCGATGAGGTTCCCGACCTCCACCGGCGGGCCGCACAGTGGTTCGTTGACCACGGGGAGGTCGCCGAGGCGGTGCGACACACTCTCGCGGCCGGCGACTGGCCCGATGCGGCCCGGCTACTCGCGGACCACTTGTTCAGTTTGACGCTCGACGGGCAGGAGGGAACGATTGCCGCCCTGCTTCGATCGTTCCCGGCGGGCGCTGCAGCCGAGCATCCCGAGCTGGCGTTGGCTCATGCGGCAGTTCAGCTGGCGCACGGGCGGTTGGCGGAGGCGACGGCTCAGCTGGCGCTGGCCGAGTCCCACGTCCAGAACGCGGCGCCCGCCCGCCGCCGCCTCGCGGTCGCAATCGCGTCCCTGCGATTGGCGCTCGCACGACGCAGCGGTCAGTTCACGGAAGTAATCGAGCAGGTGAACCTGCTTGAAGCGTCGATCGCGGAGGGATCGAACGAACCGATCGCGATGGGCAGTGAGCTGCGTGCGGTTGCGCTGATGAATCTCGGGATCGTGGAGACGTGGTCGGGGCGATTCGACGACGCCGAGCGGCACCTTTCCGAGGGAGCAATGCTGGCCCACGCGATCGGCCGACCGTACTTAGAGCTCGCGTGTCGCGCCCATCAAGGTTTCCCATCAACGTTCGTCTCCCTCGACACCGCACAGGAACGGGCTCGGCAGGCAGTGGCCCAAGCGGAACGCCATGGCTGGGACGATCGGCCGATACTCGCGCCCGCGCTTGGCGCGGTTGCCGGCACGGCGATCTGGACGGGCGACTTCGACGAGGGAGAGCGCTGGCTCGACCGGGCCCGGCAGGTCGCCGATCCACAATTTGACCCGGCCGCCGCGGTGCTTGTGCACATGGTGACGGGCATGCTGCACGCCGGTCGCGGGCAGCATCAATCGGCGCTCGAAGCGTTCGCGGCAGCGGCGCGCGCGCAGTCGCTTCTCACCGGCGTGTACGCCCTCGCATCCCCCATTATCGGATGGCTCGCGGCCACGCAGGCTCGCCTTGGGCGGCCAAACGAGGCGCGCTCTTCGCTCACCGGATACTTCGCCGAGTACGGGCGGAGGCTCGGTACTTACGACGCCTGTGCGGTGATCTTCTTGGCGGAAGGAGACCCGGCCACGGCCGTGGATGCACTCGGAGATGCTCAGAACATCGCGCGTGCCGTGATCTGCCTGACGGAGGGAGACCCCGCCACGGCCGTCGATGCACTCGGAGATCTTCAGGACATGACACCCCCAGCGGGCTCTGCGTTCCCTCCGTTCGGACTCGTTGAAGGGCACGTGCTCGCCGGTATCGCGAACCTGCACCTGGGGGATCGAACCGCCGCCGCCGACGCGGTCGAGGCAGCGCTGGCGGCGGCTGAGCGAGACCGCCTGATCTTCCCGTTTGCGATGAATGACGCCGCGGAGCTACTCGACGCGCTTCCGCGTCACCAAACCGCTCATGGCGCTCTTCTCGCTGACATCGTCGATCTGCTGCGAGGCACGTCGGGGCCACGCACCCACGGAGACCGCCCATCGCAATCCCGGGAACTCAGCCCGACCGAGCTCCGCGTGCTGCGGTATCTGCCGACAAACCTGACGCGGCACGAGATCGCGAGCGAGCTCTACCTGTCCGTCAACACGGTCAACACCCATATCCGCAACGTCTACTCCAAGCTCGGTGCGCGTGATCGCTCTTCGGCCGTGCAACGCGCACGCGAGCTGCGGCTTCTCTCATCCCGGCTCGCGCGAACGTCGCCGAGCTAGCGCGAGCGCCGGCGTGCGCACTCACCACATTCCGGCGACGCCGGCTCACTATGTCGGGCGGCACGATGCTCACGTGGCCACACCGCTGGGCGTGTACACGATCCGGATAAAGGGCCGGCTCGGAAGAACGGCCCTGTCTGCCTTTCCCACGATGACGTGTGAGCTGACGGGCAGCGAGACCGTGCTCGTCGGCTTGCTACAAGATCAGTCCGCGGTGTTCGGGGTCATTGCGCAGATCGAAGCACTGGGCCTCGAACTGATCGAACTACGCCAAGTCCGAGCGACACCGTAATTGCGTGGCCCGGGGTCACGATCGTGATCAATCGGTCGGCTACGGCGATGCGAATCGCCGGTCCGGGCGTTTCGGCCCGTCCGTGACCTAACGTCCCGCTGGGCGGGTTGTTTGTCTTGTCGAACTGCACCAGGTCAGCTCGCAACGAGTCGTCGCTAACGCCTGGCATCGGTGGCGTCGCAAATCACCATCATCCGGCGAGGACGGCTCACCTGGGTCACGGCGATCCTGTGGTGATGAGCAAAGAACAGCAGCGCCAGCTGGACGCCATCCTTCGCCAGGGCGGGCTCGACCCCAACGCAGATGTCCCGACACTACGGGCGGAGTTCAGCGAACTCGTGGCCCAGGTGCCGGTGCCTCCCGACGTCCAGCAAAGACCAGTTGAGCTCGGAGGTGTCGCCGGCGTCGAGGTCACCATCCAGGGCAACGAGGCCGAGAATGTGATCCTCTATTTTCACGCCGGTGTCTACGTCATCGGCACTGCCGCAGCGACGGTTCCCCTGGTGAGTGATCTCATTCGAAGAACGGGCACCAGGGCCATCACGCTCGAGTACCGGTTAGCTCCCGAACACCCGTATCCAGCCGCGGTCGAAGACGCTCGAGCCGCGTACGAGGGACTACTCGCTCAGGGCATCGCCCCCGGCCAGATCGCCCTTGCCGGCGAGTCAGCGGGAGGCGGCCTGGCCGTGGCCTTGCTTCTCGCCCTACGGGAAGCCGGCCTGCCTCTGCCGTCGTCTGCGTACTTGCTCTCGCCCTACGTGGATCTGACCCTGTCCGGAGAGACACTCGCCGAGAATCGGGAGGTCGACCCAGTCCTCACACCCGATGGGCTCCAGGCTCGGGTTCCGGACTACGTAGGAGGGGCCGACGCCGCTGACCCCTACATCAGCCCGATCTTCGGCGATCTCAGGGGATTGCCGCCGCTTCTCATCCAGGTTGGTTCCCACGAGATCCTCCTCAGCGACGCTCTCCGGCTCGCCGGGCGGGCAGCCATCTCCGACGTCCCGGTCGTGCTCGATGTCACGCCGGGCGTACCGCACGTCTTCCAGGCGTATGCGGCCCTCCTCGATGAGGCCGGAGCGGCGCTGGACCGGGCAGCAGGCTTTCTAACGGCTCAACTAACCCAGCTTGCCGAACAACGCCAAACAGCCTGACCGGGCGAGCTCGGTCGGGCGATTCCTCACCTAATAGTTGCTTGCCAAGGCAAGTTCAACAGTGGGATTGAAAGGAGACACCCGTGACATCATCCGCCTCGCGCGCCTCAGCCACGAGCCGGCGGTCGTTCCTCACCGGCACTGCAGCGGTCGTGGGCGCGTCGTCGATCGCGGCTGTCCTGCCCGGCATGCTGGCCGAGCCAGCGTCGGCGGGCGCTGTCAGCACGCCAACCCTGCCGGACTACGCGCCGGTCCCGCCGTCATCACTCGGCCCCGCGCTCAACGACCAGGGCTACTACGTCGCACGCGTAAAGCGGAACCTCTACTGGGTCACGGACGGCACCTACCAGTCGGCGTTCCTGACCACCCGGACCGGCGTCCTGCTGTTCGACGCGCCCGCGACGATCGGCCACAACCTGCAGCGGGCCATCAACGAGATCGCCGCCGCCAACGGCGTAAGCAACACGGTGACGCACCTTGTCTACTCGCACCACCACGCCGACCATGCCGGCGCGTCCTCGTTGTTCGGCAAGGATGTCGTGCGCATCGGGCACGAGGAGACCCGGCGCCTGCTGCTGCGTGACAACGACCCGACGAGGCCCGCGCCGACGGTGACCTTCCAGGACCGCTACACCCTGCGCAGCGGCGGGGAACGCGTCCAGCTGGCCTGGCACGGCTCCAACCACACGCCGGACAACATTTACATCCACTTTCCGGACCACGACACGCTCATGCTCGTCGACATCGTCAACTCCGGGTGGGTGCCCATCTACAACCTCAACCTCAGCGAAAACGTGCCCGGCTAC
>Ga0207693_10005493_pt1 | contig 10559 bp, 9 predicted proteins | sample LARL81metaG_FD_184347 | JGI IMG/M metagenome (GOLD analysis project Ga0207693, IMG submission 184347) | Corn, switchgrass and miscanthus rhizosphere microbial communities from Kellogg Biological Station, Michigan, USA - LAR L8-1 metaG... | ecosystem: Host-associated > Plants > Roots >... | reverse complement strand
GTCGAAGGCCACCGGCGGCATGATCATCTGTTCGACCTGCGTCGGCTTGCCGGTGACGCCCAGCATGCGGGGGACCGAGAATCCATAGATGTCGGCGTCCAGCACGCCGACCGACAACCCTCGCGCAGCGAGCGACGCAGCGAGATTCACCGTCACCGAGGACTTGCCGACCCCACCCTTGCCGGACGCGACTGCGTAGACCCGCGTCCGCGAGCCGGGTTGGGCGAACGGAATCTCCGCGGCCGGCGCGTCCCCGCGCAGCTGCTGCCGCAGCTCGGTGCGCTGTTGGTCGCTCATGACGCCGAGGTCCACGCGCACGGCGGTGACGCCCGCCAGCTGGGATACGGCGTTCGTGACGTCGCGGGTGAGCTGGTCCTTCATCGGGCACGCGGCCACTGTGAGCAACACGCGCACGTCGACGGCGCCGTCGTCGCCGACGGCTACGGAGTCGACCATGTCAAGGTGGCGGAAGGGTTGGGCTGCAAGGCAATCCGCGTCACCGAACCCGACGATCTGTTGCCCGCGTTCGAGCGCGCCAAGGAGCTGATGAGAGAGCATCGGCTGCCGGTTGTCGTCGAGGTGATCCTCGAACGGGTCACCAACGTTTCGATGGGCACCGAGATCGACAACGTCATTGAGTTCGAGGAACTGGCCCTGGCGGGCGAGGATGCCCCGACGGCCATCGCGCTGCTGGACTGAGGGCGGCAGTGCACTGCGGATGTAGATAGGCCGATCAACCACCGAGGACGAAGTAGGAGTCATGAGCGACACCACGATCAGCGGGCCCCCCGCCATCGAGCCGAGCCCACGTCTCTACAACGAAGACCTCGCGCCTGCACGCGAGCGAAAGTGGGGCACCTACAGCCTCTTCGCGATGTGGATGTCCGACGTGCACAGCATCGGGGGGTACACGTTCGCCGCCGGGCTGTTCTTCACCGGGCTCGTCGGCTGGCAGGTCTTCGTCGCGTTGGTGCTCGGCATCACCGTGGTCTTCTTCCTGATGAATCTCACCGGCTTCGCCGGCCAAGCCACTGGCGTGCCCTACCCGGTGATCGCCCGCATTTCGTTCGGTGTGTTCGGCGCCAACCTCGCTGCACTGATCCGGGCGGTGATCGCGATCGCGTGGTACGGCATCCAGACTTGGCTGGCCTCACAAGCCGTGGTGGTGCTCGCGGTCGCGGCCTGGCCCGGGGTCGCCGACCACCACGGCCCAAAGTTCTTCGGCCTCGACATGCTCGGTTGGGCGGCGTTCGCGGTTCTCTGGGTGCTGCAGCTCCTGGTCATCCGGCGCGGCATGGAAACGGTTCGCCGGTTCCAGGACTGGGCGGGTCCGGCTATCTGGGTTGTGATGTTCGTGCTCGCCGCGTGGATCGTGATCGAGGCCGGATCGGACTTCTCACTGAACCTGACCGACAACCAGAAGACCGGCGGCGCCGCGGTGAAGGCCTTCCTCGTCGCGACCGCGCTGACCATCACCTATTTCTCGACGCTGCTGCTGAACTTCTGCGACTTCTCCCGGTTCGCACCCAACCGATCCACGGTCGTCCGCGGCAACTTCTGGGGCCTGCCCGTCAACTTCATGGCATTCGCCGTCGTCACCGTGGCGGTCACCGCAGGCAGCATCGCGGTGTTCGGCGAAGCGATCACCGACCCCGTCGAGATCGTCGCCAGAATCGACAACGTGTGGGTCACGGTCATCGGTGCCATCACCTTCGTCATCGCCACCATCGGCATCAACGTCGTCGCGAACTTCGTGTCGGCCTCCTACGACCTCGCCAACGTCGCACCCAAGTACATCGACTTCCGCCGCGGCGGCCTGATCAGCGCGATCGCGGCCGTCGTGATCACGCCGTGGCACCTGTACAGCAGCCCGGACGCCATCTTCTACTTCCTCGGCGGGCTCGGCGCCCTACTCGGGCCGCTGTTCGGCGTGATCTTCACCGACTACTACCTGGTGCGCCGGCAGCGGGTGACGATTGATGAGCTGTACCTGGACGACCCACGCAGCCGCTACTACTACCGGCGCGGCTGGAACCCGAAGGCACTCATCGCAGGTGGTGTGGCAGCGGTGTTCTCGCTGTTCGTCGCTTTCTTCAAGCCGTGGCAGGACTGGTCTGCGTTCTCGTGGTTCGTCGGCGTGGTGATTGCCGCGCTGATCTACTACTTCATCTCTGCGCGTGATTTCCGGCAACCGGAGCTGGACAGCGGTCCGGCCGAGCAGGAGGCCAAGGCATGACCGACCTCGACTTGATGATCCGCGCCCCACGCCTGGTGAGCACGGCGGGTGAGATGAGCCGCATCGTCGGCGTCAAGGACGGCACGATCGTCGCCATCGAGCCGATGGACTCGGACCTGACGGCACCGCAGGTGATCGAACTCGCCGACGACGAGGCGCTGCTGCCAGGAGTCGTCGATTCACACGTGCACGTCAACGACCCCGGTCGTACCGAGTGGGAGGGCTTCGCCAGCGCGACGAAGGCTGCGGCCGCCGGCGGCGTTACGACGCTCGTGGATATGCCGCTGAACAGCATCCCGCCCACCGTCGATGTGGCGGCACTCGAGGTGAAGCGAAAAACCGCGAAAAGCCAGGCTCACATCGACGTCGGCTTCTGGGGCGGTGCGGTGCCCGGCAATGTGTCCGACCTTCGGCCGTTGTATGACGCTGGCGTCTTCGGCTTCAAATGTTTCCTGCTGCATTCGGGCGTCGACGAGTTCCCACCGCTCGACCCCGAGCAGCTCGAGGCCGCCATGCGCGAGATCGCGTCGTTCGACGGGCTGATGATCGTGCACGCCGAGGACACCCACGCGATCGAGCACGCGCCGACCGCGCACGGCGAGCTCTACCGCGACTTCCTCTCTTCGAGACCCAGAGGCGCGGAGAACCTCGCCATCGCCCACGTGATCGAGTTGGCCCGGTGGACCGGCTGCCGAGTGCACATCCTCCACGTCTCCAGCTCCGACGCACTGCCGATGATCGCATCAGCCATGCGCGACGGAGTGCGCATCACGGCCGAGACCTGCCCGCACTACCTGACCTTCACCGCGGAGGAGATCCCTGACGGCGCAACGCAATACAAGTGCTGCCCGCCCATACGGGAGGGTGGTAACCGGGAACTGCTGTGGCAGGGCCTGCGCGACGGGATCATCGATCTCGTCGTCTCCGACCACTCGCCGTCCACACCCGACCTGAAGTGTCTGGACATCGGCGACTTCGGCGTGGCCTGGGGCGGCATCTCCTCGCTGCAAATCGGCCTGTCCGCGGTGTGGACCCAGGCGCGTCAGCGTGGCTTCGACCTGGTCGACGTGTGCCGATGGATGTGTCAGGCGCCGGCCAAGCAGACCGGTCTACGTCGGAAGGGGCGCATCGACATCGGGTACGACGCCGACTTCTGCGTTTTCGCGCCCGACTACGCGTTCGTGGTCGACGTGCACCGCCTGCACCACAAGAACGCCATCACGCCGTATGACGGACGTCCCCTCGCGGGTCAGGTGCGCGGCACCTGGTTGCGGGGCAAGCAGATTGACATCAACGACGAGCCGCTGGGCCGGCTCCTGAGCAGAGGTGCAGCATGACCAGTAACGCGCGACAGTATTACGCGCCGACGGGCGGCCACCCACCGCAGACCGCACTGACCACCGATCGCGCGGTCTTCACCGAGGCGTACGCGGTGCTGCCTCGCGGCACCATGCGCGACATCGTCACAAGCAATCTGCCGCACTGGGAGGGCACCCGGCTGTGGGTGATCGCGCGCCCGTTGTCCGGGTTCGCGGAGACCTTCTCGCAGTACATCGTCGAGGTGTCCGCCGGCGGCGGCAGCGACCGGCCCGAGCACGACGCCGGCGCCGAGGGCGTGCTGTTCGTCGTCGAGGGCGGCTTGACGCTCACGCTCCAGGGCGATCAGCATGACCTGACGCCCGGCGGATACGCGTTTCTTCCCGCGGGCAGCGAATGGACGCTGCGCAACAACACCGCCGAGACGGCCCGCTTTCACTGGATCCGCAAGGCGTACGAGCATGTTGACGGCATCGAGGCACCGGAGCCGTTCGTCACCAACGAGACCGACGTCGAGGGAATAGAGATGCCCGGCACCGAGGGGCGGTGGAGCACTCAGCGGTTCGCCGACCCTCTCGACGTCCGACACGACATGCACGTCAACATCGTCAATTTCGAGCCCGGCGGCGTGATTCCGTTCCCGGAGACCCACGTGATGGAGCACGGTCTTTATGTGCTGCAGGGCAAGGCGGTCTACCTGCTAAACAACGACTGGGTCGAGGTGCAGGAGGGGGACTTCATGTGGTTGCGCGCGTTCTGCCCGCAGGCCTGTTATGCCGGCGGGCCCGGGAGGTTCCGGTACCTGCTCTACAAGGACGTCAATCGGCACGCCAAGCTGAGTCGGCAGTTCGTCTAACGTGGCTGCGCCCACCAGCGCGGTTCCCATCACCGGGGTCCCCCCGGCTTTCGATCACCATGTCGAACTTCTGCGGCAGCCAACGATCGCGGGCAAGTGCGATAAAGGGCGGATGGTGCGTCCTCGTCGACCGTCGTGGTAATAACCAGTTCTGCGGAAATCTTGGCGGGAAACGAATTCGAGCGCGTCGGGGAGGACTGTTGGACGTCGGATTCGGTATCGCACAGCTGGCGTCATTCATGGATCGTAGAGAATATCCACGATCGACCCAATTCAGTTGGTAGATCACATAATTCGGCGAACATCCGAACGCCTGAGATAGCGCGCGGGTTCCCCCAGCTCGAACGATTGCGGGCCGACAGTGGACGTCAGGACCCACATCAAACTCGTGACGACTCGCCACCCGTCGTCTCATCGAGGAAGTTGCCGGTGAGGTCTGCGACGAGGTCGGGGGCTTCGTCGAGCGCAAAATGACGGCAGCGCTTCTTCGTGACGGGCACGGTCGGACCAGAATGCGCGCCGGGTTTCCCACAGCGGGCCAAGGCCGCCTTCGTGGCAGACCGCGCTCTGCACGATGAGTGCGCTCCGCCGTTCGGGTCGGCGCAGCGCCAGGCGCATGCCAACGGGCCCGCCGTAGTCCTGCACGGCGAGCGAGTAGCGGGTGAGGCCGATTTCGTCAGTGAATTGCTCAATGATCTCGGCGAGGTGGTCGAACGTGTAGCTGAAGCTATTCGCAGGCGGTGCGTCGCTCGGGTTGGCAAGTTCCCAGCGGATTCCCAGCATGCTCCCAGGCGAGGCGATCCAGCCGGCACCACAATTGCCTGACAGCCATCGAACAGATGGATACATATACGAGGAGCGGCCCGTGACCGACGCAACGACCGCCCGGCAGATTCTTCTCACCCGACGGTCACCCGCGTACTGGCGAGCTACGTTCGATCACCCACCGCTGAATATCTTTGGGCCAGAGACTATTCCAGGGCTCAGTGAAGTCATCACGGCCCTGGAGGCCGATGAGCAAGTCAAAGTCGTCGTCTTTGACAGCGCTGTCGACGGATTCTTCCTGACGCACTACAGCTTTCTGGCGAAGCCCGCGGAGTCGACGAAATTTCCGCCCGGGCCGACCGGCTTGCAGGCGCTTCCCGACATGCTTGCGCGGCTGCGCCGTGCGAGTAGAGAGAAGGCGATTCTGTCGCAGTGGGAGGTGGGCGCGGGCTTGGTGCCGGGCGGAGGGCCAATGGCACGTCCGCGGCTGATCGGACGCGGACGTGCGTTGGAAGTTCTACTCGCCGCGGACGACATGGACGGCGATCTCTCTGAGCTATATGGATACGTGAATCGCTCGCTTCCTGACTCCGAACTCGACTCCTTCGTCGATTCGCATGCCACGAGGATCTCGTCGTTCGACGAACACGCGATCGGGGAGACGAAACGTCTCGTGAAATCAACAGCTTGCCGCCGACGCCGCGATCGCGCCCCGAATGGGACGCATTTGTCGCTGCGCTTGCGCGCCCGGAAGCGCAGGCGCGAATTCAGAAGCTGTTCGACCGCGGCTTTCACGAACCCGGAGATGTCGAGACGCGGCTCGGGTACCACGTCGGTCTGTTGGGCGGCGATGACTCGCGAAACAAGTGAGCCAACAGCCAACAAAGGGATAGAAAGTTAGGAGTTGCAGATGGATTTACATTGCGTTGATCGTCGACGAATGGCGGTGGCGGGTGGGGCGGTACTGATTGCGGTTGGTGTGTTGACCGCGGGCTGCGGTACCAGCGGCAAACAGGCGCCGTCGACGACCACTACGACGACAACAACGACCACCACCACCACGGCACCACCGCCCAGTGCACCGGCGCCCACCGAAAAGAGCATCAACCCGACCGCGGGCAACCTCTTTACGCCCCCAGTACTGGCGCCTCCGGCGCCAACAGAACCTCCAGGCGTTCACCGCAACAAGTAGCGGTGTGCCGAAATACTCACTCGCCAAACAGATTGGATAGGAGCTGCAGATGGATTCCCGTTGCGTTGATCGTCGACGAATGGCGGTGGCCGGTGGGGCCGTACTGATTGCGGTTGGTGTGTTGACCGCGGGCTGCGGAACCAGTGGTAACCAGGCGCCGTCGTCGACCACGACGACGACAACGACCACCACCACCACTACGGCGCCGCCGCCGAGCAGTGCACCGGCGTCCCCGACCGAAAAGAGCATCAACCCGACTGGGGGAAACCTCTTCACACCGCCAGTGGTAGCGCCTCCCGCGCCGAATGTTCCTCCCGGCCAACATCCCGGGATCAACGGCGTCGGCTAAGCCGGCCGGTGGTACCTGAACAGCGCGAGCGCCAGAAGTAATGCGGTCACGAGGTTGTAGGCGCTCAGTGCGCCATATAGGACGCTGTCGCGCGGATCGAATCCGAGAACGCCCGGCGCGTGATGTGCGACGTTGAGCGCGCAGACGATTGTCAATGCCGCCCAACCGAATGCTGTGAGTGCGCTGAAGATGAGCGCTGTCCGTCGTCCCAGGCAGGCCAACAGAGCCAGCGTCCCCACGATCAGGAGAAGCCCCGCATGCGTCGGCGTCACCTTGAGACCGAGCATCGGCATACCGTCAGCGCCGAATCGCGTGAATCCCATCGACCAGGCCAGCGCGACGCCGCCGAGCACACCGATTGCCAGTCCCTCGACCAACAACAACCCGCGACCTGCGCGGGAACGTAAGCGTTCTCCTCCTCGCAGTGTGACTTCGCCCGCGGGGGGTCGCAGGGTCGAGTCGTCCGCCGGCGTGATAGGTATCGGCGTGGGCAGTTGCACGGCCATGGAGCGATCCCGCCGCTCGACCGATCCGGCGGCGCTGTGCCGACGAATCATGCCTGTCACCTCGCCCACGTCCTCCAGCGTGCCGTGAAGCAATGGATTATGGGCTCAACGTAAGCCAATTCGCAGCGGATGTGGTGCAAGTCCACAACTAAACATGCCGACGGCCATTTCGTTCGCTGAGAGGAAATCGGTATGGTCATGACCGATGCGCGCCGGATTGAAGCAAACGATGGCGGTCGGGATCCTGTCGGCGGTCTTGGCGAGCGGCTGCAGCTCACAATCGCATCCGGCGACGACGTCCATCACGGTGTTCGCGTCGTCGGCGATGATCAACAGCCTGACCGCGATCGGCAAGCAGTTCGAGGCCGAAAACCCTGGAACTTCAGTGGAGTTCATCTTCGCGAGCTCATCGGATCTCTCGGCGGAGTTGGCCGACGGCAATGACGCCGACGTGTTCGTTTCGGGTGATTACGACAACATGTCAGCCGTCGCAAACGCCGGCCTCATTGCTTCTACTCCACTGCCGATTGCAGCGAACAGCCTGGTCATCGCCACGAACCCGGGCAACCACAGCAATCTCGCCTCACTCGCAGACCTGGCCCGACCGGATGTGCGTGCGGCGGTATGTGGGGGGCCGGGCGCGTGCGGGGCGGCCACCCAACAGCTGGAGGACCGCACAGGGGTCCGCCTTCATCCGCAAAACATCGATACGACGGGTACCGATGTCCTCAGGGACATCACGAGTAAAAGGGTCGATGCTGGTTTGGTGTTCAAGACCGACGCGCTGAACGTCGGGGACAACGTCTCGTGGTTTGATTTTCCCGAGGCCGCCGACGCGACGGTGACATCGTGGATTGCTCCGATGAAGGATTCAGATCAGGCCGGACTTGCGACGAAGTTCATACAGGACGTCACAGGCGCAACCGGCCGAAAGGTCTTCGCCGATGACGGCTTTGCCGAACCCAGCAAGAAGTTTGAGACTTACGTAACCCAAGCGCCTCGAGGCAGGCCACCAGCATAGTGACCCGCCTCGAATGATATTGGCTTACAGCGGAATCCACTGACCGAGGAACCAGAAGCCCCATCCGTTTCCGTTGCCTGCGGGCAAAGGGTTCACCTGCTGACCCATCCAATTGAACGGCTGGTGGTCAAATCGGCCCTGGTCGATGCCGCGACCGTGCCAGTCGACAGGGGTCGGGCCACGGTCGTCTCGATGGTCACCGCATGGTGGAGTGCCTGGACGGTCGCACCCCCAAGGATCTGCACTGGCCGTTCCAAGTCCGACACCTAACAATCCGGCAACTCCGATTCCGGCTGCGATAGCCGATGCAGACAACGCACGTTTGAAAGACATTTCCTCACTCCGTTTCTCGTCGATGCGGCAGTGCTTGCCACGCGGAGTGACGTTAAGGTGTGGACATTGTATGGCTCTGTGTTGGCAATGTGCGCGCGCTGTGCAAGCAGTAACAGATAGACAACCGTTTGCTATCAACGGGATTGAGAAATCCGCTAGACCGGTAAGGCCAGGCGGGTTGGCTCGTCGTGGCCGCGCAACGTCACGGTGTCACCGAAAGTCCAATGGCTGCACTCTTTTTCGCTGGAGTTTTGGACCGTCTCGGACGACGCGAGCAGGTGAGTGGGCGTGGACTTGGCCAGCTCACACAGCCGGGCGGCCTCATTGACCGGCTCACCGATGACTGTGTACTCGAAACGCTCCTTGGCGCCCACATTGCCAGCCACCGCCACTCCGGACGCCACGCCGATGCCCGCTTCGCACTCCGGCACCTCATCGCGGATCCGCCGGGCGATCGCGCGGCTGGCCGCAAGCGCCTCGTCTTCGGGGCGGTCGAGATGGTTTGGCGCGCCGAACACCGCCAGCGCGGCGTCACCCTCGAACTTGTTCACAAACCCATGGTGGCGGTCGACCTCCTCGACGATCACCGCGAAAAACCGGTTGAGCAGGTCGACCACTTCGGTCGCCGGCCGGGCGGTGACCAGCTGCGTGGAGCCGATGATGTCGACGAAGATCACGGCGACTTGGCGTTCCTCGCCACCCAGCTTGGGGCGCTGTTGTTCCGCGGCCGCGGCGACCTCACGACCGACATGACGGCCGAACAGATCCCGCACGCGTTCGCGCTCCTTGAGTCCTTCCACCATCGAGTTGAAGCCGCGCTGCAGCTCGCCGAGCTCGGTGCCGTCGAACACCACCACATTGCAGTCGAGGTCACCCCGCTCGACGTGGTTGAGCGCGGCGCGCACCACCCGCACCGGCGTTGCAGTCAGCCATGACACGATCCACATCAGGATGAAGCCGACGAGTAGCGCGACGATCGCCAAAATCCATACGGCAACCGCGAATTGCGTCTCGGTCAGATTCTGCAGTGAGATCGCGAACACAGCGAGCAGCGCGATTCCGACGACGGGCAGCGATCCCAGAAGCCACACGATCATCAGTCGGCCCATGATTCCGGCGGTGAGCCGACGCGGCGGCGGGCCTGCTTCGAGCGCCTGTGCCGCCACCGGGCGCAGCGCGAATTCGGTCAGCAGGTAGCAAGCGGTCGCGATGACGACACCGGCGAAGCTGATGGTGAACAAGAATCGCGGAATGAATGTCGTGTTCTGCAATCCGTACAGCGTCGTGAAAAGCGCCGTCCCGACACCCCACAGGATCAGATGCGCCTTCGCCACCCGCCAGGGTGCCAGAAACGTGTTGAGCTGATCCTCCCGTGTCGGCGTGCGTTCCTCAATCGACCATCGCAGCGCGTCGACCGTCCGGCGGGTGATCCAGAACGTGCCGATCAGCAGGGCCAGACAGATGTACGCCGGGCACACGACCCATGTGAGCCATACCGGCGCGTCGCTGAAGACGCTAGGCACCGGAAACGCCACGATCACCAACAGCAGCGCCACCCCAATGCCGAGCAGATTGGCGCTCAAGATGAAAACCGTCAGGATCACCTGAATGCGGACCCGTCGTCGTAGCTGGCTTTCCGACGCCTTGCCCAGCAGCCAGGACCCGTACTCCGGAGTATCGGGCAGCCGACCGCTCTGCCGGGTGACCCTCTCCAGAACCCGGCCCAGCCGATGCGCGATGCTCTTCCTGGCGTTCATCCTGGCCTCAGCCTAATTTGCCGGCCCTGGACCTAAGGTAGGTCGGGTGCGTCTCGTGATCGCCCAGTGCACCGTTGACTATGTCGGGCGGCTCACCGCCCATCTACCCTCGGCGCGCCGGCTGCTGCTGTTCAAAGCCGACGGATCGGTCAGCGTGCACGCCGACGACCGCGCCTACAAACCGCTGAACTGGATGAGTCCGCCGTGCCGGCTCTCCGAGGAGTTCG